>Ga0190274_10000569_pt1 | contig 21712 bp, 21 predicted proteins | sample Popmic531T_FD_133002 | JGI IMG/M metagenome (GOLD analysis project Ga0190274, IMG submission 133002) | Populus adjacent soil microbial communities from riparian zone of Yellowstone River, Montana, USA - 531 T | ecosystem: Environmental > Terrestrial > Soil > Riparian zone | place: USA: Montana... | reverse complement strand
TCGTGTACACACCAGAATTTCAGAAAGCTGAAATTAAATTGAATGGCAAAACTTATAACTGTATTTTGAAAGATCTGCAGTTTGACAAAGTAACTGATAAACTAATCCATATTGATCTGATGGAATTGGTTGAAGACAAAAAAGTGATCGCTGATATTCCTATCAAATTTACAGGGGTATCAAAAGGTGTAAAAGAAGGTGGTCATCTTATCATTAAAATGAAATCTCTTAAGGTAAAGTCTTTACCCAAGAATCTAAAAGAACAAATTGAGGTGGATATAACTAATCTTGAACTGAATGGTAACATTCGTGTTGAAGATGTGAAAGAAGCCAATTATGAAATTCTTAACTCACCAAGAATTCCTATTGCATCAGTTGTATTAACACGTCAATTGAAACAGGAAGAAGCTACTGCTGCACCTGCTGCCGGAGCCGCTCCTGCTGCTGCACCTGCTGCTGGAGCCGCTGCACCTGCTGCCGCTGCACCTGCTGCAAAAGAAAAAGGAAAGAAATAATCATAATGATTTTTATCGCAAACCCACTTCAATGGAAGTGGGTTTTTTGTTTCTTTGATTATTTTACAAAATGTGAAGTTGTTATCTTTAAATAGTTTATTGTAAAGAAGATGAAATTTTTAATCGTTGGCCTGGGAAATGCTGGTAATGAATATACCCACACAAGGCATAATATTGGCTTTGATGTGGTAAATGCTTTTGTACAAAAGCATAGCGGCAGTTTTGTTTCTGGCAGATTAGCATATATCTCTACAATAAAATGGAAGGGAAAGATTTTTGTTTGTATTTGTCCCACAACATTCATGAACCTAAGCGGAAGCGCAGTAAAGTATTGGATGGACAAAGAAAAAGTTGCGATTGAAAATATTCTTGTCATAGTAGATGAAGTTGCATTACCTCTAACAAAAATGAGACTGCGTCCATCGGGGAGCGACGGCGGTCATAACGGTTTGAAAAGTGTAGAAGCATCATTGGTATCAAGAGATTATCCAAGACTTCGGTTCGGGATAGGAAATGAATATCCAAAAGGCCTGCAATCGGATTATGTTTTAGGCAAATGGAGAAAAGAAGAAGAACTATTAGTGAAATTAAAAATTGAAAAAGCTGTTGGAGTAATAGAAAGCTTTGCAACAAGAGGGTTAAGTCTTACCATGAATGATGTGAACAGTGCTGAATACTCGGTTTAAAAGTATCATTGTTGTCTTGATTTTTCATTCATTGTTCTTAATCGCTGGCAAAGGATCTTTATAAAACCTTTTGCCACTTCTGGTCTTTCATCCATTAATTCATAAAAAGGTTCCTGGTCTATTTTGTATAGAGTGCAATCAGTATCGGCAGTGGCGCTGGCTGATCTTGTATCAGCATCGAGCAAAGAAAGTTCGCCAAAAACTTCTTTTTCTTTAAGTATTGCAAGGGTTGTGGTTCCTTTATGAATTTTGATATCCCCTTGTTGAATAATATACATGCAATCACCTATATCTCCTTCCTTAAAAATTTCTGTACCCTGCTCATATTGTATTTCTTTCATTAATGGAGCAAGATCAGCAAGAACATTTTCAGGTGTGTCTTTAAAAAGATTGAGAGACTTAAGTACCAGCACCTTTTCAATTAACAATAGCCTGTTTATATTTCCCGGTTCCATAATTTAAAAATAAACATTTCATTGAGCATATAGCGCTGTTTCTTTCAGCAGTATGTTTTCGGAATGAATAAATTTTTCGATAAGTCCGGGTGTAACGGCCGCACTTGTTTTTTTTGAAATGTACATGCTGCATGCTTTGGTCCATATATTATAAGCGATAGGCTTTTCTTCAAGAATTTTTGAAAGAATCTCCTGCGTTTGTGAAACCTTGTCTGGCGGTAAGAAATTTTTTAACGAATTACTGCGATATTCAATATCGGCTGGTTCATACAATTTATTAAAAGGAATAGCAAGCTCTTTTTTTACGATCATGTCAATTAATTCCATAGCATTGGCCACACTTTCTTTCTTCTTCATATCAAGGCCTTGCTTTATTTTGAATGCCTTTTCATGATCATAGAGACAACCAAAAAGGGAGATTAAAATATTCCTGATCTCAATTAGTTCAATATTCAGAGAACTATTGATCAACGCATAATTCTCATCATGTTCGAGCAAGCTCTGCATATAAAGCAACTCAGTGCCATAAATAATATAGGCTAAGGAGATTTCTTCTAATTTTTCTCGTGTTTCCTCTGTTGCACTATATCTGCTCCTGTTTAATGATTTAGCAATGGCGCCAGCGTAAGAAGGATATTTTTCAAGTAATTCAAAAAGTGTTGCCTGTGCTTTATGGCCTCCGATCTTTCCCAATACCGTAATGAGTTTTTCTTTTAAAAAAGCATTGGTCTCATGATTATGAATGTTCTTTAAAATAAATGGAATTGATTTTTCGCCAGCAGCGTGCAGTGAAGCCCCTACATGCAACGGATGTTCCTTAAAGTAGGGCATTACTCTTTCCATTAATAGGGGCGTTGCTGATTCGCCAATTGCTTTAAAGGCGGTTAATCGTAAACCCCGATCAACAGTAAAAAGACTTGTAAGGTGCGGATGGCAATAAGAATCTTTTACTTCGGTAAGTACTTGCAGTGCTGTTTGTTTATCCTTTATATGAGCTGATTGGACCAGTTCCGTAATGATATCTTCTGCATACTGACGATTTTCTTTGTCATTACTCTTAAGCATTCCCATAAGCGCAGCTGCTTTAATACCTGCATCATGATGATGCAAATAATGCTTTAAATGATGATGTTCATTTTGCTCTTTGCATAAACTTTGTACGGCTAGTATTTGTATTTCCTTGTTTTTATCATGATCTGCCAAAACTTTTAATTTCTCTTCAGCGCCTTTTATATTTCGGGTTTGGATCAATAATAATGTTACTTTTTTAATATTGTCAGACGGATGGTCAAGCAGTTTAAAAATTATTTCTTTACTGCCACCACTGATCTGGCTATTCAGCATTTGCAAAATATTTATTATTTCCGTTTCATTTCCTGTTTTTATTTTTTTCAATATTTGTTGCTGAAGCTCTTCATCGGAAAGTTTGAATTCATCCTGGCTAAAGAAACGACTGCTGATAGCCTTCAAAAGAGTATGATGATACGACCTGTTTACTAATAAGATCGAAACGATCCAGCTAATTCCGAAAAATGCAAGAATGTAACAAAGGATTAATAATTCATTTTCCGGCTTCAGATTATTTATTATGATCAGCAGTACACCTGCAAATAAAAAAGCAAACGGGTCCATGATCCCTTTCACAATTGCATGAGCTTTTGATCTTGCATTGGGATTAAGCGGTTGCATAACAGTTAAAAAAACCGGGTTGGTTATCGTCGTTCGTAAAACTTCAACAGCAATAGCTGCTATTCCGAATGCATAAAAGACCAGGCTACTTTCACTGGCGACAAACTGAGCAGCAATGATGATTACCAAAAGCCCCAATAATACAAGTGGCGTAATTAATAAAGATTTTTTGATGCCGATCGAAGTAACGATACGACCTGTAAGAATAATTTTTACCAATAAAGCAATGATCTGCGAAGCAGCCATAAATAAAATGATAAAGTTTGATAATGCCTTATCATCATGATTTTGCTCTTTTACCTCGGAATAAAATGCATAATTAATAATTGCAAGACTTGCAGAGATTATAAATGTGAGTACAGCCAATCTTCTAATAAGTGTATTTAAGGTATAGCGTTTAACAAACACTTTAAATCCTTTTCCCTGTATAAATTCAACATGGTCCTCATGGTGGTGATGATGATGAACAACACCTGATTTGGACAACTGGTATAGAAATGGTAAAGCTCCAAGCATGAATGCAAATGCCGGCCACAACAAATTCAGGGGACCGATCGCTTTCACAAAAAAGTAAGCCATTGTATAACCAATAAATTTTGCCGGTATATCCCCTCCGCTTATTACTGCAAATAACCGTTTGCTTTGTCTTACATCAAACAAAGTGGAAGTAATGCTCCAAAAACATAGGTTACTTGCGAGATATAGAACATAATACCATGCAAACGTGAGGTAATAAAACCAATCTCCTGTTATCCAATTGCTGCTTAATTGAAAAACAAGAATACTGATGGCCATCAATATTATTACGATGGTGCCAACACGGGTAAGATGGAACCGATGTTCAAATTTGTTGAATACCCATCCAGTTAAAAATAAAAGAGGTGATGAAATGATCATTACCCAGGCAAGTTGTGACGCGGAAAATTTTTCAAGAAAATGAGAAAATGATGCAGTAAAGAAAAAAGCGATCCCCGTACCCATAAAAAATTGAAGCCAAAAAAGTTGTGATACAACTTTCCATTCTGAGGGTCGTACGTTAAGTAATTTAAGTAAAAAAGGTCTTCTGCTCATTGTGCCCATTTACTCCTTTCCTTTAAAATATTGAGATGCTTCAATTTCTTCCCGTTTCTTTTATTGACTGATGTACCAGTAAAATAATGATGTGATTCAAAGAATTTGATCTGAATATGATCCCAAATTATGTCTTCAGGTATTATTTTAAAAGCTATAAACTCTTTATACAAATTTCGGCTGATTGGTTCAAAATCATTCCGCCCAAGATAGTCAAGATCAGCATCACAAATTATTTGTTCTAACAACGTATTAGGTGTTTGTGGGATCTTCGTGGCCATGATCATTCCACAGACCTTTTTAATATCTTCTTCACTAAATACATTTCTTAAAGATTCAGTAGCGATCTCACAACTTTTTTCCTCATGATTCTTATACACAAATAAGAAACCGCTATCATGAAAAACCGCGGCTGTCTTCAATAGTAACAGATCATGTTTATCGGTGACCTTTTCCTGCTTTGCAAGCACTTCGGCTTGTTCCAGAACATCCAGCGTATGTGTTATATTATGATAGCCGAGCCTTGGGTCAAGCTCATTTTCGAGTCGCGATAAAATGGGTTGTTTTATACTTGTAAAGAGGTCAGGCACCAAAAAGGTTTTAACTAAGATAAGTATTGACAGGGAAAACCAATAGCAGTACCCGGGCAATTATCTGTTTAAATAAATTTACAGGGATTATGTTATATCCGGCTCTTTACCTATTTTAGCAGCCCGACGATCTTTCCGCCACACAAAAATCCAGTTTTTTATGAAGCCTGAATATATGGGATTAACAGTCCAAGAGAATTGTATCCGATGTATTTAATTAAACAAGCCTGAGTATGAAGATATTTTGTATTGGCCGTAACTATGTAGCTCATGCCAAGGAATTGGGAAATGAGATACCAGATGAACCAGTGGTTTTTATGAAACCTAAAAGCGCCCTGCTTCAGCCGCACACTCCTTTTTATTATCCGGAATTTACTAATGAACTGCATTATGAATGCGAACTCGTTTTGCGCATCAGTAAAAATGGAAAATATATCCAGGATAAATTTGCGAGCAAGTATTATGATGCTGTGACTACGGGCATTGATTTTACCGCAAGGGATATTCAAAACGATTTGAAAGCAAAAGGACTTCCCTGGGAAAAAGCAAAAGCTTGGGATAACTCCGCCGCTATCGGTAAATGGATACCTTTTACAGCGATCAAGAACAAAAAGGATATTAATTTCTGTTTATATAAAAATAAAGAGCTAGTTCAGCAAGGTAACTGCAACCTTATGATCCATGATTTCGATAGCATTGTTGCTTATATTTCCAATTACTTTTCTGTGAACATCGGCGACCTCATTTTTACCGGAACACCAGCAGGTGTAGGGGAGTTAGTTGTTGGAGACGAAATAGAAGGATTCATTGAAGATGACTCATTATTATCATTAGAAATAAAGTAAGGAATTTTAAACCAAAACCAACTGGAGAGCCACCCTGATTAACGGGTGGCTTTTAATTTTCACATACACTCGTTCGCCTTATTTTTGCCAATTAGCTTGCCTCTATGATCGAAAAAGAAATTTTACTGAAAGCTTTCCGGTTAATGTGTTGTGCTAAGTCAATGGCAGAGACATATGATGCCAACCGGCAAGTTTGTAAATATGTTCATTCAACTTCTCGGGGTCATGAAGCAATACAACTTGCCACAGCTTTTCAATTAAAAAATTGCGATTATGTAAGTCCTTATTATCGTGACGAAAGTATGTTGCTTGGGCTTGATTATTCTCCTTATGAATTAATGCTACAATTGTTGACAAAGGCAGATGATCCTTTTACAGGAGGACGTTCCTATTATTCTCATCCCAATTCGAAGGAAGAAGATAAGCCGAAGATCATTCATCAAAGCAGTGCAACCGGAATGCAGGCAATACCAACCACCGGTGTTGCACAGGGAATTCAATATCTCGAAAGTATCAATTCACCTTTGTTACTAAAAACCGAAAAAGGTGAATTGCCAGTTGTGATTTGTTCGTTCGGTGATGGAAGTGTAACTGAAGGAGAAGTAAGCGAAGCGCTGCAATTTGCTGTATTGAAGCGGTTACCTATAATTTACCTGGTACAGGATAATGATTGGGGCATCAGCGCAAGAGCAGAAGAAACAAGAGCAATGAATGCTTATGAATACGCTGATGGGTTTAAGGGTTTAAATAAAATACAAATTGATGGAACTGATTTTACACATTGCTATAAGATAATGGGTAATGTGATCAATGAAGTTCGAAAGAACAGGACCCCATGGTTGGTACATGCAAAAGTGCCATTACTTAATCATCATACTAGTGGGGTGAGAAAAGATTTTTACCGCAGCGAAGAAGACCTTGCAAAAGATGCAATTGATGATCCATTTCCGAAATTGAAAAGACTTTTGCTTGAAAATGAAATAGGTAATGAAGAGTTGGAGAAAATTGAAGCCGATATGTCAGAGTTAATAAATGCTGATTTTATGAAGGCATTGAACTCTCCCGAGCCGGACATCAAAAAAGCAGCGGAATATATTTTTATTCCTACAGATATTACGGAGGAAAAAGGCGAAAGAGCTGCTGCGGGTAATGAAAAAGTAATTATGGTTGATGCTGCTTTGTTTGCTATCCGGGAATTAATGGAAGATAATCCTGAATGTATTTTTTTCGGACAAGATGTTGGACGCAGACTTGGGGGTGTTTTTCGTGAAGCGGCAACACTTGCTGAGCAATTTGGTGATCATCGCGTTTTTAATACTGCAATTCAGGAGGCTTATATAATCGGTTCAACAGTTGGGTTAAGTGCAGTAGGAGTGAAGCCGATCGTTGAAGTACAATTTGCAGATTATATTTATCCCGGTTTCAATCAACTCGTTTCTGAAGTTTCTAAATCATGCTATTTAAGTTGTGGTAAATACCCGGTATCAACTATTATTCGTGTACCCATCGGCGCTTATGGTGGAGGGGGTCCCTATCATAGCGGTTGTGTTGAAACAACATTGCTTTCAATAAAAGGAATTAAGATCGCTTATCCGTCAAATGCTGCAGATATGAAAGGATTAATGAAAGCAGCTTATTACGATGGCAACCCTGTTGTGATGCTTGAACATAAAGGTTTATACTGGAGTAAAGTGCCAGGTACGGAAGATGCAAAGTCAATTGAACCATCAAGAGATTATATTCTTCCTTTCGGAAAAGCAAATGTTGTCTTGACTGCAGATAAAAGTAAAGTTGATAATGGAGAATCATGTTGCATCATCACGTATGGAATGGGTGTGTATTGGGCTAAATCTGCAGCAAAAAATTTTTCAGGACAGATCGAAATCGTAGATCTAAGAACATTGTTTCCTTTAGATGAAGAAATGATTTTTGAGTCGGTAAAAAAGCATGGGAGATGTTTGGTGCTTACAGAAGAACAGCAGAATAATTCTTTTGCAGAAGCTTTAGCAGGTAGGATCTCAAAAAATTGTTTTAAATGGCTTGACTCACCAATTGAGGTTTTAGGAGCATCCAATGTCCCGGCTATTCCGTTAAATATGAATCTTGAAAATGCAGTGCTTCCAAATGCTGAAAAAGTATCCGAGAAAATTAAAATTCTTTTATCGTTTTAAGTTTTCAAAAAAAAAGCCGGCAACAACGCCGGCCTGGTTTTAAATCCTTAATTTTTGATTATTTCAAAGTCCTCATATAATTTACTATTGCCCAAATGTCATTTTGATCAGCAATTTTCTTTTTGAATGATGGCATGTCTTTACGGCCTTCAAAGGTTTTGTAATATAATTCCCCATCAGTTTGTTTTTGAAAATCAGCTTTTGTAAAATCGCCACATTCTGTATCAAGCTGGGCTGCTTTAGGGCCGTCACCTTTTCCGTTTGTTCCATGACAAGACTTGCAATGCTGTGTATACAACTCTTTACCGGTAGCAAGGGAAGTTGCATCAGACTTTACCGGATTGGCCATGCTTTTATATTTATCAGGAACTGGCCAGGGATCATTTTGTGATTTAGGCACAAAGGCCATTAATATTGTTACAAACATTACTGTAAACAGGATTGAAATATACTTTTTCATGATTCAGAGTTTTTATTTTTTGATGAGTAAATACTTTTTTGTTGTTTATGATGCAGTTTTTGGTTCTTCTTTTCTTAAGCGGAATAATTCGAATATGATAACTATATAGTGTCCCCACACAGCTGTCATCAGAACTATAAATGTGACCAGCATCCAGATAGGGGGATGTGAGCTCCACAATGCACGTGGCAACTCTTTTAGTTCATCAGAAACAGGGATTCCCCATGATTGTGTGACGACAGCTTCTAAATTTCCATACACTTCATTTTCGTCGAGCTTTGCCAATAATGTAATATTGCCTTTTGCATCACCGGGAAGATTGTTTGGAATTTCTATTGATGCTTCACCGGCTTCATCAGTTTTTCCTTCGCCCAATTTCAAAGCGCTGAATAATCTTTTTACAAAAACACCAAGATCAGTTTCAGGTACCGCTGTTTCTGTGCCTGTACTAAGATCAATTAGTTTTACTTTTACCGTTAATAATGAATCTTCTTTTACAGGTGTGATCTCTAGCCTTGCTCTTTTTACAGATATTAATTCTTCAGCTGATTCAATTGAATCTTTACCGGCAAAACTCGCTTTGAAATTTAATTTACCTTCTTTATCTGTTGTTAATTGTTCCGGCTTGCAAGAGAATATTGCAACGCCCCTGCTATCCGTGATTGTTTCTCCTAATTTTTTTGCAGTGGAATCGGCACCAATAGTAAATTCAATTTTTAACCCTGCCAGTTTAGTAAGTGTTCCGTTGATCTTTGCTTTGACACTTGTTTTCAGATCAACACTGTTGTCATTTTTTTGGACACTTAGAAATTCAATAAGCGGAGTGTAAGTAGTTGCTTCCATCACCTCTGGTTTTGCAGAACTATCTGTTTGTGCTATTAATTTTCCTGGCGTGGCAATCATCAAAGCCAGTAAACTATAGGTAAGTATTTGAATTGTTTTTCTCATATAAAATAAGTTTATGCCGGAACGATCTCTCCTTCTGGTTTAGTTACCTTTTCATTTGCTTTCTCTTTGTCGCCAAATTCAGAAATAGGGATAATGGTCATAAATTTTGACATCAACGTAAAGAATAAGAAAAATGTAGCGATACCGGCGAATGTCAAAGCCCATTCAACCCATGTTGGTGAATATTTTACATACTCCAGTCTTGTATCCTGCATGGGTAGTAATGGTGATTCAAGTGTAGGTACAATAATGAGGTAACGCTTTACCCAAAGAGCTGCCACCATAAAGAAAGAAGCTAAAGCGATCCAGCGGGGCTTTCTTGTTTTTGGAAAGGCTACAATGAATATCGGTAATAATATACCAGCTACATTGGCAAATAAAAACCACCACCCGTATTCTGAAAAACTGAATAACTTATGAATGACCTCACTATTCCATTTTTCAGAACCAAACCAGTCAGTGAGATACTCTGAAAATGTAAAATAGCCATAAGCCGCCCCCAGCACAAGCATGATATAACCGAGATAAATAAAATGTTTGTCATTTATATAATCATACAGGCCATACATTTTTCTGTATACCCACATTGCCATGATCAATACACCTGTGCCGGAGTAAATTGCAGCAAGAACGAAATACGGACCGAAGATCGTACTATGCCATCCTGGCCTTAAAGTCATACCGAATATCCATGAAAGCACTGAGTGAACGATGATCGCTAATGGAATAATGATTACTGCCATCAGGTTCATGGAAATTGAGATATGTTTTTTCTGACTTGGAGTACCGCGATAACCAATAGCAAGAATTTTGTAAATTTTTTGTCTCCACTTTGGCACTTTTAATTTTGCATCACGATAGATCGCAAAGTCTTTTATCGTTGCCAGATAAAGAAAAATAACACTGCCCGTAAAATAAGTAGTGATGGCTAATACATCCCATGTGATAGGCGATTGTAATCTTGGATAAAGTATCAAATGATGAAGCCTGTCAAGTCTTCCCACACATAAGAGGATAAAAACGGGGCCGATCATTGTTGCGATCACGGTGATCATTTCGGCAATACGGATGATCGGTTTTCGCCATTCAACCTTTAAAATATGAAGTATGCCTGATATAACAGCACCGGCATAACTAATACCAATAAAGAAAATGAAGTTGGCAATGTATAAACCCCAAACTACATTATCTCGCATACCCGTTACAATATGTCCATCGGCAATTTGAAGGTACAAAGCATAACCACCAACTATGATCCATAAAAGGAAGAATATCGTCCACATCCAGGATTTCCTGCCAAATTTTTCTATAGTTGGACGTTGTTTATCGAATGCCTGTTGTTGAAATGAATTGAGTTGCATAAAAAATATTTTCTCTTACTAGATCAGTTTATGTTTCAGTTATTTTTTTCCTTCTTCCATTACGTCTTTATATCTTGCTTTCAGATCATCTGATAAATTATCATATCCTCTTTCTACCGGGAATTGCCTGTCTTTTGGTGGTAAATAATAGACTCTTGGTTTTGTGCCCAGCTCTTCCATATAGCGATAACCACTTCTGTCTTTTATTAATTCTTTAAAACTTACTGTTTCATCACCATTGGTAACTATATCTTCATTTTCATCACCGAAATAAAATACTCCATTAGGACAAGCAGATACACAATCAGGCAACAAACCCTGCCTTACCATATCAGGACAGAAATCACATTTTTCAACTGTACCTACTTTACCTGGAACACTTGTTTCAGGCGTTGCAACGAGACCCCTTATGTCAAGATCTTGTTTTGGTTCTTCCCAATTAAATACACGGGTAGAATAAGGACAAGCTGCCATACAGAATTTACACCCGATACATCTTTCATTATCTATTAAAACCAATCCATCCTGGCGTTTAAATGTTGCATTAACAGGGCAAACCTTTACACATGGAGGATTATCACAATGAAAACAGGTTTTAGGAAACCAATAAGGGGCTGATTGTTCATTATCCTTCATCAACTTTACACTCAACCATTCTTTTTCTACAGGTAGATGATGCATTTTTTGACAGGCACTAACACATTTGCGGGCATTTTTGCAACGGGCAAGATCGATCACCATTACAAATCTTCTTCCCGGAATTCCATTTCTTGCTTCAGCACTTGATACTATACTTGCATGATGATGACCCCGCAATTCAGAAGAATCTATTTCCACCATTTGCCCATCGGGTGAAAGCAGTTTTACTTTTTCACCACTGGATGCATGCTCATGCTTTTTTCCACCACAAGAACATGCAATACTGCCACAGGCAGTTGCTGCAACAGTTGCTACTGCAGCAGTTTTTAGAAAGTCGCGGCGTGATCTGTCGTTTATTTCTTCTTGTTTCATTATGCAGTATTAAAGGTTGGTTTAAATTTCATTTTCATTCTTGGATGGATTGTTCATCCACTGCAGTATTTCTTTATTATTCACTTTTTGTTTGTTTGCAGCATCAAAAACAGCCTTATCAACTTCCACTAACTTTCCATCTGCGGTAAGCATTTTTACTTTTTCTTTATTTAAGTTCATCAGCCCAGTGAAGAATGATCTGCGGGTTCTGTTGGTTTCGTTTTTATTGTTATCCATAATAGTTAAGTATTACACGTTAAAGATTTGAAAAAAATATCCGGCATTATGTTTATCTAAAACACCTGTGGATATGATAATCATCAAGCAGGCTACTGACAATTATCATCTGAATAATTTAGTTGAGAATGCTTAGTTGACAACATGAGAAAAGTCATGTTGCTTTGAGCGCCTTGTCATGAAAGTGTAAAATGTCCACGGATACCTTTGGTTTCGTGGTTTAAAAAATTAGAAGTCTTTGAATTTAATTCCTCAATCAAAACAAACTTTTATGAAAAAAGTTTCATTAATAAAAGCGATGACCCTGTTCATGGGGGTCATATTATTTACAGCGTCCCTTTTCCAATGTACAAAAGTAGGAGACAACATTCAGCACCTGGATCGTAGCTATCCGAACACTCCCGATTCATCTATTTATGCATCATTTTACGATGAATTTAAAATTGCCACTGCGGATTTAACACCGGCCACAAATGATATAATTAAAATGCGTGGTGTTCAAACTATACTGCATGAGTATTGCGGAACTTCAAACTGTCACGGCGGACCAATCAAACCCAAGTTTGATACATATACAGACGTAATGAAACATGTAGTTGCCGGCAATCCCTCCGGAAGCAAGTTATGGGAAATGATCACTACCAACGATTTCAATAAAGCCATGCCTCCTGTAAACAGCAATCATGAGTTAAACACCAAAGACAAGGCAATAATCTTTAACTGGATCTATAAAGGGGCTAAAGAAAAACCAGATCTTGCTGATTTCAGACCGGCGGCGATCAGGCTTATCTCTGATGGTTGCGGTTCAGCCAATTGCCATAACCAGGCTACGGCAACAGGATCATGGGCAGAGAAAGGCACATTAGGTACAAGGTATAGTATCGTTTCAGCGGATACTGCTTCTTTTTCTTTCTATGATGCCGGAACCGGTGCTTTGAGACGTTATTGCCAGGTTATAAATAAAACTAAATTAAATCAGATATGGGGTGACTACAAGGATAGTGTGAAAAGATATTATGCAGATACCATTGCTAATGCATCTTACAGAATTCTAAAAATATTCGCAGCTCCATTCGGTGTTTCTTCAACGAGGGGTCCATTAGGTAACTATGATGACATTGTATTGGATATAATCGTTCCCAAAAACATCAGGAGTAATACTTCAGTTCAGTATACTAGTCCAGGTGGAGTTCAATATTATTCCAAATCAAATCATCTGAACAGCAATGATTGTTTTATCAGGCGTATTGACTCAACTCTTTCATTTCTCAATCCTCAGACCGGAGCGGTTAACGCTGCAAGTGGGAATATGTCTTACCAGGACGGAGGTTTGAGTCCTTCCGAAATTGCCCTGATCAAGGCATGGTATTTTGCAGATCCCAATATTCCTGATGTATGGAAGTATGGTAAAACCAATGCCGGCATATTTAAATATGCGAAATCAGGTAAACTTATTATCAAACCATAACCAATCAACTCATTCTAAAATTTCAGTATATGAAAAAAAGAATAATAATAGCAGCAATGACATGTTCAATGATGTTTTACTTATTGTCATCCTGTTATAAGAATAACGAAGATATACAGGCCATTCCCAGGGTATCATTCCGTGCAGAAGTAGTGCCCATCGTTACTTCAGGAGCTTGTGGCTGTCACAATAATGGAACCACCGGTCAAGTGAGGTTTTCTTATAAGGATACTATTTGGTATGATGCTATTTCTTCCCGGGTTGGTTTATTTGATAAGTGGGTGCATGGTGGAACACACCCTGGTGGAGGTAATATTGATTTTAATCCCAATGAAAAAGCGATTGTAAGAGCATGGATTGAGCAGGGCGAACCTTATGATGATGGTTCTGGTTGTACTGTTCCCACAGTCGTTACTTATACAAAAGATATAGTACCGATATACAATACCACATGTAAAGGAGGAGCTTGTCACGGTGGTATAGCAGCTAACCTGACTTACGATAAAATGTTGGAGAAACAAAGCACAATAGTAACCATGATGAATAGCAGCGGCGCTACCGGACATCCGGGTGGACCAATAAGCCTTTCCAAATGTGTTACCAATACGTTTACTGCATGGATAAACCAGGGTATGCCTAAATAAAATTGATAATGAAAACTTCTTCAATTAATAATACTAAAACAGGAGATATGAAAAAGATATTATTTCTATTGGTTGCAGGATTGAGTTGCTGGTTTGTAACTCTGGCCCAGGATACTACCGAAGCTGTAACCAAAGAAGCGCCAAAACCAAAATATGCTCGTGCTACTTTTAATTCGACCAAGATCATTAACCTGCAAAGCACGGAGATCATACCACAACAAGCTTTGCAATTTATGGTTTCTCACCACTTCAGTTATTTATGGAATAAAGATCAAAGCACGGAAGATAACCTTGCCCAGTTTCTCGGATTAAATTCAGGCGTGGCGCAAACTTATTTATCCTTTGATTATTCCATTCATAGTTCTGCGAATTTAGGTTTGGCATTAGCAGGACATTCAAGATATGAAGGTTGGGCTAAATTCAGGCTAATGCGTCAACAATCTGGTGTAAAGAACATACCGATCTCAGTTAGCTGGTATTCTATGGCGCATGTAGATTTTGCACAGGAAAAAGGAACAGGATCCGAATGGGATAAATGGTCTTACCTACATCAATTATTAATTGCCCGAAAAATGTCTGATAAAATTTCGTTGCAATTGATCCCTTCTTTGGTTTATCTGAATAATGTTCCTTACGGAATTAATAACAGCAATTTTGTTTGGTCCATTGGTGTGGCAGGAAAATATAAAGCAGCTCCCAAAATGAATATCACAATGGAGTACACCCGGCAGCTAAACATGTATGAAAATATAATTGATGAAAGCGGTGCTATCACACATTATAGTCCCGATCTTTTATCTCTGGGTTTAGAATTCAATACAGGCGGTCACTTGTTTCAGTTTTATGTAGGAAATACCATGAATTCATCCGCGATAGACCAGTTAGCAAGGAATACAGGTTATCTTAAAGACGGTAATCTTGCTTTTGGATTTACAATTAATAGAACCATGGACCTTAGAAAGGATAAAGAGTGAGCATTGTTTGATAAAAGATGAAATGCAGGACTCCAGATCCAAAAAAGGTTTCTGAAAAGAATCAGAAACCTTTTTATTATTTAATATAAAAGATTTTTCAGCTTATCAAGATTTGCGATCTGGATCTTTCCTTCTTTAATTTCGATAAGCTTTTCAGCTTTAAAATCACTAAGTGTCCTGATCAATGATTCGGTTGCAGTACCAACATAATGAGCAATATCATCTCTTGAAATTTCGATCGGTTTATTTTGTCCGCCGGTATTAAATTTTTCCCGGATATCAACAAGTGCTTTTGCAACACGTTTACGCAAAGAACTGTAAGCAAGATTGAGTAACCTGTCTTCTTTTTCCTTTACATTTTTTGTGATCATGTGGATGAATTTTGCTGCAATACTCAGATCCCCAAAGATCATTTTTTGAAAATCTTCCCGTGGTATTTGCATGATCTCAGAATCTTCCAGTATAATAGCGCTGTCATCATAGTTTTTATCTTCGATTAAAGCAGAATAACCTATGAAATCTCCATCACTAAAAAGATCCGTTATGTATTCTTTACCATCTTCATGTGTTTTAAATCCTTTCACTTTTCCTTTCACTACATAATATAAAAGCTTGGGCCGCTTTCCTTCCTGGTAGAGATATTGTTTTTTATTATACGATTCGACATTGTATTGGTCAGCAAGCTGCTTCATTAACCCACTATCTTTTACATCTTTTATGAATTGTGATAAGCCCTGTTGTGATGAAGCATATTTATTGCCAAGTATCTCTGCTTTTTTTAATCGCATTTCAATTGCACTCAAAAGCTCAATATCTTCAAACGGCTTAGTAACATAATCATCAGCACCCATTTCCATTCCTTTACGGAAATCACTTCTTTCAGTTTTTGCCGTTAAAAAAATAAATGGAATAGTTTGTGTATTCTCATTTTTCCTTACCAGATGAAGTACACCGTAACCATCCAGTTCTGGCATCATAATATCACAAACAATTACGTCTGGTTTTTCCCTGATAGCAATATCAACTCCTTTCTTTCCATTTTCGGCGGTAAAAGTTTTGTAACCTGCAAGATCCAGTATCTCAGCTGTATTTTCCCTGATGTCTTTATTGTCTTCTATAACAAGAATTGATTTCATGAGTTATTATTTACGTTTGGAAATGTTATTGTGATAGAAGTGCCTTTTCCTAATGTGCTTTGTAAATTTATAGTTCCATTTATAAGGTCAAGGTATCTTTTTACAATGTGAAGACCAAGTCCCGTCCCTTGTATATTAGTGACATTTGATGCCCTGTAAAACATGGTAAATAAATGTTCCTGGTCTTTTGTGGAAATACCAATTCCTTTATCTGTTACAGCGATAGTGCTTGTTTCATTGTCACTTTTTGCAGAAATTGTAATAGGCGTATCTTCTGCGGAAAATTTAGCTGCATTGCTTATCAGGTTGATCAAAATATTTCTCAATAATTTTTTATCAGAATTTATTTTTTCTATCCCTTCGTATTTAAAATTAAATTTTTGTCCCGGTTTCAGCACAACTTTTACATCTGTTAAAGTCTCATCAATCATTTCTCTGAGGTTAAATTCAATTGGGTCGGCGCAAATGCGACCTTCATCAAGTCTTCCTAATGAAAGAAAATCTTCAAGGATATCATTTAAATGTTTGACCGAATCTTTTATGCGACCTATATGTTTATCTCTTTTTTCCTGCTCTTCTTCTTTTATATATTTTGAGATCAAAGCTGCCGAGGATAAGACAGCACTTAGTGGCGTTCTGAATTCATGCGAGGCCATCGATACAAAACGACTTTTTATTTCATTCAAATGTTTTTCTTTGTCCAGGGCTTCATGAAGTTCTGTTTGTGATTGTTCTAATTTTTCAAGGGCTTCTTTAAGGATATGGGTTCGTTCATCTACTTTTTGTTCCAGGTCGGAATTTAATTTGCGGACCTCATATGTAACCCGTTCGAGTTCATTTTGTTTTTTTACCAGGTTTTGTTCAACTTCTTTTCTTAAAGTTATATCGACGATAAATGCTATTACAAATAGTACATTATCTTTTCTATAATGACTTAGACTTATTTCAACCGGGAACTCCTCTCCATTTTTTTTTAATGCAAACAGATCTCTCCCGGCTCCCATTGATCGATTGGACGGTTTTTTGTGAAAGTCTTCACGCAATGCCTTGTGACCTTGTCTGAAATTACCGGGAATTAAAACTTCAACAGGAAGATCATGTAACTCATTTGCAGAATAGCCAAACATTCTTTCTGCTGCAGGATTTGCAAGTACTATATGCCCTCTTCCATTCGTAAGAATAATTCCTTCCGTTGCATTCTCAAATAAAGATGTCATGTGTGCCTGGTCAAGCATAAAGCCTTATAAAGATTTGAGCTCAAAGTAACCATTGTCATTATATAAATAAAATGAAAAAATAAGGATCAGACCAGGGTCATTGCAGGTTCATTGATTTCCTTGAATGTTTTGACAGCTTCAATTATGGGAAACGTATTTTCTATTTTTACACGATCAAAATCGGTGAGCATTGTTTTTTTCTCAACAGGATCCTTTGTGAGTTTTGCTCCCATTTTAAGCATGAACCTGTCCCATCCGGAAAGATTTCTCATGATCATTCGCCCAGGTAAATAATAAAACTGAATATTTTCCAGTATAGTGGGAGAAAGGGATGCTTTATTGTAGCTCTCTCTTTTTTCTATTTGCTCAACAGATGATCCTGCTATCTGGAAGAAAAAGATCTTTTTATTCATCAACGCCGTAAAATTTTTCTTTAACCATTCTTTTATCTCAAGTTTCCCGATGTAAACGCTTGAGCCGAGAATGAAATAATCGTACTTCGGTAGTTCATCAACGGGGAACCGATCTGCGGAGGCCACTGGTAATTGTAATTGTTGTCCTATCCACATTGCATATTGTTTGGTAGCTCCGTATTTGCCTTTATAGATTACAAGCCCTTTCATAATTTTTTAATTTTATGGTTAAAAATATTATTGACTTAAGCAGCGGAATTGATCAAAGTTTGTTGTTTTGTGATTGCGACCTCCGGATGTTGAACGATCTCTGCATTAACAGAATTTGAGATAAGACAATATTTTTTTGTTTTTTCCATAGCTACTCTGGCTTTTTCAACATCAGTTTCATTACCAACAAATGCTTTTGGATAGATGTGTATATAGGTGAATTTATATTTGCCATCTACTATTTCTACCTGGCCCGTTGCGGAGCATTCAAAGCCTGTATTTTCAATTTTCATTTTATTTACAAATGACAGGTATGTGCTCATAAAGCAACTTGTAATTGAGCTAAGAAATAAATGCTCAGGGCTCCACTCACCATCCGGACCACCAAATTCCGGGGGTGTGGATACCGAAAAGGATTTTAAGGAAGGGGAGCCCACAATTCCAAGTTTATCACCCGACCAGTAAAGCTCTGTTGTAAATATGATTGGCTTATTACTTTTTAATGACATATTAAAATTCTTTGGATCAAAACTACCATGTCAGCCAGCCACTAATAATGATTTAGGTCAAAGTAAATTATGATTTGGAGCGTAGGAGTCAAAAAGATGAAAAATCTTTATCCTGCAATAATTCTTGTTCCATTTTTATCGCTTTGGGAAAGAGAATATTGCTCTCAAGATGGATATGCTGCACAAGATCTTTGTCCAATTCTTTTAACTTGGCAAAAGTTACTTTATGCGTTATGCATGCGTTATCAGGTGGAGTGTAGTTATTAGTTGCTGTTCTTAGTTGATGAAGGTTAGATCCAGTTGTTTCATGTTCTTTTAACATCACTTCTTCGAGAGGTTTCCGTAATGTTCTGATTAAAAGCCGTGCATATGATTCACGATGCTTGTGAGCATGATAGATCTGTTTGATGTATGGAAAAAAAATTTCTTCCTCCCTTTTCATGTGCGGAGGGATCTCTTTCATAAACCGGCTGATAATTACTTCAAGAATTACCAGGTCAGGATAATTTTTTAGGTGACCATCCAGAAATTTTCTTATTTGCTCTTTTACATCTGGTAATGCTTTTTCCAGGTAACGATGATGGACATTCAGAACATAATCGGTTAAAAAATCAATTTCCCAGCTATCAAAATCAATTGCGGCATTTGAAGATGATTGACTGATAATCTTCTCAAGCTCTTCTATTATAGTTTCAGTCTCGAGGTTTTTATTTTTGCACACGACATCCAATGGCCATTTTCCACCACAGCAAAAATCAATATCGTATTTGCGAAAGAGATCAGCCGTACGGTAATCATACCTGACAATATCAGAAACAGACGAACCAGCCTCAATTTTATTCACATGCGAAAACATAAATGACATTACTTCTTATTAATCAATAGCAATAATAAACGGATGCTTTCTATAATAAAATGATTTTTGTCAGGTGGAAGGCAGATTCTTAACTTTATAAGATCGATATGCTCCGAATAAGCGTCTTCTTGTTATCAGTTAAAAGGTCATTAATAGTTGTTTCGTAAAAAAGTTTTAGGATGTTATTCTTAAACCCTTCCATTTCGTGATGCAGCGGACAGGGATTAGCGCTATTACAAGTCTTTAATTTTAAAACACAAATATTAAACTGAGTTATGTCATCAGTTGTTTCCAGCAATTTGATCAAAGGAGCATCAAGGGTTTTTCCAGTTAGAGAAAATCCCCCATAGGGTCCTTTGGTTGATTTCAGCAAACCAGCTTTTACCATCTGCTGCATAATTTTTCCCAGGAAATGTTTAGGCACAGAAAGTTGAGTAGCAATTTCATCAACCTGAACTTTCCTGTTTTCATCATGCATCAGTGCTATATACAATATTCCCCTTAAAGCATATCCAAAAGATTTGGATAAAAACATGTCGATTTTTTTCAAAAGTAGCTGCCTCATCTTCCCGCTTAGGTGATTATTGTCATCCCGTTTTTTGACACATGTCATGATTGAACGTCCCACTGCATTATACTTTTGTTGCCATAAAAGACAAGAACATCTTTTTAAATCATTCACTTAAAATTTGCTAAGAAAAGCAATAAACAGATGGAATTTTTTTGTACTACTTACTATTAAATAGCGGCCATGACCTGTGAATTATGCAACATATTCTATGAATTATATAACAAGGAGGGAAAGTTGAGTCCTAGCTTTAATCATCGTACGATGAATCTCATTCAGAATCTTAACGCCTTCCGTTATGAATAATTAGTACGTAAAATAATTTTTGCTCAAAAAAGATATGTTTCTTAATCTTCTGAATAAAAAATACATAATATGAAATCGTCAAAATCAGTAACAGTAGCTATGATCTTTATCATTAGTAGCTTTTTCATTATTGCCTGCGGAAGCGATGGCGATAAAAAAGAAGAAAAATCTGCAGATGTTCAGGAATCAACTAACAATCAAACTGAAGTTCATGGAACTATAGTTAATCCGGGAGATGTAGCACTGACAACTCCTTTGAATCAGGAATGGGTAAAGACAGGCAAAGCCACATATGAGCTTAAATGCCAAAGCTGTCATAAGCTTACTGATGAAAGGCTGGTAGGTCCCGGTTGGGCTGGAGTTACTAAAAAACGTGAGCCCCATTGGATCATGAATATGATCACAAACGTGGAAATGATGCTGGAGACTGATCCGGAAGCGCAAAAATTGCTTGAGCAATGTATGGTCCGTATGCCTAACCAAAACCTCAGCAAAGAACAGGCACGCGAGGTTCTGGAATTTATGCGATCTAATGATGGAGTTAAATAGAAATATGACAACTAGTTTTCATACTGCAACCGTTCTTTTCATTTAAATAATACAATATGAATTTCAATTACTTCAAAATCTACGTGGTTTTGATATTGGCCTCTGCTTGCCTTGTGTCAATGCAAAGTTGTAAACCCAAAACCGCTCAGTCGGCGGCAAGTGGCGACGCTTCAAAGTCTTTTGTTGCGCCTGGTAAATACGACGAGTTTTATAACATTGTCTCCGGCGGATTTAACGGTCAAGTAGCTGTCTATGGTATCCCATCAGGTCGTTTGTTTCGTATCATACCTGTCTTTTCTCAATCGCCCGAAAGTGGCTATGGATTTAGTGAAGAAACAAAGCCAATGTTGAACACCTCTCATGGTTTTGTACCATGGGATGATCAGCACCATATTGCTCTTTCACAAACAAAAGGAGAACATGACGGTCGATGGGCTTTTGCGAATGGTAACAACACACCACGCATAGCACGGATAGATCTGACGACTTTCCGAACTTCAGAAATATTGGAAATACCTAATAGTGCAGGTAACCATGCCTCACCTTTTATTACAGAAAACTCAGAATACGTAGTGGCGGCAACCCGTTTCAGCATTCCGCTTGATGATCAGAATGGCGATGTTCCCATCAATACTTACAAACAGAATTTCAAAGGATCAATAAGTTTTATATCTATCGATCCAACGTCGGGAGAAATGAATATTGCGTTCCAGATCCGTGCTCCGGGAGTGAACTTTGACCTGTCCCGTGCGGGCAAAGGCAAATCTCATGGCTGGTTCTTTTTCAGTTGCTACAATTCTGAAAAAGCCAACACACTATTGGA
>Ga0190274_10000568_pt1 | contig 21751 bp, 18 predicted proteins | sample Popmic531T_FD_133002 | JGI IMG/M metagenome (GOLD analysis project Ga0190274, IMG submission 133002) | Populus adjacent soil microbial communities from riparian zone of Yellowstone River, Montana, USA - 531 T | ecosystem: Environmental > Terrestrial > Soil > Riparian zone | place: USA: Montana... | reverse complement strand
ATGCTGGCCTGAGGTAATGAGAAACATATCTTTCTCCGTCAAAGACTTGATTGATAGCATTTTCAATATCTACTGGAGTCTCATTTTTTAACAAATAGCCGGTTGCCCCCAGTTCGAATATATCCATCACACTCTTTACATCATCCCTCATAGTTAGGGCGATAACTTTCACCTCCGGAAAATTTCTTTTTATAGCTTGGGTAGTTTCCATGCCATCCATCGGCTTCATGTTAATATCCATCATCACCAGATGAAACTTCTCCTTTTTCAAAAGTGAGAGGACATCAATACCATTAGCTGCTTTTGCAATTTTACCAACCGCCTTCATTTGTTTCAAGGTCATTTCCATTCCATTTTGGAAAACCGGATGATCATCGGCAACAATAATTTTGATCTTACCTGACATAAAACTTAATATTTGAAAAGGATTTTATTGTCTAGTTGTATTTGACAAAACGCTTCATTTTGAAAGTCATTAGTAAAATAAATTTTGCCCCGAAGTGCCTCCACTCTCGCCTTCATACTTTTCAATCCCATCCCACTCTGTCTACCTTCGATTGATTTTGCCTTACAACCATCGTCCAAATAATAAATCATCGTCTTGTCAGAATAAGTCTTAAAAAATAATTTAATTATTTTACAGTGTGAGTGTTTGATTGAATTATTAATCAATTCCATGATGATACGGTAAATATTCAACCTTGCATTCTCATTGAGGTCATTCTCGGAAACATCATATAGGAAATCAAAATCAATATTATTTTTTTGTATAAGATTTCTGAATTCCTCAATCGATTTTATTAATCCATACCGCTCCAACCAGTTTGGTGTTATGTTACGAATGATTTTCCTTACATCTTGAATCAGAAAGTCAATGTCAGTTGTAATTTCATCCAGAGTTGAAGATATCTCAAGTGGATTCTTCATTCTCTTTATCGTGAACATCCTGAGTTTTATTGCAGCTAACATGGGACCAATCTCATCATGCAGATCGTCTGCAATTCTTTTTCTCTCTTGATGGAGATGACTTGTTCGCTTCAATGGAATCAATCTTTTAGGTTGTTGTTTCTGGTTGTTGGCTAGTTTCATGAGGGTATTGGTATATAAAAAATTAGTGAATGGATTAGTCTTAGAAAATTTACATGACATGATAATATAATCACATCATTAAATTTTGACCAGGAATAAGTTTCTAAACTAAGTTGTCGTTAAAAAGGTAGATGAAGGAATCGAAAAAAGATTTTGTTTTGAAAAATGATCTGATAGGGTACATAAAAAAGGTTTTATAATGAGTTTGAAGATGCAAAATATAAAAATGATTGAATGATGAAAATATTTGTGGCATACCTTAAACTAGTGATTTCGAAATGATAATTATCTGGTGTAGAAAAAAATGAGAATTTTAAATTCTTGCTATTTAACAAGTGATTTGAATTACTCGTATTTTCGATTGAGGAATATGGTATTGCTGTGGAATATGAATCTAACCCCAAAAAGCACCTATAGTGTAAACTCACACTCGGAGAGATGATGTAGAGTGCGCTTGATATGTTTGAACTGGGAGCAACCGGCTATTTGTTAAAAAATGAGACTCCAGTAGATATTGAAAATGCTATCAATCAAGTCTTTGACGGAGAAAGATATGTTTCTCATTACCTCAGGCCAGCATTTTGGGATCGGATGTTGAAGCTAAACACTGAGAAGCCTTCCATCCATACAAAATATCATCATCAAAAGCTGAAAGAAATCATTTACCTCATTAGCAATGAATTCACCTCACACGAAATTGCGAACATCGTTTCACTTTCTACACGATCAATAGAGGATTATCGTGCAGAGATTCTCCTATTTACCAATTCTCATAACACTGTAGGAATTGTCAAATATGCCATTTCAAAGGGCATTGATCAAGATCAAAGTTTGAGATTTAAGTTTAAGACTTACCTGGAGAAAAAGGCGAATGAATTGTGATTGACTAAGGCAACAATATCCATAAGCCCACAAGGGGATTTTAAAGAAAAAGCCCAAATTTTTTCTTGTCGTCGTTGCTGATTGTTTTGGCAGTCTTGATTTTTTCGCGCAATGTTTTATAATCCTGATCCTCCAACTCGCCTAGTACAGTACCGGGATTTTGTTCAACGTGTAGAATCAACGCGCGGGCATCAATTATATGCAAGTCAGAACAATCAATGTAAGAATCATGATCTAGGTAATCCCGTCCAGTACTGTCAAAAAACTCATGCTGTTTTAAAAGATACTTTGGCGGGGGATCAGTATTAATGTAAATCGAGGCGAATGAAAACTTATCGAAAGAGCGTCCCATAAGGACGACCCTTTTTTCCTTTGGAGGGGTCGTGTCGTACACGTGAAGTTTGATGACCGATCCGATTTTTACAGACCGTCCAGCAAACTCCTTTTTTAGATCATCTGGAAATTGTTCACCAAGGTTCATCTACAATTCTGCTCTTTCGTTTTCCTGTTTTAACTGAATGTAGTTTAGCATCTCTTCAGATGCACCCGCCACCTTAGCCATTTCAAGAAACGAAAGCCTCGAATGTGAGTGTGACCTTGCCTGTTCATAGGCCGCGTCATGCGACTTAAAAATTAGTTCGTCGTGACCTAGATCCTTGTTTTCAATAATTGATTCTGAAAGGCATTCTATTTCAGACTCTGATAACATTTCTAAATTGGGCTGCTCTTTCATTATAAAATGCATCCAATTTTCTACATCAAAATATTCTGCACAATAATTTTTCAAAGGAGTTTCTTTGTTTGAGCGAACCGCCTTGAAATAATCATATACCTTTGAAGGAACCGGCCCCTTGTCCATTGGTACATATTGATCCCTTGTTATTGGACGGCCATACCTTATTAAATGTTTTTGGTCTGCGAAATAGAGTATTTTAGAAAGTCTATGAATGTCAATTTCACCCCCTGTCTTGGAGGCAACGAATAAAAGCGCGTTAATCGCTTTGTCTTTATTAATTTTAGGGTTCATTGAAGTAATATTCAAAGATAAGCAATGTATTGTTATTCACGCAACTACTTCTTTTTTTTCTTTTTAACCTTCGTCTTCTTAAAAGTTGCGGTTAGACCTGTTCAATAGTACCGTGAATATTAAGATTATCGGTTGAATCTAAATCTTCAAATGGAAGCTATCCAGTTGCTTCTTTAACTTCCATTCTAGCTGCACTACTGAGTTTTGCAATTAATTCCCATTGAATTTCCCCATTGTTGTTACAATAACCTCAATAAATTCTTTGGTCAACCTATTTAGTATCTCGTCTACTGTTGCCTACTTTGATTTCAAGGCGATGTAGCAACAAATGGAATGAATCAGGATATACAGCTCTCTTTATTGATACACTCCGAAAATCATTCGACCCTATAATTTCTTCATTCAGCCCGCGGCTACGGATTACTTCAGATGCTTCATGTTCATCGGTGGCCCAAATTTCAGATGCGTAACGCCCACCATCAAGTCATACGAATTAAAAAATAAAAAAACCATCTTTGTGATGAATGAAAACAAAACCTAAGAGACGCCGCCGCAAAATCATAGAACATCCTGACTCCTATCTTTACAAATTGAGTAAGGAACCGCCAGTAAATGAAATACCCGACGAAACGATGATGCTACTCAGAAAAATCAGCATCGAAAACGAAAGGCGAAATCCTTGTTAACTTTGTGGCTCATATTCACCCTTACTAATAAACCATATCAACATGAGACACTTTATCATCTTCACCGTAGCATCAAGTCCAGGTGGAGCGCTAACCCCCAAACAATTCAAGTATGAAGCTAATGACTTCCCAACACAACTTGAAGTATCAGAGTTTGCCACGAAGAAGTCAACAAACAACCTTAATTGGGTGGTAACAGGATTAATTGAAGTAACAAAAGAAATAGGTAAGCGCTATTTAAGCGGTATACCATTCTCCGAGTAAATTTCCCCTTGTGTACTTATGTATATAGTTGCCTTAGTCGAATGGCTTTATCGAAAGGGTATCGCTGTTCAATAAAATTATCTCAGATTTCAATTTACCATATTCAGTAAATGTATAATGGTATTCAAAACTCGAATCACCTTTATAAAATCTAGAGCTCAATAAACTAATAACAGAATTTTTGTAAAAATCCATATGACTACCGTAAGGCATATAATGATTAGTGATTTGATCTACAAAATAAATGGATCGCACCGTTGAATCAGGATTCATATCTCTTTGCATTCCATTAATTCCCAAAGTAATTTTATCATCTTTATAAAAAACCCTTAAGTCCTTCTCAGAAAAAAACCCACCTTGTTTTTCATACAACTTAGGAATTGTTAGGCTATCAGAATATGCATACTTCCAAATTTTTCCTTGCTCGTCATATTCGAAATACTGGAGTGTTTTTTTATCTTTAGATTCAAGTAATTTATCATGCACTTTACCATTATCATAATAATGCATTTCTACTTCTTTCATATCCGAAGATTGACACGCAGAAATTATGACAACAAATGCCAAAGCTATATATCTAGTAGCCATTACTTATTAATTGGTGAAAGATTTTTGGTTGAGAAGTGATTATACTTTCCTATAAACAAACCTGTCCCATTCGCGTGTTCTGATTTTTTAGCTCGGAATCTTTCTATCCCTTGCTTAGATAAATCAGCTAATGGGTACACAGCCATTTGTGTTTTCCCTGTAATTATACCCAAACCACCTGAATTCATTTCTGAAATACCGCTACCGAAGTTAGTTACATCAGGAGCGTCACCTAAAGGGCCATCAGTTGGATCAATACCACTAAAATAATCAACCGGATGAGAATGCCAAACTCCAAAAATAGTTCCCAGTTTTCTTACTTCATTCAAATGTTTCCCTATAGGTTGAATGTTTGTTTCCGCACTTCCATTGGGAAACTGGACAGATGGGCAATCCGAACATTTCCAAACTTGCAATTCATGCGTTTTCGGATTTACATACAATACGCCAGTGGATTCTCCTCTATCTTTCCAATTTTTACTTAAATCTTCTGCAGTTTTTTCGGTAAAGCGGGCATAATTTAGCAACGGTGATCTTAACGCTGATGCTGCCTTATCCGCATTGCGAATTCCGTTATTAGTAAGGTGAAGTGCAGTATTTGCGACCATTTCTGATGTGAAGATTATTTCATTTGAAGTAAGTTTATCGTAGATAACACCAATATATGTAGCTTTTTCATTGTAAAGATAAGTCGTATCTCCCATTGGATCATTTGTCCAAATTGGATTACTGGCAAAACAAGCATACAACGATTGACTTAAGTCTGGCTTCGAATCTCTATTCCACCTTGTTCCTAATCTGGTATCGTATTCCCAAAAGAGTGCGGTATTATGATTGCCTTTTCCTGAAATCTCATCGACTTTCTCTTGAGTATTAAATCCAAACCTGTAATTACTCAAGGAGATATTTCGTCCCGGCATTAACATCCCGAAGGGGTAATAATCCTATTGAAACTAAAGTTCGACAATCTTTTGATTAAGTTTTGTATGTATATCAATAGAAGTTATTTATAGATTACAGTTACTCCATATTAAGATCATACATAATATTCCTATTAGAATACCTTTCCTTGAAAATATTTCCGCGACTTGAAAATACCTCTTCTTTTCCTTCAGTTAAAAATATTCCATTATAAACTCCGTGAATTCCTCCTTTTTTTGAGACAAAAAATACTAAGTCATCCTGTGGGATAGATACACCGAATTTATTAAATCTAAATTTATAAATTGTATCTGAATAATTGAATTCCTTGAACTTATCTTCTAATTTCAGATAATAAGTTTTTATTATTGGTTGTCGAACTTCAATATTATTAGATTCAATATGATAGTTTATTAATATTGAATCATTCTCAGTCAAATTAAAATCAAAATACTTTATTGGGTTGCTATTCTTTGATGGAATGAGATACACAACATCATTAAGAAGGTATACGTTACCATTCATTTGAAACGCTGGAATGTATTTACCCGCGGAGTCAGAAATTCCCTTCCAAAATTTAAATGAATGCTCATAACTGCATTGATTGATTTCGGACAAGAACTTAATAGATTTTAATTCAAAAATATTCTTTAAATCGTTTTCTGGACTCTTATAATAATCTTGAAAAAGATCAAGAGTGCATTCATTTATTTTAGAGTCTCTGCAAGATATAATTGAAGATATAATTGTAAAGAAAAGAAGAAAACTCAATCTTGAATAAGCCATATTACTTCTTTCTAAAAACTTTATCGACAAGTGATTTAATTTCCTTAACAACTTTGCCTGCAGTAGTATTTTCATATTTTTTATTCGTGAGAAGATCTTTAGCGGAAGGCGATTGATGGGATTCTTCACCGTGAAATTCTTTGTGTTCCTGTTGAGGCTCTTTCTTTATTCCCTCAATAATATTTTGAGCATGGGCATTCTCCTCATGAACAACTACTTCAGTACTTGAAATTCTCAGATTTTTTTGTTGTTCAAGTGTGAAACCTGCAGGAACATCAAGTAATTGTTTAGCAACTCCAATCAAAACAACTTTTTTTCCTTGACTAAAACTTTTTTCCAAGTCGGCAGGATTAATCGATTGAGCTTGATAAACTGTATTCATGTAATCCGTTAGGTCCGTCTTATTGGAAACTTCTCCGGTGGTGCCCAATCCTCCATATCCAATTGCAAACCCATCAGTTTCATACTGAACTCCACTTACAATGCTTCCATCTGAAAGCATTTCCTTAGATTCAAAAGTATAATAATAGACATCGACCTTATTTTGACTTTTTAATACCTCATTAAACTCTTTTCCTATTGTCGTGAGGTCGGCAATTGCTAAGGAAGCTTTAAAACCCCAATGATCCTTTAAAGTGCTTTGATAAATTTTCTCCTCTTCGCCATCGAGATCTATTGCCCAAATTGGCTTATTCCCAGAAAATTGATACGGAGAATACCAACTAAATGCTCTTGTAAGAGGATCAACGCTTTGAAATCTTCCCAATCTTGGATCATAAATCCGCATTCCATAGTCTTGCCAATTACCTAGGCCTTTGACTTCATCATCATTCTCCTTTCCATTAAACCCAAACTTATACTCACCCAATGAGAGTTTTCTACCTGGCATTAACATCCCGAAGGGGTAGTAATCTTGAAGTCTCCAATCAGCGGATACCTTCTTGGTTTGCATTAGCATTTAGACTAAAGCCTTATTTAAAAACCTAAAGAAGTTAATTTCTAATGAAATGCATTTTTATCTCTGGAATTTGATCTTTATAGATTATTCCAGATCTATTGGTAGCAATAACTTCATAAATTTTGCACCAATCAAAATCAACCAGCCAAGTTTTACCATCAGAGTAAATCATATCACGCATGCGTTGAGTTATCCGATTACCGTTTGCGAAATCTTCACTATCAAAACCAGATGAATCGCCTCGTACCATCTGATCAAACTTATAGCAATATAATTTAAATGATTTTATCTGCAACGTATCATTGTTCAGAAATAAGCTATCAATTTTTTCAAATTCACCGATATTTATGTATAAGTCTTTGGCAGTAACTCCATTAATAAGCACGCTAGGATCATACATTCTTGATTTACTTTCTTGGCAGTATCCTGAGTAGCTACCCAAAAAGATTGCAGTATGGAAAATAAATACAGAAATAATTGTTTTACAATACATATAAATATTGAGTTGATATCTAGTTTAATATTCCCACTTGCTAATTGTTATCAGGCTTAACAGGAAGCCCAAAACCAACCTTTTCCTTTAAGGGTTTTCCATCGTTTATTTTTTTACTGTCATCCTCTCGCATAGGTCTATTCTCTATACCAGGAGCTTGATTCATTATGCTAGATGGATCTTCTGAATGGGTTTCACCATTTTCTTTCCAATTCATATCATGCAGTCTTTCATGTACCCAAACATTGCGATTTGCGTTCTGGTTTATAAGTCCCTTCTCAGCGCTATTGTAATCTGCAGCGTCTGTGCTTCCATTATAAATTTCATAAAAATTAGCTGATAACTTAGGAGTCTTTTGAGCAAGTTCGGCTGCAGCTTGAGTGCCACCTTCTACAACTTGTACATCGGTCTGAAATATTATTGGAAGTGAAACTTGTTGTCCCGTTTTGACGCCTAAAGTATTGGAAAGGTCAGCAGGTGCGGAGATTTGGTTAGTTGGAATATCATTCAAATAGTCCTTATTACCGCAAGGGTTCATCGCTTCATTCAATCCATTTTCATAATTAGTTTTGAATTGATTTAAATTGACATTTGGGTCATTTGTGTAAATATAAACAGTGGAAGAAACAAGTATATAAGGTTGCCCATTATCATTAAATTGAATTTGTGAAGTTGCACCCTTTCCTGTTGCGTCAATGAAATTGATAGGATTGTTATTTAGTCCTTGATAAGGCGACATTTTTGAATAGAATTCCTTGTCAGGATCTAAGCTGATAAACCTGCCTATTCTTACATCATAAATCCTTGCCCCATAGTCCAAAGAATTGGCCGTTCCATTTATAGTATTTTCCTTTTCCTTACCATTAAACCCAAATCTATAATCACTCAGGGAAACTTTTCTCTCGGGCATTAACATCCCGAAGGGGTAATAATCCAGCTTCGATGCAATTCAGGAATGGAATGATCGGTAATGTTGTTTGCATCATAGAATACTCATCCTTATTATTGAAAGTCCGAGTTCTTGGTCGTAGATATTGATTTATTAAATTAAAATATATTGTTTAATTTTTTATTGCCTGCGGATATTTATTAAGACTTATGGTAAACTCACCTGGGTAACTCCAAAAACCGAGGTACTTGATTCCACCCTGTCTGACTAGGATATACTTTAAATATGATGCGTCAAGTGGCGCTTTCCTTATAATTGGTGTAAGCATAAACAACTCAAGATTACCTCCACTATTATTATCAGGTACGGTTCCTAAATAAGTAACTTCATCTGTTCGTTCAGGTGAATACGAAATACTCCATTGAGAGTTTTTAGACTTATTCAAGATAAGAAAAGGTGATGGTTCTAATTGTTCATTTTGAATATAAATAGTATCCTGACTAAACCATATCGTTCCACAAAATGGAATAAGTGCACAATCGTTCGAGGACAATCGAATTTTATTTCCATTATCACTTTTTTGAATTTTAATAGAATTGAACAATCCCGTGAGTTTAGTTAGTGAATCAACATTAAATCTTTCTGGCATTTCATTAAAATAACCATCAGAATTGTTCTTACAAGAATATAACGTAAATATTGAAATAATTAGAATCAGGCGAAATTGAGTCATCTATTTTTTAGGTTTTGAGTTATCTTTATCTTTCAATTTTAATAATTCCTGAACCATTTTTCCGGCCGGTGAATTTTTTGGAACCACTTCAATTTCATCATTTCCATTTTCATCAGGAATATTATTTCCATCTCCATCGAGTTTAGGTTTCTCCATATATAATCCTTGATGTGATTTGCCATAAAGTTCATGATCCTTTTCTGCATTTCCTGTATTAATATCTACATGAGATTTTAATTCATGAAAAACCGTTTCTGCATTTGTATATGCATCGTTGGTTTTAAGAGCTTCATCAGAAATAGTGATTAAATGAATCTCTTTCCCTTTTGATTTTGAAAAATCTGTATTGTTAAAAGTGGAAAATGCACTTCTTGATTCTTGATCGATTGAATTACTCATATGAATTTTTGAATCAGATCCAACAAAAATTCCTGTTGGGCTATTTGACGATTCAGCATTGGGTGCAGTCAATCCTACTGCAGAAGCGTCCTTCCCAAATTTTCCAACCCCAATATATACATCTTCCTTTTTGCTCCTTGCATATTTCAAGAAAAGCTCCGAACCAGAGGCTGTTCTGACCATGGCCCTCGTAGCCTTTGTAAACTCTCCACTTGCATTGACATAATAAATTCTTTTTCCATCCGGATCAATTGCAATAAGAGGTTTATTTCCTACAAAATTGTATGGTGATAAGTAAGGATATTTATCATAAAGCGGATCAAGAGATAACCACTTACCTAATCTCGGGTCGTAGGCTCTTGAACCAAAGTCTATTGAATTACCAATTCCTTTAGTTTCATCATCTTTTTCCTTCCCATTAAACCCAAACCTGTAATTACTCAGAGACAAACTGCGCTCCGGCATTAACATCCCGAAGGGATAGTAGTCTTGGGGAGATATAGGATTAGAATTCAAAGTTTTATCGGTAATACAGATTTTTCAAAACTAACACTTCGAATGGATTTTGATACTTCCAATGGGAAAGAATTCTGCACTACGATAAGAGAGGTTTCAGCAAAGCAACTATCAGCTTTAACCGTGCGAGCACTTTGCCGTCGCGTTTCCTGCCGCAGTTATCGCATCTCCTTTTCATGATTGCAAAGCCTGATGATGCAGTAATTGTACATCCAATAAAATAGGAAATCGGGTTGTCCTTTCGCATTCCGTGTTGCTGTCGGTCATTAGCAAAAGAATATGGGAAAGATGCAAAAAAGAATTCCTGGATTTGCTGAAGTTTAGTGTGCTATTCGTGATGCTGGAGCAATTGGTCATACCGATTTTCCGCATTTAAAAAAGTCTGTATTAAATGCTCTCGAATACGATTCCATTAGGAAAACCTTCATTCCGGATGTATCTCACGTGTCAGACCCCCCTGTCCTTTACAAGACAGTGCTGTGCGTGCACCTTTGAGTGTTTGAGATGAACCTGGAAAAGCAAATAGTTATGTTGATGAAGGCGGTGCTGCTACCGTTCGTCCTCCTTTTGCCGAAGCCTGAGCATAGGAAGTGGCTATTAAGGAAGGCGATCTCAGTGGGGAAAGCATTGGCATTTATTGCAGGATGCCATCTGCTATTCTATATCTTCCCAGAACTCAAGGAAACATTCGCCGAATCGTTGAACTACCTCAACCTGTACCAGTTCCTTTCCGATATGCGGAAGTCCTGAAAACAACAACGATCCAGGATCATAAAACCTATATGAACAGGACAAGGGTTTCAGAAATCGCGTACGGTAGCATTTAAGGACATTGCGATGATTTTTTGTTGCTGGGCTGTTGCAGATAGAGATGCTGCGACAAAAAGTTGAAACATAACTCCTAGTCTTTTGTTATCGGGTGTTTGGCTGTTTAATGAACTTCTGTCTACTTATATTTTTTCCATCAATGACCTCAAGGATATAAACACCATTTGACAAATTCGAAATGTCAAGATTCGATTTAAGATTTGCAGAATGGATATAGGTCATTAACTCACCGAGAAGATTGAAAATATTTATATCTGCCTTCGAAATAGTTGTAGTCAGCTCAATTGTTAAATAGTCAGAAGCGGGATTAGGAAAAATGTATAGTACGTTTTTTTGCGAAGTTTCCTTCACCGATGGTACCAGTGGGGAACACGCTGAATCAAGAGGCATAAAGTTAACTATTCCCAAGGTTACATCATCATGTGCATCATATACTACTGTTTGAGTGGATGCAGAATCGGCTGTACACCAGTAATTCCCTGCAACACAATTTGTATTGGATGGCAAATCATACTTTAAGCCGAACAATGAATTGTTGCAAATGGAATTACAATAAAACGAATCGACATCTACTGCAAGTAAAATTCCAATACTATTAGAACTAATAATATTATTTGTAAAAGTATTCGAACCATGACCATTGGAGCCATAATCTAAAATACCAATACTGTCATATTTTATTTCACAGAGTGCAATGTAATTGTGTCCAGCATCGATAAATGATCCATTATCAATTCCAATTGAATTTGAATCTATTACACAATTTGTTATGCTTTGATTGGAAGATGTTTCAATGCCTGTTTGATTATATTTTATAATGCAATTATCTATGATCAGAGGGTTTCCCTTATGAATTCCAGTTCCATTGTTCCTGATAAGACAATTTAATATTGAACCCGTGTTTTCATAAATTCCTTTTTCAGTATTCAAATCAATTACGCAATTCATGATGTTAAAGCCATCCATTACGCCTCTATAGTTTTTCGAAATCGAACAATACTTTATCGTGTCAAATTGGGTGGCACCAGTCCCGATATTGTTTTCTACAATGCAGGAATCCAGGACACTGTTGTTTCCTAATCCGCCTCCACGAATTCCGTCAACATTAAAAGTAATTTTGCAGTGTTTAATAATAAATCCGTACGCTGACGTACTATTTACTATTCCATTTAAGGAGTAGCTTAAATTACAGTATTTGAATTGAGAACGCATGCTGCCGCCATTTAAGGTAATCCCGGCAAATATTCCCGGTGTAGGGAAAAGATCGCTACTTGTAAAAGTTATAGAATCCGCTGCCGTACCATTGGCGATCAGTTGTGCCTGCCGGATTTCCAGCAATTGATTATTTTCAAACTTCACAGTAACTCCCGGCTCTATCGTTAAGACAACTCCAGGAAATACCACAACAGTGTCAGTCACAATATATGGACTGTTTGCTGTTGTCCAGGTTGCATCTGAAAAAATCCCACCACTCACATTAGTTTGCGATTTAGCTGATGATAAAAGAAGTGTCGCCAGAGAGATCGTTGTAATTATTTTCATTGTTTCGATTTTAAGTTAAAATACTTTTTAATAAGGTCATTTAAAATCCGATAACGTTTGGCGAACTGGTGCAAGAAAGTCTCTCGCAGAGTCCGGCAGCTAACCGCACAATTGGTTTTATGAAGATACAATAGTTATTGGCCGATCTCCGCTTTTTTATGTCAGTTTAATTTTTTGCGAGCGGATAACACACATAAATTAGAGTTGATCAGCATAACTTGATATGGATAAGTAAGATTCTCATTTTTTCGGACCATTTAAAGGTAGAGCCTTTCTGGTAGTGAGGTCTCGGAAAATTCCTGGATTGCCTTTAGATCTTCAGAAAAAATGAGTCGATAATTGTCCCTCCTGGGATACAAATAAAGCAACCCTCAAGTGAAATCCAAGACTTATGCTTCGGGCGCTTTTTAATGGAATGGAGCTGTACGAAGTTCATCCCCCTAGATTCTACTTTTGTTTTGCAAATCTTGTCCAGAAATTTTTTTCCGCTACAACTACATCGATGTAATAAATTCCTGAAGGAAGCGCGCGAATATCCAATTCTTTTTGGAGTAATGACCCTGGAGCAGACAGTTGTACCCTCAATACTCTTTCTCCAAGCAAGTTATAAATAAAAATCTCTTTGGCATTTACTAAGAACTTAGATTTAACAATGATGAACTCACCTGCCGGATTGGGATAAGCACTTATTTTATTTTTGAAACTTAATTCCTCAATCCCGATGTGAACATCGAAAATAGCTGCTTCAACTTCGCAGCCATTACTGTCAGTGCAAATTACATTGTAGTCTCCGCTGTCAGTAAGCACATAAAAATAATTTGTCGCGCCGCTGATTTCGATGCCATTGAAATACCATTGGTACGTTGTTGCTGGGTTTGCAAAAAGCGTATCCCCGCTTTGAGTAATTGATTGCGGAGGCGGTGGGGGATAAACGGTAATATAGTTTGCAAGCATTAGGGTATCGCTTCCGTTTGCATTGGTTGCTATAAGCTGGACATCATAACTGCCCGAATTGGGGTAACAAATGTTTTGCGGGTTGATTGCGGTGCTGGTGTCTGGTGTAGCGCCGTAGAAGCTCCATTGGTAATCTGAGGCGTTGGAGGAAAGGTTTGTGAAATCTGTACAGGTGCCAGGGCAGAGAAAATTAAATGCCGTAAATGAAATGGATGGAAAATCTGAACAAGGACCGTAAACGAAACAAGTTGTATCAAAATCATATCGCCACATTTCGCTTCTTTGAGTTCCATTACCCGGAATGTCGTATTGATAACCACCAAAAAGAAACATTGAATTTGTATTTGATTCATACCAAGATACAGAACCCATTCTACCAAGAGGGCGGTTGCATGGAGACGTAACTCCTTTAATGCCGAAATTTCCATGTTGATTAGGAAGGGTATCACTCCATATTAATTTCCATTCATGATTTACAAGCGAATATTTCCACATGTCGTTTAGCCATATTGCATAAGAAGTTATTGAAGTATCCACAGCTAAGCCGCCGAACATCCAAAAGTCGCCATTGTTATCTGTCCAACATGACTTGCTTTCCATTCTACTAATGGGAAGATTGCCAGACGAATCAAAACAGACGGGGCTTCCCGAACCTACATCGCAAGGAAAATCAGGTCCATTCATCCATGTCCATTGATTATTCCCAATATCATATCTCCACATGTCATTGAAGTAAGGTGCGTTGCCAATTGGACATGGCATGTAACGCGTCCAACCTCCAAACATCCAAAAATTACCAGCAGGATCTTTCCATTTTGAATAGGCGTTGCGTGCGCTTGGAATGTTTAATGTATTTGGTACTCCTTGTATTCCGTAGAAGCCAGGCGAGTCGAGTGTATCACTGCCTTTCATCCATGTCCATTCGTTGGAGGATATGTCATATTTCCATAAGTCGTTGTGCTGTCTGGTATTATCATCTTCTCCGCCAAATAGCCATAGGTTATTATTGTTATCAACCCATGTAGAGGTAAGTTCCATTCTTGAGCCTGGAGAATTTGTTACTGAAGGGATTCCTTGTATACCATACACCGGTAATTGGTTTGGAAGATTTGGGCCATTGATCCAGGTCCAATCATTGGTGGCAATGTTAAAATTCCAAAGGTCACTGAATGTATTGAATGGTCCTCCAATATTATTGCATCCACCATACATCCAGAAATTTCCTGTGGTATCTGTCCATGAAGCTATTCCAAACCCGCGGCAAGGAGGTAAGTTAGTAGAAGCAGGAATGCCCTGAACACCATATGATCCCGTATTATTCGGTCCTCCTGGCCCCTTCATCCATGTCCATATATTTGTGATAGGATTGTATTTCCATAAATCATTATCCCATCCAGTGGTTGGAATCAAACTTTCAAAGAACCAAAAATTTCCTTGCTTATCTGTCCATGCGCATCCTTCGTATGCACCCGAAGGATGATTTAAAGAGTCGGGAATACCTTGTGTCCCAAGAACAGGCGGAAGGCTCATTGTCGTGTCTCCGTTAACCCAAGTCCACATTCCTCGTTGCCCCAAAGAAATTTGAAAACAAAAAACATTAACTATTAAAAGCAACAAATAATTCTTCATTACACTAAAAAGGAACTTACCAAAGATAGCAAACAGATGATTCTATAAAAGCATTTTTCAATAAGTCATGCAGAACTGTGGCAATTATAGGTTGATTTTGCGCAAATTGAAATGGAGAACAAAAATGGATATTTTTATCACTTAAGTGGAGTTTTCTCCCTGACAATAAAATAGAAGGAATGATAGTCTTTTCTTCTCAACTCTTTCAATGGTAGAAGATTTATAAGCAAAAATGATTACCCAACAATGGTAATTTTTATTGCAATTAATGAGTAGGAGGCAGAGCTTATTTTAAAGAAGGAAGAGATGGCTTTTCATAGCAGCCATTTACCACCTTTCAAAATCCCATTTATTGAATTTCTTCTCTGCCAAATGAGGGTAAAGTTCATGATCCGGATTCCTTTGATTGTGATACCTCCTTTTGTTATTCGCTTCATAAGAATCTTTCCTGGTTTTCTCTTTCAATTCTCTCAAAAGATGCCAGTAACCTGAACATTTCAGACCCGCAAAATTGCATTCGGGCAATATGCTGCCTGCCTTTAATTTAATTTTGTTCTTCTGATGGTATAAGCAGCAGTATACGCCACCCTTTTCTACCTTTTCCCCTTGCTTCATGACTGAATTAAAGTCAATTTTTACTCCGATAAAGTATAAATTTATTCAGGATAGTTTTTGATAACTATGTATCGATACATTCCAGGGTTTTTGAGGCAACAGGATAGGATTAATGCAAGGCTTTCTGTTCATTTTAAATTAGGAAAGAAGTGTGTCTTTGCATGCAAGCCTTCTGAATACTTTTTCGGCTTCTAAATCGCGGTATGCCTGCGCATAATTGACATACCTGAAGAACTCTTTGCTACCTGGTGAATGGCCAGAGATCCTTCGTACCATCTGTTCAGGCATTCCAAGTGAAAGATAGGTTGTAATTGCAGTCTTTCTCATTGTGTGGGTGCTAATGAGGTCACAGAACCTGTACCCACCGGGATTAGAGGACTTGATTTCTTTAAAGCGACCTTGCTTTTGCCTGACTTTTTCTACCGGATAGGTCCAACCTGCAACTTCTGCAACTTCACGTATGTATTTTATCAGGTTGGAAAGGTGAAGTGGAGGTAAAAGAGTAGAGAATTTGCCTTTGTACTTATCTAAAATCGTCACTGCATAGCCAGGGAGCTTCATCCTACTGAATGTTCCAGTTTTTTTGGAAGTCAATTTGAGATAGGTTTCCTTAAAGATCCTTTCCAGGTTAAGGTTTGTCAGTTCCTTCAGATCTGAATACCGACAACCCACTGTACATCCAAACACAAAGATGTCTTTTGCCTTTTTCAATCTGTTGCACAACCGAGTTTCAAGCTCTTGATCGTATATTAAGTGATGCAGTTGATCCGGGTTCAAAACAATTATTGGAATGTTCTCATGTCGCACATAAAAACTGCTCTGCAATTTACCTAAGTAGATGCCTTTTTCACGCTCAAGATGGTTGAAGAAGCTGCGAATAAGTTTGATCAGAGTACCAACATAATTATCAAAGCAATTTCTTGTGCTGTACAAGTACTTTGTGAACTGAAAATAGAATTTCCTCCAGTAATTCTTCTCTTTCCGGAACGGATAATTATTGTTTCGTTTGCTTTTAAGAATGCGTAGTTCAAATCCTGTGAAGTCGCAAAATTCCTTGAGAATTTTGCATAAATTCTCATAGTTTGCGATACTGCCTTTTCGCATCCGTGCTCCATTTTTAAGCAAAAGTTTTCCGGATTTGTGTTTTGAAATAAAGTTGTTAAGGAGTTCGAAAAAGTCGAGGTAAGTTTGTGATTTCATTAGTACTTTTTAGGGGTATAGCATCAATAAAATGAAATGGTTTCAAGTTTAGATTTGAATTGATTTAGAATGAAGGAAAAAAGACTAATGATGCGATGGAAAAAGTTGCTTAAAGGGGTTTTCAAATAGTAGCTTACCCATAATTTAATCAAATTTGCCAAGAAGCATTTACATAGGATTATTCATGCACCTTTACAAACTTGTGGACATTCAGTGATATGTTTCTTCGCAAATCTTGCTAATTTGTCAGTAAACGTTGGAGCTTTTCCATTTTATTTTTGTGACTCCAACTAAAAATTCATTGGGAAATTTTTATTTTTTGCGAGCCCATCGTGATACTTTTCGCTATCAACTTATGCAAATTTTTAAAAATTTGCCGACAGATGCATCGCCTAATTTCAAATTCAATGTGCACACTTGAGTTAATTTGATAATCTACTATTTTCTATCACCATTTTGATACAAACACAGCATCTTTTTCGACAATAAATTCTCTAAACAGGGGAGTGAACCAAATTATTCTACACGCCCTTTATTGTTTTCGATTTTTGCAGTCACTTTTCGTTTACGAATGTGATCCATTGGATTAACTCTTAAGCAAAAAGATTCCAGATCATGACTTTTTTGTGGATGATGTATTCAATGAAGATGGAATCAAGACCGTTTCTTTCAAAAACTTTCCCTTCATGGTCTACAAAATTGTATTAAGTCCTATTAGAAACTGATCGAAGAATCAATTTTCAGGTGCTAAAGTCGAGTTGACATTTTCTGATGAAGAGAAAATATATTTTGTTGCAAGAAGTGTAGCATTTGCCTGGATAAAGAACCCTTGATTATCTTGCAATCACGAATTTCCTGTCCGCTAATCTTTTTTCTCAACTCACGAAACGATGCTTTTGACAAAGAGCAGATTCTCAATTCAAAATTAGTTGATGAACAGAAATTCTTTAGCACTTTGCAAAGATTTTCGTAGTTCGAAATGCTCCCTTTCCTCATACGAGTTCCATTTTTTAGGAGCATACGCCCGGATTTATGTTTTGAAATAAAATCCTGCAACAATTCAATCAGAGAATAGGTAGTTTTTGCTTTCACAATTTGATGATTCATCTATGTTACTACCCATAAATTGTAAAAGTTACTTCATGAAAAATTTTTGGTTAATAAAGCCGAGACTTTATGTTGAGAAAGGATGCAAAAAATGTCAAATAAGTGTGCGTATAAACTACCTTTTTTCGACTTTACGAACTCGGGTTATGGCATCTTGCTAAAATTTGAAAATTATAGAACAATTGGCTCATCCATGGAAAAAGAGGGATGAGAGATGTAAAAAGGACAAAATAATTTTGAGTTTTTATCGTTAAAAAGTTCGGAATCGCAGAATATCTCCGAGGATGCACATATGATTTCTGTACGAGTCTATTTCATGGATTTTTTATCGCTAAACTTTTCAGAAACGCAATAAATCAAAAATGGCCCTCGTAAATTTTTCTAATTTTTGCATCGCTTAAGAAAAAGGACGGTTAGCTAAATTTAAGATGTTTTACGACTTTTTAGATCTACCATTTAAGCATGTACCATGCAAACAGAATTATCGTAAAAAATTAAAATTTTAGCAAATCAGATTCTTGATTTTGTCGAGAGGAGTGGAAAAAGTTGAAGTGAAAATATTTTCATGATGTTTTATTACCAAAAATCCTATTCATCATGCTCAATTTTGTCTGAGTGACCTCATTTTTTTCCAAGTTAAAGTCACCGGTTATGCTGCATGTAGTAGGAGGACAATTTCACTCAAGTTTTTTGATGACTTTTCATGCAAGTAATCACTTAAATGGTAACACTTGTTCAAAATGTAGAAGATCCCGATCAGAATGCTGAATGACTACTAAACTTTTTTTGAATTTATTACCCGGCTTCATCAAAAACATTCAACAATTAGCATGAAATAGATAGCTCAACTTTAATTTATCGAGTTACATATTGCAACTTCCCGTTCCGGATGCATAAACCTTCATAGTTAGGATCCAAAATCTTCCTTCCGAGTATATCATAGCTCTCAATTTTGCTGGGAAGAATATCTTTTTTGATTTCTCCGATGTCAAGTGATATCGGATCCACCTGCAGGCTTACGAAATTTACTCCCATAAAGTCAAAATTGTTGATTTGAGTTCCCGCCCAGAAGAAATTACCGCTACTTGTCTGTATCGCATCGCATCCGCGCATGATAGTGTCAGCCAGGAATTGATTGTACCACCATATTACATTGCCAGAGTAGTCCAGCCGGATGACAAAAGCTGAATCTTCATGCGAACCGGTAAGCATCAAACCACCCATCGGACAGGTGTGCAGTTCGTACACGTAGAATTTAGTTCCTGCAAAGGATTTCTGCCACAGTAAGGTGCCGAATTCGTCAGTAGAAGCTATTATTAGACTATCGGTTTTTTGTCCGGCAACATAAATGTTGTTTGCGGTAGAAGCTATGTGCGGTGCAAGCCAGCTTTGCGGCACCAATTGAATGCCTGTACTAACCGTCCAAGGATTATTTCCGGAGAGATCCGTTCCCGATAGCTGTATTGAGTCATTTCTTTGACAGCTGACAAACCCGCTTGATGTTTCAGCGATATCATATCGCAGATTTGTAGTCTGCCAAAGCAAATTGCCGTTTCCATCCAGCGCAATCGAGCCGGAATCACCGGCAACAAGATATCCAAAGCTAGTAGCGATTATTTCAGTGGCTGCATCTCCATAAATTCCAACATAGCTCCACAGTTGATTGTAGGATTGATCCAGGGCCATCACAAAAAAGTAGCTATCTGAATCTCCGGCCATGATAAAGCCATTGGAATTTGCTTCCATCGCATTGCAATGACGGATTATATTGGTAGTCGTGTTACTGGAATCAGAGAAATATTGATAAGTGAGGTTGCCGCTGGCGTCAAAAGTAGAGAGATACATCACATCCTGGGTGATTCCGTTTTGGGAATTACGTCCGGAACCGGCCACGTAGTAGTTTCCACCATATTCAGCAACTGCAGTAGGTGCGTGATGCCATGCCAAGGGCCGGAAAGTGGTTGCAAACTGACCGTTAGTAGGTGCAGTTATCAGGACAAACATTGCACTGATGATGGAAAAGATTAGATTTTTCATTTTGCAAGATTTTAGAATGTTTATGGGGTGATTTGCATAGAAGATTTTCGATTATAAAGTCTCCAAACTTTGACATGAATCATCAGATTCATCATTTGAATATTGTATTCTGATTGGAAAAGGAGAGGGGCTCATCATTGTGGTTTGGAAGTGATAAAAAAAACAGGGCGTGAACACATTCACTGCCTCAACTGGATCGCCAGACCCAACCACAACAGATGAACGGACACGCCCTTTAGGGGCGCATTCCAATCTTCCTTTGTGGTCACTTATAAAACTGGCGATTTGTTGAGGTGAACTAAGAGGAACGCTATGTTTCTTTAATCTTTTTTACATGATTTTAGTTTTGACAAATATAAGTTATCATTTAAGAACTTGTAATTCATATTAATTCCTTTTTTGAATCTAGGCTCCTCAAATTGGGATCATTCGGAATTTATTTTGTTGGTTAAATTTCAGATTCGGGCTACTTTATGATGTAAGTTGACTTTTGGTTAACCCCCACCGACAAAACCGAACTTTTAACTACGGAAAATTCCTCAGTAATTTGAAATGCTGCCAGAGTTTCTCCATTTAGATTTAGACTTGGGTAAGCTTTCTATCCAGGGATTCAAATCCAAGTGATGGTAGGAAGGCAGAGAATGGATGAAAGTGCCTATGAATTTTTTTCATAAAGAAAAAATGTGCACCCATCTTTTTGCTAAGACCTTCATTCAAAGATTTACTTATATGATTCATACGGCATCATCTGTTCTATGAACTTATACAATGACTCCATTAAGAACAATATTGAACAGGAGTATACTTTACCAATTCGGAATATATATATCGCGATTGCTTTTTAAAAATAGGTTACATCATAGCACGATCAAAAGTCTATATTCCTAAAAGAAAATTAATTTGTCACTAAAAGGTTGATCAAACGCATCTTCAACGCTCAATCCCATTTGAGAAGTATTACGCTGCCGTCCATGTATGAAGCATAATTATATATTTGCAAAAAGATGCATGGCAAGATATCTCAGGTGGTTAGAGCGCAGGATTTATAACCATGAATAGAGGATTCGAAGAAATCTGGATTTTTTTTAGGAAAGTATATTATAGGTACAACATTTTCTCAATATGACCATTAGCGACATTATTACACTTGTTAGTCTCATCATTGCAATTCTTGCAATACTGACTAATAAAAACCGAGATCATCTTTTATTAAAATTTCATTTAGTTGATTATATTCTTTTTACAGGAGCTTTCACCCTCATTAATTACTTCGTTTTCTATGATGCTTTTTTCTCAAAGGGAATTTATATCGCGCGCCTCTACTTCATTGACTTTGGATTAAAGAATCCTAAGAACTATGCCTATCTCATTTCGCTTATTAGCCTTTCTTATTTCTTTTACAAAATTTATTACGCGTTTTACCCAAACAGTAGATTAAAAAGTGTTAGTCATTTTTACAGGCGTTTAATTGAATCAAATGAGTCTGGATTTTTGCTGGATCTGATTGAACGTTACCACAAAAAGGACATTGTTCAGCTCGTAGATAAGTCAATGGACGATAATCCCGATCCTGATTGGTGGATGAGGCGTTTACAAAGGGAGAGCTTT
>Ga0190274_10000567_pt1 | contig 21757 bp, 17 predicted proteins | sample Popmic531T_FD_133002 | JGI IMG/M metagenome (GOLD analysis project Ga0190274, IMG submission 133002) | Populus adjacent soil microbial communities from riparian zone of Yellowstone River, Montana, USA - 531 T | ecosystem: Environmental > Terrestrial > Soil > Riparian zone | place: USA: Montana... | reverse complement strand
TGCGCGACCGGCTACGAGATGAGCTTCCCGTTCTTCGACTCCGCGGAGACCGACCTGCACCCCGACGACGAGCACCGCTACCCGCTCTTCAAGCGGATGATCAAGCCCGGCGTCGACCACCTCTTCTACCTCGGGCTCGCCCAGTCCTCGCCGACGATCGTCAACCTCGCCGAGCAGCAGTCCAAGCTCCTCGCCAAGCTCCTCGACGGCAGCTACGCGCTCCCCTCGGTCGAGGAGCAGGAGCGGATCATGCGCGCCGACGAGGCCGCCCACCTCGAGCAGTACTACGACGCCCCGCGGCACACCATCCAGATCGACTTCGGTCGCTACTGCCTCGACCTGCACGCCGAGATCGCGGCCGGCGAGGAGCGCGCGCGCTTGGCATAGGGGTCCACGTGGACCCCATTGCCAAGCGCCCGGGGCATGATCGTCGGGTGCCCATGCCGCGAGTCGTCGTCCCGAACCGGCCGCCGCCCGGGCCGGTGGCGGGCGCGCTTCTCGGCGCGCCCACGGGCCTCTTCCTCGCGTCGATCTGGCTGTACGGCGAGTGGGACGTGGCGCTCGCGGTGACGGCGGTGTTCGCCGGGCTCGTGGCCGTGCTGGCGGGAGCGCCGGCCTGGCGGCCGTTCGCGACCGGGCTGGTGCCGTCCGCCGTACTCGCGGGTGGCCTCCTCGCCCTGATCGCCGGGCCGTGACCTGATCGCCCTGACCTGACCTATCCTCGACCGGTGATCCGACGCCACCAGCTGCTTCTTTCGGTGGTGATGGCCGTGATCACCAGCTCGCTGGTGGCGCTGGGCAGCACCGCACCGGCAACGGCAGACCCGCCGGTCGATCCGCCACAGCCGTGGCACCTGCCGCTGAGCAGGTACGCCGACGCCCCGGTCCACGCGACCCTGCCGGCGGGTGCGGCCGCCCGGCGCGGCGCGACCGCGGTCGGCGTGTCCCCGGCCAGCGGCAACCAGGAGACCCGCTTCCTGGGCACCGGCACCGGGTTCACGGCGGGCTCGACGGTCCAGGTCGCGGTGACCCGCCCCGACGGCCAGGCCTACACCGGCAACTACCCGAAGACGAAGACCGCGAGCAGCGACGGCTCCTTCACCTGGTCATGGATCTGGGCGCACGGCGACCCGCTCGGCACGTACACCTACACCGCAACCGACGTCTCGGGCACGGTCGTGCAGACGACGTTCACCATCGTCAGCGGGACCGGACCGCCGCCCGCGCCGGCCGGCAGCGAGCTGATGTTCGACGCCGCCTCGGCCCCCAGCCTCGCGACCATGAAGGCCTGGCTGGCCTCGCCGTACCGCACCGTCGGCGTCTACGTCCCGGTCGCGCCGGGCACCGACGACCGGCACGACAAGGTGCAGACCAACCTCACTGCCTCGTGGGTCGCCGAGGTGACCGCGCTGGGTTGGCAGGTGCTGCCGATCTACCTCGGGGTGCAGGCACCGGCGGCCTGCCAGGGCCACGACTTCTGGCACCTCTCCGGCAACCCCGCGACGGCCCGCGAGCAGGGCGCAGCGGCCGCGGCGTACGCCGCCGGCTCGGTGTCCGCGCTGGGGATCAGCACGAGCATTCCGGTCTTCTACGACATGGAGCCGTACTCGTCCGGCTGCGCCGCACCGCTCCAGGCGTTCTTCGACGGCTGGACGACGGGGCTGCACGCCGCCGGCCGGCGCTCCGGCGCGTACGGCACCCAGATCACCGTGATGAAGGACCTCGCCGCGCGCCTCAGCGACCCGGCCTACCACGAGCCCGACGCGGTCTGGGTCGCCACCGACAGCCGCACCACGGCGACCACGGGCTTCAGCGCACCACCGGACGGGAGCTTCGCCGGGCAGCGCGCCAACCAGTTCCGCCTCGGCGTCACGCGCACGTACGGCGGCGTGAGCATCAACATCGACGAGTCGGTCGTCAACACGGGCCTGCTCAACGGCACGCCTCCCGCTCCGCGGCCGACGGCCATCACCCGTGCACTCGCGGCCGTCACGGCCACCGGCCGGGTGACGGCGCACTGGAGCGGTACGGCGCCGCCCGACGCGACGCTCACGTCGTACGACGTCCGCACCCGCCTCGGCACGCCCCGGGGCCGTCTCGGCGCCTGGCGGGTGCACTCCGCGCTGCCGCCCACGTCGCGTTCGCTGGCCGCCAAGGTCGCGCCCGGCCGCACCTGGTGCATCGGCGTGCGCGCGCACGACAGCGCCGGCCGGGTGTCGGCGTGGTCGGCACCCACCTGCAGCACGCGCGCGGTGGACGACCGGACCCTGACCGCGCATGGCTGGACCCGGCAGCGCGCCGCCGGCACCCTCACCACGGCCAAGCGACGCGGGGTCGCGCTCCGGCTGAAGCGGGTGCACAGCGGGCACGTCGCGGTCGTCGTGCGCGGCGCGACCCGCAACCGGCTCCGCGTCACGCTCGGCGGCAAACGCCTCGGCACCACCGCGGCGACGCGGGGCTCGGGACGACACGTGCTGTGGCTGCCCGCGCACCGTGCCCGCACCGGGACCCTCGTGCTGACGACGACCAACGCCAGCGCGATCCGGGTCGACGGCGTCGTCGTCGTGGGGGCCGCCGCACACTAGACCAGCGGGCCGGATTCCTCATGACGGGTACGGCGCATCCGATCTCATCGGGTGGACGCAGCGGCTCAACCCGCGGCCGCTGCCGCCGTAGAAGGAGCACCCTGTCATGAGGAACATTCGCTGGACGGTCGGCCGTCGCGTCACCGCCATCACCTGCATCGGGCTCGCGTCCGCCGTCCTGGTCGCGCTGGTCGCGTGGGCCGGCGCCGGCACGGTGTCGCACGACGCCGAACGCACCCGGACCCACGACGACGCCCGCTCGCTGGTGCAGCAGCTCGACACCCGTTCGAGCGAGCTCAAGGTCGACGGCTTCAAGGCCGTCACGCTCGACGACCCGACGACCGCCCAGGCCGACGTCGCCGACGACACCCAGCAGGTCGCCGACCTGGTCGCCGGGCTGCGCGAGCTCGACCTGGACCCCGATGACAAGGCGGCGGTGACCGACCTCGAGTCGGCGTTCGCGACGTACACGACCGCGATCGCCGACTTCGTCGACGCCGCCGTGGCCGACCAGGACGCGCAGCGGGCGAAGGCCGAGAAGATCCAGGAGGCGAACGAGCAGATGGACGCCGTCCTCGGTGGCCTCGTCGACGCCCTCACCGGCGACGCGGACGAAGCCTCCGACTCGCTCCTCGACACCGCACACGGGATGCGCGGCCAGGTGCTGCTCTTCGCGCTCCTCGGTCTCGCAATCGCCGGCGCGCTGGCGGCGCTCATCACCCGCAGCCTGGTCCGGCCGCTCAAGGGCTCCGTCGAGGCACTGCAGCGGTTCGCGGCCGGCGACCTGACCTACCGCCTCGAGGAGCGGTCCTCGGGCGAGGCGGGCGACCTCGAGATCGCGTTCAACCAGACCATCGAGTCGGTCAGCGCGATCGTCACCACGGTCGCCGGCTCGGCCGAGGCCGTCGCCGCCGCCTCGGAGGAGCTGTCGGCGTCCTCGCAGCAGATCGCGTCGGGTGCCGAGGAGACCTCCATGCAGGCCGGCCTCGTCGCCGGCGCCGCCGACGAGGTGTCCCGCAACGTCCAGACCGTCGCCGCCGGTGCGGAGCAGATGGGCGCCTCGATCCGGGAGATCGCCGGCTCGGCCAACGACGCAGCGCGGGTCGCCACCGAGGCCGTCACCATCGTCGAGACCACCAACGAGTCGGTGTCGCGGCTGGGTACGTCGAGCCAGGAGATCGGCGACGTCGTCAAGGTGATCACCTCGATCGCCGAGCAGACCAACCTGCTCGCCCTCAACGCCACCATCGAGGCCGCCCGGGCCGGCGAGGCCGGCAAGGGCTTCGCCGTCGTGGCGACCGAGGTCAAGGAGCTCGCGCAGGAGACCGCCCGCGCCACCGAGGACATCGCCCGTCGGGTCGAGGCGATCCAGGGCGACACCACCGGAGCCGTCGAGGCGATGAGCCAGATCGCCACGATCATCGGCTCGATCAACGACTACCAGCTCACCATCGCCTCGGCGGTCGAGGAGCAGACGGCGACCACCAACGAGATGTCGCGCAACGTCGCCGACGCCTCGACCGGGTCGGGCGAGATCGCCACCAACATCTCGACCGTCGCGTCCGCCGCCGACACCACCACCCAGGCCGTCGGTCAGACGCTGTCCGCGATCGAGGAGCTGGCCCGGATGGCCCAGGACCTGCAGACCGAGGTCGGCCGCTTCACCATCGCCTGACTCAGGCGACCAGCTCGACCGCCACGGTACGGCGGGCGGCGCGGCTCGCGACCACGCCGACCGCCGTACCCGCGGCCACGAAGAGGGCGGCGAGGAAGATCCAGCCGGACCAGCCGTGGTCGACCGCCGTCGCGGTGACCAGCGCGGGTGCCACCATCGAGGCCAGCGAGTAGCCGGTCTGGGTCAGGCCCTGGTAGGCGCCGGCGCTGCGCGGGTCGGCCAGCTCGAAGGCCAGCCCCCAGCCGCCGGCCTCGCACCAGATCTCCGCCCAGGTGCTGAGCAGCTCACCACCGACCAGCACCACGACGGCGGCGACCATGCCGACGCTGCCGGCGGCGGCGTACAGCAGGCAGGAGGCCGCGAGCAGCAGGCTGCCCCGGCGTACCGTCCGGCCGGCGATCGCGATGTCGTGGGTGCCGCGGGCCGCGCGGACCTGGAAGAGCGCGACCAGCACGGTGTTCAGCACCAGCAGCACCGAGATCACCACAGCAGGAGCCTCGGTGCGCGTCACGATCCACAGCGGCACCCCGACGCTGGTCATGCTGAACTGCATGGCGATCACCGAGTTGAGCGCGACGCTGGCGACGTAGGTCCGGTCGCGCAGCGGCGACGGCCCCTGGACGTGGTCGGGGTCGAGGTGGACGTCCATGACCGCGGCGAAGCCCGGCACCCGGCGCAGGCCCGCGAGCGGCACGGTCGCGCCGGCGGTGAAGAGCCCGACCGCGACCATCGTCGTGCGGTACGCCGTACCGGTGTCGACCAGCAGGGCCGCGCCGGCCAGCACCGTGCCGAGGCCGATGAAGACGTTGGTGACCACGCGCAGCCTGGCTCTGATCTCCACCCGCTCGGCACCGACGAACCACCGCGCCTGCAGGGTGGCCTTGGCCGAGCCCTGGAGGCTGCGGCTGCCGACCGCCACGCAGGCGATCAGGGTGAACGCGACGGCATCGGTCGCGAAGATGTACGCGAAGAGCGCGGCGCCCTGGACGGCGTTCGCGAGCAGTTGGAGTCGGTCCGCACCCACCCGGTCGGCGGCGTACCCGCCGAGGAACGAGGCCGCGACGCCGACCGCCCCGGCGATCGTCAGGCCGATCCCGACGGTGGTCGCCGCCAGTCCGATGACCCGGGTGAAGTAGAGCGCGCTGACGGAGTAGAAGAGTCCGGTCGACAGCGACGCGGTGATGGTCGCGAGGGTCAGGGCTCGCTGCACCGGGTCAGTCGGGAGGAGGAGGCGGCGGATCACGGGACAGTTCTGTCAGGTCCGGATCGGCGACACCAACGATGTAGCGTCGTGCTTCATGGTCGGACTCATCGAATACGAGCTGGTCGGCGCCGACCTCGGCGAGGTCCGGTTCGCGCTCTCCCCGATGAGCGAGCTCACCCTGTCGCTGCGGACCTGGCGCGAGCCCGGCCGCTACCCCCTGCAGCTCCCCTGGCTGCAGCTCACCCGCGACGCCCGCGCCGACCTCGACGGCGAGATGCTGCTCGCGCTGACCAACGACAGCCTCTGGACACCAGACTTCCTGACGCCGCGCGCCAGCTCCCCGCTCACCCGCTTCGACGACGAGCTCGCGGCCCTGGCTGCGACGCCCCTCGACGTCGTGCGCGAGGACATCGCCGAGGTGCACCCGGACCCCGGCGCCCGACCGGCCGCGCTGCGCGGTCGCCGCGACCGCGTGCTGCGACGGATCACGAACGCGATGTCGGCGTACTGGACCACCTGCTTCGAGCCGTGGTGGCCGCGGATGCGGGCGGTGCTGGAGGCCGACGTCGTGTTCCGCGGCCGGGTCATCGCCCGCGAGGGGCTCGCGGCGATGTTCGCCGACCTGTCTCCGCGGATCCGGCTGGTGGACGACGTCCTGCGGGTGGAGCTGACCAGCAAGGCGGGCTTCCGGCGCTCGACCGCGGGCGAGGGACTCACCCTCACGCCGAGCCTCTTCACCCGCAACGCGACCGCGCCCATCTCGCCCGCGGAGGCGCCGTACATCCAGTACGGCGCGCGCGGCGCCGGCACGCTCTGGGAGAGCGACCGCCCGGAGGCGCCGTACGCCCTGACCGGCCTGGTCGGTGCGGTGCGCGCGCGGCTGCTGACCGTATTGGAGTCGCCGGCCTCGTCCACCGAGCTCGCCATCCGCCTGGGCGTGACGACCAGCGCGGTCAACCAGCACCTGCGCGCGATGCGCGACGCCGGGCTGCTCAGCGCCGCCCGGCACGGGCGCTCCGTGCTCTACCTGCGCTCCGGGCTCGGCGACCAGCTCGTGGCCGCGGCGGGCGCCTGAGCTGCCAACGGACGGGGAGAATGGCGACCATGGACGAGAGCCAGCGCAGCAAAGAGCCGGTGACCTACGACCGCTTTGAGCACGTCACCGGGCCGTTCTTCCATGGCACGAAGGCCGCGCTCGCCGTCGGCGAGGAGCTGGTGGCCGGCTACGGATCCAACTTCCAGGAGGGCCGGGTCTCGAACAACATCTACTTCACCTCGCTGGTCGACACGGCGGCCTGGGGAGCGGAGCTCGCGACCGCGCTGGCCGGCAGCGACGAGCGCGGACACATCTACGTCGTCGAGCCGCTGGGGCCCTTCGAGGACGACCCGAACGTGACCGACAAGAAGTTCCCCGGCAACCCCACGCAGTCCTACCGCACCCACCACGGCCTGCGGGTCGTCGGCGAGGTCGACGACTGGGTCGGCCATCCCCCGGAGGTGCTGCAGGCGATGCTGGACGGCCTGGCGCGTCTCCGGGAGCAGGGCCTGGACGTGATCGAGGACTAGCCACGGCCTTGGCGGTGGCGGAATCGGCCATCCGGGAGGATCATCCGGGCCATGGCTAGCCACGAGGACCTGCGGTCGATGGTGACTGGGTTCCGCCTCTCGGCGGCGCTTGCCGTGGCCGCGGATCTGGGTCTCTCCGACGAGCTCGTCGCCGGACCGCGAAGCGTCGCTGAGCTCGCCGCGACGGTGTCGGCGGACCAGGAGACCCTCTACCGGCTGATGCGTGCGCTGGCGACCGTGGGGCTGTACGACGAGCAGGACGACGGTCGGTTCGCGCTGACCCCCCTCGGCGAGGGGCTCCGGTCCGACGTACCCGGGTCGCTGCGTCCGCTGGCCCGGACCCTGACGGACCCGGCCGTGTGGGCGGCGTGGGGCCACCTCGGTCACAGCGTGCGAACCGGCGACAACGCCTTCGAGTCCTTGCACGGCGTGGACGTGTGGACACATCGACGCAGGACGCCCGAACACAACGCGATCTTCAACGACAACATGTCGTCGCTGAGCTCGCTGGTGGCCGACGCCGTGGCGACCGCATACGACTTCGCCGGGTTGTTCAGTGTCGTCGATGTCGGCGGTGGGCAGGGCGTCCTGATCGAGGCCGTGCTCACCCGGCACGAGCACCTGACCGGGACCGTGTTCGACCTGCCACACGTCGTCGCCCAGGCCCCGACGGCCGAGGCCACGCCGTCCGTCGCGTCGCGATGGAGCGCGGCCAGCGGAAGCTTCTTCGACGCTGTCCCGGCCGCCGACTGCTACCTCCTGAAGGCAGTCCTGCACGACTGGCCCGACGACCGGTGCGTCGAGATCCTGCGGGCCTGTCGACGCGGGCTCCGACCGCGCGGCGTCGTCCTCGTCGTCGAGACGCTGCTGGGCCGAGAGGGGCACGAGGTCGACGCCGCGTTCTCCGACCTCAACATGCTGGTGCTTCCCGGTGGGCGCGAGCGCACCGAGCAGGAGTACGCGGCCCTGTTCGACGCGGCCGACCTGCAGCTGACCGGAGTCGTGCACACGACCAGCCGGGTGTCGATCGTCGAAGCCGGTGCGCGTTGAGGACGTCCACCGATGGCGCAACGACGCCTACGCGAACAGCAGCCGGTCGCGCTCTCGTGGCCCGCCGTCGTAGTACTTGAGCCACCAGGCCGTGTCTCCCGCGGCCCGGGGAGGCTTGGCCAGGAGCAGTCGGTCGGGCTCCGCCTCGGCGTCCTGCTGCTTCACCCGGAAGGAGCAGTGGTCGAAGATGCGCAGTGCCTCGATCGCGAACGACGTCGTCACCGCGGGGTCGCTGATGAGCAGGAGGTTCTCTCCGTTCTGGCGGTCCGCCGACCTCGAGAAGTTGTAGGAGCCGAGCCACACCCGCGCGTCGGGTTCCCCCAGGTTGAGCACCACGAACTTGTGGTGCATGCGGATCCCGCCGCCACCGCTCGGCTCGGAGCTGAACGGCTCCGGCACGTTCCCGCTGAGGCTGGCCGGGAACACCGGCTGCAGGTTGCCGTCGGGGCCTCGGACATCGATCCCACCGACCTCCTTGTCGGCGATGCCGTACACGAACACGGCGGGGTCCTCGGTCACCTGCTTGATCGCATCGCGCACGGCGCCGCCGGTCTGGGACAGGAATGCGAGCGAGTAGAGCACCGAGTGCACTCCGGGCGCCTTGATGTCATCGGCGATCGCGGTGAGCATGGCGTTCTGCGTCGTGTGGGGTGAGAAGGTGACCCGCGCCGTCGCCGATGGCCAGGTCAGCGTGTGGGGAGCGGAGAGGTCGGTGGCGGCGAAGTCCGAGGCGTCCGTGCCGTGATCCCAGTAGGCGTCGAACGCCTGGGTGAACAGTCCCACGGCCTCCTCGCCGAGAAGCTGCACGACGTGGTTGTTCTGGACATACAGGCCGCGCCAGCTGAAGTTCGTCGACCCGCAGAGGACCCGTTGGACCTGACCCCCCACCGCGATGAACTTGTTGTGCTGGAGGTCTCCCACATGCTGACGGGCCACCTGGTCGGCGCCGGCGGTTTGCGCCAGCCGCTCAGCCGCGACCGTCTCGGGTGAGTCGTCGTCGCCGTGGCCGCGCCCGTCCTGGTTGACCGAGTCGTCGATGATGATCCGCAACCGGTCGCCCAGCTGGGCCAGTCGGTCGACCATCTCGCGAAGGTTCAGGTCGTAGGCGACCACGCGCACCTGCGCCGTGGGATCGGCGATGGCCTGGTCCAGCAGCCTGAAGATCCGGTCTCGGGCCTGGAAGCCCATCCAGGTGAGGGCGTCTTCCGCCTCAGCGTACGTCGGCACGAAGGTCAGCGGGTCCGCTCCGACCCCGGGGATCAGCGTCGCCATCTCGGCGCCGTCCGCCAGGCCGTACCTGTTGACGAAGGCCTGCGAGGAGACGAAGCCTCGGGTGAAGGCGACGTCGAGCTCTCCGGGCCGGGTGAACCCACCCAGCTCCATCGAGGCCTGCTGCGCCTCGCCGTGCGTGAGCCGGTCCTGGTCGTCCAGGAACGCCGGCTCGACCCGGAACGAGTACTCGCCGCGTACCCGCGGGAAGGGAGGGAAGCTCACCCAGCGGAACATCTGGATCGGGGAGTTGAGCGACCGGCGCACGACCGCGTTGCCGCTGTCCTCGGGTCGAAAGGTCAGCCGGTTGGAGACGTAGCGGAAGGTCTGTGGGTCGTCCGGCGTGGCGTACGAGATCGAGAAGCCGACGAAGTCGTCCGGCGGCGGCCCGGTGCGCCAGTTCATGGAGAGCAGAGCCATGCCCTCGCCACGGCGTACCGTCAGGGTGAACGGAGCCTGGTCGTTGGTGCCCACCGCCACGTGTTCCATGGATCCTTGGTCCCACTGCGGAGCACGCGCGTCAATGACCCCAAGGGGCTCTTGTGCTGGGCGGCTAGGACTTCTTGCCGCGCCCGTGCATCAGCCCGATGACCTGGGCGAGCTGCTTGTCCGCCTTGGCCGACCGGTCGAAGCTGGTCAGGTTGATCATCGGCTTGAACTTCTGCCGCGCGATCGCCTTGGCGTAGGTGAACTCCTTGAGGCCCTCGGGACCGTGGATCCGGCCGAAGCCGGAGTCGCCCACGCCGCCGAAGGGCAGGCTCGGGATGCCGGCGAAGCTGATCACGCCGTTGACGGCGGACATTCCCGAGCGGACCCGCTCCGCGATCGCCATGCCGTTGGCCTTGCTGAAGACCGTGTTGCCCAGGCCGTAGCGGGTGGCGTTGGTCTTCTCGACCGCCTCGTCCATGCTGCGCACCTTGGCGATCGTCATGGTCGGGCCGAAGGTCTCCTCCTGCACCGCCAGGGAGTCCTCCGGTACGTCGACCAGGATCGTCGGCTGCACGAACCGCTCACCCACGGCGTCGATGCCGCCGACCACCGCGCGGCCGCCCTTGTCGAGCGCGTCCTGCACGTGGCTGCGGATCACACCGACCTGGCTGGGCATGGTGATCGGGCCGATCTTGCCGTCCCGGTCCGCCTGCAGGCCGGCGGCCTTGGCGGTGATCGTCGAGACGAACTCGTCGTACACGCGCTCGTGCACGTAGACCCGCTCGACGCCGATGCAGGTCTGGCCGGCGTTGCTGCACGCGCCCCACAGCGCGGCGTCGGCGGCGGCCTCGATGTCGGCGTCGGCATCGACGATGACGGAGTCCTTGCCGCCGGCCTCGATGACCACCGGGGTCAGGGTCTCGGCGCACGCGGCCATCACCTTCTTGCCGGTCGCGGTCGAACCGGTGAAGGCGACCTTGTCGACACCGGCGCGGCAGAGCGCGGCGCCGGTCTCGCCGAGCCCGGTGACCAGCTGCAGGACCGGTCGCCCGACGGCCTCCTGGAAGGCCTGCACCATCCAGGCGCCGACGCCGGGCGTGTACTCGCTGGGCTTGAAGACCACGGCGTTGCCGGCGGCCAGTGCGTAGGCGACGGAGCCGAGCGGGGTGAAGACCGGGTAGTTCCACGGACCGATGACGCCGACGACGCCGAGTGGCTTGAACGCCACGGACGCCGACTGGTTGACCATCATCAGCCCGGACGACACCCGGCGCCGGCCCAGCACCTTGCCGGCGTGCCCGGCCGCCCAGGCGATGTGCTCCATCGCCAAGCCGGCCTCGAGCATCGCGTCGCCGATCGGCTTGCCCATCTCGCGACGCATCAGCTCGGCCAGCTCCGGCAGCCGCTGGGTCATCGAGGTCTTCCAGGCGTTGAGGTGCGTCCTGCGCTCCCCGAAGCTCAGGCCGGCCCACCACTCGGCCTCGCCGCGGGCCCGGGCGACGGCCGCCCGCACCTCCTCCTCGGTCTGCACCGGATGGGTGCCGACGACCTCGCCGGTGGCGGGGTCGAGCGACTCGAAGGTGGAGCCGGACTGCTGGCGAGCGGGTGCCTGGGTCATGACGGTCACAGTAGTGCTGTCACGGTCACCGCGACAGAGCCGCCTCCAGCTCGTCGACCGTGGTGACCGGACGCTCGCAGACGAAGCCCCGGCAGACGTACGCCGAGGGCCGACCGCCCACCGCGACTCGACCGACCAGCAGCGGGATCTCGTCCGAGGGCTCGTCGACGACGACCACGACGGCGCCGGGGTGACGCCGGGCCCGTCGCTCCAGCGCGGCCCGCTCCTCGGTCGGGTTCCCCACGATCGCGACCTCGACCGGGCCGTCGAGCATCGCCTGCGCGGCGGCCAGCGACCAACCGGCGAACCGCGGCGCCTGCTCGGCGATCACCGCGACCGTGTCCAGCGCCGCCTCGGCAGCGTCTCGGTGGCGGCCCGAGCCGGTCACGGCGGCGTACGTCGAGAGCGCGTGGATCAGCGAGGAGAGGCCGGACGGGGACGCGTTGTCCGACGGATCGCGCGGCCGGGCCACCAGGGCCTCGGCGTCGTCCGCGGTGTCGAAGAAGCCACCGTCCTCGGCCGCGAAGTGCTCCAACACGGTGTCGAGCAGGACGCCGGCCCGCTCCAGCCACACCGGGTCGCCCGTCACCTGGAGCAGGTCGAGGAAGCCCGCCGCGACGCAGCCGTGGTCCTCGAGCACGCCTGCGGGCGCGCCGACGACACCGTCGCGCGAGACCCGGCGCAGCCGGCCGTCCACCAGGTGCACCCGCCAGAGCAGGTCCCCGACCACCCTGGCGTCCTTGACGTAGGTGGGCCGGTCAAGCAGCCGTCCGGCGCGGCACAGGGCGCTGATCGCCAGGCCGTTCCAGGCCGCGACGACCTTGTCGTCGCGGGCCGGGCGTTCCCGGCGGTCACGAGCAGACCGGAGCAACCGCTGGGCCCGGTACCAGCGCTTGAGGTCGTCCGGGTCGGCGAGCAGCTGGAGGGTCGAGGTGCCGTGCTCGAACGTGCCTTCGTCCGTGACCGACAAGAGGTCGGCCGCCCAGGCGCCGTCGTCGGGGCCGAGCACGTCGACCAGCTGTTGCGGAGTCCAGACGTAGTAGGTGCCCTCGGCCCCCTCGGAGTCCGCGTCCAGGGCGGAGGCGAACCCGCCCTCCGGCGTACGCAGCTCACCCAGCAGGAACTCGGCGATGCCCTCGGCAGCCGCGACCCCGAGGTCGGTCCCCCACTCGGCGTACACCCGCAGCAGGAGCGCGTTGTCGTAGAGCATCTTCTCGAAGTGCGGCACCACCCACTCCCGGTCGACGCTGTAGCGGGCGAAGCCACCGGCCAGCTGGTCGTGGATGCCGCCGCGCGCCATCGCCTCGAGCGTCGCGTCCGCCATCCGCCGCGCCTCGGTCGGCGCTCCGTCGGCACCACCGGCGATCCGCAGCAGGAACTCGAGCACCATCGAGGGCGGGAACTTCGGCGCACCCCCGAACCCGGCCGCCGTCTGGTCGAACTCCCGCGCCAGCGTGACGACCGCCTGCTCCAGCAGCTCCGGCCCGGCCAGGGTCGCCGTGCCACGCACGCCGCCCTGGGAGGCCAGGTGCTCGCGCAGGGTCGAGGCCACGCGGGCCACCTCGTCGCTGCGGTTGGCCCACGCGTCGGCCAGCGCCTCGAGGACCTGGCGGAAGGACGGCTGACCGTGCCGCGGCAGGGCCGGGAAGTAGGTGCCGGCGAAGAACGGGTTGCCGTCGTGGTCGAGCACGCAGGTCATCGGCCACCCGCCGTGCCCGGTCATCGAGGTGGTCGCCTGCATGTAGACCGCGTCCACGTCCGGCCGCTCCTCGCGGTCGACCTTGACGCTGACGTAGTGCTCGTTGAGGTACGCCGCCGTCGCCTCGTCCTCGAACGACTCGTGCGCCATGACGTGACACCAGTGGCACGCGGCGTACCCGACGCTCAGCAGCACCGGGACGTTGCGGCGCCGGGCCTCCGCGAACGCGTCCGGCCCCCACTCCCACCAGTCGACCGGGTTGTCCGCGTGCTGAAGCAGGTACGGGCTGGTCGCGCCAGCCAGACGGTTCGGCACAGCCAGGACTCCTTGTCGGTGGCACACGGATCGCTGACCCGAAGCCTAGATGGCGGCCTCGGCCGGCCACCGCGTTCCGCGTCATGGAACGCTTGACGTGGGCCACTCACGGCCCAGGAGCGGCCGGCCTGGAGCGGTTGACGTCGGCCCTCCGGCCAGTCCTCGGATCGGCGTTCCGTCGGACGGAACACCGTGTTGCCGGACTCCGAGGACCAAGCGAACAGTGGCACCGACGCGCGTGCGTGATGCGTCAGTCCCAGGTCTGCCGGCGCTCCCGGCCGGCGGCATTCCATCGAGGCAAGGAGTCGCCATGCACCACCGGTCGCCGCACCAACGAACACTCTCCGGACTCTTGGCGGTGATGCTTGCCGCCGCCGGCACCGTCGTCGCACTGGCCACCCCCGCGGCGGCCGCACCGGTCGTCTACGACACCGGGGCCGAGAAGGTGACGTACAGCAACGACGTCGTCATCACTGGACAGACCTTCACCGTGACCGTCGAGGAGGCACTGTCCGTCCACCTGAACTCCGTCACCCTGAGCGCGAGGCTCCTGGGAACACAATGGACCTACGTCGGGTGCACGCCGACGGGCGGCAACGTCACCGGCTGTTCCTACTCCTCCGGCGGCGGCACCCGCTTGGACTTCTCCGCCGGCAACTCGGTGGGCAGCGCGGTGTTCACGTTCAGCGTGAACCCCGGCGCGACGGGGACCCTCCCGTACAACGGCATTCTCTACAAAACGCCCGACCTGTCCGGCGGCACCCAGAACTACTCGGGCGCGTTGACCATCGCCGATCCCGAGGCCGATATCGCCGTGACCGTCACCGGCGCCCCACACCTGGGCATCCTGGTGCCGGCACTGACCTTCACCCTCACCGCCACCAACAACGGCCCGGACCCGGTCACCGCTGCCACGCTCACCGCGACCATCCCGTCCGGCATCACGGCGACCAACCTGTCCTCCGGCTGCACCCAGTCCGGGACCAGCATCAGCTGCGACTACGGCACCATCGCCAACAGCGCCAATGCCGCCAAGTCCTTCCGGCTACCACTGAGCCTGCTCAGCCTCGGCGCCGTCACCGTCACCGCGGTACGAACCAGCTCCACACCCGATGACCCCAACGCCGCCAACGACACCGGCTCCGACACCTGCCACGTCATCTCGATCATCTTCGCCACCTGCTGAAACTCCCCCACCCAGGCGGGCCGTCGGGACTCACCGGCGGCCCGCCTTTTCTCGCGCGCAATATTCGCGTTCACTGCATGGAATGCATGATTGCCACATCACGTGCAATCCTCGCGCGCATTGAACGGTGGGCAGCGACGCCATCAGCTCGAAACTCAGGTCACAAATCTCCTAGCGGAGGCTCGACCGGCGTACGGCGGCGGACGCGGCGAGCGCCACCTGGTGGTGGGCGATGGCGGCGGCGAGCACAGGGCGCTGGTCCGCCGCGTAATGGCGAGCGATGCCCGCCACCATGCCGTCGGCACCGACGATCGGCATCGCGATCTCCACGGCGCCACGGCCGACATCGTCTCCCATGGTGGCGACTCCGGTCTGGCGCACCCGGCGCAGCTCTGACAACGTGTGCTGCGGATCGACGGAGTCGACCGCCAGCAACGCCTGCAGCACCGCATCGGGCTGCGCTGCCAGCCACAGCTTGCCGATGGCGCTGTCGTACACGGGGACACGATCCGCCAGCGGCGGTAGGAACGCGTGACGGTGGCTGCGGATGGTGTGCGCGAGCTCGACGGATCCGCCGTCGGGCACCCCGATCACGACGCAGTCGCCGGTGCGTTCGTACAGGTCGCCGGCGAAGGGCTCCAGCACCTGCACCACCTCGGCGGACAGCCGATCGAGGACCAGATGGGACAGCCGCCGCGTCGCACTCCCGAGGGTGTATCCCTCGTCGCCACGTTCGAGCAGGTCGTTGTGCACGAGCACGCCGAGCAGGCGGTGCACGCTCGACTTCGGGGCGTGGATACGACGCGACAGGCTGCTGAGGCTCTGCGGGCCAGACTCCCGGGCGACGGTCTCGAGGAGTGCGAACGTGCGATCGAGGGCGCCGAACGAAGACCCGCGCGGCTCGGGAGCAGACGACACCCTCACGCCCGACTCGCGTCCCGGCAGGTCGTCGCGATGTCAGCGACGACAGCAAAAGGTGCGATGCACATGCCTGACCCCGAGAGAAAACCGCCGAATTGACACGGGCCCAGCGGGCACGCGTGTTCCGGGAGGCTATTCCCCTCATATCTCGGTCTGCAACCAAAAGGATTGGGTGACTGCAAAGGCGTGTGCGGACAATTGCCGACCGATTGTCCGGCGATGAATTCACTCGGTGCGCCGCATTCCCTCGTTTCACGATGGTCTCGGCTTCCGCCTCCCGACATGAGGTCGGGCGGAGCCCCGCGAGCCCACGCCTGTGAGGTGGGCCATACCACCGGCGTGAGATCGAGAGTTCGACTTTGCGAGCCCGTCCGCCCCTCGTAGGATCCCGACGAGCCGGGGTTTCAGGACGACTTGACTCCGGAAATTACTCAAGTCGTCCTGCTGGCTGGCCGATTACTTGGACGAGTCATCACGTCCACCCGCCGCCGACCTCGTCCCACCACTTCCCCAGGAGCATCGTTGCGTCTTCGTCACGCCCTGCTGACGCTCGCAGTCGCGCTGCTGGCGTCGCTCGTCGCGGGCACGGCCGACCACGCCGTTCCGCAGCCGCCCTCCGGCGCGCACCGGCTGGACCCCGCCGGCAGCGGGCCCGCGAGCAGCGCCGGCACACCCACGCACCGGCGTGGCGGCACCCAGTTCGCGTGGCTCTCCGGAGCCAGCCATGCCCGCTGGGACCCGTGCGCCGGGCCGATCACCTACCGGGTCAACCCGCACCACCTGCCCCCGCACGGCCTGGTCGACATCAAGCGCGCCTTCGCGCAGATCTCCGCCGCGAGCGGTCTCAGCTTCTCGTACGCCGGCCGGACCAGCTTCGTCCCGCACCGCAAGGGCCAGAGCGCGCTCGTGGACCCGCCGGGAGACGCCGACGCCCACATCGCGTGGACCACTCCGAAGATCGCGCCGTCCCTGCGAGCGGCGGCCGGGTACGGCGGCGCGGCCTGGGGCGGGAAGAACAGCGCACTCAAGAACGGGACCGTCGTCCTCGACATCACCGACTACATGGGCCGGACCGCGAAGCAGAAGCGCACCAATCGAATGACCCTGCTCCTGCACGAGTTCGGCCACCTGGTCGGCCTGACCCACGTCAAGGACCGCCGGCAGATCATGCACCCGGGCACCTACCCCGCGAACGCGCAGTACGCCGCCGGCGACCTCCGCGGCCTGGCAGCCGTCGGCGCCAGCCACGGCTGCGTCACCAACGGCTGAGCCTCAGGCGGTCGCCGGGCGCCGCGACAGCCGGGTCAGCACCCAGCCCAGCAGGATCAGCACGACGCCGACCACCGCCACGAACGCGGCGACGCCGAACGCCACGACCGACGTGAACAGGCTGGCGCGCAGGAACGACGCGTTCATCACGGTCGCCCGGTTGGGGTCGTCCTGGGCGAGCTCTGAGTAGGTCTTGCCACCGCCGATCTCCTCGGCGTGCTTGGCGATCACGTCGGCCTGGGCGTACGCCGTGAACGGGCCCTTCACGTCCTTGCCCGCGAAGTGGTCGGCGTCGTCGGAGACGACGATCTTCTCGTCGGCCAGCGTGCTCGAGATGACGGCGTACGTCGCGACTCCGGCGACCAGGAAGACGATCCCGAGGACGGCGACGATGATGCCGACGACTCGGACAGCCTTGTCGTTGCGCGCGGCCGGTGGTGTCCCGGCGGACTCGTTGTCGCTCATGACAACCAGCAGAGCATCGCTCGCGTCCGGTGTGCTCACCCGGACCGGGTGAGCACCCGGGGCCCCGCTACGGTCTCGCCATGCACGCCAGCGACCTCGACCCCACCACGCCCGTGCTCGTCGGGGTCGGCCAGTGCGCCGAGCGGATCGACGACCCCGGCTACGAGGGGCTCTCGGCAGCCGATCTCGCCGGACGCGCGGCGGCGTACGCCCTCGCCGACACCGATGTCGACCCTGCCGCCCTCGCGGCGGTGATCGACACCATCGCGGGGGTGCGTCAGTTCGAGACGTCGACGCCGATCGCAGAGGCGCCGCTCGGCCGGGCCGACAACTTCCCGAGGGCCGTCGCCGCCCGGATCGGGGCGCACCCGGCGCACGCGATCATCGACGTCGCCGGCGGGCAGGCGCCGCAGCGACTGGTCACCGAGATGGCTGCGGCGATCGCACGCGGCGAGCGAGAGGTCGTGCTGCTCGCCGGCTCTGAGGCGATCTCCACGACGCGCCACCTCGCCGCGAGCGACGACCCACCCGACTTCACCGAGCAGATCGGCGGGCAGCTCGAGGACCGCGGCATCGGCCTGCGCGGCCTGGTCACGTGGCACACCGCCACGCACGGGCTGGTCGACGCACCGGTGCAGTACGCGCTCTTCGAGAACGCCCGGCGCGCCCGCCTCGGCCTCGGCCGCGAGGAGTACGCCGCCGAGATGGGCGAGCTGTTCGCCCCGTTCAGCGAGGTGGCCGCCCGCAACCCGCTCTCGGCCGCGCCGACGGTGCGTACGGCGGCGGAGCTGTCCAGCCCGAGCGAGCGCAACCGCCCGATCGTCGACCCCTACCCGCGCTTCCTGATCGCGCGCGACCAGGTCAACCAGGGCGCGGCCGTGCTGCTCATGTCGGTCGGCGCGGCCCGCAGGCTCGGCGTACCGGAGGACCGGTGGGTGTTCCTGCACGGTCACGCCGACGTGCGGTCCCCGGACCTCCTCGACCGCGAGGACCTGAGCCGCTACCCGGCCGGGGTGCTCGCCGTCCAGCACGCACTCGACGTCGCCGGCGCCCGACTCGACGACGTGACCTTCCTCGACCTCTACTCCTGCTTCCCGATCGCGGTCTCCAGCCTCCTGGAGGGCCTCGGCCTCGCCGCCGACGACCCGCGCGGCCTGACTCTCACCGGCGGTCTGCCGTTCTTCGGCGGTGCTGGCAACAACTACTCGATGCACGCCATCGCCGAAGCCGTCCGGCGCTGCCGGACCGACCCGGACCAGCTCGGCCTGGTCACCGCCAACGGCGGCATGCTCGCCAAGCTCTCCGTCGGCATCTACTCCGCCCGGCCCACGCCGTGGCGCGACGACCGCAGCGCCGACCTACAGAGCGCGGAGCTGCAGGCCGAGATCGACGCCTGGCCGGCCGCTGCGTTCACCGAGCACCCCGAGGGCTGGGCGCGGATCGAGACCTACACGGTGCGCTACGGCCGCAGCGGTCGTCGTACGGGCATCGTGGTCGGCCGCCTGGCGGACACCGGCGAGCGGTTCCTGGCCACAGCACTGGAGGGCGACGACGAGATCCTCGACCTCCTCGGCGCCGCCGAGCCGATCGGACAGCGGGTCTACGTGCGCTCGCTGAGGCACGGCAACCGGGTGACCACCACCCAGGAGCGGATGGACGCCGCGCAGCCCGAGCGCGTCACCGACGCCCAGCGGGCCGAGACCGCCCGTCAGGCCGCGGAGTTCGAGGCCGTGCTCTGACGCTGCGCGAGCACTTCGCAGTCGGGCCCAGGTGGGCCCGACTGCAGAGTGCGCGGGAGGCCACCTGCTCCCCCGGGGCCCGGCTCCTCTAGAGGCCTGGCTCCTCTAGAGGCCCTCGGCCAACCGCCGGTACGCCGCGCTCCAGCGCAGCTCCTGCTGGAACCTGCGGGTCGTGGTGTCGGCGTCGATGACCAGCGCCTCGACGCCGGTCATCTCGGCGAAGTCCTCCCAGACCTCGCGGCCGACCGCCTTCGACAGCACCGTGTGGTGGGGAGCGCCGGCCATCAGCCAGGACTCGGCGGACACCGACAACGAGGGCCGCGGCTCCCAGACCGCACACGCCACGGGCAGCAGCGGCAGCTCCTCGTCGGGCTCGACCACGTCGATCTCGTTCAGGGTCAGCCGCATCCGGTCGCCGAGGTCGGAGAGCCCCGCGACCACGGCCTCGCCCGGTGCGGCGGTGAAGCGGAGCCGCACCGGGTCCTCACGGCCGCCGATGGAGAGCGGGTGCACCTCCAGGCTCGGCCGGCCGGAGGCGATCGACGGACAGACCTCCAGCATGTGCGCGCCGAGCACCTTCTCCGCCCCCGGGACCAGGTGGTACGTGTAGTCCTCCATGAACGAGCTGCCACCCGGCTCGTCGCCCTCCATCACCTTCGCCGCGCGCAGCAGCACCGACGTCTTCCAGTCGCCCTCGCCGCCGAAGCCGTAGCCATCCGCCATCAGGCGTTGTACGGCGAGCCCCGGCAGCTGGCGCAGCCCGCCCAGGTCCTCGAAGTTCGTGGTGAAGGCGCCGTAGCCGCCCTCGGTGAGGAACTGCCGGATGCCGAGCTCGACCCGGGCGCCGTAGCGCAGCGACTCGTGCCGGTCGGCGCCGGGCAGCAGCTCCGACGCGACGGCGTAGGTGTCGGCGTACTCCGTGACGAGCTTGTCGATGTCGGCATCGGCGATCTTGTCGACGACCGCGACCAGGTCGTTGACGCCGTGCGTGTTGACCGCGACCCCGAAGCGCCGCTGCGCCTCGATCTTGTCGCCCTCGGTGACGGCGACGTTGCGCATGTTGTCGCCGAAGCGCACCAGTTCGAGGCGTCGCAGCTCGTGACGGCCCATCGCGGCCCGGGCCCAGATCGCCGTACGACGGGCGACCTCGGGCGAGCGCACGTGACCCGCGACGGTCTTGCGGGCGACACCCAGCCGGGTCTGGATGTAGCCGTGCTCCCGGTCGCCGTGGGCGGCCTGGTTGAGGTTCATGAAGTCCATGTCGATCGTCGACCACGGCAGCTCCATGCCGGCCTGCGTGTGCAGGTGCAGCAGCGGCTTCTGCAGCGCGTCGAGGCCGGCGATCCACATCTTCGCCGGGGAGAAGGTGTGCATCCAGGTGATCACGCCGACGCACTGCACGGCGCTGTTGGCGTCGAGCATCTGGCGGTGGATGGCGGCGGCGTCGAGCAGCACCGGCTTCCAGACGACGCTCAACGGCCCAGCCGTGGACAGAGCCTCGCCGAGCTCACGCGCGACCTGCTGCGACTGCGCGGCGACCTGCTCGAGCGTCTCCGGTCCGTACATGCCCTGGCTCCCGGTCAGGAACCAGACTTCGCGGGCGGGGGTGGAGCTGGTGGTCATCAGCGGTCCTTCTGCTGTCCGTAGACGTTCTGGTAGCGGTCGTGGAGCGAGTCGATGTCGGCCTGGTCGATGGGCAGGGGCGTGCCGAGCTGGCGGGAGATGTGCACGGTGCGGGCGACGTCCTCGCACATCACCGCCGCCTTGACCGCCGCCCGGGCGGTCGGGCCGACGGCGAAGACGCCGTGGTTCCGCATCAGCACGGCAGGTGACCGGCTCCCCCGCAGCGTCTCGACGATGCCGCGGCCGATCGAGTCGTCGCCGATGATCGCGAACGGCCCGACCGGGACCTCGCCGCCGAACTCGTCGGCGACCATCGTCAGCACGCACGGGATCGGCTCGGCGCGGGCCGCCCAGGCGGTGGCGTACGTCGAGTGCGTGTGCACGACTCCCCCGACCTGCGGCAGCTCGCGGTAGACGTAGGCCTGCGCCTCGGTGTCCGACGACGGCGCGTGCTCGCCGTCGACCACGGTGCCGTGCAGGTCGCAGACGACCATGTTGTCGGGCGTCAGGTCGTCGTACGAGATCCCGCTCGGCTTGATGACGAGCAGGTCCTGTCCGGGCACCCGGGCCGACACGTTGCCCGCGGTCCACACGACCAGCTGGTAGCGGGTCAGCTCGGCGTGCAGCGCGGCGACGTCGCGGCGGATGGCGGCGATCGTGGCCTGGGTGTCGGCGACGGCGGTCATCACGCCTCCCCCGATACCTGCGCCGTACGACGGCGCTCGACCGCGGCCCGGCGGATCGCCTTGAGCCGCCGCATCGCGCGGTTGCGGCGGCCGAAGTGGTCGTGCAGCTCGAGGTACTCCTCGAAGAGCTCGTCGTAGACCTGCGCCCGCTCGTCGTCGGGCAGGTACGCCGCCCGCTCGACCCGGCCCATGCTCTTGGCCGCCGTCGACACGTCGGGGTAGGCGCCCGCCGCAACGGCCGCATGGATCGCGGCGCCGAGCGCGGGGCCCTGCTCGGACCCGATCACCGAGAGCGGCAGCCGGGTGACGTCGGCGTAGATCTGCATGAGCAGCGCGTTCTTGGCCAGGCCGCCGGCGACGATGAACTCCTCGACCGGGACCCCGCTGTCGCGGAAGGTCTCGACGATCACCCGGGTGCCGAAGGCGGTCGCCTCGAGCAGCGCGCGGTAGACGTCCTC
>Ga0190274_10000566_pt1 | contig 21762 bp, 21 predicted proteins | sample Popmic531T_FD_133002 | JGI IMG/M metagenome (GOLD analysis project Ga0190274, IMG submission 133002) | Populus adjacent soil microbial communities from riparian zone of Yellowstone River, Montana, USA - 531 T | ecosystem: Environmental > Terrestrial > Soil > Riparian zone | place: USA: Montana... | reverse complement strand
GCAGGCAACCGTTTCGGACCGTTTGCTCGGTGCGGACGGTTGCTGACTCACCGCTGCCGGGGCAGGTCGCGATGCGGCGGTGAGCAGGCAACCGTTTCGGACCGTTTGCACGGTGCGAACGGTTGCTGACTCACCGCTGCCGGGGCAGGTCGCGATGCGGCGGTGAGCAGGCAACCGTTTCGGACCGTTTGCACGGTGCGAACGGTTGCTGACTCACCGCTGGCCGGGGCCAAGGCCGCGTGACTTGGCTACAGCCTCCAGACCGCAAACGACGGCCCGTCGCTGGCCGGCACCGTGACGACCCCGTCGATCTCGACCAGGTCGCTGCCGGCTCCGGTGCCGAGCAGCAGTGACCCGTCGCCGAACCCCAACGGCCCGGCCTCGAGGGTGATCGCCGGACCCGTCGTACGACGAGCCGCGACCAGGACCGACCCTGCGGGGTGCTCGCGCAGGTAGACGAGCGCGTCTTCGTCGACGTGCGCCCAGCGGAGCCCGCCGCGGCGCAGCGCCTCGTGCTCGCCGCGCAGCCGCGCCAGCCCGGCGTACGCCGCGAGGGTGTCGTCGTCCCACTTGTCCGGGTCGTCCCACGGGAACGGGCGTCGCGAGTCCTCGCCGTTGACGCCCTCCAGCCCGATCTCGTCGCCCGCGAAGAGCATCGGCACGCCGGGCATCGTGAACTGCAGCCCGGCGGCGACCCGATGGACGGCGCCGGATCCGGTCACCGTGCGAATCCGGGCGCTGTCGTGGGAGCCGAGGATGTTCCACGAGCACGTGGTCGCGCGCCAGCCGTAGCGGCCCTGCCACTCGCGCATGCTGCGGACCAGGGCGTCGGCGGGTCGCCGCGGCACCGGGACCGGTCGGCCGAACGCCCGAGCGGGGGAGTCGGGGTCGCGCAGCCACGACCACACCGGCCAGGAGAAGCCGGAGTAGTTCATGGTGCCGTGCCAGCCGTCGCCGTCGACGTCCGTCGAGGCGTCGTGGTTGTGCTCGCCGATCACGAAGGCATCGGGCCGCTCGGCCTCCGCGGTGCGCCGTACCAGCCGGGCGACCTCGTGGTTGACGTCGATCGCGCCGAGGCGTCCGGTCATATTGGCGACGTCGACGCGCCAGCCGTCGAGGTCGTACGGCGGCCGCAGCCAGCGCGCCACGACCGAGTCCGGGCCGTCCACCATCGCCGCGCGCAACGCGGGGTCGTCGTGGTTGAGCTTGGGCAGCGTGCCGTGTCCCATCCAGCACTCGTAGCCGCCGTCGTGCCGGAAGTAGTAGAACGACCTGGCCGGAGCGCCCGCCACGTCGCGCGCGGCCACGAACCACTCGTGCGTGTCTCCGGTGTGGTTGGTCGTCAGGTCGCCGAGGATCCGCCAGCCGCGCTCGTGGACGGCGGTGGCGAGTCGGACGTACGCCGCGTCGCCGCCGAGCAGCGGGTCGACCGTCTCGAACGTCGAGGCGTTGTAGCGGTGGTTGCTCTCGCCGGGGAAGACCGGCGTCGTGTAGACGACGCTGACCCCGATGTCGGCGAGGTGGTCGAGGTGCTCGGAGACGCCGTCGAGGTCGCCGCCGTAGAACTGCAGCGGGGTCCGCGGGTCGGCACCTTCGTAGACGACCGGGTCGGTCCACTCCGCCGGCACCGCCCAGGCCGGGGTCTCGCGCTCGTCGGCCGCGGCCGAGCGGGCGAACCGGTCGGGGAACACCTGGTAGACGACCGCGTCTCGCGCCCAGTCCGGCGGGGCGTGGTGCGAGCTGAGCCGGAAGTCGAAGGCGTCCGGCGGGTCGTGCTCGACGACGCCGACGGCGCTCAGCCAGCGCTGGCGGCCGGGCGCATCGAGCAGGAAGCGGTAGTTCGTCACGGGGTTGTGGACCGGCAGCGAGCCCTCCCACCAGACGGCGCGCTCGTCGCGCACGACGACGGTGCAGGGGTGGTAGGTCGGCTCGGCGTCGTACGTCGTCCGCACCCACACCTGCTCGACCGGGTCGGCGGGATCGGTGCGCAGCCGGACGATCACCGTCGAGCCCGGCGCGGGCGCCTCGTCGGAGACGTACGTCGGGGAGCCGTCATGGTGCGGGTCGCGGAGCATGGTCATGAGTTTCGCCCGTGGGGCTCGAGGAACACCGCGCCGGGTCCCCACTGCGCGGCCTCGTCGCCGGGGTTGGTGAGCGCGCAGGTCTTCAGGCTCAGGCACCCGCAGCCGATGCAGCCGTCGAGCCGGTCGCGCAGGCGCTCGATCCGCGCGATCTGCTCGTCGAGCCGCGGCCGCCAGGCCTTGCTGAGCCGGTGCCAGTCCGACTTCGTCGGCGCCCGACCGTCGGGCAACGTCGCCAGCGCCTCGCCGATCTCCTCCAGGCTGAGTCCGACGCGCTGCGCCGTACGGATGAACGCGACCCTGCGCAGCGTCGACTGCTCGTAGCGACGCTGGTTCCCCGTCGTACGCACCGACGAGATCAGGCCCTTGGACTCGTAGAACCGGATCGCGGACGTCGCCACCCCCGCTCTCTCGGCGAGGTGGCCGATCGTCACGTGCGTCATGGGCTCAGCCTCGCCGTACTTGAAGCATCGTTCAAGTTTTGGGGTAGTCCCTGACGTTTCCGGGGTTCCGAAGAGCGTTGGACCCCGGAAACGTCAGGGACTACCCCGATAGAACGTGTTCTAGTAGCGTCCCCGCTGTGACTGAGCCCACTACTCCCCGCGTCGTCGTCATCACCGGAGCTGCATCCGGCATCGGGTACGCCACCGCGGAGCTGTTCCGCGACCTCGGCGACACCGTCTACGGCCTCGACATCAACCCGACCGTCCCGGACGGCGTGACGTACGTCGAGTGCAACGTCGGCAGCAAGGCCGCCGTCGACGCGGCGATCGAGGTCTGCGCGGCCAGCGGCAAGATCGACGTGCTCGCCAACGTCGCCGGCATCGTGCAGTTCGGCCGGATCGAGACGGTGACCGAGGACGAGTGGGACCGGGTGCACTCGGTCGACCTCAAGGGCCCGTTCTTCCTGATCCAGGCCGCGCTGCCGCACATCCGCGCGGCCAAGGGCAACATCGTCAACGTCTCCTCGGTGGCCGGCAACGCGCCTCAGCCCTACGCGACGGCGTACGCCGCCGCGAAGGGTGGGCTGACCCAGTTCACCAAGGCGCTCGCGCTGGAGCTGTCGCCCGAGGGCATCCGGGTCAACGTGATCTGCCCCGGCACCGTCGACACCCCGATCGTCGAGCAGGTCTTCCACAAGCTCACCGACGACCTGAACACCCGGGTCGCGGACCGGCTGATGATGATGCTGCCCGGCGGCGCCATCAAGCCGTCGGAAATCGGCGAGACGATCGTCTGGCTCGCGTCGCCGGCGGCCCGGATGATCACCGGCGCCGTGATCGCGCATGACGGCGGCATGAGCGGCTGACGGCTCGCCCCGTAGCATGTGGCCTCGCCGTCGACATTCCGGCGGCATGCCGCGTTAGCTCAGATGGCAGAGCATTCGCCTTGTAAGCGAAATGTCGGGAGTTCGATCCTCCCACGCGGCTCTGTCGGTGCTCGCGCCTACGTTGCCTTCCATGTTCACGTGTGCGGGCTGCGGTGTGGTCCTTCCGGGCCGGAAGGCGCGCAGGTTCTGCAGCAATACGTGTCAGCGGTCGGCGGAGCGCGATCAGCGCGTCGCGGACTGGCTGCACAGCGGAGAAGCAGCGCACGCCGGCACGACGCCGGGGCACTACATTCGGCGCTACATCGTCGACGAGCAAGGCGGGCTGTGTGCGATCTGCGCTCTTGCGTCCGAGTGGAACGGACTGCCGCTTGTTCTGGTGCTCGATCACATCGACGGAGATGCGTCCAACAATCGCCGGGACAACCTGCGTCTGATCTGCCCCAACTGCGATTCGCAACTGTCGACGTACAAGAGCCGCAACAGGGGCCACGGGCGGGCGTGGCGGCGGGCGCGCTACGCCGACGGGAAGTCGTACTGACCGGCTCTCACGTCCGGGGTCCGGTCTGGACGTTGAACGCGGCCAGTCCGTTGACCAGGGCGACCACGCTGCCCCACGCGGCGAGCTCTGGTTCGTCGACCCAGGGCCAGTTCCTGGCCTTCCCGTAGGTGAGGAGGATCGAGATGATCGCGGTCGCGACGTAGATCGCGCGCCGGATCTTCGCGGACCGGTAGGTGGCGGCGTCGGTGGCGGAGATCGGTTCGGTGGTGGACATGGGGTGGACCATGCCCGAACTCCGGTGTGCCCGGATGCGAAATGCGTGACCGGTCTGGTCAGCGCAGCCGGCGTACCTCGAAGCTCATCGGCGGCTCGGCGATCGCGTCCTGGGCGGCGACCAGCTGGATCTCGCGGGTGCCGGCGGCGATGGTCGCCTCGAGGATCCCGTAGACCGACGACGTCGTCCGGGCGAGCGCCTCGGCCGCGGAGCCCGTCGTGCGCAGGTGGGCGAGGTAGAGGGCGGCCGTGACGTCGCCGCAGCCGTTGGGCGTGATCGGCAGCAGTGGGGTTTCGACCGCCCAGGCTCCGTCGTCGGAGACCGCGACGACGTCGAGCCGGCCCTCGGGGACGTCGCCGTGCAGGACGCTGGTGACCAGCACGTCGCGGGGACCGCGCGCTCGTACGTCGTCGGCCGCGTCCAGGATCTCGTCCAGGGTCGTCGTGGTCCGGCCCGCGAGGAAGTCGAGCTCGAAGTGGTTGGGCGTGACGATGTCGGCTCGCGGCACCACGGTGTCGCGCATGAACTCGGGGATCCCGGGCCGCACGAACATGCCGCGCCCGACGTCGCCCATCACCGGGTCGCAGCAGTAGACGGCCTCCGGGTTGAGCTCCTTCACCTTCGCGACCGTGTCGAGGATGATCGCGCCCACGGCCGGGTCGCCCTGGTATCCGGACAGCACCGCGTCGGCCTCGCCGAGCACGCCGCGGTCCTCGATCCCGGCGATCACGTCGCGTACGTCGTCGGCCGCGAGCAGCGGCCCGCGCCAGGCGCCGTACCCGGTGTGGTTGGAGAAGTGCACGGTGTTCACCGGCCACACCTCGTGGCCGAGGCGCTGGAGCGGGAAGACCGCTGCGGAGTTGCCGACGTGGCCGTAGGCGACCGAGGACTGGATCGACAGGATCTTCACGGGACGATCCTCGCGAGGGTCGGCCTGTACGAGCAAACTAGAACAAGTTACAGTTGCCGGGTTCAGGACATTCTCTCGGTATGTGAGTAGAGGTAGCCGTGGCCCGGAAGCCGTCGTACGCAAATGAAGCCGACTACGTCGTGGTAGGCTCCGGCAGCTCCGGAGCGGCGATCGCCGGCCGGCTCGCGCAGTCCGGTGCCAGCGTGATCGTGCTGGAGGCGGGCAAGAGCGACGAGCAGTACCTGGTGAAGAAGCCCGGGATGATCGGTCCGATGCACTCGGTGCCGCAGATCAAGGCGCGGGTCGACTGGGGCCTCTACTCGAGCCCGCAGAAGCACATGCTCGACCGGAAGATGCCGGTCCCGCGGGGCAAGGTCGTCGGCGGGTCGAGCTCGATCAACGGCATGGTCTACGTCCGCGGCAACCGCGCCAACTTCGACTCCTGGGCTGCCGAGGGCAACACCGGATGGGGTGCCGACGACGTCAACGCGGCGTACCGCCGGATGGAGGACTTCGAGGACGGCGCCAACGACTACCGCGGTGCCGGCGGGCCGATCCGGGTCACCCGCAACAAGGCGCCCCAGGAGGGCTCGCTGCAGTTCATCCAGGCCGCGTCCGACACCCTCGGCGTGCCCGTCCTCGACGACTACAACGCGGAGTCGCAGGAGGGCGTCAGCCGGATGCAGCAGAACGCCGCGGACGGTCTGCGCTACAGCGCGTCCCGCGGCTACATCCACAACCTCGACGTCCCGACGCTGCAGCTGCAGTCGGAGGTGCTGGTCCGCAAGGTCGTGATCGAGGGCGGTCGCGCGACCGGCGTCGAGGTCACCGACAAGGACGGCTCGCGGCGCACGGTCCGGGCCGGCAAGGAGGTCATCCTCTCGGCCGGCTTCGTCGGCTCCGCCCAGCTGCTGATGCTCTCCGGCATCGGCCACGCCCAGCACCTGCGCGACCACGGGATCGAGGTGCTCGCAGATCTTCCCGTTGGAGACAATCTGCACGACCACCTGTTCCACGCGCTGACGTTCAACGTCACCACCTCGAAGATGCGCGGCAAGGCCAGCTTCTTCGGCATGGGCGTGGTCAAGGAGGCGCTGCGACCGGGTACGACGTTCATGGCCAACTCGGTCTTCGAGGCGGTGGCCTTCCTGCGTACGTCGCAGGCGACCGACGTACCGGATCTCCAGCTGCACCTGCTGCCGTGGTCCTACGTCTCGCCCAACCAGGACGAGCCGATCCAGCACAAGGTCGACCCGCGACCGAGCCTCACCCTGCTGTCGACGCTGATCTACCCGCGCAGCCGCGGGACGCTCCGGCTGGCCTCGACCGACCCGACGACCTCGCCGCTGATCGACTTCCAGTACCTCTCCGACCCGGCCGACCTCGAGGTGCTCGCCGAGGGGTCGGAGATGGTGCGGGAGATCATGGGAGGAAGCGCCTTCGGCGGGGCGGTCAAGGAGGAGATCCACCCCGGCAGGGGCCTCACCGGCCAGGCGCTCCGGGACGCGATCCTCAACCGCGCGACGTCGGTCTACCACGGCGTCGGCACCTGCCGGATGGGCGTGGACGAGCTCGCCGTCGTCACGCCGGACCTCAAGGTCCGCGGCATCGAGGGCCTCCGGGTCTGCGACGCCTCGATCATGCCGTCGATCACCGGCGGCAACACCAACGCACCCGCGATCATGATCGGTGAGCGCGGGGCCGACCTCGTGCTCGGAAGGGCGTGACCACGATGAGCCTGCAACGACCCGCCTCGGTGACCGACGACTTCCTGCGCCGGCTGGTCGCCCGGGTGCCGTCCAGTGACGGCGGCAGCTGGAAGCTGACCGAGGTCTACACCGGGGAGCTGCTCGTCGAGCTGCCCCAGTCGACCGAGGCCGACATCGAGCGGGCCTTCGCGTCCGCGCGAGCTGCCCAGGTCGAGTGGGCCCGCCGGCCGCTCAAGAAGCGGCTCGAGGTGTTCAGGCGAGCCCACACCCTCTTCCTCGACCGTGCCGAGATCACCACCGACCTGATCCAGGTGGAGAGCGGCAAGAACCGCCGGATGGCGATCGAGGAGACCTGCGACCCGGTGATGGTGATGAGCCACTACCTGAAGCGGGCTCCCAAGCTGCTCGCGCCGGTCAAGCGGGGCGGACCGGTCCCGTTCCTCACCACGTCGACCGAGATCCGCCAGCCAAAGGGTGTCATCGGGATCATCGCGCCCTGGAACTTCCCGTTCGCGACCGGTATCTCCGACTCGATCTCGGCGCTGATGGCCGGCAACGCGATCGTCCTCAAGCCCGACAACAAGACCGCGCTGTCGCCGCTCTACGGCATCCAGCTGCTCGAGGAGGCCGGCCTGCCCAAGGGGCTCTTCCAGGTCGTCTGCGGCGAGGGCCCCGATGTCGGGCCGACGCTGATCGACAACGCGAACTACGTCATGTTCACCGGATCGACGGCGACCGGCCGGGTGATCGGGGAGCGGGCCGGCCGCAACCTGATCGGCTGCTGCCTGGAGCTCGGTGGCAAGAACCCGATGATCGTGCTCGACGACGCGGACCTCGCCGACGTCGTCCAGGGTGCGATCTTCGGCGCCTTCGGCAACACCGGCCAAATCTGCATGCACATCGAGCGGATGTACCTGCCCGAGTCGCGGTACGCCGAGTTCCGCGACGCCTTCGTGGCGGCGACCGAGGCGCTGGTGCTCGGCGCGGCGTACGACTTCGGCCCCGACGTGGGCTCGCTCGTCTCGCCCGACCACATGGAGCGGGTCAAGTCGCACGTCGACGACGCGGTGGCCAAGGGCGCGACGGTCCTCACCGGTGGCAAGCCGCGGCCCGACCTCGGTCCGGCGTTCTTCGAGCCGACGATCCTCGAGGGCGTCACCACCGACATGCTCGCCGGCGTCACGGAGACCTTCGGGCCGGTCGTCGCGCTGCACCGCTACCGCACGGTCGACGAGGCGGTCGCACTCGCCAACGACACCGAGTACGGGCTCAACGCCTCGGTCTGGGGCGGCGACGTGGCGACCGCCTGCCAGGTCGGCAAGCGCATCCACTCCGGCAACGTGAACATCAACGACATCCTTGCGACGGCGTTCGCGTCGAAGGGCACCCCGTCCGGTGGCGTGAAGCAGTCCGGCGTCGGTGCGCGCCACGGCGACCAGGGGCTGCTCAAGTACACCGACGTCCAGAACCTCGCCGTGCTGAAGAAGCAGGTCATGGGCGCGCGGCCGGGCCAGAACTACGACGACTACGTCAAGGGGATGCTCGGCGGCCTCAAGATGATGCGCAAGACCGGCATCCGCTAGTCGTCGGCCGGTGGTTGAGGAGGTCGCGCAGCGACCGTCTCGAAACCCGGTCGGTGCCAGTCCGCGATGGGTTCGGCCCTCTCTCGGTTGCCGGCGTGCGGTGTGCTCGTGAGACCTTGTCCCTCAGGCGCGTCGATTGCGGGTGCGGACCAGTTCGGCCGCCGTGTGGTGGGTGCCTACGCGCGAGAACCTGATCGACTGGACGAGATCACAGGCCGGGCGCGGCTTCTCGGCTCACCGGATTTCGACGCGCCCGTCGCGCCTTCGCGAGCTCAGGCGCGGGGCTTGCTCAATCTGCCTTCGCCCACGCGGTGCGCTCGTTCCTCGCGCCCCGCTGCTCAGGCAACTTCGAGACGCTCGCCCGTGGTGAGCAGATGACCGAGGAGCAGCGCGCGGAGTTCATGCTTCGGCACGACACGTTCTGGGTGTGAACCCGCGTCGTACTGTCGGGCTCGTGACTGAGATGACCTACCGCCCGCTGGGCGACTCGGGCCTGATGGTGAGCGCGGTCGGGATCGGCTGCAACGCGTTCGGCCGCCGCGTCGACCTGGACGGCGTACGCGAGATCCTCGATGCTGCCCGGGACACGGGCGTGACGCTGCTGGACACCGCCGACATCTACGGTGCGCCTCCGGGAGCCTCCGAGGAGCTGTTGGGCGAGGCGCTGGTCGGCCAGCGCGACGAGTTTGTGCTGGCCACGAAGTTCGGCATGGACATGCAGGGCGCCAACGGCAACGACTTCGGCGCGCGGGCGTCGCGGCGCTACGTACGACGTGCCGTGGAGGCGTCGCTGCGGCGGCTGCAGACCGATCACATCGACCTCTACCAGCTGCACCAGCCCGACGGCGTCACGCCGATCGAGGAGACGCTGTCGGCGCTCACCGACCTCGTGCGTGAGGGCAAGGTCCGCTACGTCGGCTGCTCGAACTTCGACGGCTGGCAGGTCGCCGACGCCGCGTGGACCGCGCGCACCGCGGGGCTCGAGGGCTTCATGTCGGTGCAGAACCGCTACTCGCTGCTCGACCGGACGGTCGAGGCCGAGGTGACGCCCGCGTGCGAGGCGTTCGGGCTCGGGATGCTGCCGTTCTTCCCGCTGGAGTACGGACTGCTGACGGGCAAGTACCGCCGCGGCGAGGGTGCGCCGACGGGCTCGCGCGCCGCGCTCGACCCCTCGCGCGCGCAGTGGCTCGAGGCCGCGGACTGGGACCGGATCGAGGCGGTGGAGAAGTACGCCGAGGCGCGCGGGCTCGCCGTACTCGACGTCGCGATCGGGGGCCTCGCCGCCCAGCCGGCTGTGGCGTCCGTGGTCTCCGGCGCGACCTCGGGCTCTCAGGTGCGGACCAATGCCGCCGCGCTGCGCTGGGTGCCGACTCCCGAGGACCTGGTCGAGCTCGACGAGATCACCGCCGGGTGAGGGTGGTCGGCTGAAACCTGCTGACACGCCGTTGCGGCAACGGCGTGTCGGCGGGTTTCCCCGGGCAGCCGGGGAAACCCGCAGCTCGTCAGGCAACCTGCAGCGACCGCTTCGACAGCCCCATCCAGAACCCGTCGATGACCTGCACGCCGGGCTCGTCGGGGGTGGTGGCGGCGCCGAGGGTGACGAAGAGCGGGGTGTAGTGCTCGACGGTGGGGTGGGCGTACGGCATGCCGGGGGCGTGGGTGCGGTAGCGGGCGAGCTCGTCGACGTCACCGCGGGCGAGGGCGTCGCCGGCCCAGGCGTCGAAGTCGGTCGACCAACCGGGAGCGTCCGCGTCGATGCGGAACTCCTTCAGGAACGGCAGTCCGTGCGTCAGGAAGCCGGACCCGATGATCAGCACGCCCTCGTCGCGCAGCGGCCGCAGCCGCTCGCCGAGCGCCATCAGGCGCACCGGGTCGTGGGTGGGCAGCGACATCTGCAGGACGGGGATGTCGGCGTCGGGGTACATGATCTTCAGGGGCACCCAGGCGCCGTGGTCGAGGCCGCGGCTGGCGTGCTGGTGCACGGGTTCGGAGGCCGGCATCATCGCGGCGATCCGCTGCGCGAGCGCGGTCGCGTCCGGGGTCTCGTAGGTCATCCGGTAGTACTTCTGGTCGAAGCCGCCGAAGTCGTAGACCAGGGGAGCGCCGTTCGCGCTGAGGCTGACCGGGGCCGACTCCCAGTGGGCGCTGACGATCAGGATCGCCCTGGGGCGCGGCAGGTCCTGCGCCCACGAGGCGAGCTGCGACGACCACAGCGGGTCGTCCAGCAGCGGCGGCGCGCCGTGGCCGATGTAGAGCGCGGGCATGCGAGCAGTCATGGTCACCCCAATGGTTGAGAGTTAAACTTTATTCCATCGGGGTCGACGTTGTCACGGCGTACGCCGGAGCCTCGGGGTCGGCCGGGCCCCAGGAGGAGCGACCGTCGCCGGTGATCGGCAGCTCCGGTCCGGACATCACCGCCGGCTTAGTCGTCGCCTCACCCAGGCCCTTGACCCGGGCCACCACCTCGCGCACCGCGCTCTGCCGGCCCTTGCCGCCGTACCCGCCGCCCACGGCCAGCGCCTGCATGTCGATGCCGGCCGCCCGGCCCAGGTCGACCGCCCGCGCGGTGTGGAAGCCCTGCGTCACGACGACCGCGCTCTCGACGCCGAAGATCGCGCGCGCCCGCTTCATCGTGCTCCAGGTGTCGAAGCCGGCGTAGTCGGTGAACACCGCGTCGGCAGGGACTCCGGCGGCGAGCACGGCATCGCGCATCGTGTCGGTCTCGTCGTACCCCAGCCGACCGTGGTCGCCGGACACGAGGATCCGGTCCACCGTCCCCGCCCGGTAGAGCTCGACGGCGCCGGCGACCCGGTCGCGCAGCATCGCACTCAGGGTGCCGTCCGGCTTCACGAGCGCGCCCGGCACGATCGCGACCTGCGCCGGTTCGACATCGGCGGCCGCGGCGTGGACCCGCCCGTGGCTGCGGGCGAGCACGACCGCGTTGGCGCCCGCGAGGGTCAGTACGCCGACCAGAGTCAGCAGCACGCCGACCCGGATCAGACGCCGGGTCGTGCGGGCTCGGAGCAGTCGGCGCATGCGGACAGGTTAGGTGGGCAGCGCCCAGTCCACCGGCGTACCTCCCTGTTCGACGAGCAGGGCGTTCACCTGGCTGAAGGGGCGGGAGCCGAAGAAGCCGCGGTACGCCGACAGCGGTGACGGGTGGGCGGACTCCACCGACGGGATCGGACCCAGCAGTGGCTTCAGCTTCCGCGCGTCGGCGCCCCACAGGATCGCGACGCACGGCCCGCCACGTCGCGCCAGCGCCTCGATCGCGCACTGGGTGATCGGCTCCCAGCCGCGGCCGCGGTGGCTGTTCGAGGCGCCGGGCTCGACGGTCAGGCTCCGGTTGAGGAGCATCACGCCGCGGTCGGCCCAGGCCGTCAGGTCGCCGTGCCGCGGCGGCATGATGCCGAGGTCGTCGCGCAGCTCGCTGTAGATGTTGACCAGGCTCGGGGGCAGTGGCCAGACGTCCCGCCGGACGGCGAAGCTCAGGCCGATCGGGTGTTGGGGGTTGGGATAGGGGTCCTGGCCGACGACGAGCACGCGCACCTGCGCAAGCGGCCGCTCGAACGCCCGGAACACCGACTCGCCGCTCGGCTGGTAGCGCCGCCCGGCGGCGACCTCCTCGCGCAGGAACACCCCCATCGCGGCGATCCGCTCGTCGACCGGCGCCAGCGCCTCGGCCCAGTCGGGCGCCATCAGGCCCTTGTCTACGAGTCCTGCGAGCGCGCTCATGGCGCGAGGCTATCGGCCCGAAACATGAACATGTGTCAGGTTCATGTCTAGACTCGGACCATGCCAGCCGACGGGTCCACCGGGGCCGCTGTCGCACTCCGCCGGGTCCCGCGCCAGGAGCGGAGCCGGCGGCGCGTCGAGGAGGTCCTCGACGCGGCCGCCCGCCTGGTCCTCGAGCGCGGCGTCGATGCGCTGACCACCCGCGACATCGCCGAAGGCGCGGGCGTGCCGGTGGCGTCGCTCTACCAGTACTTCTCCGGCAAGGAGGAGATCCTGCTCGCGCTCGCCCAGCGAGACATGGAGGAGATGGACGCCCAGGTCGCCGGCGACCTCGCCCGGGTGGAGGTGCTGTCGATGTCCGGACTCGTGCGGACCACGATGCTCGCCTTCGTCGCCGTCTACCGACGCCGCCAGGCGTTCGTCGAGATCTACCTGCGTGGGCGCAGCAACGCCGCCGTCCGCGAGTTCGGCCGCGAGCACAACGCTCGGGTCGCGCAGATGCTGCAGGAGTACGCCGTGGAGACCGGCCTCGCCACCCCCGACCTCACCCCGACGATCGCCCGCCTTGCGGTGGAGGTCGGCGACCGGATCTTCCAGCTCGCCTACGAGCAGGACCTCGACGGCGACGCCGAGCTGGTCGAGGAGGGCATCGCCCTGGTCTCCGCCTACCTCGAGCGCTACGCCACGCCCGAGGGCCTGACCGGAATCCGCCGATGAACGTCTACCAGGCGGCGTACGACGCCGTCGCGTCCGCCTGTCGCCGGCTCGCGGCCGAGGGCCTGGTGATCGGCACGGCGGGCAACGTCAGCATGCGGGTGCCCGGCACCGAGGACCTGGTCGTGACTAAGACCGGCGTGGTGTTCGCGGCCTGCACGCCCGAGGATGTGGCGCCGGTCGACGCCGCCGGTCGGGTGCTCTCCGGCACCGGCACACCGACCTCGGAGATCGACCTCCACCTCGGCGTCTACGCCGACACCGATGCCGCGGCGGTCGTGCACACGCACGCGCCGTACTCCACCGCGATCGCGTGCGTGCTCGACGAGCTGCCGGTGCTGCACTACCAGCACCTCCTGCTGGGTGGCACGGTGCGCGTCGCGCCGTACGCGACCTTCGGCACGCCGGAGCTGGCCGCCCACGTCCGGGAGGCCCTCGTCGGGCGGCAGGCGGCGCTGATGGCCAACCACGGCTCCGTCGCCGTCGGCGCGACGCTCGACCAGGCCGTCGAGCACGCGCTGCTGCTCGAGTGGCTGGCCACGCTGCACCACCGCGCGTCCGCGCTCGGCACGCCTCGCGTCCTCACCGACGCGGAGCAGGCCGACGTCATCACCCAGGCGATCAACCGCAACTACGGAACCAAGCAGGAGAAGTCATGAAGATCGCCGCCGTCGGCGTCCACGTCCTCGACACCCACGTGATCGGCATCGAGTCGATCCCCGAGGGGTCCGATGGCCAGCTGGTCGAGACGATCCGGATGTCGCCGGCCGGCCCCGCTGGGGGTACGGCGGTCGTGCTCAGCCGCCTCGGTGCCGAGGTGACGTCGTACGGCGCGGTCGGCACCGACCCGATCGGTGACGTGCTGGTCGGGCTGCTCGGTGCCGAGGGCGTCGACGTCTCCGGGCTGGTGCGCAAGGACGAGCACCAGACCTCGGCGTCGGTCATCCCGGTGCGACCGAACGGCGACCGGCCGGCCTGGCACTGCATCGGCGCCAATGGCGCGTTCACCCTCGACGACCTGCCGCTGGACGCCCTGGCCGGGATCACCCACCTGCACCTCGGCGGACCGGAGTTCCTGGGCGGTGAGGCGGCGGGCCAGCTGCTCGCACACGCGCGCTCGATCGGCGCCGTGACGTCGCTCGACATCCTCGCGCCGGGCGAGCCCGACATGCTCGCGTGGATCGCCGACGCGCTGCCGCACACCGACTACCTGCTGCCCAACGACGAGCAGGTGCTGGGCTTCACCGGTGCGGCCTCACTCGCCGAAGGTGCGCGCGCCCTGGTCGATGCCGGCGTCGGCTGCGTCGCCGTCACGCAGGGCGCCAAGGGTGCGCTGGTGGTGACCGCCGACGAGGTGATCGAGGTGCCGGCGTACCCGATCGACGTCGTGGACACCACCGGGTGCGGGGACGCCTTCTCGGCCGGCTTCCTGCGCGGGCTCTCGCTCGGACGCGACCTGCGCGGAGCCGCCGAGCTCGGCTGTGCGACCGCCGCCCAGGTCGCCCGCGGACTCGGCACCGACGCGGGCAGCTACGACCTCGGCTCGGTCGTGGAGTTCGCGGCCGCCCGCGGCTGACGCCGTGCGGCCTCGTGGCTACCGCTGACCGGGGGGCGCCAGGCCGTCGAGGATCAGCCCGCTGATCGCTGTCGCGAGGCGAGCCGCATTCGCGGCCGGGTCGCCGTGCGGCTGCTCCACGGCGACGCTGAGCCCGGCGATCGTGACGGCGCCGAAGACGCTCATCGCGACGGTGCTCGGGTCGTCGACCTGGCGCAGCGACCCGTCCGCGACCCCCTCCCCGAGCAGCTGCTCGATGGGCTCGAAGAAGGTGGCGTTCACGGAGAGTGCCAGCTCGGGCAGCCGGGCCACCCGGCCCAGGTCGCCGATGAGGGCGCGGCACAGGAACGGGTGCTCGAGCATCACGCCGAGCTGGGCCGCGACCGCGGCTTCGAGCCGGGTCCGCGCGTCCTCGGGTCCGCTCACCGCCACCCCCACCGCGCCGGCGATCAGGTCCAGCACGTCGTTGAGGAGGAACTCCAGGACGCCGTTCTTGCCGTCGAGGTGGTAGTAGATGGTGGCCTTGGGGATGCCGGTCACCTCGGCGATGTCGTCGATCTTGGTGCCGTCGAGGCCGCGCTCGGCGATCAGCTCCGCCGCGTCGTACAGCTTGCTGGCCAGCTTCGCCGGAAGTTTCCTCATCGCCTACCCACGTTCTCGCGTCCGGCTCTCGTCGCCCGGTGCGTCTAGCCCGGACCTCGACCTCGACGCACATCTTATGTTGTACTGACAGTACAAACTGATGATCTAACGCTCGGTGCATCGTCAGGGGTGCACCCTTCGACAGGGGTCCGCCGATGATCGACCTGGAACTGAACTACAGCCCGTTCGACCCGCAGGTGATCGCGGACCCGTACCCCGCCTACCGCGAGCTTCGTGCCAACGCGCCCGTCTACTGGTCCGCCGAGGCGAGCTCCTGGGTGCTGAGCCGGTACGACGACATCTCCGCCGCGCTCGCCGACCCGCTGACCTACTCCTCGGCGTCGGGCGTCTATCCCACCCCGGCCGGGATGGACATGACCCAGATGCTCCTGCCGATGCTCCTGATGAGCGATCCACCTCGGCACACGCAGCTGCGCCAGCTCGTGAGCAGGGCCTTCACGCCTCGGCGCATCGCCACCCTCGAGCTGAGCGTCCACACCATCGTCCGCGACCTGCTCGACGAGGTCCCCGCGGCAGGTGCCTGGGACTTCGTGTCCGGGTTCTCCGGGCCGCTCCCGGCGTTCGTCATCGCCGACCTGCTCGGCATACCGCGCGAGGACCAGGACCACTTCCGGACGTTGTCCACCACGCTGGTCCAGTCCAACCCGATGCAGGACCAGATGGGCGTCGGCATGGAGGCCGCGGCCGCGCTCTACGACTACCTGTCGACCTTCCTCGCCGAACGCCGGGCGCAGCCCGGGGACGACCTCATGACGGCGCTCGTCCAGGCCGAGGTCGACGGGCAGCACCTCAGCGAGGAGGAGCTCCTCGGCTTCTGCTTCCTGCTGCTCGTCGCCGGGCACGAGACGACCACGAACCTGCTCTCCAACAGCGTGATCGTGCTGGCCGCCCACCCCGAGTCCCGACGGCAGCTGCAGGTCGAGCCGGACCTGGTGCCGCCCGCGATCGAGGAGCTGCTCCGCTACGACTCGCCGGTCCAGGGCATCGGGCGCACGCTGACCAGGCCGGTCGAGCTGCACGGGCAGCGGATGAACCCGGGGGACTCGGTGCTGTTGCTGTTCGGGTCCGCGAACCGCGACTACCGCGCGTTCAATGACGCGGAGGTCTTCGACATCGCCCGTCGCCCGGAGCGACACCTCGCCCTCGGCCGCGGGATCCACTTCTGTCTCGGGGCGTCGTTGGCAAGGATGGAGACCCGGATCGCGCTGGCGGCGCTGCTCGATCGCTCGAGGTTCGACTGGGACGTCGACCTGTTCGGCGCCGAGCGGCTCCGCTCGGGTCCGATCCGAGGGTTCGCCTCGCTCCCGGTTCAGTAATCCTGGGGAGATCCGCGGCTCTGGCGCCCTAGGGTGGCCCGATGGTGCGGTTCGTGGCGGTGCTGCTGGCGATCGCCGCGATCTGCGTCGGTCCGCCCGCGACGGCAGGGCGCGCCGAGGCGCCCGGCGCTCCGGCGTACGTGCGCTCGGTGCTGACCGACGACGGCCCGCGACTGCAGCTCCGGCACGGCCCCCACGGGCGGCTGGTCTTCGTCGGCGCTCGGTCGGAGGTGGGTCACCGTGACCGGAACTTCCGTGAGGTGTTCCGCCGGCCGGGTGCCCGCCTGACCGACCGCCAGACATCGTGCGCCACCTGGCTGCGCCAGTCCGGCGCGTCGGTGCAGCAGGGGCTGGCGGTCCGGATCCGTGATCGTGCCGGCCGGGTGCGGGCGGTGACGCTGACCAAGAACGTCGAGTTCGGCCTCTACTGGGTCTTCAACCTGCTCACCTGGGACACCGCGCGCGGCCGCGATCCGTGGCGCAGCGTCGGGCAGTTCGACCTCTCGCCCGTCGTGGGCAAGTCGGTGAAGCGCGTCGCGCCGCTGCCCTGGCGGGTCTGCCTGCGCGCGACCGGCCGCACCGTGGCCTTCAAGGTGTGGCTGCCGCGCGAGAGCGCCGAGCCGTCGTGGCAGGACCCGACGCACGTACGCCGGGCGCGGCTGCCGCGCGGGTACGGCGTCGGTCGTCCGGGTTGGTACGTCGGGCACCTGCCGGCCGGTGGCCGGGTCGTGTACGGAGCGCTGACGACGCGTTAGCGGTTCGGTCGGGCCAACCGGTCGAGGAACGCGACCAGCAGCGCCTCGCGCATCGCGGGCGACGCGAGGTCGAGCATCGCGTTGACCTCGGCCATCCGCTCCGGCAGGGCGAGCCCCTCGGTGGGGTCGCCGCCGACGAGCCCGGAGGCGGCGAGCAGCCCGTCGAAGTCGTCGTCGGAGAGGGCCGCCGGGTCCAGGGACTCGATGAACGCGGCGACGCCGGGGTCGACGCCGACCGGCCCGGCGGCGACGGCCGCGGCGACCGACTCGGTCAGGGCGGTCAGGAACTCGTCGACGTGGGCGAGGGTGGCGGCGCTCACCGAGAGGTGGATGTTGGGCGGCTGGCCGTCGTACGACATCTGGGGCTGGACGTACCAGTCGCGCGTGGACATCTCGTCGCAGATGGTGAAGGCGTCGCAGGAGCCGTCGGTCACCAGCGCGACCAGGGTCGAGTCGGGGGCGGCGACCAGGCTGAGCTCCGGGATGTCGGCGACGCCTGCCACGATGCGATCCACGGCTTCGAACACGTCTCGGGAGAGGAGCTCGTACCCCGTGTCACCCAGCGTCTGCACCACGGCCCACGCGCCGGCCAGGGGCCCGCCCGACTTCGTCGACTGGATCGTCGAGTTGAGCATCGTGTAGCCCGGCCAGTCGGCATGCGCGAAGTACTGCGGGCGCCGGTGCGCCGAGGATCGGTGCAGCAGCACCGAGGTGCCCTTGGGGGCGTAGGCGTACTTGTGCGTGTCGACCGAGATCGAGGTGACGCCTTCGACCGCGAACGTCCACGGGGCGATGTCGCGGCCGATCCGCGCGGCGTACGGCAGCACCCAGCCGCCGATGCACGCGTCCACATGGCACCGGACACCGCGCTCGGCCGCGGCCGCCGCGACGGGTGGCACCGGGTCGATCACGCCGTGCGCGTACGACGGCGCGGAGACGACGACCAGCACGGTGCGCTCCCGCGCCTCGTCGATCGCCGCGACCATCGCGGCAGCGTCGGCACGGAAGTCGGGACCCACGGGGACGACGACGGCCTCGACGCCGAAGTAGTGCGCGGCCTTGAGGAACGCCGCGTGCACGGTCGACGGCACGACCATCCGCGGCCGCTCGACGTCGGGACGGCTGTCGCGCGCGCCCTGGACGGCCAGTAGGCAGGACTCGGTGCCGCCGGAGGTGACGGTGCCGACGGCCTCGGGCGGGGCGTCGAGCAGGTTGGCTGTGAAGCCGACCAGGTCGTTCTCCATCTGCAGCAGGCTCGGGAACGCGGTCGGGTCCAGCCCATTGGAGCCGGCGTACGCCGCCACCGCCTCGCGTCCGATCCGGTCCACGTCGGGCAGGCCCGAGTCGTAGACGTAGGCGAGGGTCCGGCCGCCGTGGACGGGCAGGTCGGCGGTCTGCATCTCGCGCAGGCGAGCAAGGGGGTCGGTCATGCAGACACGGTCTCATCCACGGTGTCGTGGTCGAGCGTGTACCTCCTCAACCACCACAGGCTGAGCACCATCAGCACGGCCGGAAGGATCGAGAAGCCCAGGGTGATCGCGGTCAGTGCCGAGTCGGGCTGGGCGACGTCGCCGTCGGTGGACGACTTGTAGCCGCCGATGGCGAGCACGAGTGCGTAGACGCCGGGGCCGAGCGCGAGACCCAGGGTCTCGCCGGCGGTCCAGACGCCGGTGTAGACGCCGGCGCGGGTGGAGCCGGTACGACGAGCGTCGACTGCCGCGGCGTCCGGCAGCATCGCCATCGGGAAGACCTGGCAGCCGGCGTATCCAACCCCGACCAGCACGACCGCGCCGTACACCACGGCGATGGGCGCCGACTGTGCCGTCACAGCGAGCAGCGCGCCGCAGGCAAGGATCAGCGAGCTGGCGACGTACCCGCGCTTCTTGCCGACCCGGGTGCCGATCGCGGCCCAGGCGGGGGTGAGCAGCAGGGCCGGCCCGACGAAGCAGACGAAGAGGATCGTGGCCGCGCCGTCCTTGCCGAGCACGTTCTTGGCGAGGTAGTCGACGCCGGCGAGCATGCATCCGGTGGCGAGCGCCTGGATGACGAAGGTGGTGAGCAGCCAACGGAAGTCGCGCGCGGCGGCCACGATGCGCAGCTGGTCGCGCAGCGAGCCCGCGCCCGGCTGCGGCGCCGAGAAGGGTGCGTTGCGGGTGCCGACGTAGGCGCTGATGACGCCGATCGTGATGATCGCGGCCATCACCAGGCCCATCACGCGGTAGCCGTCGCGGCCGCCGACCGCGTCCCGGATCGCGGGCGCGCTGGCGCCGGCCAGCATGATCGTGAACGCCAGGATCGCGACCCGCCAGGTCATCAGCCGGGTGCGCTCGTCGTACGACGAGGTCATCTCGGCGGGCATCGCGACGTACGGCACCTGGAAGAACGCGTACGCCGTCGCGCAGCCGATGAACGCCACCAGCACCCAGAGCGCTTCGAGTCCGGTCGCCATGTCGGGCGCCGCGAAGAGCAGCGCGAACCCGACCGCCAGCCCGGCGCCGGCGCGCAGCAGCCAGGGTCGGCGGGGTCCGCGCGGGTCGACGGTGCGGTCCGAGATCCGGCCGGCGATCGGGTTCAGGACCACGTCCCACGCCTTCGGGAGGAAGACGATGAACCCGGCGAGGATCGCGGCGATCCCGAGGCTGTCGGTGAGGTACGGCAGGAGCATCAGGCCCGGCACGGTGCCGAAGGCGCCGGTGGCGACCGAGCCCGAGCCGTAGCCCAACCGGACGCCTCTCGTGAGGCGGTCGTTGGCTGGCATGGGGGGAGGTTAGTCGCATGAATCCCCGGTCGACCGGGGATCCCCGCGCTTGTCGGGGGTTGCAACGGCTGTCAAGCGCAAGAAGACGCTGTCAGGTTCAGCGGCTCAGCGCGCGAGACCCGGCCGACGAGTGCCGACGGCGCGGGTTGGCGCCGAGGACCTCGGGCGATGCGGCCGACTTCTTCGCAGCGGCCTTCTTCCTGGCCGCACGCTTCTTCGGTACGGCGCGGCCGTCCCACTGCTCGAACCACTCGTCGAGCACCGGCCAGGTGCCGGTGCGCGCGCCGCGGCCGGTGAGCTGCCCGAGGTGCCCGCCCGGCACGATCTCGAAGCGGACGTCGCGCGCGCCCGTGAGCATCGGGACGACAGCGCGTACGGCGGCCACCGGTGCGATCGTGTCGCCGGCGCCGGCCACCACCAGGGTCGGCGCCGTGACCGCGGACAGCGACACCGGGCCGTCGGCGAGGTCGACGCTGCCGGAGGCGAGGGCGTTGTCGCGGGCGAAGCGGTGGTGGAGACGGCCGAAGGCGCGGCCCCGGTAGGTGGCGGTCGCGGCGGAGAGCCGGTCGACGGCCTCCAGCTGCGCGAGCCAGTCCGCGTCGTCGAGGTGGGTCGCGACCGCCGCGGGCCGGGCGACGAGGTGTTGGACCGCTCCGAGTCCGGACGCCCACCGGGCGATCGGCACGCTGCCGACGACGCGCGAGGCCACTCCGACCGGCCCGGTCCAGTCGGTCGCGCTCAGCAGCGGCCGCACGGGCGCGAGCATCGGGACCGCAGCCATGTCGACCGGGGTGCCGAGCACCGACAGCGACGCGATCGGCAGGCCGGGCTCACGGGCGGCGCCGAGCAGCGCGAACGTGCCGCCGAGGCTCCATCCCACGACGTGCACCGGTCGACCGCTGGAGTGCTTCGACGCCGTCCGTACGGCGGCCGGCAGCACCTCGGTGACCCACGGGTCGAGCCCGAGGCCGGGGTCCCGGAAGTCCACCTCGTCGAGCTCCACGACGTACGTCGGCCGTCCGCCCGCGACCAGGTGCTCGGCCAGTGAGCAGCCTCGGCGCAGGTCGAAGCAGGTGTCGGGTACGGCGAGCGGCGGCACCAGCAGCACCGGGTCGCCATGCGTCGCGACGACCGGGTCGGGCTCGAGGTGCTGCACCCGGTGCCGGGCGCCCGAGGCGACCTCGGCCCGTGGCATCGGCCGCTGGTCGGCAAGCCCGCCGCGCAACAGCAGCTGCGCGACGTTGCCCGCGGCCGAGAGCACCTGGTCGGGCTTCGGCACCAGGTCCATCGCGTCAGCCCCGCTTCGCCGGTCGCACGGTCTTGTCGTGCTCGGTCCGGACGTCGCCGAGCTCGGTGAGGAACTTGTCGGCCCATGCGGCGACGTCGTGCTCCATCACCTGCTTGCGCATCGCCTTCATCCGCCTCGCCAGGTCGCGGTCGTCGGCTCGGTAGGCGTCGAGCAACGCCGACTTCATGCCGTTGATGTCATAGGGGTTGATCTGCCAGGCCTGGCGCAGCTCCTCGGCCGCCCCCGCGAACTCCGACAGGACCAGCGCGCCGCCGTTGTCGAACCGGCAGGCGACGTACTCCTTGGCGACCAGGTTCATCCCGTCGCGGTACGGCGTGACGACCATGATGTCGGCGGCCCGGTAGAGCGCGGCCATCTCATCCTGGGGGTACGACGCGTGGAGGTAGCTGATCGCCGGCGACCCGATCCGGCCCAGGTCGCCGTTGATCCGGCCGACCAGGCGGTCGATGTCGTCGCGCAGGATCCGGTACTGCTCGACCTGCTCGCGTGAGGGCGTCGCGACCTGCACGAACACCGCGTCGCCGACGTCGAGCTCGCCGTCCTCGATCAGCTCGGCGAAGGCGCGCAGCCG
>Ga0190274_10000565_pt1 | contig 21784 bp, 21 predicted proteins | sample Popmic531T_FD_133002 | JGI IMG/M metagenome (GOLD analysis project Ga0190274, IMG submission 133002) | Populus adjacent soil microbial communities from riparian zone of Yellowstone River, Montana, USA - 531 T | ecosystem: Environmental > Terrestrial > Soil > Riparian zone | place: USA: Montana... | reverse complement strand
CGGTCAACGAAGGCTCGTCGGTCGGAGTGGCGATCGTCACCACGGAGGGCAATTACGGCGACCCGATCGGCCGCGAGACCCCCGGGCCGTGGAAGCATTTCGAGCGCCTGCTCGCCGAGCCCTTCATCCGCGGCCGCGAGCTGACCGTGGCGGTGCTCGACGACGAGGCGCTGGCGGTGACCGAGCTCCAGCCCAGATCCGGCTTCTACGATTATGACGCGAAATATACGGAAGGGATGACCGAGCATGTCTGCCCGGCCGAGATCCCGAACGACATTCGCGACGCCGCGCTGGCAATGGCCCTCGACGCCCATCGGCTGCTCGGCTGCCGTGGCGCCTCGCGCTCCGATTTCCGCTGGGACGACGAGCAAGGCGAGGCGGGGCTCTATCTGCTGGAGGTGAACACCCAGCCGGGAATGACTCCGCTCAGCCTGGTGCCCGAGCAGGCGAAGGCGCGCGGCATCGATTATCCAACCCTGGTCGAGCGGATCGTGGAGGCGGCATTATGACGGCGAGGATCGCCCGCGGCGCGCCGGCGCGCGGCAGGCCCAAGGCGCGCCCGCAGGGGCAGCGGGCGGGCACCCGCAAGGCCAAGCCGAAGCAGCAGACGATGCTCGAGTCGCTGGGCTTCTCGCCCGGCTTCGCCCGCAGGCTCGGCAATTGGCTGCTCGGCGGCATGACGGTGGCGGTGGTGATCGCCGCCGTGCTCGCTTTCCGGCTGCCGCAGCTCGCCGGCATCGCGCTCGGCGAGGGCGTCGGCCAAGCCGGCTTCAGCGTCCGCCGGATCGAATCCAAGGGCCTCAACCGGCTCAGCCCGATGAAGGTCTACGAGATCGTCGACAGCCAGCGCGGCATCGCCATGCCCCTGGTTGACCTGCGCGGCATCCGCGAGCGGCTGCTCGCCATCGGCTGGGTCAAGGAGGCGCGCGTCTCCCGCCGAATGCCCGACACGTTGGTGATCGACATCATCGAGCGCCGCCCGGTCGCGATCTGGCAGAACAACCAGCAATTGAGCCTGATCGACGCCGAGGGCGTGGCGCTGGAGCCGGTCCGGATCGAGGCGATGCCCGATTTGCCCTTGCTGATCGGCCCCGCCGCCAACCGCCAGGTGGCGACCCTGAACCGTCTGCTCCAGGGGGCGCCGCACCTCCGGCCGCAGATCGCCGGGGCGACCTGGGTCGGCGGGCGGCGCTGGGACGTGCGCTTTCAGACCGGCGAGACGCTGGCTTGCCCGAAGGCGACGAGCCGGCGCGCCGGGCGATCGCCCGCTTCGCCACCATGGACCAGCAGAGCCAGATGCTCGGCCGCGGCTTCGTCCGCTTCGACATGCGCGACGCCCGGCGGATGGTGGTGCGCGTGTCGCGCGAGCCGGGGACCCGGGTCCCCGATTTGCTCGCCCCCGATCCGGGGCCGGTGCCGGCCGATCTGGCGAGGACCATTTGAAGGTCCGCCGCCCCCAGCAGCCGCCGGTCCGCACCCTGATCGCGGCGCTCGACGTCGGTTCGTCCAAGGTCTGCGCCTTGATCGCCGAGCCGGCCGAGGACGGCAAGCTCAAGATCCTCGGCACCGGCCAGCGCGAGAGCCGCGGGGTCAAGCGCGGCTTCATCGCCGATATGGAGAAAAGCGAGATCGCCATCCGCGAGGCGGTCGAGCAGGCCGAGCGGATCGCCGGCACCAATATCGACCAGGTGTTCGTCGGCTTCTCGGCCGGCGGGCTGGTCAGCAACGTCGCCGGAGTGGAGGTGGCGATCGGCGGCCGGCGGATCACCGACGGCGACGTCGCCGCTTTGCTCGACGCGGGACGGGACTCGATCAACGAGCAGAACCGGACCATCCTTCACGCCATCCCGGCCTTCTACACGATCGACGGAATCGACGGCGTCAAGCAGCCGCGCGGGCTTCACGCCGACAAGATCGCGGTCGACATCCATGTCGTCGCCGCCGATCCGCCGCCGGTCAAGAATTTGGACCTGTGCGTCCGATCCGCCCATCTGGGCGTTGAAGCGATCGTCGCCTCGCCGGTCGCAACGGGGAAGGCCTGTTTGAGTGAAGAGGAGCGCGAGTTGGGTGTTGCGCTGGTCGAGCTTGGCGGCGGAGTCACCAACGTCTCGGTCTTCATGGGCGGAATGCTGGTCGGCCTGAAATCGCTCGCCATCGGCGGCCGCGACATCACCGACGACATCGCTTCGGCCTTCGGCACCCGGCGGGCCGAGGCCGAACGGATCAAATGCTTCTACGGTTCGGCGATGACGAGCCCCCGCGACAATCACGACATGATCGAGCTTGCGCCCATGGCCGGCGGCCAGGAGGGGATCGAGAGCGCGCGCATCACAAGGGCCCAGCTGGTGGCGGTGATCCGCACCAGGCTCGAGCATCTCACCGCCCGGATCGAGGCGGCGCTGAAGGAGCTGGGCTTTGCCGGCCCGTTCGGCCGCCAGGTCGTGCTGACCGGCGGCGGCGCCGAATTGAAGGGGGTCGCCGATTATGCGCAAGGGGTGCTCGGCCGCGCGGTGCGGATCGGCCGGCCCAACCTGCCGGGTCTGCCCGAAGCGCATAGCGGCCCCGGCTTCTCGACTTTGGCGGGCCTCGCGCTGTTCGCGGCGTCGGATGACGGCGACCTGCCGATGGGGCCGGTTTCGGATGGCGACGCGAAGGGGCCGGGCAACATGCTGCAGCGCCTGATTGCGGCATTTCGGACTCAGTATTGAGGAAATCTGGGGAAAAGATGACGTGACCGTTAACTTTTTACTCGCACCGCAGAATCGCATCGTGCAAAAGCACTTAGCCAAGGCGCGTCGCACGTCGCGAGGGCATAGGGGAGACAGCGCATGAGCATCGATTTCATCCGTCCGGAAGTGGAAGAGCTTCGCCCCCGGATCAGCGTGATCGGCGTCGGCGGCGCGGGCGGCAACGCCATCGCCAACATGATCCAGTCGGACGTTCAGGGCGTCGATTTCATCGTCGCCAACACCGACGCGCAGGCGCTCAACCACAGCCTCGCCGACCGCAAGATCCAGCTCGGCCTGAAGATCACCCAGGGGCTCGGCGCCGGCTCCCGGCCGGAGATCGGCAAGGCCGCGGCCGAAGAGGCTTTGTCCGAGATCGAGCAGGCGCTCGACGGCGCGCATATGTGCTTCATCGCCGCCGGCATGGGCGGCGGCACCGGCACCGGCGCCGCGCCGGTCATCGCCAAGGCGGCGCGCGACCGCGGCATCCTGACCGTCGGCGTCGTCACCAAGCCGTTCAGCTTCGAGGGCAATCGCCGCGGCCGCGCCGCCGATGCCGGGATCGAGGAGCTGCAACAGCATGTCGACACCCTGATCGTCATTCCGAACCAGAATCTGTTCCGCATCGCCAATCCGAACACGACCTTCAAGGAAGCGTTCATGATGGCGGACGAGGTGCTCCAGCAGGGGGTTCGCGGGATCACCGACCTGATGGTCATGCCCGGCCTCATCAACCTCGACTTCGCCGACGTCCGCTCGGTGATGAGCGAGATGGGCAAGGCGATGATGGGCACCGGCGAGGCGTTCGGCGACAACCGCGCCATCGAGGCAGCCGAGCAGGCGATCGCCAATCCGCTTCTCGACGGAGTCAGCATGAAGGGCGCCAAGGGCGTGATCATCTCGATCACCGGCGGCGAGGACATGCGGCTGATGGAGGTCGACGAGGCCGCCAACCATATCCGCGAGCTGGTCGATCCCGACGCCAACATCATCTGGGGCTCGGCGTTCAACAACGATCTCGACGGCAAGATCCGCGTCTCCGTGGTGGCGACCGGGATCGGCGCCGAGGAAGTGGTGCCGATGCCGCAGCCGGCCAAGGTGTTCGCCTTCCCGGCCGCGCGCGCCGCCGAGCCGCCGCGCACCGAAGCCGCGCCCGAGCCGGCGCCGCTGACGCTCACCCCGCCGGACATGATGGAGGACGAGGGCGAGGCCGAGACGGCCGAGGAAGAGATGGTGACCTTCGGCACCGAGGACGCGGCGCAGGCGCCGGCGCTCGAAATGGTCGAGGACGAGGAAGAGGAAAGCGACGAGCTCCTGCTCGACAGCGTCGAAATGGTCGAGGAGGAGCCGGAGACGGCCGAGGAAATGCCGGCGGCCGGCACCCGCTCCTGGTTGACCCGCGAGGAGGCGCCGGAGGCCGAAGCCGCGCCGGCGCGCGAGGGCGGTACCTTGTTCGAGCGTATGTCGAGCATCGCCCGCGGCGCCCCCAAGGCCCAGGTCGGCGAGGACGAAGAGGAAGGGCCGCGCACGCGCGGCGCCGACCGCGACCCGCTCGACATTCCGCGCTTCCTGAACCGCCAGAACAATCAATAGCTTCGCGCCCTCCCGCTCGCGGGAGGGCCGCTTTCCCGGTTCGTCGTCCCGCCGCACCGATTGGCCGCAGGAGTCGCGCGCCGGTCATTGCCGGTACAGGTCAAGGCCGCATAGCCCCGTGGCATGACTTCATCGGCGATGCGGGGCGTTCGCCGCGGCATGGGGGTGCTGGCGGCGGGATTCATGTTGACTGCGGGTTGGGCGGCATTCGCCCAGGCGCCCGATAGCTCGCGGCTGCCGCCCGGCGCGATCGTCCAGCCGCTCGACCAGGAGCCTGGGGCGGAGCATCGGCGCAACCTCACCACCCTCGCCAACAATCCGCGCAGCGTTTCCGCTCTGGTCGGCGCGGGACGTTCGGCGCTCGCCCTGGGCGATGGCCAGGCGGCGCTTTCATTCTTCGCCCGGGCGGACGAGCTCGAGCCCCGCAACCCGCGGGTGAAGGCCGGCATGGCCTCGGCCATGGTGCTGCTCGAGCGAGGCTCGGCCGCTTTGGCCTTGTTCCGGGAGGCCGAGGGGCTCGGCGCGCCCGCGGTCGAGATCGCTCCCGACCGCGGCCTCGCTTACGACATGACCGGCGATCCGCGGCGGGCGCAGCAGGATTATGCGCTGGTGCTTCGGCGGGGCGACGATGCCGAGGTGCGGCGGCGGATGGCGCTGTCGCTGGCGATCAGCGGCCGCCGCGAGGAGGCGCTGGCAATGATCGAGCCGCAGCTTCGGCGGCAGGATCGGGCCGCCTGGCGCACTCAGGCCTTCGTGCTGGCGCTGACCGGCGACACGATGGGCGCCAACCAGACGGCGGCGCGGATGCTGCCCGGCGGCGGCCAGTCGATGGCGCCCTTTTTCGCCCGGCTGGCGTCGCTGAGCCCGGCGCAAAAGGCGCTGGCCGTCCATTTCGGCAGCTTCCCGAGCGACGGCCGGGCGATGGCGAGCGCGAACGTGGACACCAGCGCCGATCCCGGCGCGATTGCTCTGGCCCGCAATGACATGCCGGCCGCGGTGACCAGGCCTCGTCCGGTGGAACGCCAGCCCCTGCCCGCGCTGACGCAGCGGCGGCGGCCCGATACGTCCCGCGAGATCCGGAACGGCTCTTCCCGGCCCGCCCCGGCCAACGGCTGGGAGCTCGCCGGTCGGATCGCGCCCGCCAGCCGCCGGCCCGCGCAGGCAGCGCCCGTCATCCGCCGTTTCGAGCCGCCGCGACCGGAGCCTGAGCAGCCCAAGCCCGAACCGCTGCAAACTCGGCCGGAACCGGTCTCTCAGCCCGAATTTCAGCCGCCGCGGAGCGAGCCGGTGGCGGGGGCGGACGACGTGCGCGAGACCCGGCTGGCCGACGGCGGCATGCTGGTGGAGCCCGGCTTCACCCTGACGCCCGGCGGCAGCGAGCCGCGGAGCGAGCCGGCGATTCCGCCGCCGCCGGTCGAGACGACCCCCGCATCGACCGAAGCCGGCGCTTCCAACGGGCTCGGCGATCTCGGCTCGGTCCTGCAGGGCATCAGCGACGCCGATGCGGCGCCGGCTCCCGCCCCGCAGCGCGCGCCGCCCCGAATCGAGCCGCGCCAGAGCCGCGCCGCCGAGGCGCGGACCGCAGCCCCCCGTCCCGCCGCGCGCCGGCCGGCCCAGCCGAGCCGGCGCTGGGTGCAGATCGCCACGGTTCCGGACCGCGCCGGGCTGACTCGCGAGTTCGCGCGCCTTCGCGCTCGGGCGCCGGAGGCCCTGCGCGACCGCACCGCCTATACGGCGCCGTTCGGTCGATCCTCGAGCCGCCTCCTCGTCGGTCCGTTCGACACGTCGCGCGCCGCCCAGGACCTGGTCACCCAGCTCGGCCGCGCCAGCGTCTCGGCATTCGCCTGGACAAGCGAGGCGGGCCAGGAGATAGACCGGGTCCAGACCGCCAATGACTCCCGCTCCATCCGCAGCCGATCCGAATCCGGGCAACCCACGTCCGCTCGCGGCTCTCGCGGCCGATCCCAGCCGGAGCCGCGGACGCCGGCACGCGGAAGACGAGCGCGCTAGCCGCGGCCCGCGCGACGCCTTCCAGCGCGACCGCGACCGGATCATCCATTCGGTGCCGTTCCGGCGCCTCAGGCACAAGACGCAGGTCTTCGTCGCCCCCGACGGCGATCATTTCCGGGTGCGGCTGACCCACAGCCTCGAGGTCGCGCAGATCGGCCGGACGATTGCCCGCGCGCTCGGCCTCAACGAGGACCTGACCGAGGCGCTCTGCCTCGCCCACGATATCGGCCATCCGCCGTTCGGCCATGCCGGCGAGGACGTGCTGCAGGCGGCGATGAAGCAGGCCGGCGGGTTCGACCACAATGCCCATACGATCCGGCTGCTGACCCGGCTGGAGAACCCCTATCCGCGCTTCGACGGGCTTAATCTCAGCTGGGAGACGCTGGAGGGCCTGGCCAAGCATAACGGGCCGGTGCCCGATCCTTCCTGGGCGCTCGCCGAGGCGAATGCCGATTTCCCGCTCGAACTCGACAGCTGGCCGAGCCTTGAGGCGCAGGTGGCGGCGATCGCGGACGATATCGCCTATGACAATCACGACATCGACGACGGACTGCGGGCCGGGCTGTTCACGCTCGAAGAATTGCTCGACGTCTCGCTGGCGGCGCGCGCCTGGGGCGCGGTGAAGGATCGCTATCCGGATCTCGAGGACGCGAGGCTCGTGCCCGAACTGGTCCGCGACCTCATCGGCGAAATGGTGAACGACGTGCTGGCCGAGACGCGGCGGCGGAGCGCCGGCATCGGCAATATCGACGAGGTCCGCTCGGCGGGCCGACCGCTCGCCGGCTTCTCGGAAGCGATGGCGGCCGAGGAGGAGATTCTGAAAGCCTTTCTGCACGCTCGAATGTATGACGCGCCGCCGGTCCAGACCGTTCGTTTGGAGGCGCAGCACGCGCTGGCCGCTCTGTTCGCTGTCTATCGCGATGATCCCACCCGGCTGCCAAGGGAATGGCGGCCGGCGGAAGGGGACGAAGTCGCGGTCACGCGGGCTGTCGGAGATTTCGTCGCCGGCATGACCGACCGCTATGCCGCTGCAAGATATCGCGAATTGATCGGTCCCAATGAATTCGGCTCGTTCTTCTAAAAGCGCCAGTAGCCGCCAAGTATAAGTTGCGCTCCCATTATGCTACCTCGGAGTTGAGACTCGGGGAGGTAGACATGGGATCAGTCTTCGAAGATGCGTTGATCACGGTTGGAAGCGCGGTCTTGGGGAAGAGCAAGATCAACGAAATCCTGATCAACCGTCTCGTCAAAAAGGGCCGGACGCGTCCGCATCCCTGGAGCACGCGCTGCGGCCATATCTGCTGGAGCGGCCTGACCGATCGCACCTACAACGCACGGCTGCTTCCGCCCAAGCCACATGTCGGGCCGGAAGGGATGGGAACGGCGCGGCCGCCCATCGACCAGGTGGCTCTGCTCTTCGCTGCCGATCCGGCCGGCCAGCGGCCCTGCCCGAAGTCGACCTGCCTGTTCCCCGCCTTCGCGCAATATCTGACCGACGGCTTCATCCGGACGATGATGTTCAACAAGCCGCCATTCGGTAATGGTTTCGAGGATCGCGCCCGCACCACCTCCAATCACGACATCGATCTCAGCCCGCTTTACGGCCGGAACTGGCAGCAGACCCTGGCGCTTCGGGAAAATGCCGAGACGCCCGGCCGCAAGGGGCGGCTCAAAAGCCAGATCCTCAACGGCGAGGAATACTCGCCCTATCTCTACGACCCCGCTGATCCGACGCTGGAAACGGTCAAGCCTGAATTCGGTGTGCTCGATCAGCCGCTCGGGGCCAAGGATTCCCAGGCGCGAAGCACCTTGTTCGCGGCCGGCGGCGACCGGGTCAACGCCGTGCCGCAGGTGGCAATGATCAACACGCTGCTGCTTCGCGAGCATAACCAATTGGCTGCCATGGTCGAAGCCGAGAATCCCGGCTGGGACGACGATGCGGTGTTTCAGACCGCCCGCAACATCCTCATCGTGATGTTCATTAAGTTCGTGGTCGAGGAATATATCAACCACATCAACACTTCGAAATTCAAGATCATGGCCGAACCCCAGGTGGCCTGGGAGGCCGACTGGAACCGGCCCAACTGGATGACCGTCGAGTTCAGCCTGCTCTATCGCTGGCACTCGCTGATTCCCTCGAGGATGAGATTGGGCGGGCAGGACCGGCCGATCGCCAGCTTGCTGATGAACAATTCGCTTCTGACCGGCGTCGGCCTGGCCGCCGCCTTCGTCGAAGTGTCGGCAAACAATGCGACCGAGCTCGGTCTTGGCAATTCCGATCCGATCTTCGTCAGCGTCGCGACCAAGGCGGAGGTGAGGGCGGTCGAGCAGGGGCGAAGTAACAACCTTGCGAGCTACAACGATTATCGCAAGGCGATGGGCCGCGATCCGGCGACGAGCTTCGAGGAGATCGTCGGCAAGAGCAAGGATCCGGTCGAGAAGGCCCGCCGTGCCGCCCTCGCCGCGCGGCTACGGGCGCTCTACGGAAATGTCGAGAATCTCGAATATTATGTCGGCATTTTCGCGGAGCCGCGCTCGGAGAACGGCCCGCTGCCGTCGCTGATCTCCGTGATGGTGGCGATGGACGCCTTCTCCCAGGCCTTCACCAACCCGCTGCTCAGCGAGCATGTCTGGGGCAACAAGGTCAATCGGGAGGCCACCTTCACCAAATCCGGCCTCGATCGAATTACGAAGACCGAGCGGATTCGCGACCTTGTCGCGCGCAACACTCCGAATCTCGGCGATCGCTTTGTCGGCATGACCCGGCAGGACTGGCAGCGCGAATAGCCCCTCAATGGATTGATCCGCGCGTCGATCTTCCGCTAGAGCCGCGCCCTCCTTCAGCGCTGGACCACCCGTGACGCTCTACGCCCGCTTCGCCGCGCATATCGACGCCGCTCTCGACGCCCTCGAAGGCGAGGGCACGCTTGCCGCGGGGGTCGACCGCGGCGCGGTGGCTGTCGAGCCGCCGCGCGATCCCGCGCATGGCGATCTCGCCACCAATGCGGCGATGGTGCTGGCCAAGCGGGCCGGGACCAATCCGCGCGCGCTCGCCGAGGCGATCGTGCCGAAGCTTACGGCGCTGGACGAGGTTGCGAGCGCCGAAGTGGCGGGGCCGGGCTTCATCAACATGCGGCTCGACCGGATGGTGTGGGAGGAGGAGTTGCGCGCCATCCTCGCCGACGGCGACGATTACGGGCGCTCCGCCATGGGCGGCGGGCGGACGGTCAACGTCGAATATGTCTCGGCCAATCCGACCGGGCCGATGCACATGGGCCATTGCCGCGGCGCCGTGGTCGGGGACGCGCTGGCGAGCTTGCTCGAATATGCCGGCCACAAGGTGATCCGCGAATATTATGTGAACGATGCCGGCGCGCAGGTCGACGTCCTCGCCCGCTCGGCGCACCTGCGCTACCAGGAAGCGCTCGGCCGCCAGATCGGGGAAATCCCGGAGGGCCTCTACCCCGGCGACTATCTGAAGCCGGTCGGCGAGGCGCTCGCCGCCGAATTCGGCGACGAATATGCCGAGGCTCCCGAAAGCGCCTGGCTGGAGACCTTCCGGCGGCGGACGGTCGCGGCGATGCTCGAGCTGATCCGCAGCGATCTCGCCGGCCTCGGCGTCCACCACGATCTGTTCGCGTCGGAACATGAGGTGCAGCAGTCGGGCGCGGTCGACCGGGCGCTCGCTTTGCTCGACGAGAAGGGGCTGGTCTACAAGGGCACCCTGCCGCCCCCCAAGGGCAAGACCGTCGAGGATTGGGAGCCGGTCGAGCTGCTCCTGTTCCGCTCGACCGCGTTCGGAGACGACCAGGACCGGCCGATCAGGAAATCGGACGGCAGCTGGACCTATTTCGCCGCCGACACCGCCTATCACATGCAGAAGCTCGAAAAGTCCGACGAGCTGATCAACATCTGGGGCGCGGACCATACCGGCACGGTGAAGCGGACCCAGGCCGCGGTCGCGGCGCTGGCCGGCCGGGCCGCGCTCGACGTCAAGATCGTCCAGATGGTCCGGCTGCTGCGCGGCGGCGAACTGGTCAAGATGTCGAAGCGCTCGGGCAGCTTCGTCACCCTCGCCGAGGTGGTCGAGGAGGTCGGGAAGGACGTGGTGCGCTTCACCATGCTGACCCGCAAGAACGACGCGCAGATGGATTTCGATTTCGCCAAGGTGGTCGAGGCGTCGAAGGACAATCCGGTCTTCTACGTCCAATATGCGCATGCGCGGGTGCGCTCCCTGCATCGCCGGGCGGAGGAGGAAAGGCTCGACGTCTCGGGCGAGGCGGACCTGTCGCTGCTCGACGAAGACGAGCTGGCGCTGGTCAGGCTCGCCGCGCAATTCCCGCGTGTCGTCGAGGGCGCCGCGGCCAGCCACGAGCCGCATCGGATCGCTTTCTATCTCGGCGACGTCGCCGCAGCCTTCCACGCGCTCTGGAACAAGGGCAATGACGATCCCGAAAAGCGTTTCCTCATGGCACAGAATCCCGATTTGACACGCGCGCGTATGGCTTTGGCCGACGGGATCGGGCAGATATTGCGGAACGGCCTGGGCGTCATGGGCGTCGCCGCGGCCGAGGAGATGCTGTGATGCCGAGACGGCGGAGCGACAATGACGCGGACATGGTGACCGAAACGCCGGTCGAGGACGAGATCGAGCTCGCCGACGAGGACCGGCTGCCCTGGCTCGAAGCGGTCGAGGAAGACGATGAGGAGAGCCGCCCGTCGATCGCCAAATTGGTGGCGGCGGTCGTGATCGGCCTGACCGCGCTCGGCATCATCGTCGGCGGTATCTTCTGGCTCGGCAATCGCGGCGGTCCCGAAGGGCGCGGCGACGGCGAGGTGATCGCGGCGCCGGAGGGCGATTACAAGGTGAAGCCGAGCGATCCGGGCGGAATGAACGTCGCCGGCGAGGGCGACACCGCTTACGCCGCCAGCGAAGGCGCCCAGCCCAGGGGCAATATCAACCCCAATGCCGTTCCCGAGCAGCCGGTGACCCGGCCGGCGCCGCAGCCCGCCCAGCAGCAGGCGCGGCCGCAGGCGCCCGCGCCGCAGCCGCGCCCGGCCCCGGCGCCACCGGCCGCGCCCGCCGCCGGCGGAGTCACCATCCAGCTCGGCGCCTTCTCCAGCCAGGCCGGCGCCACCCGCGCCTGGACCGGGCTCGCCGGCCGCTTCCGCTATCTGGCGCCGCTCAGCCATTCGGTGGTCGCGGCGCAGGTCGGCGGCCGCGCCGTCTATCGCCTCCGCGCCAGCGGCGCCGGCGCCGCCGACGTCTGCCGCCGGCTGCGCGTCGCCGGAGAGGATTGCTCGGTCGTCTCCTGACCCTGCTATAGGGCAGGCCATGCTTCCCGCGATCCTGGGGCTGTCCGGCCTCGCTCTCACCGCCGACGAGATCGCCTTCTGCAAGGAGGCGGAGCCGGCCGGCTACATCCTGTTCGCCCGCAATTGCGGAAATCGGGGACAGCTGAGGGCGCTCACCGACTCCCTGCGCGGGCTCTCCGGCCGCGACGACCTGCCGATCCTGATCGACCAGGAGGGCGGCAGGGTCGCCCGGCTGCGGCCGCCCGAATGGCCCGTTTTCCCCGCCCAATGGCGCTTCGCCGAGCTTTACGAGAAAGCGCCGATCAGCGCGATCGAGGCGGCGCGGGTGAACGCCCAGGCGATCGCGCTGACCCTGGCCGAGGCCGGGATCAACGTCGACTGCCTGCCCCTGCTCGACGTTCGGCGGGAGGGCGCGGACGACATCGTCGGCGACCGTTCGTTCGGCGCCGAGCCGATGCGGGTGGCGGCGCTCGGCCGCGCGGTGCTCGACGGGCTGGAGGCCGGCGGCTGCGTGGGCGTCGCCAAGCACATTCCCGGCCACGGCCGCGCCCGCGCCGACAGCCACAAGGCGCTGCCGGTGGTCGACGCGAGCGCGGAAGAGCTGGCGATCGACCTCGCTCCGTTCCGCGCCCTGCACGATGCGCCGATGGCGATGGTCGCGCACATCCTCTACCCCGCCTGGGACCCCGAGCGGCCGGCCAGCATCTCGCCGACCGTGATCGGCGAGATCATCCGCGGCGAGATCGGCTTCGGAGGCCTGCTGCTGTCCGACGACCTCGCCATGGACGCGCTGACCGGCACCCCGGGCGAGCGGGCGCGGGCGGCGCTCGATGCGGGCTGCGATATCGTCTTGCACTGTTCGGGCGAGATGGCCGACAATGAGGCGGTCGCCGGCGCGCTGGGCGGGATCGACGAGGCGGCGCGGGAGCGGCTGGAGAGGGCGATGGCGCGCGCGAACGGGGTTTCGGAGCAGAGCTACGACCGGCTCGTCGCCAAGCGCGACGCGTTGCTGGCCTATGTTTAGGGACATGATCCTTGCGGTTCTGCTCGCCGCCGCGGCGCAGCCGCCGGCCGAGGCGCCGATCGTCGCCGAGGCGCGGGCGTTCATGGATGGTTATGCGCGCGACCTGATCGCCGGCGATCGCGCCGCCATCGCGGGCCGCTATGAGCGGCGCGGCGCCTGGCGGCTTGGGGAGGGCGGGGGCGAGTTCGATTCCTATGCGCGGATCGTCGCCGGTTATGCGGGGCCGCGCTGGACGGCGCCGCGCCGCTTCGAATGGCAGGATTTGCGCTACCGCCGGGCCGGGACCGACGCCGTTCAGGTGACCGGCCGCTTCGCCTGGACCCCCGCCGACGGTCGCCCGCGGCCGTTCAGCTATTCGGCGCTGCTGGTGCGCGAGGAGGACGCGCTTCGCATCCGGCTGGAGGACGAGCGGCCGCTGGGCCGGTGATCGCCAAGGTCCGCGCCGCGATCACGGATTTTCCCAGGCGCGGCGAGCTGCGAAATAGGCGGCGACGATGAGGCCGGCCCCGGCGAAAGCGCGGATGATCCCCGCGCAGGCGAACGCCGCGGCGAACCAGCTTCGTAAGAGGCTCCGGCTCCGGGGCGGCGCGGAGCGGAGCGGAAAGGAGCGGAAAGGGGACAGTCACCGTAACTGGCCCCAACCAAGCTCCCTCCCCGGGAGCGGGCTTGTTACGCACCCAAGCCGCGTCTCGGTCGTTACAGGGCCATGACGATCGACCTCGGGATCTCGAACTGGGCCGAGTTCGTGCCCCATCTGGTGGCGCTCGCCGCCGCCTATCTGCTCGCCTTGCCGATCGGCTGGAACCGCGAGAAGGCCGAGCGGAGCGCCGGTTTGCGCACCTTCCCGCTGGTCGCGGTGGCGAGCTGCGGCTTCGTCCAGGCGGGGGAAGCGATCGCCGGCGACAGCCCCGAGGCGATGGCGCGGATCATGGAGGGGATCATCACCGGCATGGGCTTCATCGGGGGCGGCGCGATCCTGCGGCTCAAGGATTCGGTGAAAGGCACGGCGACCGCCGCCAGCCTGTGGGTCACCGGCGCGATCGGCACCGCGGTCGGCCTCGGCAGCCTCGACGTCGCCATCGTGCTGTGCGCGATCACCGTCGTCACCTTGTGGCTGCTGTCGCCGCTCAAGGAGAATCTGATCGGCGAGGCCGAGCCGGAGGACGTGCCGACCGGGGAGCGGGAGACAGGGAGGGGCGAGGGCCGGGGACGGCGGGCTAGGCCGGGCGAGGGAGAGGAGGGAGGGTGAAGTCTGGAGCATGTCCAGGCGCGGTAACAAAACACCCTCTCCCCATGGGAGAGGGCTATAGGGGCGACGCTCGCGGCTCAGCGCGCCGCTGGCGCGGACCTCGCGCCGGTGGACGGGCCGTCTCCCTCGATCCGGGGCCAGCCGTCGCGCCAGACGATCCGGTCGAGAAGCATGATCCGGCGGGTGTTGATCTCGTTCGCGGGGCCGACGCGCGGCCGGCCGGAATCGACCGCGTGATAGAGCATCCAGAGGCGGCCGCGCCGGTCCTCGATCAGGCTGTTGTGACCCGGCGCGACCCAGCCGTCGCGCCGGGCGAAGATGACGCCGCCGTTCGCGGCCAGCGTCTCGAACGGGCCGGTGGCGCCGCGCGAGCGGGCGACCATCACCGCATAATGAGCGTTGGGGCCGCAGCAATTGTCGCCCGAGAAGAAAAGATAGTACCAGCCGCCGCGCCGGATCACCCAGGCGCCTTCGATCAGGCGCCGGTAATTGGCCGGGTCGTCGGCGCCGACGACCGGGATCAGGTCGATCGGGCGGCTGCCGGCGGCGAAGGAGATGCGGTCGGGGGCGAGCTCGCGCACCCTGATCGGCTGGAAGCCCGAGCCCCAGTAGAGCAGCCGGCGGCCGGTTCGCGGGTCGTCATAGGCCATCGGGTCGATGTTGACGAAGCCGGGACCGCACTGAAGCGGGCGGCCGATGTCGGTGAAGGGCCCCTCGGGCCGCTCGGCGATCGCGACGGCGAGGCAGAGGCCCTGGCTCGCGTCGGCCAGCGCGGCATCCGGCTTGGCGGAATAATAGAGGTAGTAACGGCCGTCATGCGCGGCCACGTGCGGCGCCCAGAAATCCTGGGTGCGGCTCGCCCAGCCCGGCTTGACCGGCAGCGCGTCGCCGAGCCGCCGCCAGGCGACGAGGTCGCGCGACCGCGCCACCTGGATGTTGAGCATCCGGCCGTCATGCTCTCCCTGGGTCGCATAGGCGTAATAGAAGCCGTCGGCGGCGCGAAGCGCCGCCGGGTCGGGAAAATCGCTGTCCAGAACGGGATTCTCGTAGGTCGCGGCGGGCGCATCGCGGCCCACGGGGGTGGCGCAGCCGGCGAGGGCGAGCAGGGCGGAGAGAAGCGGGACGAGGCGGCGCATCGGGCGACCATAGCGCCGTGCGGCGATGCCCCGCAATTCGCCCGGGAGCGGCGAGGGCGCCACGATCCTTGTGGAAAAGTCCGTTTTCGGTTTCGACTTCGCTTGCCGGCGCGCTTAGGCTCGCGGGCGTGACCGAGTCAGACGAGGATTTCGAGCTGGAGAGCGCGCCGGCGCAGGGCGACCGGCTGACGCTCGACCTCGACGGGTGGGAGGGGCCGCTCGACCTGCTGCTGACGCTGGCGCGGACCCAGAAGGTCGACCTGGCGAAAATCTCCATCCTCGCTCTGGTCGAGCAATATCTCGCCTTCATCGCCGACGCCAAGAAGCTCAGGCTCGAGATCGCCGCCGACTATCTGGTGATGGCGGCCTGGCTCGCCTACCTTAAATCCTGCCTGCTGCTGCCCAAGGAGGCAGGCGTCGATCCGAGCCCGGAAGAGCTGGCGATGCGGCTGCAGCTCAGGCTTCAGCGGCTGCAGGCGATGCGCGAGGCGGGCGCTCGGCTGATCGGCCGCGACCGGGTCGGCCGCGACGTTTTCCTCCGGCCCGCGCCCGAGGGGCTGAAAGTGGTCCGGCGCTCGGCCTGGCAGGCGGATCTCTACGACCTCATTTCGGCTTACGGCATCGTCCGGGCGCGGAACGAGCCCTCGGTCCATGTCATCGCTCGGCGGCCCGTGATGACTCTCGACGAGGCGATCCACCGGCTTGAGACGATGATCGGGACGCGCGTGCAGTGGACCGCGCTGGAGGCGTTCCTGCCGGAGACCCAGGATCCGGGGTTCCGCAAGTCGGCGCTGGCGTCGAGCTTCGTCGCTACCCTGGAGCTGGCGCGGCTCGGCAAGGTCGCGCTGCGCCAGGAGGCGGTCTTCGCCCCGCTCTACGTGAGGGCGGCATGAAAATGGGGACAATATATATTTTCCGCTGGCCGCTGGTCGGCGGTCGCGACCGCTCGAAAAATATATACTGTCCCCATTTTCCGGTTGAGATCGCATGAGGGAGGTTGCCGACGCCCTGCGCGCGGTCGAGGCGACTTTGTTCGCGGCGGCCGAGCCGCTGAGCGCCGAGGATATCGCGCTCTATGTCGGCGAAGGCGTCGACGTGAAGGCGGCCCTGGCCGAGCTCGAAGGCCATTATGCCGGGCGCGGGGTCGAATTGGTCGAGCGGGGCGGGCGCTGGCATTTCCAGACCGCGGCCGACCTCGCCCACATCCTGAGGCGCGAGCGGGAGGAGAGCCGCCGGCTGAGCCGCGCCGCGGTCGAGACGCTGGCGATCATCGCCTATCACGAGCCGGTCAGCCGCGCCGAGATCGAGGCGATCAGGGGCGTTCAGATCTCGCGCGGCACGCTGGACGTGCTGATGGAGGCGGGCTGGGTGCGGCCGGCCGGCCGGCGCGAGGCGCCGGGGCGGCCGCTCACTTATGCGACGACTCAGGAATTCTTGACCCATTTCGGGCTAAAGAGCCGGCGCGATTTGCCGGGAATCGACGAGCTCAAGGCCGCCGGCCTGCTCGATCCGGTCGACAGCGCGCTCGAGCGGCTCGGGCTGGAGGGGGCGGACGAGACGGACGAAGCGCCCGAAAACGAGGCGGAACTGGAAACTGACGGCGAACAGGCCTAGATTTGGGTTCGCACTGGGAGATTTTGAAATGGGTGGTTTCAGCCTCTGGCATTGGCTCATCGTCGGCGTCGTCATCTTACTGCTGTTCGGGAAGGGCCGCTTTTCCGACATGATGGGCGACGTCGCCAAGGGCCTCAAGAGCTTCAAGAAGGGCATGAGCGAGGACGAGGAGATCGAGCAGAGGCGACTGACCGCGGAGCGGACCGCGCAGGCCCAGCCGGCGCCGCCCCCACCCCCGGCCTCCGCCCCCGAGGCGGCGCCCGTGCCGACGCCCGACGCCGACCGCCAGGCCTGAGGCGGCCCTTAAGGGGGCGGAGGCGCCATGTTCGGGATCGATTCCGCCGAGCTTCTGATCATCGCCGTGGTCGCCCTGGTGGTGATCGGGCCGAAGGATCTGCCGCGGGTGATGCGCACCGTCGGCCAGTGGGTCGGCCGCGCCCGCGGCATGGCCCGCCATTTCCGCTCCGGCCTCGACACGATGATGCGCGAATCCGAGCTCGAGGAGATGGAGAAGAGCTGGAAGGCGCATAACGAGACGATCATGCGCGAGCACCCGCTGCCCGCGCCCGACGGCAAGCCCGTGGAAGCGGACTGGCCCGAGCCGGCGGCGGCGCCGGACGAGGAGCCGGCGGCGGAAGCGATCCCGGCCCTGCCGCGCAAGGCGGCGAGGCCCAAGGCGCCGCCGCGCAGGCGCTCCGTTTCGATCCCGGCCGGCCCCGCGGCGCCGCCGGCCGGCGACCGGACGTGACCGATCTCGACCGCACCGTCGCCGAGGATTCGGAGGAGCTCGACGAGAGCAAGGCGCCGTTGCTCGACCATTTGATCGAGCTCCGGCGCCGATTGCTGTGGTGCGTGGTGACCCTGGCGGTCTCGTTCGGAATCTGCCTCTATTTCGCGCGGCCGATCTTCGGATTTTTGGTCCAGCCCCTGCTCGCGGCGGGCCAGGACCGGCTGATCTACACGGCGGTGTTCGAGGCCTTCTTCGTCGAGATCAAGGTCGCCTTTTTCGCCGCCTTGATGGTCTCTTTCCCGATCATCGCCAATCAATTGTGGCAGTTCATCGCGCCGGGCCTCTACAAGAAGGAAAAGCGCGCCTTCGCGCCCTTCCTGCTGCTCACCCCGTTCCTGTTCCTGGCCGGCGCCGCGCTCGCTTATTACGTCGCGATGCCGGTCGCGCTGCATTTCCTGCTCGGCTATGAAGGCAATATCGCCGGCGTGCAGCAGGAGGCGCTGCCGGGCGTCGGCAATTACCTCTCCTTCGTCACCCGCTTCATCTTCGGCTTCGGAGTCGCCTTCCTGCTGCCGGTGCTGCTGATGCTGCTGGAGAAAGCGGGGCTGGTGACCCGAGCGCAGCTGAAGCGCGGCCGGCGCTATGCGATCGTCGTCGCCTTCATCATCGCGGCGGTGCTGACCCCGCCCGACGTGGTCTCGCAGCTGCTGCTCGCGGTGCCTCTGGTGGTGCTCTACGAATTCTCGCTGATCGCGATCTGGTTCACGGAGAAGAAGCGGGCGCGGGCGGCCAAGGCGGCCGCATGAAAAAGGCGCCGCCCGAAGGCGGCGCCTCGATCGCAAAACGAGCCTCGAGCAGACCCGATCAGCAATTGTTGTCGACGCTGTCGGCGCAATCGCCGACGGATTCGACGTCGTCGGCGGCGCCGCGAACCGTGTTGCAGGCGGTGGCGAGCATGAGGGTGCTCGACAGCGCGAGAATTGCGAAAAGCTTTTTCATCGACCGTCTCCTGAACCTCTCCTCACGGCCGGAACGCGCCGGAGCAGGGATGGCCCTTCAATGCCCGCCTGCGGGTTCGGTTCCGCATCCGTGACGAGACGGCCGCCGCGTGCGGCGAGGCCGGAGCGGATTTCAAGGAGAGGGGCGGGAAAGAAATTGAGCCCGGAAGCGCTACCGGGGGGGGGGGAGGTTAGCGCGTCCGGGCCCATGTCTTGGATAGCGAGAGCGGGGGGGCAAAAGGTCACTATCCGAACCGCTCAACGACGCGAGAGCGGGGGAGTTCCACGCCGCGCGAAAATTTTTTCAGCGGCGGCCGATTTTTCGGGCAACCGCCGACGGGACGCCGGGTTGGTGCGGCGAAGGGAGAAAAAGCATGTCCAAGCCGCCGAGGACGACGCCCCATTCGGACATGGACGGGGTCGACGAGGATGCGATGCGGAACACGGACGCGTCGATCGAGTCCGGCCAGGATGGCGGCAACCTGGAGCTGGCGCGCGATGAGGCCGCGGCAAAGCCTGTCCATTCCGGAGACGAGAGCCGCGACGACCGCAGCAACTAGGCCTTGCCAGCGGTAAAGAAGCGCACGATGAAAAGCAGATAGACGATCCGGGGAATGAAGGGGAACGAGTCATGAGAGCTTTCGCCATCTCGCTCGGCGGCGCCTTGCTGATGCTTGCCGGCTGCGCCAGCGAAGAAGACCAGCTGGAGAACGCGATCCGCGAAAATCTGGCCTCGCGCGGTACGGTCAAGCAGGTCGAGCTCACCAAGAGCGACGACAACAACATGACCGGCTTCGCAGTCATCCAGACCGCCACCGGCGAGGGCCGGATGAACTGCACCGCCCAGCGCACCCAGGGCGCCAATTTCAACTGGCGCTGCGTGCCGGCGATCGACGAGGCGATGCTGACCCAGATGGAGAATACCATCCGCCAGTCGCTGTCCGAGCAGGCGACCGTGCTCGCGGTCGAGATGAGCCGTCAGGATGACGACCATATGACCGGCCACGCGCAGGTCCGCGACCGCAACGGCACCGAGGGGCGGGTCAATTGCACCGCCGCGCGAGAAACCGGCGGCACCGGCAATTTCAACTGGGAATGCGCCGCTCCCGCAAGCGAAGGCGGAGCGGGCGACCAGAGCGCGCCGGCCGACGCCGCGGCCGAATGATTCAGCCGTCGCCGACGTCGAGGACGGCGATGCGCAGAGCGTAGCGGCCGGCCTCGGGGTCGCGCTCGAGGGTCGAGCGCAGCTGCCGGGCGAGGCCGGTGATGATCCGCTCGAACCGGTCGGCCAGGCCCTGATCGCAGTCGACGGCTCCGGCGAGGCTGTCGACCTCGACCGCGAGCCGGGCGCTCCCCGAATCCTCCGCGTCGAGCACCACCGAGACCGCGGACGCGCCGCAAAGCATGCCGAATTCGACGATCTCGGTGACCAGGAAGGCCACGGACACCGCGACGTCCTGAGTGACGTAGAGCGGAGCGACATCGAGCCTGATCTGCATTCCGGCGGCGCGGGGCGGCGCGGTTGCGCGCAGATTGGCGGCGAGCTCGGAGACGAGCGGCTTCAGCGCGACGCCACGATTCTCCTCGAGCTCGGCATAATGATTGCGGTGGACGACGGCGAGCGCGTCGACTCGGCGCTGGATCGAGGCGTAGGCGGCGGCGACCTCCTCGTTGGCCGAGCCGCGCGAATGCAGGTTCAGCAGGGAGGCGACGACCTGGAGGTTGTTCTTGACCCTGTGGTGCACCTCGCGGACGAGTCGCTTCTGCCGCGCGACCGCGGCCTCGAGATCGGCCTCGTGCCGGGCGACGGTCCGGGTCACTTGCTCGAACGCCTCGCCGAGTGCGCCGATCTCCTGCGCCGGGGTGCGGAGCGGCGGCAGATCGAGGCCCCGGTCGCCGGGCTTATAGGCGGCGATCACCTGCTGGATGCGGCCGAGCGGGCTCAGCAGCAGCCGATGCACCAGGATCCAGCCGACCAGCGAGGCCCAGAGCCACATCAGGACGGGCGAGAGGATGGCGAGGATCTCGCTGGCGCTGATCGGGGGCGCGCCGACCCGGATGCGAAGCGCATATTGATCGTTGGCGAAGGGAAAGTCCGCCCGGATTTCCCCCGTCCGGCTGGAGGAGGCGCGCGGGCGAAGCGGCATGATCCGATCGCCCTGGACGAGCTCGAGAGCGAAATCGTCGTATATCGCCGGCGTGTCGACCACGCGCGCCAGCGCTTCCCGGCGATATTCGGAAATGCCCTCGACGGCGCCGGAGGGATCGTAGAGGAAGATGATGAGACGATCCCCGCCGGGCGGGATGATCGCGCGGCCGATCTGGCCGAGCGCCGGCGGCGGAACGGGCGGGCTGAAGCCGGCGGAAACGCAGCGTGGCCTCGGTCCTTCCGCATAGAGGGCAAAGCGGCCCGGCGTATTCGGCGCCCGATCGAGCCGGCCCAGAGTCCGCGCGCAGATGCCGGTGGGATCGCCGGTCTCGATCAGCGCGTCGCGCGCCGCCCGGATGGTGAAGGCGTTGCGCGACAAAGCGAGGGTGAAGCGCTGGACGTGGATGGCGAGCAGGCCCTGCGCCTCGACGGCGGCTTTTTCGCGATTGGCCCGGGCGTTCTCGACCGACGCCATCACCGCGATGATGCCCAGCGGCAGCAGGCCGACGCTGAGTATGATCCACATCTTGAAGCCGGTCGAGAGCCGGTCCCAGCGCGAGGGTTTCCGGACCGCCGCTTCGGCGCTCGCGACGGGCGCGTCCGTCACGGCGGGCCCTATCCGAGCTTGCCGAGCAGGTCGAGCATCTCCGGCGGGATGTCCTCGTTGAGGGTGCGGTCATAGGCCGAGCGCAGCGCATCGCCCACGTCGTGGCCCGAGGTGCGCTTGCTTCGGCGGCGTCGATCGGCAGGGTGTCGGATGGTCTTCTCTTCTTTATCGGACAAAATAGTTCACCCCTCACGGCAGTGCCGCCCGCACATGTTTCAAGCCTGTCAGAGAAGCCCCGGTACCGGCCGTCCCCGCTGAACAGACGCACAGAGTCGGCGGCCCCGAATAATCAGGCCGCGCGAGCTTTGGAAACAAAAAACTCCGACGATTGTTCCACTCTGGCGCGAGGACGGGGAAGGGCCGCCTTATCCTGCTTGTTGCACCACCGTCACGGCTTGCAATCCGACGGTGGCGCAACCAATAGGCCCGTAGGTAACAAGGAGTCGCACCCACCATGTCGCTTGGCCAGGAACTTGCGCCGCATCTTCCCTTCCTCCGCCGTTATGCCCGCGCGCTGACCGGCACCCAGGCGCATGGCGACGCCTTTGTCCGCGCGACGCTTGAGGCGATCGTCGCCGCTCCGGATTCCTTCCCGCGCGACGTCGACCCGCGGCTCGGCCTCTACCGCACCT
>Ga0190274_10000564_pt1 | contig 21807 bp, 18 predicted proteins | sample Popmic531T_FD_133002 | JGI IMG/M metagenome (GOLD analysis project Ga0190274, IMG submission 133002) | Populus adjacent soil microbial communities from riparian zone of Yellowstone River, Montana, USA - 531 T | ecosystem: Environmental > Terrestrial > Soil > Riparian zone | place: USA: Montana... | reverse complement strand
TCAACTGGGGCAGCCTCGACCCAGAGCTACTGGCAAGGATGATGGATGAAAACGCGCGCTCAGGCGACCCGAAGGATGCGTCACTGGTTATGCATGAAGCACTGATCACTTCCGCGCTGCAAAGCGCCGCCAGAGCGGAGGAGATTGGGTTGGGCCGCGACAAGATCATACTATCCTGCAAGATGAGCGGCGTACGGGATCTGATCTCAGTTTACCGTGATCTGGCGGCGCGATGCGATTATGCCCTGCACCTGGGTTTGACAGAAGCGGGAATGGGGTCGAAAGGAATCGTGGCATCTACCGCTGCGCTGTCCGTGCTGCTGCTGGATGGAATAGGCGATACCATCCGCATATCGCTGACACCCGAGCCGGGCGGCGACCGTTCGCGTGAGGTTATCGTCGCCCAGGAGATTCTGCAGACTACCGGGTTGCGCGCCTTTGTACCGCTAGTGGCCGCCTGTCCCGGGTGTGGGCGTACCACCAGTACCTATTTTCAGGAGTTGGCGGAAAGCATTCAGGGTTATGTTCGCAACCAGATGCTGGTATGGCGCGAGGAGTATGATGGCGTTGAGAATATGACCTTGGCGGTGATGGGTTGCGTGGTCAACGGCCCGGGTGAAAGCAAGCACGCAAACATTGGGATCAGCCTGCCCGGGTCTGGCGAGAGACCAGTGGCGCCCGTATACGTGGATGGGCAAAAATCCGTAACCCTGAAAGGCGACAACATCGCCGGAGAGTTTCGTCAGATCGTAGATGAATATGTGCAAATGAAGTACCCAAAGAAAGCAGGTAATGTCCACTAGGGGAATCCAAGCCATCCGCGGGATGAACGACATCCTGCCTGACCAGATACACATTTGGGAGTTCTTCGAGCAGGTTGTGCGGGAGACGATGGCGGCTTACGGTTACCGTAATATCCGCATGCCGATAGTCGAGCAGACCGATCTGTTCGTGCGTTCGATCGGTGCGGTGACGGATATCGTGGAGAAGGAGATGTATACCTTTTCAGATCATCTCAACGGCGACAGCCTCACATTGCGTCCTGAGGGAACCGCGTCCTGCGTACGCGCGGTTCTGGAGCATAACCTGCTCTATCGTGGCCCTCAGCGATTGTATTACTCCGGGCCGATGTTTCGCCATGAGAGACCGCAAAAAGGACGTTACCGCCAATTCCATCAGGTAGGGGTCGAAGCGCTGGGTTATGCCGGGCCCGATATCGATGCCGAGCTCATTATCATGTGTTCGGAGCTATGGAAAAAATTGGGTATCTCTGATGTGCGCCTCGAACTCGGTACACTTGGCAGCACCGCGTCCCGTTCGGTGCATCGGCACCGATTGATTGAGTATTTGGAACGTCATCTGGGGAAGCTTGATGATGATGCCTCCAGACGATTGCACAGCAACCCGCTAAGAATACTGGACAGCAAGAATCCTGAAATGAGCGAGATCATCGATGGAGCGCCACGACTGCTTGATGATCTGGATGAAGATTCCCTCGTGCATTTCGAGGGCTTGCAGAGGACCCTTCGCAACCAGGGTATCGATTTTGAGATCAATCCACGTTTGGTACGCGGGTTGGATTATTACAATCGTACCGTATTTGAATGGATCACCGGCAGGCTCGGCGCGCAAGGTACGATCTGTGCTGGAGGCCGCTATGATGGGCTTGTGGAGCAGATCGGTAGCGGAAAGGAATCAGCGGCTTCCGCCTGCGGTTTTGCCATGGGTATTGAAAGAGTACTGGCGTTGATGGTGGAAAGCGACGTAAATGTACCGGTTCCTGTACCCGATGCCTATGTCGTGCATCAGGGCGACGCCGCTGATGGCTTCGCCTGGAAAGCGGTGAGGCACCTGCGAGAAAAGGGACTGCAGGCTATTCTCCATTGCGGCAGCGGCAGCTTTAAGGCGCAGATGAAAAAAGCAGATGCCAGTGGTGCGCGCTTTGCCGTCATTATAGGCGATGATGAAGCGCGAGCCGGTGAAATAAGCATAAAACCCTTGCGCGACGCAGCTGAACAAGTGAGAGCCACACTCGCGGAAGGGGTCGATTTGCTTAGAGGGTCAGAAGTAATACATTCTTGATGGGGAAACGCTAGATGGCAGTTTATGATCTGGAAGAGCAGGAAAAGATAGACGAACTGAAAGCCTGGTGGCGGAGCTATGGTACGCTCATTGTCATTGGTCTTGCCGTTTTTGCAGCCGTTATCGCCGGCATGCAGGCATGGAAGTACTACCAGAGCCAAAAGGTGGAGCAGGCAGCGGAACTATTTGACTCGCTGCTGCAAGTCCAAACAAGCGCGGACCCGAAGAAGATCAACGATGCCGCTGGCTTGCTCATGGAAGGTTTTCCGGCTAGCGGCTATGCCTCGCGCGGAGCGATAATTGCGGCGAGGGCAAGTTTCGACGCGGGGGACTTGCAAAATGCAAAGAGTCGATTGCAATGGGTGCTGGACAATTCGAAGGAAGATGAGCTTAAAAATCTTGCCGGCCTGCGGCTCGCGAGCATCCTGCTGGATGAGAAGAAATATGATGATGCGCTGCGGGTCCTGGCGACGAAGCAAGGTACATCTTTCGACGGTCTTTACGCCGATCTTAAGGGCGACGTTCTGGCCGCGGCAGGAAGAATTTCCGATGCGCGTGCGGCTTACCAGATGGCTCTGGACAAGATGGCTGGAAAAGGGACTTACTTCAATATTGTTCAAATGAAGCTCGACGCGTTGCAAGACGCCAAGTAGTCGCGTTGCCAATTACAGTGTGGATGGGGAAGGCCCCGCGAAAGTTTTGCCGGGACAGAGCCTTTCCGGCGCCGTAATAGGGAAGCTCAAACCCATCAACATGACGGTTCCTTTGTAAACAATAAAAATGTCATCAGGCCAGTTCATATCCGCCGCTGTTCAGCGACAGATCGTACTGACGGCAGCGATTCTGGCGTTATCAGGATGCGCGGGCGTTACTGAGCTCGCGCGCGACGTAATAACCGGCCTCGCGGATATCGATGTGTCGGGCGTAACCGACCTGTTCGGTGGCGGTAAGGTTGAGTTGACACCTGAACAGACCGCACAGCTGGCCAAGATTCCTCCCGCCCGTGCTCTGTGGCGCAGCACTATCGAAGAAAGTCAGGCCGCGGTATTTTTTCCCGTATTCGAAACGGGCGCAGTTTACGCGGCCTCTTCCGATGGTCGTCTGGTCCGGTTTAATCCGGTGTCAGGGAAGGAGGAAGGATCGACTGACACCAAGCACCGGCTATCAGGTGGGATTGGCACCGGGGAAGGCTTGTTGCTCGTGGGAACTTTCAAAGGCGAGGTTCTTGCATATGACAGGGAAAATGGTAAATCGCTATGGACTGCCCAGGTTTCCAGCGAGGTCCTGAGCCCACCCCGGGCAGCTGGTGGCATGGTCGTGGTTCGCGCGGGGGATGGCCGAATTTTCGGATTGGAAGCGGGCACCGGGAAGCGCAAGTGGGCCTACCAGGGGGCTACCCCTTCACTGACGGTGCGTAGCTTCGCCGGAGTCATGATCTCGGGGAGTACCGTATATGCGGGTTTTGCCGGGGGCAAGCTGGTAACGATAAACCTTGCCAACGGCGTAGCAGGGTGGGAGGCGGCTGTTGCCCGGCCGCGAGGCGCCACCGAACTCGAGCGTATTGCCGATATCACTAGTTTGCCGGTCATCGACGAACAGCAAGTATGCGCTGTAGCATATCAGGGACGTATCGCGTGCTTCGAAATCGGGACCGGCAATCAGATCTGGGCGAAGGACGTATCGAGCAACGCTGGCGTGGTGATGGACAATCATTACGTTTATGTCAGCGAGAATCGCGGCAGTCTCTCGGCCTATGATAAACGGGACGGCACTTCGATATGGAAACAGGAATTGCTTAACGGACTCAGATTGTCCCCCCCGCTTCTTCACGGGGATCACGTTGTGGTCGGTGATTCCCAAGGTCATGTAAACATAATCAAGAGTGATAACGGCGCCATGGTTGCCCGCTCCGCCAGCGACGATAGTGCGATCATTACTCCTGCGGTATCGCTGCCTGACGGTTTCGTCGTTCAGACCAGGAAAGGCGGAGTATTCGCATTCGCCCCATAGACGCTTGCACAGCGGTTCGACACGCGAGGGGTGACGTGTACGGTTTATCTTTTCTCCGGTTAAGTATCATTTCCTCCACTAAAGCCTGAACCATGAAACCCACCCTTGTTCTGGTCGGGCGGCCGAATGTCGGCAAGTCGACGCTTTTTAACCGCTTGACACGCAGTCGCGACGCGATCGTGGCGAATATTCCCGGTCTAACGCGAGACCGCCACTACGGCCACGGCAGGCTCGGCGATAAGCCCTACCTGGTGGTCGATACAGGTGGTTTCGAACCAATGGCGACCGAAGGTATATTGCATGAAATGGCCAAGCAGACGCGACAGGCCATTGACGAGGCTGATCTGGTTCTCTTCATTGTAGACGGCAGGACCGGTTTGGCGCCCCAAGATAAAATCATTGCGGAGCAGTTGCGTAAGACCGGCCGCAAATTGCTACTGGTAGTGAATAAAACTGAAGGTATGGCTTCGTCGGTGGTTACTGCCGAATTTCACGAACTTGGGCTGGGACTCCCTTGCGCGATTTCCGCCGAGCACGGCGACAACGTCACCGAACTTGTCGAGGCAGCGTTAAGCGGTTTTCCTCAGGGAGGGGAGAGCGAAAAAGAGGATGAGCACCCGAAGATTGCGATTGTCGGGCGGCCGAACGTTGGCAAATCGACGTTGGTAAACGCCCTGCTGGGCGAAGATCGCGTAATCACATTTGATCAGCCTGGGACCACTCGCAGCAGCATTTATATCGACTTCGAACGCAACGGCCACAGGTATACGTTGATCGATACGGCCGGGTTGCGCCGACGCGGGAAGGTGCTCGAAACGGTGGAGAAGTTTTCGGTGATCAAGACGCTACAAGCAGTCGAGGACGCCAATGTTGCAGTGCTAGTACTGGATGCAAGCAGCGAAATATCCGAGCAGGACGCGCACATCGCCGGATTCATCCTGGAGGCTGGCCGCGCGCTCGTAGTAGCGATCAACAAGTGGGACGGTTTGGACAATTATCAGCGCGAGGTGATCAAGACCAGCATCGCCCGGAAATTGCCTTTCCTGCTGAATTTTGCGCGTTTTCACTACATTTCGGCGCTGATGGGCAGCGGCGTAAAGGGCCTGCTGCCGTCAGTGGACATGGCCTATGATGCTGCGATGGCGAATTTGCCGACCCCCAAACTGACCCGTACATTGATCGCTGCAGTTGAGAAGCAGCCACCACCGCGCTCAAGCGTCTCGCGGCCCAAATTGCGCTATGCCCACCAGGGGGGGTCCAATCCGCCGTTGATCATAATTCATGGGAGCGGCTTGGACCAGGTGCCGCAGACCTATCAACGATATCTCGAAAATACTTTTCGGGAAACTTTCCAGCTTGAGGGTACGCCACTGCGCGTGGAGTTTAGAACGGGCCGCAATCCCTACGCCGGGAAGCGCCCCGCTCCTTTAAGCGACGCAGAAGCAAAACAGGCTCACCGCCGCCGTAGATACGGTCGAAAGCACTATAGCTGAAGTGAGGCAGTAGCTGAATTGAGGCGGCGGGGCCGGCGTTGCCGGTATCGTCGCGCCGGCTTCATCGTTACCCGGATGCGGGTGCTAATGTAACACTCTCGGGACGCTCAGGATGAACTCAGGAATCGGAGCATCGAAGCGAAGGCCGTCTTCGGCCACCATCTGGTAACTGCCCTTCATAGATCCGACTGGTGTGGAAATCGCCGTGCCGCTGGTGTACTCATAGCTGTCGCCGGGCTTCAACAAGGGTTGTTCTCCAACCACTCCCAGTCCGCGTACCTCCTGTACCCCGCCGCTTCCATCTGCAATAATCCAGTGGCGACTGATGAGTTGTGCCGGAACGGTGCCTGTGTTGGAGAGGACAATCGTGTAGGCAAAAACATATCGATCGAGCGCCTCGTCCGATTGTTCCGGAAGGTAGGTGGTGTGGACCTTTACGATAATTTCGTACTTTTTTCCTTCATCCATGGCTACATTGCACACTATTTTTTGCGCGACGGCAAGGGTGGTTCCGACAAAATACGTGGAAAAGGACGAGATGCGGTAAAGTTCAGCGCCTCTAACCTCCATCTCGCGCGTAGGGATGTTGGTAAACTTTCCCCAGTGAGGCGAATTAACTTGAGACCGCCATTTGCGGTTAAAATTGCAGTTTTTCTACTAAAGGATGCCCTTCATGGCTAACTATCGCATCGCCCCGAGTATTCTTTCCGCAAACTTCGCGAAGTTGGGCGAGGAAGTCACTGCTGTCGTCAATTCCGGTGCGGATTTCATCCACTTTGACGTGATGGATAATCACTATGTCCCTAACCTGACGATTGGGCCGTTGGTGTGCGAGGCCATACGGCCATTGACGGACGCAGTTATCGACGTCCACTTGATGGTTGAACCGGTGGACCGCATTGTCCCGGATTTTGCCAAGGCGGGAGCCAATATTATTTCGTTTCACCCAGAGGCATCCAAGCATATCGACCGCACGATCGGGCTCATCAAAGAGCAGGGCTGTCAGGCGGGCCTCGTGTTCAACCCTGCCACGCCGTTAAATTACCTTGATCATGTTCTCGATAAGATTGACCTGGTGCTGATCATGTCTGTGAACCCCGGTTTTGGTGGGCAGAAATTTATCCCAGAAGCGTTACAAAAACTTAAGGCCGTGCGCAGGCTCATCGACGAGTCGGGCCGGAATATCCTCTTGGAGATTGATGGCGGCGTCAAAGTGGATAACATCGCGGAAATCGCGCGCGCAGGCGCTGATACGTTCGTTGCGGGTTCAGCCATTTATGGTGCGGGGAGGGACAGTGATCCGCATCGTTATGATACGATCGTGGGCGCTCTGCGAGCAGAGTTGGCTAAAGCTTGAGTCGGTTGGGCTGGATGCTTATAGTTCTCAGATACCGAGTTCAAGCCGTGCTGATGGGATCGATTCGCTTAGTTGATTCCATCGGTGCTGCAAGTAGAAAGTAGTTCGGTGGGGATGACTTCGTCCACCGAGGTGGTGGTTGCCTCGACAGCTTCGCGGCGTCACAAAAAAATTCCAGTTGCTTCCGATGTGAAGCGCTGTCCTATTATTCTTGATCTTTCACCGAGGCCACAAACTTGAACAAGAGCTTTTCCCCCACGGCAGGTTCTCCTGCGGTTGAAATGGAATTTCCCGTTTTCATCAAGGCAGTGATGGTTGATCTGGACGGGACGCTTCTGGACACCGCGGGTGATTTGGCCTCGGCAGCCAATAAGATGCTAGTGGAACTGGGCAGGCCGGAGCTTCCGCTTGAGACGATCAAATCATACATCGGGAAAGGCATACAGAAGCTGGTCAAGCGTTCGCTTACCGCCAGCCTGGATGGAGAGCCTGATGCGGACTTGTTCGAAAAGGCGATGCCGCTTTATGAGCGCAACTATGCGGAGACGCTGTGCATGAGTACTCGGCCCTATCCAGGGGTAGTGGAAGGATTAAGTATCCTGCGCGAGCGTACTTTTCAACTGGCCTGTGTTACCAACAAGGCTGAAGCTTTTACCCTGCCCCTGCTCCGGGCTACCGGCCTGCTGAATTTTTTCGATATTGTCCTTGCAGGTGATAGCCTGCCCCGTAAGAAACCTGATCCCATGCCTCTCCTGCATGCCTGCACTCACTTTGGGATTCAGCCAGCGGAAATGCTGCTGATAGGCGACTCCCTGAATGATGCGCAGGCAGCGCGGGCGGCCGGGTGTCGCATCTTTTGCGTACCCTACGGATACAATGAAGGACGGGACGTGCGCGAACTCGACTGCGATGCTATCGTCCCTTCATTATTTCAGGCAACAAAGCTGATTCAGAAATTGTCATGACTCCCCACAGAAACAATGGAAATGGATCGATACGTGACTAGAGCCTGGCACCGTTGGCACCGCTAGGATTATCGGCTTGTCCGGGAATTCCTGGTGTTTTCAAACCCGGTTTTCGCGTAGCTCGCGTTTTTTCCTTTCTGTCTGTTAGTAGGAGTTGAATCATGACCGAAACTGAATTCAATCGCCTTGCGGCACACGGTTACAACCGTATCCCCGTGGTGCTGGAGACTTTTGCAGATCTGGACACGCCCCTGTCGGTTTATTTGAAGCTGGCAAACCAGCCGTACTCATATTTGCTGGAATCCGTGCAAGGCGGTGAGCGCTTCGGGCGTTACTCCTTCATCGGCCTTCCCGCAAAGAGTCGTATCGAGGTCCGCGACAAGCACGTCAGCCTCATCAATGGTGCAGAACTGCAACAGATTGAGGCGGAAGACCCATTGACTTTCATTCAATCCTATCTGGCACGTTTTAACGCCGCGCCGTATCCCGGATTGCCGCGTTTCTGCGGCGGCCTCGTGGGCTATTTCTCCTATGACACGGTAAGGTACATCGAGCGAAAGCTGGCTGCTCGTCGGTCTACCGGTGGTGAACTTCCGGACCGCCTTGATACACCCGACATATCACTGCTGCTGTCCGAAGAGCTCGCCGTAGTGGATAACCTTTCCGGTAAGCTCTACCTTGTTATTTACGCAAACCCAGCCATCCATGGCTCGCACCTGGCGGCCAGAGCACGCTTGAAAGAACTGCTGGTGAGTCTGCGCCAGCCGGTAGCGATTCCGGCGGAGGAACCGGGATCGCCGGGAGAAGCTGTCTCCGAGTTCAGCGAGGGGGCTTTCATCGCGGCAGTGGAGCGTGCAAAGCGCTATATTTTTGAAGGCGACATCATGCAGGTCGTGCTTTCGCAGCGCACCCGCAAGCCATTTGGTGCGTCTCCGCTGGCACTCTACCGGGCGCTGCGCAGCCTGAATCCTTCTCCTTACATGTTTTACTATCATTTTGGCGGCTTTCATGTCGTAGGCGCATCACCCGAGATTCTGGTGCGGCTGGAAGGCGATAGCGTAACGGTAAGGCCCATTGCAGGTACGCGGCCACGGGGAAAAACGATACAGGAGGACTCCCTCCTGGCGGCCGATCTGCTCGCCGACCCAAAAGAACGCGCGGAGCATGTCATGCTGATGGATCTGGGACGAAACGATGTCGGCCGCGTTGCTCTGACCGGCTCGGTGGAAGTCACCGAGAATATGCAAATAGAGAATTACTCGCACGTCATGCATATTGTTTCAAACGTGGAGGCCAAACTGAAACCCGGTCTTAAAGCAATGGACGTTTTGCGCGCGACCTTTCCCGCGGGGACGGTAAGCGGCGCGCCCAAAGTGCGGGCAATGGAAATCATCGATGAACTGGAAGTCTCGAAGCGGGGCATTTATGCGGGGGCGGTAGGCTATCTGGGCTTCAACGGCGATATGGACCTCGCCATCGCAATCCGCACTGGCATCGTCAAAGACGGTGCGTTACATGTGCAAGCGGGAGCTGGTATTGTTGCAGATTCTGTTCCCATTAGTGAATGGATCGAGACAAAAAACAAGGCCCAGGCGTTATTGCGAGCGGCAGAGATTGCTGAAACGGGATTGGATAGCAAGGTCGAGTAATGCAAGCGGGCGGTGCATGGACAGCTCCGTTGTCTTTATCGCGCCTCGTACACCCAGTGCAGCAACGCATCCAGCGCCTGCTGCGCATTCCCAGACCTGGGATGATTCACAAAGAAAACTACCACGACGCGGCGGCCCTCTTTATCGAGGACGTATCCAGCCATGGCTCTCACGCCCTCCAGCAAACCGGTCTTGATGTGCGCCTGACCCGCGGCAGCGCTGCCGCTGAGCCGTTTCTTCATGGTGCCGTCCACTGCCGCAATCGGCAGGGATGAAATAAACTCTGGCATGACCGGACTCCGGAAAGCCGTGAGCAAAAGTGTACCCAGATGCGCGGCGCTGACACGCTCCGCGCGTGATAGACCCGAGCCGTTCTCGATTACCAGTTCCGGAAAGCTGAGCCGGCGCGCGGCAAGCCAGCGCTGCATCGCTAGCGCGGATTTTTCAAGCGTCGCGCGTCCCTTATCGGGGTTGTCAACCACGTCGTTGATTGCATTAGGGGGCATATTGTCCGTTTCCCCCCTCGCCCCCAAGGCACCTGTCGCTGACGTATCTGTACGCGGAGCACCCGCCCCCTTGGGACTACTGGTTAGCCCCAGTGCAAGGTATAGTTGGCGTGCAGCTGTATTATTACTGAATTTGTTGATGTCCCGCACAATGTCTGCAAGTGGGGGAGATTGATGCGTTTCCAGCGGCATTATTCCTTCCGGAACTATGCCGGCGCGTACACCGCCGCGAAAAGCGCCTCCCTGTTCTTCCCATAACTGTTTAAACAGGCTGTGAATATAATGGGCCGTATCATGCACGCTCAGGTAAAGGGTTTTTTCGCCGCAATCGCTGGAATAGCTGCCGTTAAGAGAAACCAGAACTCGGACGTTGCCGTTGGCAACAGTGCGGATATCGGTAGCGAGCGCATCGCGCCATTCATTGCACGGGCCATTGACAAGTGTCAGGTTGTTTTTGAGGTCCAGTGACCCTAGCAAAGGATCGGCAACTACCCGAATGGTTTTGCTTGCCGGTTGCGGAATCAGGCGCAGAGCAAGCGTCCGGTAATTCACCAGCAGTGCCTCCGGAAGCACGTTGTAGGAGCGGTGCGGTTTGCCATCGAACGCCGCCGGGTCACCGTTCGGCAGTTCAAAATGACTGTTATCCAGCACCAGATCTCCGGTGATGTCGCGCAGGCCGGTTTGGCGCAGCCGCCGCGTGAGCAGCCAGAAGTTTTCCAGATTCAGCTTGGGATCGCCATAACCCTTGATAATAAGATCGCCCTGAAGCGTATCGCCATTTATCATACCACTCGCATATAACTCCGTTTTCCAGGTATAGGCCGGCCCCAACAGTTCCAGCCCGGCAAAAGTGGTCACAAGCTTCATCACCGATGCCGGGTTCATCCCGGTCTTGGCATTTACGGCAAGCCGCGGCTGGGGCGCCCCGATCTCATGCACATAAAGCGCCGTCGCGGAAGTCGGAACTCCGGCCCGTTTGAGAGCCTGACTAACAGGAGCGGGCAGGGTATGAGCAAATGCCGGAAGGGACAGAAGAACCGGAATGGCGCATCGGACCATCCATGCAATCGCCGGCGCACATGCATGCACAATGCGGGATATGCGGCTGTACTGGCGCCAATTTAACCATTCGTGCGGCATCAGCAGATATCTGCTGCCGTAAACTGAGTCGGGTTGCCGATGTTCCGCTCTTTTTTGCCGTAAGGGGGCAGGCAGCGCGACGGTATTCAACGTCTCCCCGTGCACCAAGAAGGCGTTGCTAGGTAAGACGAATTTGAGCGTTTCAGGGGTGATAACGAATATGTGAATTCGTTGATCAGCTTGCGGCCGCCCTGGAACATCCCGCAGTGCACCAGAAACGTTACATGCGTCTTTTCGCACAGATAACACGAGCTCGTTACTTCGCCCGAGGTGGCGAGGAACACAAATTGAAATTTACTATTACTCACTAATCTGTTTTGCGTACAGGTCAAGCGCACGCAACGTTCCCTTCACCAGAAAATCGGATTCCTGCTGATCGATGATGTAGGGCGGCATAAAATAAACCGTATTACCCAGCGGGCGCAACGATAACCCCTGCTCCAGCGCTAGCTGGAAAAACGCCGAGGCAAAATCAGGGTCTGAGGTTTTCACTTCGAATGCCCATATCATTCCGCAATTGCGAAAATTCCTGATTTTCGGGTGTAGGGTGATGGGACGCACTGCCTCGTTGAGATAATCTGCCGTGACCCGGTTGGCTTCGATAATCTTATCCTGTTCAAAAATGTCCAGCGTGGCCACCGCGGCGCGGCATGCAAGCGCGTTACCCGCATGAGTATGCGAATGTAAAAAGCCGCGGGCGGTCTTGTCGTGGTAAAACGCCTGATAAACACCATCCGTGGTCATCACAACCGAAAGCGGCAAATAGCCGGCGGTCAACCCTTTCCCGAGGCACAAGAAATCGGGAACGATAGAGGCCTGCTCGCACGCGAACATTGTTCCTGTTCTGCCGAAACCAACGGCAATTTCGTCAGCGATGAGGTGTACCTGGTGCTCATCGCATATGGTGCGCGCAAGCTTGAGATAGTCGGAATGATACATCGCCATCCCGGCTGCGCCCTGTACCAACGGCTCAACGATAAGCGCGGCCGTTTCGGCGTGATGTTCGGCCAGGTAGGTTTCGAGGGCGCTGGCTGCGCGACGCGCATAATCCCGCGGGGACTCGCCTTCATCCGCAAAGCGCCAGTCCGGCGTGGGGACGCGGGCATTGTAACGCAGCAACGGGCTGTAGGCATCCGTGAACAGCGAGACGTCAGTGACCGACAATGCGCCTAGCGTCTCGCCATGGTAGCCGTTCTGCAGGCTGACAAAACGGTTTTTTTCAGGGTGACCCTTGTTGCGCCAGTAATGAAAGCTCATCTTTAAAGCGATTTCCACGGCGGATGCGCCGTCGCTGCTGTAGAAGCAATGGCCCAGGCGGTTGGACACGAGCTCGCTCAGGCGGGAGGACAACTCTACCACCGGCGCATGAGTGAAACCAGCAAGCATAACGTGTTCCAGTTGGTCAAGCTGGTCGCGGATAGCAGCATTGATGCGAGAATTGGTGTGCCCGAACAGATTTACCCACCAGGAACCGATTGCATCGAGGTAGCGTTTTCCCTGATAGTCATAAAGCCAAGCGCCCTCGCCCCGCGCGATTGCAACAGGTGGCACCGTTTCATGCAGTTTCATCTGCGTGCAGGGATGCCAAACTGAATCACGGCTGTTTTCCAGCAAGCTTTTGCTACTCATAGTGGGGAGCGGGCGATAGATTGTCGCGCTATTACATCTAATTCAGCTCTTGTCCGGAAAGGGGCAGGGGCATCGTCTGCGACAGTTAGATTCGTCCACTGAAGCATTAAACTTCGAGTGTCTCCCCGCCCTGTACCTTGTTTGAAGGCGGGCCATTCTGACGACATGCCTCGAAATCGAAGTGTAACACTCCTTTGCGTTCGATTTTCCCACGGTAGCGCGAAATCCAGGTAGGTTTCAACCCAGCGGCGGAGGCCGCTCCTGATAAAAGGCGGCTGTACTAGCGGAGATACCCCCCCGGTTGCCAACACTTATTCAGGCCGTGGACCAATAAGTTTTATTGCTTCCACTTGAAATATGGAGCAACACCCTCTATTATTAGCACTCGTTCGCGGTGAGTGCTAATAATGGTTTGATAATTCCAGCTGCGAACAGGTTTTTTTCTGAGATTTCATCGCTTTAATTTCAAGACAGGAGAATGAAAACATGAGGATTCGTCCCTTACACGACCGCGTTATTGTCAAGCGGCTGGAAGAAGAGCGCAAGACCGCGTCTGGTATTGTCATCCCTGACAGTGCGGCGGAGAAGCCCGATCAAGGCGAAATCATCGCTGTGGGCAAAGGCAAGGTGGGCGATGACGGCAACGTGCGCGCACTGGAAGTGAAGGTCGGGGATAAGGTTCTGTTCGGCAAGTATTCTGGACAAACCGTGAAGGTAGAGGGAGAGGAGCTTCTGGTGATGCGCGAGGAAGACATCATGGGCGTTATCGAAGGTTAATTCGCCATTACGGCCCTTACACAACATTTCGGAAAATTTAGGAGAACGGAATTATGGCAGCGAAAGAAGTAAAATTTGGCGACTCAGCACGCCACAAGATGATAAACGGCGTGAACATTCTTGCCGATGCGGTGAAGGTCACCCTGGGACCGAAAGGGCGTAACGTTGTGCTGGAGCGTTCCTATGGCGCTCCTACCATTACCAAGGATGGCGTTTCAGTTGCGAAAGAAATCGAACTGAAGGACAAGTTCGAGAACATGGGCGCGCAAATGGTCAAGGAGGTGGCAAGCAAGACCTCCGATGTGGCGGGTGATGGAACAACCACCGCTACCGTGCTGGCGCAGTCGATCGTGAAAGAAGGCATGAAGTATGTGGCCGCGGGCATGAACCCCATGGATCTCAAGCGCGGTATTGACAAAGCGGTAGTCGCGACTGTGGAACAGCTCAAGCAGCTTTCCAAGCCCTGTACCACCGGCAAGGAGATTGCCCAGGTAGGAAGCATTTCAGCCAATTCTGACCTCGAAATCGGCAAGATCATTGCAGACGCAATGGAAAAAGTAGGCAAGGAAGGCGTAATTACAGTAGAAGACGGCTCTGGCTTGCAAAATGAACTGGATGTGGTCGAAGGGATGCAATTCGACCGCGGCTATCTATCGCCCTATTTCATCAACAACGCCGACAGACAGATCGCGGCGCTGGAAAACCCTTTTATCCTGCTGCACGACAAGAAAATTTCGAATATTCGCGACTTGCTGCCCGTATTGGAACAGGTAGCGAAGGCCGGCAAGCCGCTCCTGATCATTGCTGAAGACGTGGACGGCGAGGCCCTAGCGACACTCGTGGTCAACAATATCCGAGGTATTCTCAAAACTTGTGCGGTGAAGGCGCCCGGCTTTGGCGACCGGCGCAAGGCCATGCTGGAAGATATCGCCATACTGACAGGCGGTACGGTTATAGCTGAGGAAGTGGGGCTGTCGTTGGAGAAGGCCACGCTGAATGAACTGGGTCAGGCCAGGCGAGTAGAAGTCGGCAAGGAAGAGACAACGGTTATCGACGGAGCCGGCGATATTAAAAATATCGAGGGGCGCGTTAAGCAGGTGAGGGCTCAAATAGAAGAAGCCACTAGCGACTACGACAAGGAAAAATTGCAGGAGCGAGTCGCAAAGCTTGCTGGCGGGGTAGCGCTGATCAAGGTGGGCGCGGCCACTGAGGTTGAGATGAAAGAGAAAAAAGCGCGCGTGGAAGATGCGCTCCATGCGACTCGGGCAGCAGTGGAAGAAGGTATTGTCCCCGGCGGCGGTGTGGCGCTATTGCGTACCCGTGCAGCCGTGGCCGGAATAAAAGGCGACAACCCCGATCAGGATGCCGGTATCAAGATCGTTCTGCGGGCACTGGAAGAGCCGTTGCGTCAAATTGTCGCCAACTGCGGTGAAGAACCCTCGGTAGTCATCAATAAGGTATCGGAAGGCCAAGGCAATTTCGGCTACAACGCCGCTACTGGTGAATATGGCGACATGGTGGAAATGGGTGTGCTCGACCCCACCAAGGTTACGCGTTATGCGTTGCAGCACGCCGCTTCGGTGGCTGGTCTGATGCTAACGACGGACGCGCTGGTTGCGGAACTGCCAAAGGACGAAGGTGCCGGAGGTGGTATGGGTGGCATGGGCGGCGGCATGGGCGGCATGGGCGGCATGGGTGGCATGGATATGTAGGTTGGTAACTGCAGCGGCAGTACAACAAAAACCCCGCTCTAGCGGGGGTTTTGTTGTAGCAAGGAAAGGCGGTGATGTTTTTCAACCAATGGTCGGCCGCTCGCAGCCGTCCCAGGAATACTTTATGGTTCTTCCATCAGCGAACGCCACAGTTTTGCCGTTATTGCAAAATTATAAAACCTCAAGTGAGAAGATATCGTTTTTTCCCTTCCAGTATTTGTCACAGTTGCCGAGACTGAGGCGATACTATAAGAAATAGAGGCAATTGGATGAGATAATCCCTGCTTTCCATTGAATGCCCACAGGGTACTAGCCCGATATCGACTTGTAACCATGACCCCAGAACAGTATTGCCAGGAAAAAGCTCTCCAGAGCGGCTCTAGTTTTTATTACAGCTTTCTCTATTTGCCCGCCGAAAAGCGCCGGGCGATCACCGCCTTGTACGCCTTTTGCCGGGAAGTGGATGACGTCGTGGATGAATGCAGCGATGAGGCGGTGGCGCGAGTAAAGCTGGCATGGTGGCGGCAGGAAGTGAGTGCCATTTTTAATGTCAACGGCGACGGCAAGCCGCCTAGCCATCCCGTGGCGAAGGCGCTAGCCAATGTTTCAAATTCATTCAATCTCACTGCCGAGCGGTTAAATCAGATAATCGACGGCATGGAAATGGACCTTAACTATAATCGTTACGCCGACTTCGATACGTTGCGGCACTACTGTTATCATGTGGCGAGCGTGGTGGGCTTATGTTCGGCTGAAATATTTGGTTATCGAAACCCGGAAACGTTACGGTACGCAGAGGACCTGGGACTGGCGTTTCAATTGACCAATATCATAAGGGACGTAGGCGAAGACGCTCGTCGCGACCGTATTTATCTTCCACAAGACGAACTTGCCCGTTTTGGAGTAAGCGAGGAGGACATACTTAACAGCCGTGAAACCCATGCATTCAGGCAACTAATGGAGTTTCAGATCGAGCGCGCTGAAAGCTATTACGTTCGGGCCTTTGCGGCATTGCCAGCGGAGGATCGAAAAAGCCAGCGGCCCGGCATCATCATGGCAGCGATCTATCGCTCGTTGTTAACAGAAATTAAGGAAGACGGCTACCATGTCCTTCGCCAGCGTGTCAGCCTCACGCCGGTACGCAAGTTATGGATTGCTTGGACTACCTGGATGAGCGGGTAAGGGGTCCTGTCGCTCTTGGTTTTCTTAAATTTTACCCATGTACGGAGCTTTCCCCGTAGATTGTTCCCCCTGTCTACTCTTAAAAAGGACGAGATGTTTCGTCTATTAACATTGGGTAAGCAATAGCATTAACTGCGATCTCCCAGGAGCCTAGGTCTCCCCTCTGAAATCAATTATGCAAGATCTGAAAAGTTACAAACCGGCGAAGGACTTGCTCGAGAATCGCGTCGTTCTCGTCACCGGAGCGGGGCAGGGGATCGGCCGTGCCGCTGCGCTAGCATACGCCAGACATGGTGCCACTGTTATATTACACGGGCGCAATATCAAGAAATTGGAGGGGGTGTATGATGACATCGAGGCGGCGGGCGGCGCCCAGCCGGCAATTTTCCCGCTCGATTTGGAAAAAGCAGAGGACAAGGATTTTATGGCGATCGCCCACGCGATCAAGCAGCAGCTGGGCAGGCTCGACGGAATTTTGCATAATGCGGCATTGCTGTTCAATCTGACACCGCTGGAGTCCCAGACACTAGACCAATGGCAGGCCCTGTTGCGGGTCAATCTCATTGCCCCCTTCGCCCTGACTCGAGCTTGTCTTGCTTTGTTAAAGTCGTCGCCGGATGCGCACGTAATAATGACTTCGGACTCGCATGGCCACGCCCCGGCGGCGTATTGGGGCGGTTTCGCGGTAGCCAAAGCGGGAGTCGAGGCTTTGGTTAGGATTCAGGCACAGGAATGGGAAATATTGCCGAATTTACACATTAATGTAATTGTTCCAGGACCTACGCACACTCCACAGCGTACCCGGACACATCCCGGCGAGATCAAATATAGCCTCCCCCAGCCACAGGACTTGATGCCGTATTATTTGTATCTGATGGGGCCTGATAGTACAACTCTCCGTGGCGAAACGATAGTTTGCCAGCCGTGCGTGTAGTATGTCTGCTGTGGCGGGGAGAAAAAGGTATAATTTGCACACAAAAGCGGAAAAACCCTGCGAAAGTGGCGGAATTGGTAGACGCACCAGATTTAGGTTCTGGCGCCGAAAGGTGTGGGGGTTCGAGTCCCCCCTTTCGCACCAGGGATTCGCAAGGCGGTTTCGGATAACGCTTCATACGGGTTGTCGCGCCTCCCCGACCGCAGATGCCGCGCGAACATTACCCCCAAACAATCAGGAAATGCAATGCAAATGAACGTCGAACACCTGGGCGCGCTGGAACGCCGCCTCAACGTTTCAATTCCTCAGGAAAAAATCGAGACGGAGGTAGAAAGCCGCCTGAAGCAACTGGCGCGTGGAGCTAAACTGCCCGGGTTTCGGCCAGGGAAGGTGCCTTTCAAAATCGTCATGCAGCAATATGGTCCGCAAGTTCGCAAGGAAGTAATAGGCGATGCGCTGAAGAAAAATTTCAGCGAGGCTGTGCGCGAGAATAACCTCCGGGTCGCGGGCTATCCGCATTTCGAAGCGAAATCCCTGGAAGAGAGTGTTTCCGCGATTGAATTTAGTGCAACATTCGAGGTCTATCCTGATGTGGCGTTAGGTGACCTAAACGCAGTCAGCGTGGAGCGGCCGGTAGTTAATGTAACACCTGCCGATGTAGATAAAACGGTAGAAGTGCTGCGGCGGCAGCGCGTTCAGTTCGAACCCGTTGAACGCCCTGCAGAGGTGGGTGATCGGATCAGTATCGATTATCACGGCACGATTGACGGAGTGGAATTTTCCGGCGGCAAAGCCGAGAATTTCGCTTTGGTACTCGGGGAGGGTAGGCTGCTGAAAGATTTCGAAGCCCCCCTTGCCGGCATGAAGCCGGGCGAAAGCAAAACAATTGAAGTTACGTTTCCTGCAGATTATCATGGTAAGGAGGTTGCGGGAAAGGTGGCGGCTTTTGAAGTCAGGCTCAACGGAGTTGAGTCTTCGAGGCTGCCGGAAATCGATCCAGAATTTGCCAAATCGTTGGGCGTCGCGGACGGGGATATTGATACGATGCGCAGCGAGATTCAGGTGAACCTTGAGCGGGAAGCTTCCAAGCGGGTAAATGCAAAGCTCAAAGAGCAGGTCATGCAGGCGTTGCTCGATAGCACCAGTATCGAATCTCCAAAAGCGCTGGTGCAGCTTGAACTCGAGCGCCTGACCGAGGACGCGCACAAGGAGCTGATGTCTCGTGGTCTTGGCGCTAAAAATATGCCGTTGCCCCAAGACCTGCTCAAGGAGCGCGCGCAGCGACGAGTCAATCTTGGCCTGATCCTTGGCGAATTGGTTAAGGCGCATAACCTGCATCCGAAACCGGAACAGGTCCGCGCTGTAGTGGAAGATCTCGCGCAAAGTTACGAAAATCCAGCCGAGGTTGTTAAATGGCATTATTCTGCCCCTGAACGCCTCGGCGAAGTCGAGTCCGCTGCTCTGGAAGACAATGTAGTAAAGTGGGTATTGGAAAACGTTAAAGTGACGGATAAGGCAATGTCCTTGGACGAGTTGATGGGAAGATCATGACATGATGCAACAGCTTGAATGGCAGCAGCGAACGCTCGATACCTCCGGTCTGGGCCTGATACCGATGGTGATCGAAACCAGCGGGAGGGGGGAGCGGGCGTACGACATTTATTCCCGTTTGCTGAAAGAGAGGGTCGTATTTCTCGTCGGCCCGGTCACGGAGGCATCAGCCAATCTGGTCGTGGCGCAGCTCCTGTTTCTTGAGTCGGAAAATGCGGACAAGGACATACACTTTTATATCAATTCTCCAGGCGGCTTGGTTTCGGCTGGACTGGCGATTTATGACACAATGCAGTACATCAAGCCGGATGTCAGCACCCTTTGCATCGGACAGGCTGCCAGTATGGGGTCGCTGCTGCTCACCGCGGGCGCAAAGGGCAAGCGGTTTTGCCTGACAAACTCCCGTGTCATGATTCATCAGCCACTGGGGGGATTCCAGGGGCAGGCCTCGGATATCGAAATACATGCCAAAGAGATCCTGTTTTTAAAGAGGCGGTTGAACGAGTTACTGGCGAAACATACGGGACAGAGTATTGAGACCATCGAAAGAGATACGGACCGGGATAACTTTCTCAGCGCCGAGCAAGCGGTCACATACGGCCTAGTGGACGCTGTGCTGACTTCGAGGAGCGAGGGGCCAGATTGAAATCCAATATAAAGAATTCAGGGGAACTGCCAAAGCCGTTTTACGGATGCCATGAGTTTAGCTAGCGGCAAAATGAGGCGCTCGCCTCGTCGCGAGTTCGGTGTTGTTGCGAAAGCGGGTTCAAAGGCTGCCACCGCCTTCATTCTACCCCTGATGGTCAGGCAACAGATGCCAGGTCGGGCAATAGACGGAGCACCTTTTCGGAGGTTCCTTAGCTACGAGCGCGCTGGCTCGGATAATGCGGGATAAAACAACTATGTCGGAGAAAACTGGCGGGGAAAAACTGCTTTATTGTTCGTTCTGTGGCAAAAGCCAGCACGAAGTGAAGAAGCTCATTGCCGGTCCATCGGTGTTTATTTGTGACGAGTGTATCGAGCTTTGCAATGACATTATCCGTGAGGAAATACAGGGAGCCGAGGCGGCAAAACTGACGAAATCAGACTTGCCGGTTCCGCATGAGATTCGCCAGATTCTTGATCAATACGTAATCGGTCAGGAGCAGGCAAAAAAAATACTCTCCGTAGCGGTGTACAACCACTACAAGCGGCTCCGAAACTTGGCGAAGTCTGGGGATTCGGACGACATCGAGCTGGCGAAAAGCAATATTTTGCTGATAGGACCGACTGGTTCCGGCAAGACGCTGCTTGCGCAGACATTGGCCCGACTGCTTGACGTGCCCTTTGTCATGGCTGACGCCACGACGCTCACGGAAGCGGGGTATGTCGGGGAGGACGTCGAAAATATTATTCAGAAGCTGCTTCAGAAATGTAACTATGACGCTGAAAAAGCTCAACAAGGAATTGTTTATATTGATGAGATCGATAAGATTTCGCGGAAGTCCGACAATCCTTCCATTACCCGTGACGTTTCGGGAGAGGGCGTGCAGCAGGCGCTGCTCAAGCTGATAGAGGGAACGATCGCGTCGGTGCCACCGCAGGGAGGCAGAAAGCATCCCAATCAGGAGTTTGTGCAAGTGGACACCACTAACATACTCTTTATTTGCGGTGGGGCTTTCGACGGGCTGGATAAGGTAATACGGGCGCGCTCTGAAAAGGGTGGGATCGGTTTTAGCGCGAATGTGCGAAGCCAGGATAACCGTAAGGATTTCGGCGCGCTGCTACGCGGTGTGGAGCCCGAGGATTTGGTCAAGTACGGGCTGATTCCGGAGTTCGTCGGGCGCTTGCCAGTCGTCGCCACCCTTGAAGAACTGGATGAGTCAGCGTTGATTCAAATTCTGACCGAACCAAAAAACGCACTTATCAAGCAATATCAGAAAATGTTCCATATGGAAGGAGGCGTTGATCTCGAGTTTCGTGAACAGGCCCTCAAAGCGATAGCCAGGAGAGCGCTCGCCCGCAAAACGGGTGCTCGAGGCTTGCGCTCGATTTTAGAGAGTACTTTGCTCGATACGATGTTCGATTTGCCATCGTTGGAAAATGTGGCCAAAGTAGTGATCGACTACGGCTCAGTCAATAGCGATGTCAAACCTATCCTGATTTACTCGGATAAACCTAAGGTGGCTAAGAGCGGTTAACACGCCGCGTAGTCCACGTTCCTTATTTGCCGGCTGGGGCACGCGTCTTGAATTTGGCCGCAGTGCCCACATAACCTCTTAACCATTTGTTCTCATAGGTGCAAGCCGATATGTCCTCTTCAATCATTGATCCTAACCAGATTTCGTTGCCACTGTTGCCATTGCGTGATGTCGTTGTCTTTCCGCACATGGTGATCCCGCTTTTTGTCGGACGGCCCAAATCCATAAAGGCGCTTGAGGTTGCCATGGAGTCGGGCAAAAGTATTCTGCTAGTGGCGCAAAAATTTGCGGCCAAGGACGAGCCTGCGCCGGATGATCTCTACAGCGTTTGCAGCGTCGCCAACCTGCTACAAATGCTCAAATTGCCTGATGGTACCGTCAAGGTGCTAGTGGAGGGCGGGCGTCGCGCCCGCATTATAAAAGTCGTCGATGATGGCAGCTATTTCACCGGCGAAGCGGCCCTACTCCCACCGGACGCAGTGGACAATCATGAGGTTGAGGCAATGCGGCGGGCGTTGCTGGCGCAATTTGACCAGTATGTAAAGCTTAATAAGAAGATTCCACCTGAGATTCTAACCTCGCTGAGCGGTATCGATGAAGCGGGGCGTCTGGCTGATACCATTGCTGCTCATCTTCCGCT
>Ga0190274_10000563_pt1 | contig 21816 bp, 17 predicted proteins | sample Popmic531T_FD_133002 | JGI IMG/M metagenome (GOLD analysis project Ga0190274, IMG submission 133002) | Populus adjacent soil microbial communities from riparian zone of Yellowstone River, Montana, USA - 531 T | ecosystem: Environmental > Terrestrial > Soil > Riparian zone | place: USA: Montana... | reverse complement strand
TCCAGAACCTGAGCTACCGAGTGAAGCAGACCCCGGCCGCGTATCGGCAAGCAAGGGGGACGCGATGCTCACGCCGCTGCGCTGGCTGATATGGACCCACCGCTATCTTGGCATTGCGGTGGGTTTTTTATGCGTGATGTGGTTTGTCACCGGCATCGTCATGATCTACACCGGCGGCATGCCGACCGTGACGCCGCCGCAGCGCCTGCAAAAGCTGCCGGAATTGGCGCTGTCTCAGGTGCGTATCGCGCCCGCCGAAGCGATCCGGAGCGATGGCGCCCTTTCTCCGGATACGATGTTGCTGTCGACGGTGATGAATCGACCAATGTGGCGCACCGGCGGCGGGCGTGATCACGCCGTGTTTGCCGATGACGGCACGCTGCTGCAGCCCATCGACCCCGCGCAGGCTCAGCAGGTCGCAGCCGATTTTGCCGGCGTCACGGTCGATCGCCTGCGCCTCACGAACACCCTGCGGCGGCCTGACCAGTGGACGCTCGGCCAGCGCGGCGTGCTGTACCAGTTCCGCGGCGATGACGCGCAGGGCACCGAGATCTACGTGTCAGCGGCGGCGGCGCAGGTGGTGCAGCACACCGATCGACGCAGCCGCGTGCTGGCCTGGGTCGGCGCCATCCCGCATTGGTTGTATTTCACGGCGCTGCGTGCCGATGCGCCATTGTGGACTCGCGTGGTTGTGTGGAGTTCGGCGGCGGTCTGCGCGCTGGCAGTGATGGGTGTCGTGCTGGCTTTCACGCAGTTCCGCCGCTCGCGGCCATTGCGCCTGTCGGCCAGCATTCCGTATCGCGGCTGGATGCGCTGGCACTACATCCTGGGCGCGTTGTTCGGAATTTTCGCCGTCACCTGGGCCTTCAGCGGCCTGTTGTCGGTGGAGCCCTTTGCCTGGACGCGCGCCAGCGGTCTGCTGCCCGACGCCGACGTGATGAGCGGCGGGCCGCTGCAGCCGGAGCGATTCGCTGTGCCGGACGAGGCCGCTTTCCGCCGCATTGCCAATGGCCGCAGCATCCGGCAGCTGGAGCTGACCCGCATCCAGGACCAACCGTACTATGTGGTGCGCTACGCCGACGGCGAGCAACTCGTGGATGCCACGAACATGGAGCCGCGCCAGGCGCCCTTCAGCAGCGAGTCGCTGGTGGCCAGGCTGACCGCTGCGCTGCCTGAGGCGCCGTTGCTCGACCAGCAGCTGCTGCAGCAGTACGACTCTTACTACTATGCCCGCGGCGCACCACTGCCGGTGCTGCGCATCCGCTTCAATGATCCCGATCAGACCTGGTTCTATGTCGATCCGCGACGTGGCGAGATCGTGGGGCAGGTGCACCGCCTCAGCCGCGTCGAGCGCTGGCTGTATCATGGCCTGCACAGTCTGGATTTCGGCTCGTGGTATCGAAGCCGGCCGCTGTGGGACATTGTTGTGATCGTGTTGTGCCTGGGCGGAGCGTCGCTCAGCGCGATAGGGTTGTATCTGGGATTCAAGAGGCTGGGCGCGGACCTGAAACGCCTGCTTATCAAAGGAGAGAGATCATGAATTCGACCGAATTTCCGGTTTCGCGCGTTTCCGCACTGTTGTTTGCTTCACTGGTCACGCTGACGATGGCCGCGTGCAATCAGCCCGCGCCACCGACGGCGGCGCCAGCACCGGCCCCGGCAACGCCTCCCGCACCGCAGCCCGTCGATGGCTGGATCGAATACCCGTCCACTGATGCCATTGCCCGCACGCAGCCGGCGCGCTGGCGCAGTGACACCGTCAACATCCCGCTGCCGCCGGGTCGTGAACTCGAGTACAAGATCGACATGAAGAAGGGCGACGTAGTGGCCTATGCCATCAGCTATGGCAAGCTGAAGGATCCGGCCAGCGTCGTATCGGAGTTTCACGGGCATACCGAGAAGCGCGCCGATGGGGTCGGTGACCTGATGTACTACGCCAAGACCAATGGCACTGCGCAGCAGGGACAGCTGGTCGCGCCCTGGGATGGCATTCACGGCTGGTATCTGAAAAACAGCTCCGAGCAGGTCATCACCGTCAAGTTGGAACTCGCCGGATTCTACGACGTCATACCGGACCAGTTTTGACCGCATTGCCGGTCTCTTGGGGGTAAGTTGAAAGCCAGGACCGTGCATGGACTGGGTGTGCCCTTGCTGGGCATTTTCTGCTTCGAGGTGCTGGCGCAACAGCCGGCAATATCGCCGGATTCACCGCTGTACCGGAAGATCCCGCTCGCCAATTCGGCACCGGTCATCGATGGCCGACTTGAAGACATGTGGCAGACAGCGGCGCACATCGACGATCTGAAGCAGATCCTGCCGGTGGAAGGTGCGCCGCCCTCCGAGCGCACCGATATCTACATAATGTACGACCGCGACAACCTGTATGTCGGCGCCCGCATGTGGGACAGCCGCGGACCGGGATCCGCGGTGTCCAAGGTCATGCGTCATGGCGCCGGCCTGCGGGATGAAGATCGTGTTGCCATCGTGATTGATCCGTTCAACGCCGGCCGCAGCGGCTATCGCTTTGAAACCAACATCAACAGTGTGCGCAACGACATGCTGTATCTGGGATCCACGTTCCAGGCCGACTGGTCGACGATTTGGGACGTTGCCTCCACCGCAGATGACGAGGGCTGGACGACTGAGTTCGCAATTCCATTCAAGTCGCTGCCCTTTGATCCGCGCATTCAGGCCTGGGGTTTCAATTTTTCGCGCCGCATCGCCTCGCTGGGCGAGGAAGTGGTGTGGGTTTCGCGCAATCGCAACTGGAACCCGGGTGTCGCCGGTGCCATTGCCGGGCTCGCCAATCTGGATCGCGGTATCGGTCTGGACGTCAAGGCCGGCGTGGCTGTCAATCAGGCGAGCATCACGGCAGACAACAGCGAAACCACTGAAGTCGATCCATCGCTGGAAGCGTACTACCGCATCACGCCTTCGCTCACCGGCGCCATCACCATCAACACGGATTTCTCAGCTACCGAAGTCGACGACCGTCAGGTGAACCTGTCGCGCTTCGGGCTGTTTTTCCCGGAGAAACGCGACTTCTTTCTCAACGACTCGGATCTGTTCGAATTCGGACGCATCGGTGAGGCGGGATATACCGTTGACGGACGCTCCAGCACGCGACCGGTGAAGGAAAACGGCCGGCCGTTCTTCTCGCGCCGCATCGGCCTGAGCCTGTCCGGCGAGCCGGTGGATCTGGAGTACGGTGGCAAGGCCACCGGACGCATCGGGCGCCTGAACATCGGCGCACTTTGGGTTCGTCAGGACGAGACTACGCTGCGCAACGGATTGTTTGTCGAACCATCGACGGTGGCCGTGGCGCGCGGGTCAATGAATGTGCTGGGCGAGTCCAATGTCGGATTCGTCCTGACTGACGGAGATCCGACCACCAATCTTGACAACTCGTTGATCGGCGCCGATTTCCTGTATCGGAACTCACGTCTGCCTGGTGGACGCTGGCTGGAAGCCGACGCCTGGTACCAGCAGTCACGCACCGAGGGCCTGAGTGGCGATGATGCGGCCTGGGCGCTCGGTGTGCGGATGCCGAATGCCGAGGGTTTGCGCGGGGGCATTGGTTACCGGGAAGTGCAACAGAATTTCTATCCGGGAGTGGGATTCATCAGCCGTCGCGGCGTCTCGGATACCAACGCCGCGCTGGGTTTCATGCATGTATTCGCGAGCGGCTGGTTGCAGAATTATTCGGCCAGCGCGGACTTCGATCGCATCGAAAAACTTGCGGACGGCCGCCTGCAGACGCAAGTCGTCACATTGGTGCCGGTGAATCTCACCTTGCGCAGCGTGGATGTCATGTCGGCGCGGGCCACACAAAGTCGCGAGAATGTGGATGCGCCATTTGTCATTCATTCCGACCCGTCCGGCAACGTCATTGTGCCAGCCGGGAGTTATTCATTTGCAGAGGCTCAGGCGGAGATTGTCACCGCGGCCTATCGTCGTTACGCGGGCCGGCTCACGTTGGGTGGCGGTGACTTCTATGATGGAACACGCCGGATGGCCAGCACTTCATTTCAATGGAAGCCGTCGCGCCATCTCGCTATGGTGCTCGACTATGAGTTGAACGACATCGAGTTGCCGGGCGGCGCCTTCATCACCAGACTGGCGCGACTGCGCACCGAGGTGGCATTCACCGTCAACTGGACCTGGATCACGCTGATCCAGTACGACAACGAATCGGACATACTCGGCGCGCAGACCCGCCTGCGCTGGATTCCGCGCGCCGGCAGCGAGGTGCTGCTGGCCTTCAACCGGAACTATGAGGATCCGCTGGGCGAACGGAATTTCCACATCCAGCGCACCGACCTCACGGCCAAGGCAAACTATACCTTCAGGTTCTAGAGCAGCGGGCGGGGGCGCAGCGGCAGCGCGTAGTAATCCGCCATGCGTGCCAATGTATCCGGCCGCAGCAGCCTGAGTCGACCGTCGCTGATCTGATGCAGTCCGGCGCGCTCCAGTTGCCGCAACGTCTTGTTGGTGTGCACCAGCGACAGGCCCAGCGCATCGGCGATGTGACGTTGCGTTACCGGAAAGGGCACGCTGTCAGACTGCCGCAGCTGCAGTTGCTCGGCACGCTTGAACAGGTGGATCAGCAGCATGGCCAGGCGTTCCCTGGCCGACCGCCGACCCACCGACAGCAGGTTCTCGTCGACAATCAGCTGTTCGTGCGCGGCCAGCCAGGTGATGTCGTAGCCGATCTGCGGATGCCGGCTGAACAGTTCCCAGAGCCGTTCGGCCGGAAATACGCAGAAGCTGCACGCCGTCATTGCTTCCACCCCATGCGGCAGGCCTTCGCCCAGGTACTGTTGCAGGCCGATCAGGTCTCCGGGGAGCAGAAAATTCAGGATCTGACGTCTGCCATCGCTGAGCGTTCTGAAGCGGAATGCCCAACCTGAACGCAGCGTGAACAGCCGCGTGTTGCGCACGCCCTCGGCCAGCAGTTCACCGCCGGTCTCCACGCTGAGTTCCCCGCTCTTGAAAGACTCGATCGATAGGCGCTCTGCGTCCGTGTGCGGCAGAAACACCGGTAACGAGTGCAGCGGGCAGAGACGGCAATTTGCAATCGGCGACATGACCGGTTCGGACTCCTGGCGCGATGCGTCTTTCTACATAGTGGGCGCCACAGTCTGACGATAACATTCTGCGCGGAATCCGGGAGGAGACCCGATGGGCCGGTTGTATTACTTCGTCTATACCAGTTTCATCGCTGCCGATTTCCCGCCGCAGGAGATCCCGGGAGTGGTGCGAGCGGCGCTCGACACCAATCGGCGCCTGGGGCTGACCGGCCTGCTGATCTTTGATGGACTGCGGTTCTGCCAGTACCTTGAAGGGCCCTCTGCCGCCCTCGGCGGAATGTTGACCGTCGTCAGTCGCGATCCGCGGCATGTGCGATTCCAGGTCAGGGAACATGCCACGCTGCTGCCCGGCCAGCGGCGCTTTGCCGATTCACCGCTGGCCTACTGCAGACTGGACAGTCAGGCCACGGCACTGGATGAATTCGGGAATCTCGCCGATCGTTCTGCGGCCAGCGTGCTGGACCGGTTGCGACCCACCCTGGTCCTGGAATCGCCCTAGGGCCTGTTCACAGGCCCTAGCCGAAGTCCGGCGCGTAGTAGTAGGCGATCAGGCGACCACAGGCCAGGATCCCGATCCACAACGCCAGCGACAGGGCCGCGGAGCAACGCACCAGCGGCGGCGGCATCCGCTGCGTGTCCCAGGATGGCAGCGTGCCCTGCGCCACGTGATGCATGAATGCGGCGTTCAGGCCGGCCAGCGGCAGCAGCAACATCTTGATGAGGAAGGCAGGGTCATTGACCAGCTGACGCGCTTCAAAGCAGATCAGCCAGAGACCGCTGATGGCGGCAACGGCGAAGCCGGTCCAGACGCAGGGCAGGATGTGGCGCTGGAGCAGCGACACGGACAGCGCGCGTCGCAGTCCCAACAGGCGCAGGTCCAGCAGCACCATGCCGCCGAATACCACCGTCAGCCCCAGCAGATGGGTGATTTCCAGCAGGGGGAAGGCCCATTCCCAGCTGCGCACCCACTGGCCGGGCCAGGTCTTTTCCAGCGCTCGCGCCAGTTCCATCCACATCGTGCTGTCCACACGGGCACTGTAACTGAACCTTGACGCCACCGTCCGGTCCGCACTTAAGCTGTCCGCAGGCAACAGTGTTGGAGGGTCCATGGTCAAGGCAACCGGAACTTGGGGTCGCATCCAGTTGGGTGCGTGGCTGTCGCTGCTGTTGGTGGGTGCCGCGGCAGCGGCGGATGTGCGGACGCGCGAGGAATGCCAGAAGGTCTATCAGCCCAGCCGCGGTCAGGCCGGCAAGGATGTGATCTGGGTGCCCACCGAGGATGCGCTCGTGACGCGCATGCTGCAGATGGCGCGGGTCACCGCCAGCGACCGCGTCTACGACCTCGGCGCGGGCGACGGCAAGATCGCCATCGCTGCCGGCAAGCAGTTCGGCGCCACCGCGGTAGGCATCGAATACAACCCGGACATGGCGCGCTATGCCCAATGCCTGGTGGAAGCCGAAGGTATGACGCAGCGGGTGCGGGTCGTGCAGGGCGACATCTTCCAGTCGGATTTCAGTTCTGCGACGGTGGTGACGCTGTACCTGCTGCCCGAACTGAACCTGCGGCTGCGTCCCACGCTCCTCGACATGAAACCTGGCACACGGGTTGTGTCGCATTCCTTCCTGATGGACGACTGGGAACCGGATGATCGCGCCCTGCTTCCGGAGGGATCGGCCTACCTGTGGATCGTGCCGGCAAAGCTGGAAGGCAACTGGGTACTGCGCGCGCAGGAAGGGACCGACAGCATTGATCTGCAACTGGTGCAGCAATTCCAGAAGCTCAGCGGCGCGGCGGCCGGCGCGCCGGTGGCCGATGGGCGCATCAATGGCCCCGCCGTCAGTTTTGCATTCGCTCGCAACGGCGAGCTGGTGCGTGTTGCCGGACGCATGGAAGGCGAACGCCTTGTGGCCACGTTGACCCGCGCCGGACGTTCGGCTAACTATATCGGCACGCTGCGCTGATGCCTCCACAACCGCGCCCGTTGCTGGGCGTGTTTGACGCCATGATGATCACGGTGGGCATCGTGGTCGGCGTCGGCATCTTCCAGACCCCGTCGCTGGTGGCACAGACGGCTGGTTCTCCGGCTCTGATGATCGCGGCATGGGTGCTGGGTGGCGTCCTGTCGCTGGTCGGCGCCCTCAGCTATGCCGAACTCGCGGCGGCTTATCCGGGCACCGGTGGTGACTACGGCTTTCTGACGCGCGCTTACGGTCGCAATGTCAGCTTCCTGTTTGCCTGGGCGCGGGAACTGGTGATTGCCACCGGCTCGATTGCACTGATCGGGTTCATCCTCGGTGATTACCTGACCCGCATCCTGCCGCTGGGCGAGTATTCGGCTGCCGTGTACGCCGCGCTGGCCGTGCTGGCGCTGACCGCCATCAATCTGCTCGGACTGCGCACCTCATCGCGCCTGCAAAATCTGCTGACGGTGTTCGAGGTGGGGGGTGTCGTGGCCGTCGCGGTGGCGGGCCTGATGCTGGGGATGCGCGATGCGCCCGCAGCGGGGGTTCCGGCCGCAGCCGGCAGCCCCGGTGCCCTGGGCGCCGCGATGGTGTTCGTGTTGCTGACCTATGGCGGCTGGAATGATGCCGCCTACATCTCGGCCGAGGTGCGCGGTGGCCCGCGGGCGGTCGTCCGCACGCTGCTGTATTCGATCGCGCTGATCACCACGATCTACCTGCTGTTCGTCGTCGGCGTCAGTTACGGCCTGGGCTTCGACGGATTGCGCTCGAGTGAAGCCGCGGGAGTGGATGTGCTGCAGCGCCTGATGGGATCGACCGCCGCGCAGCTCATTGGCGCGCTGGTGGTGATCAGCGCAATGACATCGATGAATTCGACCATGATCGTCGGTGGGCGGCTCAATTATTCGCTGGCGCGCGACTGGCCGTTGCTCAAGCCACTGGGGCGCTGGAGCGAGGCGGGCAATACGCCCGTGACCGGCCTGCTGCTGCAGGCGTTGATTGCGCTGGGCCTGATCGCGTTCGGCGCGCTGCAGAAGGATGGATTCACCGCGCTGGTGGAATTCACGGCTCCGGTTTTCTGGCTGTTTTTCATGCTGAGCGGCATTGCGCTGCTGGTGCTGCGGCGACAGGATCCGGGCACGCCCCGCCCCTTCCGTGTGCCGCTCTATCCGCTGCTGCCGTTGCTGTTCGTCGCCACCTGTGGCTGGCTGCTCTATTCCAGCATCCGGTATGCGCAGTCGCGCCACGCTGGCTATATCGCGTTGCTGGTGATGTGCGGCGGCGTCGTCGCCCTGCTGGCACTGCGGCGACTGCAGGCTCGCGCCCTCGCGCCGCCCAACTAGTCTCAGTGGGTCATCGCGTACAGCAGGTAATCGATGGCGAAGTGGTAGGCGAGGTTGGTCAACCGCACCGGATACCGCGGGTCGTCGGCGTGCTCCCAGGCGTCGCCCAGGTCCATGTTGAAGTTGATGGCGACCACCAGCCGGCCCGCGTCGTCGTAAATGCCGCGCCAGTAGGGATCGTAACCATCCTTTTCCCACGTCTGGCCGCGGATGGCGTTGCCGATATTCGGGATCTGCGTGCGCTGATCGACGTCATAGAGCACGTGAAACACTTCGTTGGTGTCGGCCAGGTCGACGATGGGCCGGTCCGGAAAAATCCGGCGCATGGACTCCGTGAATATTTCCCATTCAAGGCTACCGTGAAAGTCGTCCACCATCAGGAAGCCGCCGCGCAGCAGGTACTCGCGCAGCCGCGCCGCTTCCTCATCGCTCAGGTACCAGTGGCCCACCTCCACGGCGTACAGGAAGGGGTACTCGAACAGGTCCTCGTCGGTGGCCGCCACGACCTCGCCCTCGGTCGCGGCATTGATGCGGGTCAGTCGGCGGATTCCGCCCAGCAGGTGGATTTCAGCGTCGGGCATGTCAACAGTCCAGCTGCCTCGCCCACGGCCCCCACCGTAACCCGAGTCCTGGTAAATCAGCCGGGCGAACTCGAACTCCGCCTCGCGGCTCGCTTCCGGCGCGCGGCTGCTGCTGGAAGCGAGGGAGCACAGGCCAAAAAGTGCAATGGCCCCAGCCAGATACGGTCCTTTCATGGTGCTCCCGTGAACCAATGCTGCAGCTCGTGGGTCTGATGCTGCCAGATACCTTCCCGGCCCGCACCCCGACCTGTCGCAGTCATGCGACTGAAACATACGCGCGGGTAATGAGCATGTATCGAACAGTTAACTTTACAAACGGTTCGATTTCGCTATCATACGTCCCATGGGTAGAGACGGACGTCAGTCCGGTTCTTCCCGAGCGTCGCGGAACAAGACCCCCCCGTTTCCGCGCGATACTTTAAGCCCCGCTATGCGGGGCTTTTTTTTGGTGCGGATCGGCAGGGCTGCCGCGCAGTGACAGGGCAATCGGCCCATTGCGGGCCGCCAGCGTGCATCATGGCTGGCCTGCCCGGAAATTGCAGAGGGTTCCGAGTGTCCATTCACGTTGCGCTCAAACATCTCACCAGTTATCGCTACGACCGCAGCGTAATGCTCGGTCCCCAGCAAGTGCGGCTGCGACCGGCGCCGCATTGCCGTACGCGCATCCTGTCCTATTCATTGCAGGTGACCCCGGCGCAGCACTTCATCAACTGGCAGCAGGATCCGCAGTCGAACTATCTGGCGCGCCTGGTGTTTCCGGAGCCGACCCGCGAGCTGCGCGTCGAAGTGACGCTGGTCGCCGAGATGGCGGTGCTCAATCCCTTCGATTTTTTTCTGACGCCCTACGCGGAACAGGTGCCGTTCCGCTACAGCGTGGAGGAAGTGCGCGAGCTGGCGTCCTACCTGCTGGTCAAGCAGCCGCTGACACCGAAGTTCACGGCCTATCTGCGCCGCTTTGCCGGCCGCAAGCAGCGCACGATCGATTATCTGGTGGCTCTCAATCAAAGTCTCGCGGCCGACATCCGCTATCTGATCCGCATGGAACCTGGCGTGCAGACGCCCGAACAGACGCTGCAATTGCAGTCGGGTTCCTGCCGCGATTCGGCCTGGTTGCTGGTGCAGCTGCTGCGGCATCTGGGGCTGGCAGCACGCTTTGTCTCCGGCTATCTGGTCCAGCTGGTGCCTGATGTGAAATCGCTGGATGGGCCCTCGGGTCCCGAAGCCGACTTCACCGATCTGCACGCCTGGTGCGAGGTGTATCTGCCGGGTGCCGGCTGGATCGGGCTCGATCCCACCTCGGGGCTGATGGCCGGCGAAGGCCATATTCCGCTGGCCTGTACGCCGGAGCCTGCTTCCGCCGCGCCCATCAGCGGCGCCGTCGATGAAAGCAAGGTCGAGTTCGAACATCACATGCAGGTGGAGCGCATCTGGGAAGCGCCGCGGGTCACCAAGCCGTACACCGAAGTTCAGTGGCAGCAGATCGAGGCACTGGGCGAGGAGATTGATCTAGAGCTCGAGGCTGGCGATGTGCGCCTCACCATGGGCGGCGAGCCCACCTTTGTTTCCAGCGATGATCCCGATGGCGCCGAGTGGAACACCACCGCCATGGGGCCGGACAAGCGACGCCTGGCCGCCGAGCTGTATCACCGCCTGCGCAATCAGCATGCACCACAGGGCCTGGTGCACTTCGGACAGGGCAAGTGGTATCCCGGCGAGCAACTGCCCCGCTGGTCGCTGAACTGCTTCTGGCGTCGTGATGGCCTGCCGATCTGGCAGGACAGCGCACTGCTGGCCGACGAAAGCCGTGACTATGGTGCGGATGCCGGGCGGGCGCAGCAATTCCTGCAGGGCGTGGCCGCGCGCCTCGCCGTCGACGACGAGGGCGTGTTCGCCGCCCATGAGGACGCCTACTACTATCTGTGGCGCGAGCGACGCTTGCCGGGCAATGTCGATTCGCTGGATGCGCGACTCGACGACGCGCAGGAACGCGAACGACTGATGCGCGTGTTCACGCAGGGTCTCGGCCACGTGGTGGGCCACGTACTGCCTCTGGCGCGCGCGCCGGACGGACTGCGCTGGCAGAGTGGTTCGTGGTTCCTGCGCACCGAACAGTGCTACCTGATTCCAGGCGATTCGCCGCTGGGCTATCGCCTGCCGCTGGATTCGCAGCCGTGGACCTCGGCAAGCGACTTCCCCTATGTGCATGGGCCCGATCCCATGCTGCCGCTGCCGGCACTGCCACCCATTCCGTCGGCGGCCGCGCCGCGTCCAACCGTTGCGCCCGCCGAGCGGGCGCCGCTGCCGGGCGAATCCGCACACTGGATCACGCGCAGCGCGCTGTGCGCCGAGCCGCGCCATGGCGTGCTGTACCTGTTCATGCCGCCGCTGCAGCGCGCCGAGGATTACCTGGAACTGGTGACTGCCATCGAAGCCACCGCTGCGGACCTGAAACTGCCGGTGTTGCTGGAAGGCTATGAGCCGCCCAAGGACGCTCGGCTCAACTGTTTCCGCGTGACGCCCGACCCCGGCGTCATCGAAGTCAACATCCATCCGTCTGAAAACTGGCCGCAGCTGGTCGATCGCACCACGCATCTGTATCAGACGGCGCGCGAAACACGGTTGTCGGCCGAAAAGTTCATGCTCGACGGCCGCCATACCGGCACCGGCGGCGGCAATCACTTCGTGCTCGGTGGCGCCACGCCCGGCGATTCGCCCTTCCTGCGCCGGCCCGATCTGCTGGGCAGCCTGCTGGCCTACTGGCACAACCATCCGTCGCTGTCCTATCTGTTCTCCGGCCTGTTCATCGGACCCACCTCGCAGGCGCCGCGCGTCGATGAGGCCCGCAACGATTCGCTGTATGAGCTGGAGCTCGCGCTGCGCCAGCTGCAATCGGCGGGACCGGCGGTGCAGCCCTGGTTCGTCGATCGCACGCTGCGCAACCTGCTGATCGATGTCACCGGCAATACGCATCGCGCCGAGTTCTGCATCGACAAGCTGTTCTCTCCGGATGGGAGCACCGGCAGGCTCGGCCTGCTGGAATTGCGCGCCTTCGAGATGCCGCCGCATCCGCAGATGAGCCTGACGCAGCAGTTGCTGCTGCGCTCGCTGATCGCGCGCTTCTGGCGCCAGCCCTATCAGCCGGCGAGGCTGGCGCGCTGGGGCACCGAGTTGCATGACCGCTTCATGCTGCCTTACTTCATCGAACGGGATTTCCGCGAAGTGCTCGCCGAGCAGCAGCAGGCGGGTTTCGCGCTGCAGCCCGAGTGGTTCGCGCCGCACTTCGAGTTCCGCTTTCCGAAGTACGGCGATTATTCGCTGTGGGGCAGCGAACTGGAACTGCGTCAGGCGCTGGAGCCCTGGCATGTGATGGGCGAGGAGGGCGCCGCCGGCGGTGCCGTGCGCTATGTCGATTCCTCGGTGGAGCGCCTGCAGGTGAAGATCAGCGGGCTGGCGCCGGATCGCTATGCACTGGCCTGCAATGGCCGGCGCGTGCCGCTGCGGCCCACCGGCAATGTGGGCGAATTCGTCGCCGGCGTGCGCTACCGCGCCTGGCGTCCGGCCTCGGCGCTGCATCCGGGCATCGCCGTGGATGCGCCACTGACATTCGACCTGGTGGACACCTGGCTCAATCGCTCGCTGGGTGGTTGCCAGTACCACGTCGCACATCCGGGCGGTCGCAGCCACGCCACCTTCCCGGTCAATTCCTTCGAGGCCGAGAGCCGCCGGCTGGCGCGCTTCTTCAGGTTCGGGCACACGCAGGAGGCGATCACGGCGGCTCCGGAATCGACGAATCCCGATTTTCCGTTTACTCTGGATTTGCGACGCCGCGATATCCCATAGCACTGAAGGCCGATGGTCGCCGATCCTCTTGAGCATTACGCGGGCAGTGCCCAGCGCTTCGACGAACTGCTGGACGGCAACGGTGCGGTAAGGCCGCATTGGCAGCGGCTGGTCGAGCACCTGTCCACCGGCGGCATGGATGGCGTGCGTCGCGGCGTCGAGCTGGCGCGCCGCCTGGTGGTCGAGAACGGCGTCACCTACAACGTCTACGCCGATCCGCAGGGCCGCGACCGACCCTGGCAGCTCGATCCGCTGCCACTGCTGCTGAGCGCCGCCGAGTGGCGCGACATCGAGGCCGGCGTCGTGCAGCGCACTCAGCTGCTGAATGCCGTGCTGCAGGACCTGTATGGACCGCAGCGGCTGCTCTCCAGCGGTGTGCTGCCGGCCGAGATCCCTTTCGGTCATCCCAATTTCCTGTGGTCGGCCTGCGGCCTGCGGCCCATGCGCGATGTGTGGCTGCATGTGCACGCGGTGGACATCGCGCGCGCGCCGGACGGGCGCTGGTGGGTGTTGGGCGATCGCACGCAGAGCCCGTCGGGACTGGGCTATGCGCTGGAGAATCGCCAGATCGTTTCGCGTGTCTATCCCGGCCTGATCAACGACCTGGGCGTGCGTTCTCTGGCGGGCTTTCCCACCGCCATGCACGAAAGTCTCGCCGATCTGGCCGATGACGATGCATCGCTGGCCGTGGTGCTGACCCCGGGCCCGTTCAATGAAACCTATTTCGAGCATGCTTATCTGGCGCGCCAGCTGGGCATGCCGCTGGTGCAGGGCCCGGACCTGACGGTGCGCGCCGATGTGGTGTATCTGAAAACCTTTGCGGGCCTGCGGCGCGTGCACGCCATCCTGCGCCGGGTGGACGACGACTACTGCGATCCGCTGGAGCTGCGTGCCGATTCGGAACTGGGCGTACCGGGCCTGCTGGGTGCGGTGCGCGCCGGCAAGGTGGCGCTGGCCAATGCGCTGGGCAGCGGGGTGCTGGAGTCTCCGGCCTGGCAGGGCTTTCTGCCGGGTGCGGCCAAGGCGCTGCTGGGCACGCCGCTGCTGATGCCCTCGGTGGCCACCTGGTGGTGCGGGGAACGCCCGGCCCTGGACTATGTGCTGGAGAATCTGGACCGGCTGGTGATCAAGACCACCTTTCCGAACCAGAGCTTCGAGCCAGCTTTCGGCCGGCACCTGTCCACCGAGGAACGCAATGCATTGCGGTTGCGGCTGCGCGCGCGCCCCTATGCCTATGTGGCGCAGGAACGGCTGCTGTTCTCGCACGCGCCGGCCTGGCGCGCCGGCACGCGCGTGCGGCTGGCGCCGCGTGCGCTGAGCCTGCGCGTGTACGCAGTGTGGACGCCGCAGGGTTATCGCGTGCTGCCGGGCGGACTGGCACGCATCGCGGCCGAAGGTGTGCGCGACATCGTCTCCAGCCAGCGCGGTGGCGGCAGCAAGGATGTCTGGGTGCTGACCGATCCGCAGAATGCCCTGCCATTGGAGCAGCCCACGCCGGCCGTACGCATTGCGCGGCATACCGATCTGCCCTCGCAGCTGGTCGAGAACCTGTACTGGCTGGGCCGTTATTCCGAACGCTGCGAAGACAAGGCGCGGCTGCTGCGTGCCACGCTGGCAGTGCGCACGGACCGGCGTGTCTGGCGCGTGGCGCTGGCCACCTGCGACGAGTTCGGCGTGCTGGATCCGGACAGCGATGCCGGTATCAGCCTGTACGACGAGAAGCTGGAGCTGGGCCTGGCCGCCGACCTCGGGCGCTTCGGCTGGGCCGCCACGCAGGCGCGCAGCCGACTGTCCGCCGCACACTGGCGCTCGATCAGCCTGATGCAGCGCCAGTTTCACGAAGCCGGGCAAAGCCGTTCCGAACCGGTGGAAATGCTGGATCGCCTGCTGGTGTCGCTGACCTCGCTGAGTGGTTTCGCCCTGGATGACATGACGCAGGATGACGGCTGGCGCATGTTGATGCTGGGCCGGCGCCTGGAACGCGTGCACTACCTGTCGCAGCTGCTGGCCGGCGCGCTGGATGCCGAGCCGGCGGCGCTGCGCGCTTCGCTGGGCTGGCTGCTGGAGGTCTGCAGCAGCAGCATCACCTACCGCACCCGCTACGTGGCGGCGCCGCAACTGGGGCCGGTGATGCAGCTGCTGATCGATGAACCCGGCAATCCGCGCGCGCTGGCTTTCCAGTGGCACAAGATCGGCCGCACGCTGCGTGACCTGTCGGTGCGGCACGAAGGCGAGCTGGATCAGTTGTTCCAGCAGGCGGTGGCCGAGCTGCGCCGGTGCGACCCGGACCGACTGGAAGAATCGGGCGTGACCGAACTGCGCCAGTGCCTGCAGAAACTGTCGGATGCCGCCGAACAGCTGGCCGATCGCCTCACCATGCGTCATTTCTCGCATGTGGGACGCGACCTGCGCGTGGTAGCCACATGAGCGGCGCCGTGCGTTACCAGGTGCGCCATCAGACGGTGTATGCCTATGCCGGGAGCGTCGCGCATGCCCAGCATCTGCTGCACCTGAAGCCGCGCGAGACCGCCACGCAGCGTTGTCTGGAGCAGGCCATCGACGTGTGGCCAGCGGCCCAGCGCAGCAACCTGGTCGATGCCTTCGGCAATCACGCCACGCGGCTGGAGCTGGACCGGCCGCACCAGAACCTGGAAGTCACGGCGCGCATGCGCGTCGAGCTGTTGCCCAGACCCGTGGTCGAGGAGATGGCGACGCTGCCCTGGGAGCAGGTGCGCGACGGGCTGCACTACACCAGCGAACCCATCAAGCCCGAATGGCTGGAGGCGGCACGCTATCGCGCGCAATCGCCGTTCGTGGCGATCAAGCGGCTGTTCGAACTGTATGCCAGCGACTGCTTCCCGCCCGGCACGCCGGTGCTGGCAGGCTCACGGGCGTTGATGAACAAGATCCACCGTGAGTTCGACTACGAGTCGGGCGCCACGCACATCGGCATTTCATTGCTGGAAGTGCTGGCGCAGCGGCGCGGCGTCTGCCAGGACTATGCGCATTTCATGATTGCCTGCCTGCGCTCGCTGGGACTGTCGGCGCGTTACGTCAGCGGCTATCTGCACACGGCACATGGCGAGGAAGGACCCGAGCATCTCGGCGCCGATGCCTCGCATGCCTGGGTGGCGGTGTATGCGCCGCCCTTCGGCTGGATCGAACTCGACCCCACCAACAATCTGCGGGTGGACCGCGAGCACGTGGTGCTGGCCTGGGGCCGCGACTTCGGCGACGTGTCGCCGCTGCGCGGGGTGCTGCTGGGCGGCGGCACGCACTCACTGGACGTGGGCGTGTCGGTACTGCCCGTATGACGGATGCCGGCCAGCGGGCGCTGGCCACGCTGAGCGAGCGTGCGCCCCAGGCAACCGCGTTGCTGAAGACGCTCCCTGCCTTGCAATTTACTGAAGCAATTCAGGTATTTGCCGCCAGCGACTTCGTGCTGGGCGCGGTGTTGGCCGATGAGTCGTTGCTGCCACGGTTGCTGGATCGCGATGCGCCACCCGTCCCGCCGCCGGTGGCAGGCGAGGAAGCCGAATTCATGGCGGCGCTGCGCCACTGGCGTCGCAACGAACTGGCGCGTATTGCCTGGCGCGACCTGGCCGGCCTGGCAGCGCTGCCTGGGACATTGCACGAACTCAGCACCGCGGCCGATGCGGCCATCCGCACCGCGCATGAGGTGGCCTGGAGCGTGCTCGAAAAACGCCATGGCGTGCCGCGCACGGCCGACGGCGTGGCGCAGCCACTGGTGATCATCGCCATGGGCAAGCTGGGCGGCGGCGAATTGAATTTCTCCTCCGACATCGACCTGGTGTTCCTGTTCCAGGAACACGGCGAGACCGATGGCGCGCGTCCGCTCAGCAACGAGGAATTCTTCACCCGTCTCGGCCAGCTGCTGATCCGCTATCTGGACCAGAACACCGCCGAAGGCTTCGTGTATCGCGTCGACATGCGGCTGCGCCCGTTCGGCGACAGCGGCTCGCTGGCGAGCAGCTTTGCTGCATTCGAGGATTACCTGGAGCGGCATGGCCGCGACTGGGAGCGCTATGCCTGGATCAAGGCGCGTGCCGTCACCGGCGTGCCGGCCTACGAAGCGTTGTTCCGCGATTCGGTGCGGCCCTTCGTCTATCGGCGTTATCTGGATTTCGGCGTGTTCGAATCGCTGCGCGAAATGAAAGCGCTGATCGAACGCGAGGTGGCGCGCCGCGAGCTGCACGACAACATCAAGCTGGGTCCCGGCGGCATCCGCGAGATCGAATTCATCGTGCAGGCCTTCCAGCTGATCCGCGGCGGGCAGGACCCGCGGCTGCAGAGCCCGTCACTGCTGCACACGCTGCCGCTGCTGGTGGGCAGCAAGCAGTTGCCGGCCGCCATGGCCGCGGAACTGGGCAGCGCCTACGAGTATCTGCGACGGCTCGAGAACCGCTTGCAGATGCTGGATGACCGCCAGACTCACACGCTGCCTGCCGATGAATCGCTGCAGGCACGCATCGCCGCGGCCATGGGTGCGGCGGATTGGCCCGCGCTGCTCGTGGCGCTGGGTCAGCATCGCCGCCGGGTCAGCGAACATTTCGCCGCGCTGATCAGCGGTGGCGATGCCGCGCAGACGGCCCTGATCGCCGGCCGGCTGGGGCCGTTGTGGGATGGCGAACCCGACGTGGCCACGCTGCAGGCGCGGCTGGCCGCGCAGCAGCTGCCAGCTGATGAGGAGCTGGCGCAGATGCTGCTGGATCTGCGCAACTCGGTATTGCTGCGCCGGCTCGATGAGGTGGGCCGGCGTCGTCTGGCCGAGTTGCTGCCGGCGTTGCTGACCGACGCCACGACGTTGCAGCAGCCGGTGCTGGTGATGCGCCGGCTGCTGCGCATCATCGAGGCCATCGGCGGTCGCTCGGCGTATTTTTCGTTGCTGCTGGTCAATGCCAGTGCACGCCGCCGACTGGTGGAATTGGCCGCGCAGGGCGAGTTCCTGGTGGCGCAGATCGCCGCGCATCCATTGTTGCTGGACGAACTGATCGACACACGACTGCTGGAACAGCTGCCGGATCGCGCCAGCCTGGAGGCCGAACTGTGTCAGCGCCTCGAAGGCGTGGCCGACGACGAAGAGCGACAGGTCGAACAGCTGCGCCACTTCCAGCGCGCGGCCCTGTTCCGCATCGCTGTGGCCGACCTCACCGGCCTGCTGCCGGTGATGCAGGTCAGCGATCGCCTCACCGATGTGGCCGAGCTGATCCTCGAACAGACGCTGGCGCTGACCTGGCGCACGCTGACCGCCCAGCTGGGCATGCCGATGTGTGGCGAGGGCGCGGCGCGGCGAGCCGTGCGCATCTGCGCCGTGGGCTACGGCAAGCTGGGCGGCATGGAGCTGGGCTACAGCTCGGATCTGGATCTGGTGTTCCTGCACGATTCCACCGGCGCGGCACAGAACACCGAGGGCGCGCGTTCCATCGACAACCAGGTGTTCTTCGTGCGCTTCGTGCAGCGACTGGTGCATCTGCTGTCGGTGCATTCGGCCGCGGGCCGGCTGTACGAGGTGGATATGCGGCTGCGGCCCAGCGGCAAGGGCGGCATGCTGATCACGCAGATCGACGCCTTTGCCACTTACCAGCGCGAAGAGGCCTGGACCTGGGAGCATCAGTCCTTGCTGCATGCCCGCGCCGTGGCTGGCGACGCCGTGCTGCGCCAGCAATTTGAACAGGTGCGCTCGCTGGCGCTGTGCCGCGACGTGCATCGCGACACGCTGCAGACCGATGTTCGCGAAATGCGCGAGCGCGTGCGCGCCGAGCTGGGGCAGGCCGATCCGGAAAAATTCAACCTGAAGAAGGATGCCGGCGGCATCGCCGATATCGAGTTCCTGGCGCAGTACTGGGCGCTGCGCTGGGCCGGCGACTACCCGCCGGTGGCCCTGTTTTCGGACACCATCCGGCAGCTGGAATCGGTGGCCTCGGCCGACCTGGTGCCGCAGGCCACCATCGATGTGCTGACCGCCGCCTACCGCCGCTATCGAGAAACCATCCACCACCGTTCGCTGGATGACAGCGACGCGGTGCTGCCGGCTGCCGAGCTGGCCGCCGAACGCGCCGCGGTCACCGGCATCTGGGACCAGACAATGCCATCGCAGCCGCTATAATTCCTGCATGTCTGAAACCAGCAAAGCGCAGCAGGCCAATGCGCAGAACCAGTACGAAGTCACCGCCCGCGACCTGCCGCTGGCCTGTCCCTCACCCGCGATGATGCTGTGGAACTCGCATCCGCGAGTGTTCCTGGCCATCGAAGAGACCGGCTGGGCCAAGTGCGGCTACTGCGGGGCCGAGTACACGCTGAAGTCCTAGAGGCGATCACCCGACACTGTCGCGACAAAAAAGCCCCGCATTGCGGGGCTTTTTCGTCGGGCAGCAACGGGGCATCAGCGGGGATTATCGTGATGCGTACCATCCACAACATGGGAGAGCGAGGTTTCCTTGCAGGGAGCAGACTCGACGAGCTCGGTGCTGGAAAGTTGCAAGACTCGAGGACGCAGTTTCCACGGTTCGGCAAGCACCGCTGGATCTTCGGCCACGGCGGTGTACTCAATTCGATCTCCTGAACGGCGCAGGCGCTCCGTCACCTTCAGCCCTGCGGTATGGAACGTGCCGTCATCACTCAGCCACTTGTCTTCGTCGATGAAGTTGGTGGCCTCGATGACGAGCACATCGCCATCCCATCGCCCCACCGAATCGCCGAGATAGCTTGCTTCCACATCGGTGCGATGCGGACGACCATCTGTCGGGATGACACGGAAGAAGCTGCCTGACAGGTCGTCGTAAATAAAGACCACCTGGCCACGAATCTGCACAATCTTGTCCGGCGGACCGATGCGCGGCAGACCCGGATTCTTGCAACGAAGCGCGGGATCCGTCTGCACCTGGCGGGCGTCGAGATCTTTCACCTTGGCTTCAAACTGCGGTTTGTACTTCGGCCGATCCGGCTTCAGCATTGCGGGGGGCGCTGCTGGCGGAGCTGCAGCGGCCGTTCCCGCTGGCCTTGCCGGCGGGCACATGATGCAGATCGATCCATCGGGGTACTTCGTCGGCGTCAGGAAGTCGAGACCCGATCCGTTGTCCCAGGTGCCGTTCAAGTCCGGATGACCATCCGGCAGCCGGGGCGAAGCGCTGGCGGCAGCTCCGGCCCGCGAAGGTTGGGCCGCCGGCGTTGATTGAGCGCTTGCGGTGGAAACAACGGAGAGCGCAGCTATCGCCGCGCCGCAGAGGAGAACTTTGGCTGACTGAATCTTCATGATCTCTCCAGGAAGCAATTTCCAATGCGATGTGGCGCGTCTAGCCGCGCGTTTGCTGTGGAACCATCGTAAAGAACGTCCCGTCTGGATAGTCGATCCTGAACAGGACGCCCAGATGTGCAGTGCCGTCGCGGGCCGGGTAGCACGTCATCGTGACCACCTGATTGACGGCCATCAGCCTTTCCTTGGTAAGGCCCGCCTTGCGCGCAAAGGCCACCGGCACGGACTCGAGCTGCCACGTATTGACCTTGCCCGCTGCATCCTTGACATCGATGTGAACGATGATGTGTGGATTGATCCACTCCACCTTCGACACCGTTCCAGTGAGCTTCAACTCTTTGGATACGTCGAATTGCCCGGTAATGGAGTGATGGGCAAAGGCAGTTCCGCCGGCGAGCGCAACCATCGCGAACATGGCGGTTTTGACGAAATTCATCCGTATTCTCCCCTGTATCCCGGGCATCGCCCAGGCTCGACATAGTTTGCGCCTTTTCGAATCGCCGGCCAATTATTGCGAAATATTCAGATCCACCCGCAGATTCGACTTTTGGGAAACGAGCTACCGGTACGGCCGGTACGATTTCTCTTCGACCAGCGCTGAGCCCAGCGCCTGATTGATGCGTCTCTTGATCGCGGCGCGTTCGTCATTGGTGACATACACCGCGCGCGCCAGCTCAATGAAGCGGGCGTCGAAGGTCCTGGCCAATTCCCTGTCGCGGATCTCGTCTTCGATGACCCACAATTCGGCGTTCACCTTCTCGAGCGCCTGTTCGTCGGCGGTGATATTCACGCCGGCCGGAACCGACTGACGCCAGGTCTGCTCCAGCAGTTGCAGTTCGTGCTTCACGTTGGCGACTTTCGCGGGATCGCTCATGCGCGCGGCCTTGATGCGCAGGATGGTGATCTTGTCGAGCAGCTCGCCGGGCGAGATGGGAACGAGGATATTTTCCATGCGGGGATTCTAGCCTGCTAGCAGCGCATCGAGCTTGCCGGTCACGTCGGTCACTTCGATCAGGTCCATGGCGCCTGGCACTTCCACATCCTCGGTCCAGCGCAACTCGGCGGCACTGCGCCCCTTGAAGCGGCGCGCCGCGGCGTCGAAGCGGTCCACACACCAGTGCTGCGACAGATAAGGCCCGGTGCGCTGCAGACGTGTGCAGCCATACAGACCGATCACCGGCGTGTTCACCATGGTGGCCATGTGCGCCGGACCGGCATCGGGCGACAGCAGCACGGTGGCGCGTTCCAGCAGCGCCAGCAGCTGCGGCAGCGTGTCCTGGCCAACGAGGTTGGTGACCGGTACCTGCGCGGCGCCCTCGATGGCCGCGCCATAGCCGCGTTCGTAGTCGTTGGGCGCGCCGCAGATCACGGCCTGCATGCCATGACGGCGCACGGCATGATCGATGACGGCGGCATAGCGCTCGACGCTCCAGCTGCGCACGCGATGGCTGGAGCAGGGGCTGACCAATAGCGCGCGAGTGCCCTCGGGGATGCGCTCCGTGGCCCAGGCGCGCGCCGCGGCCGGGATCGGCAGGTCCCAGGCCAGGTGCCGGTCCTCGATGCCCAGCGCTGCCGCGAAATCCATGTAGCTTTCCAGCGCATGGCAGGGGGCATGCGGTCCCAGCCGCGCATTGGTGAACAGCCACTGCATTTCACGTCCGCGCGACCGGTCGTAACCCAGCCGAACCGGCGCCGATACCAGTCGCGAATACAGGCTGCTGCGCAAT
>Ga0190274_10000562_pt1 | contig 21826 bp, 16 predicted proteins | sample Popmic531T_FD_133002 | JGI IMG/M metagenome (GOLD analysis project Ga0190274, IMG submission 133002) | Populus adjacent soil microbial communities from riparian zone of Yellowstone River, Montana, USA - 531 T | ecosystem: Environmental > Terrestrial > Soil > Riparian zone | place: USA: Montana... | reverse complement strand
GGAGCATTGCTAAGTCGCTGCCAGGTGTATGTTTTAAAACCACTTAGTGATGATGATCTGCAAAAACTGATTCAGCAGGCAATTGAAAAAGATGAATGGCTAAAAAAGAAAAATATTATCATTAAAGAATACGAGGCCCTATTCACCATTTCCGGCGGCGACGCAAGAAAAATTCTGAATCTTATTGAGCTCTGTGCAGATGTAATGAAAGAAGGTGAAGAGCTGACCGATAAAAAAGTAATGGATATTGCACAACAAAGAATTGCATTATATGATAAAAGCGGCGAGCAACATTATGATATCATTTCAGCATTTATTAAATCAATTCGGGGCAGCGACCCGAATGCTGCCGTTTACTGGTTGGCGAGAATGATCGAAGGTGGGGAAGATGTAAAGTTCATTGCACGCAGATTAGTGATCTTAGCAAGTGAAGATATAGGTAATGCAAATCCCACTGCATTGGTTTTGGCAAATGCCGCTTTTGAAGCGGTAAATAAAATTGGTTTTCCAGAATCAAGTATCATTCTTTCTCAATGCGCTACGTACCTGGCGGCTTCACCAAAAAGCAATGCGGCAGTTGCTGCGATCGGTGCTGCACAATCCGCAGTGAAACAGCATGGCGATCTTTCTGTTCCTCTTCATATCCGCAATGCCCCTACAAGATTGATGAAAAATCTTGGTTACGGAAAAGATTACCAATACTCACACAGTTATGAAAATAATTTCTCGGCACAAGAATATTTACCCAAAGAATTATCAGGAACAAAATTTTATGATCCGGGTAAAAATGTAAGAGAAGAAGAGTTGAGAAAGTTTTTACGCAGTCTTTGGAAAGAAAAATATAATTATTGATCTTTTATTTCCACTACTCTTCCATGTTCAAGTTTTATAAAATGAGAAATACAGGATGGCCTGTCGTTTTCGTAATGAGAAACAAAAACCATAGTCTTATTGCCCCTGATACACACTTCGTTTATCAATTCAAGAAACTCATTTTTTCTTTCTGTATCTAATCCCTGGCAGGGTTCGTCAAGGATCAATAACGGGGGATTTTTTACCAGGGCTCTTGTTAACAAAACAGCTCTTTGTTCGCCAACAGAAAGCTCATACAATCTTTTTTGCTGAAGATCTTTTAATCTGCAAAATTCCATCCACTGGTCCACCAACTCGATTTCCACATACGATAGTTGCCTGAATAGCCCGATCGTATCATACAATCCCGAAGCAACTGTTTCAAAACATGTAGAAGATTGATTGAAATAAAGATGCAACTCGGGAGAAATAAAACCGATCTTCCTTTTTATATCCCAAATGCTTTCACCACTCCCACGTTTTTTACCAAATAAAAAAATTGAATTTGCATAAGCCTTCGGATTATCTGCAGTAATCAAACTCAATAAAGTTGATTTTCCCGCTCCATTAGGCCCTGAAAGTAACCATCGTTCACCTTTCGTTACTTTCCAGTTCACTTTATCTAATATTATTTTATCCCCGTACTGAACAGAAACTTCTCTCATTTCAATTACAGATTTGTAAGCTGTATTTGTCTGTTCTGCCTTTAAAAATTGTTTAAGATCAGGGCTGATAAAATCGCTTTTGATCTCTATCGGATCTAATTCTATCCTTTTGTTGAATGCTTCAAGCTTCTCAAAAGACTTTACTTCTCCCTTTTCCAACAAAAGAACCTTTGAAATACTTCCCGGTATTTCTTCAGGAGATGTTATTAATATCAACAGTACACCGCTTTTTATTAATCTTTCAAATTGTTGCTGAAGCCAGCCCCTTGTTTCTTTGTCCAAACCAATAAAAGGTTGATCCAGGATCAATACAGTTGGTTCTTCAAGCCTGGCTTTTAATATTTGCAGTTTTTTATTCTCGCCATTTGACAACTGGATCAGTCTCTCATCTCTGAGGTACTCAATACCCATCTCTTTTAAAAACACTTCTGCAGGTTTTAAATTTTCGCCAAACGATTGTGCTACCGTTTCCGTTTCTTCTGTATCATAAGAATTGAATCGCTGCTGATAATACAAGTCATTGGTATGTTGAAGATTTTTGAAATGATGCAGTTGCTCTACAAAAACTATTTTACAGTTTGTGTCATTGGCAAACTGAATTTCACCTCTGTAGAATATTTTTTTGGCTAATGCAAGACCAAGTAAGGTTTTACCGCTACCTGAAGACCCTATAATGGTAAGACTTTCGTTTTCATAAAGACAAAATGAAATTCCATTCAGCACATTTTTACCTGAACGGTTTACGGCCAGGTTCTCAACTTTCAAAATACAGTTAGTCGTATTGCTCAAATTCTTCCATTATAATTAAGATAATTTCAGCCTCATTACGGATTGTACAACAAAGGAAAAAACTGCCCCTGCATCTTCTCTCCTTTTCGCACAGTAGGAACTCCCTCCAACAACGGTTCATTTGAATCAGAGATAACTCCATCGGCAAAAGTATTTATCACAAAAGCCCTTCTTGGCTTATCACTCTTATTTTCTCCTGAACCATGTAATGTCAATGAATGATGAAAGATCGCTTCGCCTGCTTTTACCTCTGCATATTGCGGATTGTCAAATTGTTTTTTTTGCTCATCATTTAGAAAATCCCTGATACCTTGTATATCTCCGGCAAGTACAGGCTTTGGCAATAAGCCCCAACGATGACTGCCTGCAATGTATTGAAGACATCCATTCTCCCTTGTTGCATCATCCAATCCGCACCAGCAGGTAAGATGCGCCACTGGTTTTGTTCTAGTCCAATATGAATAATCCTGGTGCCATGCAACAACACCACCTTTTTTTGCCGGCTTCCAAAAAAGTTGGTCATGCCAGAAGCGAATCGGAACATTTCCTAATAATTGACTTGCAGCAACAAGAAAACGAGGGTTCCATAATACGTCATGAAACCCCGGTCCAATGCGCCATGCACCTAATGCATGAAATAATATGGTAGACGGATCAGCAGATTCGTTTGAATGAAATTCATAATACAACGAATGAGACGGATGATTGACGTCGGCAACCTCAGAAAGTTCATTACGTAAAAATTTTACCTGTTCATCATCCAGCATTTTTATCCCTGGCAAAAAGCCATTTTCATTAAAAAATGATACTTGCTCATCAGTTAGTTTAAATTTCTCCCACTCAGCTTTTGATGTGGGCCAATGAAATAAGTCGCTGACAAGCTTATGCACATGGCTAAGGTCTTTTACCGACATAGAATTGTTTTTTTAAAATTACTGTTTTGAATGCAATGGCCGTCGATTTCTTATTTTTAACTCTAAATTTTTCGCATGAATAAACTGTTTTTTACTGCTGCGTTAATCACCTCATGGAATTTATTGTTTTCCCAAACAAATCAAAAAGATCCAATGATCGTTAAGATGGTTAATGAAGTGTCTAAAGATTCATTGGAATCTTATGTGAAAAAGATGGTGAGCTTTGGCACAAGAAATACATTAAGTACACAAACAGATCCAAATCGTGGTATTGGTGCGGCCCGCAATTGGGTATTGAGTCGCTTCAATGAATTTGCAAAAAATTCCGCTGGAAGGCTGACCGCAATAATTGATACTACCACTTTACAAAAAGATGGACGAAGAGTTGATACTATACTTTTGTTAGGAAACGTAATGGCAACTTTAAAAGGCACTGATCCCACTGATAAAAGAATATTCATTATTAGTGGGCATTTGGATAATATGCGCAGCAGTGTGATGGATAGAACAGGGGATGCTCCCGGCGCCAATGATGATGCTAGTGGTGTAGCAGCAGTAATGGAATGTGCAAGAATTATGAGTAAGCATTCTTTTCCGGCAACAGTCATATTTGTAGCAGTAAGCGGTGAAGAGCAGGGCTTACTCGGTTCAACTTATATGGCAGAAAAAGCTAAAAAAGAAAGTTGGAATATCGAAGCCGTATTGAATAATGATATTATGGGTGGTAATAACCAAAACGAAACAAATAAAGCCAATAATAACCAGGTGAGAGTTTTTAGTGAAGGACTTTCTATTTTAGATACAGGAAGAATTGCAACAACTATCCGTAATCTTGGTTTGGAAAATGATGGCAAGCCAAGACAACTTGCACGATATGTAAAAGAAATTGGTGAACGTTATGTAAAGAACCTTAAGATCGTTATGATCTATCGCAATGACAGGTTTCTGCGTGGCGGAGATCATACTCCTTTCGTGCAACGTGGCTTTGCAGCGGTACGTATTACCGAAATGAACGAGAATTACAATCACCAGCACCAAGACGTAAGAATTGAAAACGGGATAAAAATTGGCGATCTACCTGAATTCATGGATTTTGAATACCTGAGGAAAAACACGGCAATGAATCTTTGCAATCTTGCAAATCTTGCGAAATCTCCTTCGCTGCCACAAGAAGTAAAAATTGAAACAAGGAAGCTTACCAATTTTACCAACCTGTCCTGGAAAGCGCCTGCTTCAGGAAAAGTTAAAGGCTATCTTGTATTAATGAGAGAAACAACAAGCCGTGTATGGGAGAAAAAGTTTTTCACTACTGATACAAAAATGGATCTTCCTTATTCAAAGGATAATTATTTTTTTGCAATACAGTCAGTAAGTGAAGACGGTAATGAAGGTTTGCCTGTAATACCGACGCCTGGGCGTTAATTAAAAAAAATATGGTGAACTGGACAATAAAAAGATTTGATGAATTAACCGTAGATGAGTTATATAATATACTGCAACTAAGAAATGAAGTATTTATTGTTGAACAAAATTGTGTTTATAACGACCTTGATGGAAAAGATCAATCAGCCTGGCATTTAATGGCAGCCGAAGATGATAAACTAGTCGCATACACAAGAATTCTTCCTCCCGGAGTTTCATACAGCGATCCTGCAATTGGCCGTGTTGCCACTTCTTCATCAAAAAGAAGATCAGGATTGGGAAGAGAACTGATGAAAAGATCAATTGAAGCCTGCGAAAAATTTTTTGGCAAAATCTCTATCACTTTAAGTGCACAAGTTTATTTGCAAAATTTCTATGAATCATTTGACTTTATTGTGGTAGGTGAAGAATATTTAGATGATGGAATTCCTCACATAAAGATGTCGAGAAAACCTCTTGGTAAAAGCACCGAGTAAAAAAACTTCTTATTGCTATTGCAATAAAAATACCCGCTATTCGTCATTGATTGGTAGGAATTTATTTTCTACTTTAGTCGCCAGTCCAAATCCTAAAATTTCGGAATCTTAAAAGTTCCGTTGAAAAACACAAATCTGGTATCTATGAGAGCAATTATACACAGTTGCCGTATATTGATTACGGTTTTATTACTGTCTCTGTCATTTTGGTCCAATTCACAATCCATTTCTTTTAAAGATGGAAAATATGAATTCGGACTTGGCCTCGGCCCGTCTTTCTTTCTTGGAGATCTTGGCGGTGCCAGTGGTATTGGTAAACCATTTATAGCTGACACAGACATCCCACTCACCAAATTTTCAAAAGGACTTTATTTCAATATATATCCTGCTGAATGGCTGGGCCTTCGTCTTGCAGTTAATCTATCACACCTCGAAGGAAGCGATGACGAGGTGAATCTTTCCGGTGGCCGTGAATTTTCAAGATGGCGCCGTAATTTATACTTCCAATCAAAAGTTACAGAAGCTTATTTGGGCTTTGAATTTTATCCAACAGTTTTTCTTGAAAATTATGATGATTTGCAGGGAAAATTCAGACCATATGGTATCGCAGGAGTTGGTGTTTTCCATTTTAATCCTAAAGCTTATTATTATTCTGATCCGAATAATCTGAATTCAAAGCAACTAGTGGAACTAAAACCCCTTCGCTTAGAAGGTCAGGGGATGTCACAATATCCGGATAGGAAAGAGTATAGTTTAACACAACTTGAAATTCCTATGGGTGGAGGATTTAAATATTACATTAAAGAGAACCTTTACATCGGCTTAGAAGTTTTACATCGCAAAACATTTACAGACTATATTGACGATGTAAGTACTAAATACATTGATCCAATTCATTTTTCTCAATACCTGGACCCAGCAGATGTACCTGTCGCCTATCAATTGCATAACCGTGAGCCATTCCGTAATATAACAAGAACCTACATCGGCAAACAACGTGGTGATCCAAAAGAAATGGATTCATATTTTTCAACCATAATCCGTTTCGGCTGGAGATTAAATGGAAACAACTCGCCTAACCGAAGAGCGTTGCGACAGCTGCGATGTCCGCTTTACTTTTAATCCGACACCAATCCGAAATCCGAACCCAATATGAAGACAAACTCTACTCTATCTTATATAAAAAATTCATCCTATCTCTTTGGCCTGACTTTGCTACTGGGCTCTACCCAGTCTTGCTCAGTAACTGAAAACACAAATACTGAAAGCAAAAGCGCAAAGACATCAAAAAAGGAAAAAGAAGTAAAAATTTACCCTGACTTATTAAAAAATGTCATGCATGTAAAAAATGCAGAAACTACAAAGATTGACTTCTTTGTATTTGATTCGGAGGGTACGATCATGGTACATTATAAAATGAATCAGAAAGATCATAAAAAAATTAATGGCCTGGAAAAAGGAACTTATACTTATCAGGTTTTTAAGAATGATGAGATGAGTGAGTCAGGAAAGATCGTTATAAAATAGTTCTTTATAATATTTAAGGCAGTTCCAATAAGGGCAGCGGGCTCTTTAAAATACCATACCTGGTGACTAAAACCCTAATCCGTTCTCTATTTGTTACTCTCAATGTATGTATTAAAATTTTATTGAACACCTGCTGCCATCCTTATTGGACGCTTATTACTTTGCTCTTTTATTTACCACCCAAAAAAATCCCTCAGTCAGGAAAAGTTTAATCTGTACACCCTAGATGAAAGTCCGTTGGTTAACGACAATCATTTGAAAACGATTATTCCTTATCCCTCCTGAAAAGCTGCGGGTTTTTTTATTTTATTTCGTGTGCCAGGAACTCTGCAGTATAACTGTCTTTACAGTTTACCAATTCTTCAGGCGTGCCTTCAAATAAGATCTTACCGCCGCCATCACCTCCTTCAGGACCAAGATCAATAACATGATCGCCAACTTTTATAACATCCATGTTATGTTCAATGACAAGTACTGTATTGCCGCGATCTACTAATTTATTAAGAACCAAAAGTAAATGCTGAATGTCCTCAAAATGCAAACCCGTGGTTGGTTCATCCAGTATATAAAAGGTTTTACCTGTGTCTTTTTTGCCAAGCTCTGTGGAGAGTTTGACCCGCTGTGCTTCTCCTCCACTTAAAGTAACGGCACTTTGCCCAAGAGTGATGTAACCAAGTCCTACTTCCCCAAGAACTTTTATTTTCCGGTAGATATAAGGAATATGCTGGAAAAATTCTACGGCTTCTTCTACCGTCATATCAAGCACATCTGCAATAGATTTTCCTTTGTACCGGATCTCCAGCGTTTCTCTATTATATCTCTTGCCATTACATTTTTCGCAATGCACATAAACATCGGGGAGAAAATTCATTTCAATAACTCGCATACCACCGCCTTCACACACATCACAGCGGCCACTTTTTACATTAAATGAAAAACGACCCGCATTATAGCCCCGGATCTTTGCTTCCGGAATCGAAGCAAACAACGTTCTGATATCTGTAAAAAAACCACAATAAGTGGCAGGATTGCTTCTTGGCGTACGGCCAATTGGTGACTGATCGATCTCTATCACTTTATCAATCTGTTCAAGCCCCTTTATGTTTTTATATTCCAGAGGGGATACTCTTGAACCATATGCATGTGTTGATAGAATCGGGTAAAGTGTTTCATTGATCAATGTCGATTTACCGCTACCGCTAACACCAGTAACAACAATAAATTTTCCCAAAGGAAATTTTACATCAAGATCCCTAAGATTATTTCCTTTTGCTCCTTTTAACTCTATAAATTTTCCATTGCCTTTCCTTCTTTCTTCCGGCACGGCTATTTTATGATGACCATTGAGATAACTGGCCGTAAGTGTATCAAGCTTGAGCATTTCCTTAGGCTTTCCCTGCGCAACAATTTTTCCACCATGAAAACCTGCTTTTGGTCCTATATCAATTAAGTGATCTGCAGCCAACATAATGTCCTTATCATGCTCCACTACTAATACACTATTACCGATATCACGAAGATTTTTTAAAGCGTCAATCAGCCGATGATTGTCACGTTGATGCAAACCAATAGAAGGTTCATCAAGAATATAGGTAATACCCTGTAGCTGCGATCCTATCTGTGTTGCTAATCGAATTCTTTGTGATTCACCACCGCTTAGCGTTTTTGAAGCACGATTAAGTGTGAGATAAGTTAGCCCGACATCCAAAAGAAATTGAAGTCGTTCTCTTATTTCTTTTAAAACATCCTTTGCAATATTTTTTTGCTTATCCGTAATCCTTAATTCAATACCATCAAACCATGCAGCAAGATTATCAAGGTTCATTGCACCAAGCTGCGAAATATTTCTTCCCAATATTTTAAACCAAAGGCTTTCTTTTTTCAATCTTGCTCCATTACATGTACTGCATGTTTTTAATGTTGTGAATTGCTGCACCCAATCCCTTAAAAACTCCGTGCTACTTGTTGAAACGAACCACCTTTTCAGCATTGGTACTATTCCTTCATAACTTCCCGTATACTCATGCGGTACTGTTTCATCTGAAGCATCCACTTCCATTGTTGAACTAATGTTCTTATCGCCAAATAAAAGCAGATCTAATTGCTGCTTCGGCAATTTACCTATCGGAATGTCTAATTTTATTTTATACTTCCGGGCAAACTCCATCACTTGCTGAAACACACTGGCATCTCTTTCTTCTCCTAAGGGTGAAATACCTCCTTCTTTTACGCTAAGCGTTTTATCGGGTAACACCAGCTCCATATCAATTGTAAAAATATTTCCAAGGCCTTTGCAGGTTGGACAGGCACCATAAGGCGAGTTAAAAGAAAATGAATTAGGCGATGGCTCTTCGTAACTTATACCTGTGTCTTCACACATTAGTTGTTTGCTGTATTGTACCAGGTGTTTTTCTTCTACCAATAAAAACATCAGGTCCTTTCCAAGCTTCAAAGTTTGCTGTACACTTTGACTTAATCTTGCTTTTAGATCATCTGTTACTTGTAAACGATCAACGACCAACTCTATGTCATGGATCTTATAACGGTCGACCTGCATTTTTGGAACCAGGTCTTTCACTTCGCTATCAACTCTAACTTTTAAATACCCTTTTTTACGAACATCTTCAAACAATTCGCGGTAATGACCCTTTCTTCCTCTCACTAACGGGGCAAGCAATGATATTTTTTTGCTTTTATATTTTTTAAAAATATTCTCTACAATTTCCTCTTCGCTCCATTTTACCATTGGCTTACCCGTATTGTATGAATAAGCTTCTCCCACTCTTGCAAATAATAGTCTAAGAAAATCATATATCTCGGTAACTGTACCTACTGTTGATCGCGGGTTTTTATTTGTAGTTTTTTGTTCGATAGAAATAACGGGAGAAAGACCGGTGATCTTATCTACGTCAGGTCTTTCCATATCGCCGATAAATTGTCGTGCATATGCTCCAAAAGTTTCCATATATCGGCGCTGACCTTCTGCATAAATAGTATCAAAAGCAAGTGATGATTTACCACTGCCACTGATCCCTGTAATGACCACTAATTTATTTTTTGGAATTGAGATATCAATGTTCTTGAGATTATGCACTCTTGCTCCGTGCACCTCAATCGCCTCATGATTTATTTCTTCAACAGTGATCCCGTTATCTCTTGATTTTGCCATAGTAAAAAGGGTAACGAAGATAGCAACTATATTGTGCCGGAGTGTTTACTTTCAAACAACTGTTTGCAAAAAATGGGAGCTGTAATTTGTTTTTTGGAACTTCCTGCATTCACGGTTATCTTTGCGACAGTTCTTAAATATTACATAAGGATGCTTATCAAGAAAGGCTGAGGGATATGGCCCGATGAAGCCTTGACAACCTATTCTTCGTTTCGCCCAGGATGACATAAAACCTGTGCATTACGAAGGGAAAGGTGCCAATTCCACCCAAAAAACAGGGATAGATAAGTCAGTGTTCAAGCTTAAAATAATTTTCAAAATATTCAAAGCTCACCTGATTTATCGGGTGGGCTTTTTTATTTTTAGTAATATTCAAGATCATCATATTTAATTTATAAAAAATAGAAAATGAGTTATCACAAGAATCTTACGATCGGTTTATTCGGCTTTGGCGTAGTTGGCGAAGGACTTTATCATATCCTCAACCAAACACCTTCGCTAAAAGCTACCATAAAGAAAATTTGTGTCAAGCATTCCGATAAAAAAAGAAATGCCCCAATTGAATTATTTACAACTGATAGAAATGAATTGCTTTTTGATCCGGAGATAAATGTGATCGTGGAAGTGATTAACGAAACGGATGCGGCATTTGAGATAGTAACAACTGCATTAAAAAACGGAAAAGATGTGGTAAGCTCAAGTAAAAGGATGCTGGCTGAGAATATGCCGGAGCTTTTGGGACTCCAAAAACAAACCAACCTTTCTCTTTTATACGAAGCAGCTGCCTGCGCCTCAATACCTATTATCAGGAACCTGGAAGAATATTATGATAACGACCTGGTGCAATCGGTAAAGGCAATTGCTAATGGCACCACTAATTTTATTCTTACAAAAATGTTTGAAGATAAATTGGAATTCAAACAAGCCTTACTGTTAGCACAACAATCCGGATTTGCCGAAACGGATCCCACGTTGGATGTAGAAGGATATGATGCATTGAATAAATGGAGTATCCTCTTAAATCATTCATATGGGATCGTGGAGCGACCGGAGAATATTGTTTTCACAGGAATACAAAACATCAATCAAAATGACGCAGCGGTTGCAAGGGAAAAACATTATGAAATAAAGCTAGTAGCACAGGCCAAAAAACTTAATAATGGTGATGTGGCTGCATTTGTTTTACCGCAATTTGTAAACCAACATGATCAACTTGCTTTTGTAAAAAATGAATACAACGGTGTAGTGATCGAAAGTGGTTTTTCCGATAAGCAATTTTTTTACGGCAAAGGTGCCGGCAGCTTCCCTACAGGATCTGCTGTGTTAAGTGATATTTCTGCTTTGCGATACGATTATCATTATGAATACAAAAAACTTTATCATCACCAGCCAAACCAGCTAACGGAAGATTTTTATTTGAAAGTCTATATCAGCTTTGACAATGGAGCATATATTCCAAAAGAAAAATTTGAATGGATCGAAGAATGGCATGCTGACATAAACCGGAATTACCTGATCGGAGTATTGCCTTTCTCAGAATTAAAGAATTCAAAATGGTGGAAGGAAGATAATATATCACTTATACTTGGACCCGAACCTATTATTGAAGATGTAGAGATAAGGAAACTAAAAAAGAAAAGTCTTGAACTAGCTGGCGTCACATTATGAGAGCTGATAAACTCGCATTACTTTTGTAAAAATTCTATCCTTGCTCCAGGAAAGACCGACAAATAATTTCGGCATAGCTTTTATTTTAACCACCATTATTGCTATTGGCACAGGTTTATTAATTCTTGTGGCTGGAAAAAACGGGGCATTTCAGCTTATTAATAGTAATCATAATGAAATAGCTGATCAATTCTTTAAATATTTTACCCATTATGGCGATGGCTTAATGTGGGCCCCATTAGGCATTTATTGTTTTTTTTATAGACGAAAATATTTTACCGCAGTTGTTGCAGGAGTTCTTATCTCAACCATTTTAGCCCAGTTTTTAAAGCGAGTTGTTTATCCTGATGAATTAAGGCCAATCAGCTATTTATCTGAAATTTTTCCTGTTCATATCGTTGACGGTGTTACTATGAGAAAAGTTCACAGCTTTCCTTCGGGTCACACAACAACAGCATTTGCTATGGCGCTTATTATGGCTTACATAATAAACAGAAAAACATGGTCCGTGATCCTGCCTTTACTTGCTTCTTTAGCTGGCTATTCAAGAGTTTATCTTGCTCAGCATTTTCCAACCGATATTTTTGCAGGAATGTGTATTGGGATAGTTTCTGCTATTTTATCATTACTGGTATACAAAGAAATAATACGCCGTTTAAATAAAAGAATTGTATTGAAAAAAAGTATTTAGATTTAGTCGTTGTATTTACAACAAGAATTCAAGCGGCAATTTTGGAAGAATCTGAATTAATATTTTTTGCCTTCCCTTTTTTACTAATATGTTTAAAAAAAAATATTGTGAAGACCTGAAAAAAAGTATTGAGTAAAATTTTTATATCAAGGCGAAAGTTCATCTTTTGAATGTATACAGAATCATAATAAAACCTGGTGACGATATTATAGGAATCTTCTGCTGGTCCACGAAAGCCTTTCACTTGAGCTAAACCGGTAATGCCCGGTCTCACCAAGTTGCGAAATTTATAATCTTGAATATATTCGGAAAATCTGTTACAATCCGCAAACATGTGTGGTCTTGGACCAACAATACTCATATCGCCGAGCAAAACATTGAAAAATTGAGGTAGCTCATCCAAACTGGTTTTACGAAGAAATTTTCCAATGGATGTTATACGGCGATCATTATCACTTGCAGAACATTTATCGGCTTCAAGGTTCAACACCATTGTTCTGAATTTTATGCATCCAAAACTTCTCAATCCCCTGCCAACACGTCTCTGAATAAAGAAAACCGGGCCTCTTGAATTTAATTTTATCAAAATAGCCATGAGGGGAACAATCCAGCTTAGCAAAAAAATAATTACTAAAAGTGAAAGTATAACATCAGATACCCTTTTTAAAAGGAAAAAAGATGCCTTGTTATCAATATAACTACGAAAGGGAGTCTCGTCCGCCTCAACAAACGGGCTTAATTCTATTTGGCTTGTGGTTATCATTAGTCTTTCATTAGTTTCTACACTCCGCAGTGTAGTAATAAACATAGGATTCGCAAAGCTATCGGTTTCCGCAACTCATCCAATACCCCATATGTGGTATTTGCTTAAAAAAAACTTAAAACATTGATCTGCATCATGTCCACCGCTAGGACAATTGTATTCACGAGAACGTTGCGCCAACCATTTTAATTACAGAATTTAAAATGTCTAAGCTTAACAATCGTTTGCAATACCCACAGACTGAGTAAATGATATTGGGTTTAAAGTTCTTGGAGATAAATCCCTAGTCAGTGGGTTTTTATGAAATAATAATTTGATAACTTATGAATGATTGTAAATTTCTTCTTAAACTAGCTGTGGCACTGTTTCATTCATTTTTGACCAGGGATAAAAAAGTTGAAGTGTTTTTCTCGTTACTTTTGCGACTCCAAAAACCTCCGCTTGAAACTGAACTAAAATTTCATGAATATTGGTATTCTTGGTACTCGTGGCATTCCAAATTCCTATGGAGGGTTTGAGCAATTCGCCCAATACCTTGCAAAAGGGTTAGTCGACAAAGGGCATATAGTATTTGTATATAACTCCAGTTCTCATCCGTACCAGGAATCTACATGGAATGGCATCCATATTATTCACTGCAATGACCCTGAAAATAAGATCGGCACAGCCGGTCAATTTATTTATGATTACAATTGTTTACAAGATGCCCGAAAAAGGGGGTTTGATGTTTTATTACAATTAGGCTACACCAGTAGTTCAGTTTGGTATCGTTTCTGGCCAAAAAAAGCTGTCAACATTGTAAATATGGATGGGCTTGAATGGAAAAGAGCAAAATACAATAACCTCACACAAAAGTTTTTGCAATGGGCTGAAGGAATAGCTGCCAGACATGGGGATGTATTGATCGCTGATTCAATAGGTATTAAGGATTACATTCAGACAAAATATCAAAAAGAGGCAGTCTATATTCCTTATGGTGCTGAAATTCCAGAAAGCTTTTCTGAATCATACCTGGCAGATTTCAGCTTACAGGCAAATCAATATTATCTCCTGATTGCAAGGATGGAACCAGAAAATAATGTTGAAATGGTTATTCGTGGCTACCTTGAGTCTGGTCATCACTACCCTTTGATCCTAATTGGGAGTACGCAAAATAAATATGGGCATTTTCTTTTTAAGAAATATGCTTCTGCCTCAGTTCGTTTTCCAGGCAGTACTTATGACTATTCTTTGATAAATTCACTGAGATATTTTTCTGCTTTATATTTCCACGGCCATTCTGTTGGTGGTACTAATCCGTCTTTATTAGAAGCCATGGCTTGTAGATGCAATATTGCGGCACATGATAACGTGTTTAATAGAGGAATTTTAGGAGACGGTGCCAGGTATTTTTCAAATCTTCATGACGTGAAGAAAATTATTATTCAACCTTTTCAGCAAAATGTGAATTCACAACTAGATCAGAATAATATTGAAAAAATTAAGACGTGTTACAATTGGGAAAAAATCATTGCAGATTATGAAACTATATTTTTGCAGGCCTACACGCAAAAAAATAGTCAGAATTGATTTGCAATCTTCATTGGTTATACTGTCAGTATTAAATTAGCGAACTTAGGCTCTCAGGATAGGCTTTTGTTTCTCCCCAGTCCTTATCACTTCTTTACAAGTTCTGTCTATCTCACAATCATTCTATTTTCATAGTAAATAATTTTATTAAATAAAATACAATCTTTGTCAGGGAAACTTTTCATTTCGAACAACTACATTAAAAATTATAATTTGATAATCCACCAATTAACTGAAAAAAGAAAGTCGCATCTTATCCTTTATCTAATACTGATTTGTGCTTTTGTGATGCGGCTTTGGAAAATAGATTTTCAAAGCTTATGGTTGGATGAGCTTCACACAATGAATGAATCTGATCCTGACATTGGATGGAAGGATATGCTGAGTTATCTAAAATGTTGCGATCAGCATCCTCCATTGTTTTTTTTCCTGACGAGGATATCATTTGAGTTCTTCGGTCATACGGCGATGTCGGTAAGGCTCATTTCCGTCATTGCGGGTACAGTAAGTGTTTGGGGAATGTATCTGCTTGGCAAAGAAATCTTGAACAGAAATCTCGGTCTGATTGCCGCCGCATTGACTACTGTCAACTTTTATAATTTATATTATTCACGGGAAGCCCGAGGTTATATTATGGCTTTTCTTTTCGCAACTCTTTCCTTTTTGTTCCTGATACGCCTCTTAAAAAAATTGAGCGTTAAAAACAGTATTTTATATTCTGTGTTTTCATTATTACTACTTTACTCCCATTATTACAGCTTATTTGTGCTGGCATCGCAAATAGCAATTATTATCATGTTATTCTTCTTTACTGAAAAAAATGATAGGAAATCCTATATAAAATGCTTTTTATTAAGTGGTTTAATTGTAGCAGGAGGATATCTGCCCTGGCTTCCACATTTACAAGCCATATCCAACATTCAATCATTCTGGGTTTCGCCTGTGCCTATCACTTTTTTTTATGATTTCTTCTTCGAATATTTTGGTCACATGAAATTCCTAAAACCAATACTTCTTGCATTGTTGATGGTTTATGCATTCAAAGTTTTGTATGCTGAAAAAAAGCTTACATCAAATCCGGTAAAATCGAATCCCTTATGGTTCAGCTTTATAGTATTGTCGATATGGATCATCGTCACTTACCTTATCCCATTCTTGCGATCATTGTTAGTAGTTCCCATGTTGTTTCCAAGATATACTATCGTAGTATTACCTGCCTTTCTAATAATCATTGCTTATGCCATAGAGTTGATAAACTTTAAACCGGTAAAAATGTTAGTTCTTTCCGCTTTCATTATTATCTCGTTGGTCACAATTATAATTTCCAGGAGGTATTATTCGAAAGTATCAAAATCACAATTTCGTGAAATGACACAATTTGTAGTAGAGAATAACAAAGAAAATTACCCGATCATAAACGAACTAGTTTCATGGCATCATCAATATTATTTCAAAAATTTTAAATTTAAACCTACAATGCTGGAAGGCAAAAAAGTCAGTATTGTGGATTCCATTCTCAATTCGGCAGATCCCAAATACCAGGTAAAAGGCTTCTGGATAGTAGGTGCTCATGGAGAGCAACCTCTAACTCCAGAACAAAAAAAAGGATTGGATACAGCTTATGTTATGAGATTGGAACATGCTTTTTATGATGCATGGGCGGAGTTATATACTCTAAAAAAATAAACACTTTAACATGTTATCGTGAAGGCCATTAATGAACATGAAAGCATATTTTTGCAAACCTTCAAAAAATTGGTAGTGGAAACCATATAAATATTTCTTATGATTACTTTGGTAATTCCTGTCTATAACGAAGAAATATTGATTGAGGAACTTTTTAAAAGAGTTCAATCTTCAATGAATGTGATCGGAGAAGACTATGAAGTAATTCTTGTCGATGATGGTAGTCATGATAATACTCTCTTAGCCTTAAAACGTTGCAATGAAAAAGATAGAAGATTTAAGGCATTGGCCTTATCCAGAAATTTCGGCCACCAGGCGGCTTATACTGCCGGTCTAACGTATGCAAAAGGAAATTATATAGCGATGATGGATGGTGACCTGCAAGATCCACCTGAATTGTTAAATGACATGTTTAAAAAACTTAAAACCGAGGAAGTAGATATCGTGTACGGCAAAAGAAATGCAAGAAATGAAAAATTCACTAAGCAGGTGTTTATAAAATTATTTCACCTCATTTTTAAAAAATTTTCTAATCTCGAGAACATACAAAATGTAGGAAACTTCTCTATCATGAAAAGAAACGCCCTTGAAGCATTTCTTTCAATGCAGGAAAAGAACAGGTACCTACCGGGTTTAAGGTCTTTCATTGGCTTTAAACAGGGGTTTGTTGAATATTCCAGGCCAGAAAGAGCAATGGGTGAGCCAAAAATGAGTTTTATGAAACTGGTGGGTTTAGGGTTTGATGCGATTTTTTCTTTTTCAAATCTTCCCGTAAAAATTTGTCTTTATTCAGGATTGACTGGCATCATTTTAATCGTCCTGGCATTATTATATATCGCAATAGGCAAAATAACAGGTTTGGCACCTTTAGGATGGTCTTCAATTATCCTCAGTATATATTTTATTGGATCAGTTCAGTTATTATCGATTGGGGTTTTAGGAGAATATATATTTCGAATTTATAAAGAAACCCAAAGCCGTCCCATTTTCATAGTAAGTAAGTTTATTGAATAATATTGAACGATATATTTAATGAGTGAAGTCCCTTACATCGGAAACGAATTGCATCTATTTCAACATGCATCCAATTGGAAGCAATACTATGCGAAGAATCTAAAACCATTTATAAAAGGCGATGTGCTTGAAGTTGGTGCAGGTATGGGAAGTACGACGAACTATTTATGCGATGGATCACAACGATCATGGTTATGTCTAGAGCCAGATTCCAGTCTCTTTAAAGAGTTAGAAACCAAAATTAAAAACAAGGAGTTACCTGGTCGTTGTACATGCATAAAAGGAATTGTTTCAGATCTAAAATCCAATCAAAAATTTGATACAATCCTTTACATCGATGTGATTGAACATATAGAAGATGATAAAGCAGAACTGAGACAAGCCGCTGAGAAACTCAATAAAGGTGGTCATCTTATTGTACTTGTGCCGGCTCATCAATCTTTATTCAGTAAGTTCGATACGGCCATAGGGCACTTTAGAAGGTATAATAAAAAAACGCTTGCTCCAACTGCTCCTGCCTCATTACAACTGAAGAAAATAAGATACCTGGATTCAATGGGGCTGCTTGCCTCCCTTGCAAATAAATATTTTCTAAAACAAGATTACCCAACACTTGATCAAATACATTTCTGGAATAATTTAATAGTACCAGTTTCCCGGGTAACTGATATATTAACTTATTACAGCGTCGGTAAAACATTGATCGGCATCTGGCAAAAACCAGGATAAAAGATTTACATGAAAAATAGACTTCTATATGCAGCTTCATTTGTAGCAGTGGTACTCATTTTTCAAATAAGCTATGGCTTGCAAATATTAGTGCCTACTAATATTAGTTGGATGATGACTGCATTGCATGATTGGGGAACACATTACCTGGGTTGGCTATATTATAAAAATGAACCTTGGCAATTTCCTATTGGTGGTGTTGCTAATTATTTTTATCCAATAGGTACCAATGTTGGCCTAACTGACTCAATTCCCCTGTTTGCTATTTTTTTTAAAATCTTCGCAGGCATTTTACCAGAAAATTTTCAGTATTTCGGCATATGGCTTTTTTCATGTCATTTATTAGCAGCATACTTTACCATTAAGCTTTTTCTTTTATTAAAGGTGAATCACATCATCACCTTCATTGCAGTTATACTTATCGTTGCAAATCCTGTTCTTATTCACAGAGGCATGCATCCCGCGTTGTGTGCTCATTGGTTACTTATAGCATCCATCTATTTGTATTGCTTAGACCCCAAAATTATTACGGTAAAAAAAAACCTTACGTATCAACTCGTTTTATTAATCCTATCAGCGCTAATCAATCCTTACATGTGCTTAATAATGTTTGGATTTACTGTTACGATATCTGCAAGACTTGGTTTCTTTGATAAAATTTTATCTAAAAAATATTTTTTTGCATATAATGCAACTTCAATTATTATTCTTTTACTCACATGGTACATTGTCGGAATTTTAAGTTTTAATTCTGGAGAAAACCTTAGTGTTGACGGGAGTTATGGTTTATATAGTTTAAATCTGAATTCGCTATATAATTCATCTGGTTGGTCCAACTATTTGCCGGGATTAAAACAAGTAAGCTGGCACCAATATGAAGGATTCATGTACTTAGGGCTGGGCATGTTGCTGCTGCTTGCTCTTTTATTTCTCTATTTTTCTTATTTTTTTCTTGCTAAGATTATATGGAAGACCCAGCAAGAATTTCCATTCCATGTAAACAAAAAATGGTTTATTCCATTAGTTGCAATGGTTGCAGTTTTTGCTTTATTTGCTATCACTCATGTGGTCTCTTTTAACGATAAGGTATTATTTAAAGTGCCACTTCCTAATATATTGATCAAGCTAGGAGAAACATTCCGGGCAAGTGGGAGATTTTTCTGGATTCCTTATTACTTAATTATACTTTTTGCAATTGTTTCCATTGCGAGGATCGGGATACACATAATTGCCAAAATTTCTATACTTACAATTATTCTTTTTATCCAGCTTAAAGATACAAAACGTCTTATAAACATGTATAACCTTAGTTATGGTTCTTACCATACTCCCTTGGATGATAATAGCTGGCAAAATCTTATAAAAGAATATAAAGAAATAGCTTTATATCCGCCATTCGAAGCGACCTATTTGACAAAACTTGATTACCAGTATTTTTGTTTCCTGGCAGCAAAAGACGCGAAACCAATAAATACAGGCTATGTAGCACGGGCTGATTATAGATCCATGGATAAATATCGGGACAGCCTGGAATCTAATATCCAAAATGGCAATTTGTCTCCTACCACTTTATACATTACAACTGCAGCAAACTTAAATTACTTCTCTCCTTCACTACAATCAAGCGCTTCAGGAATTGGTACGCTTGATAACTATTACTTTATTTACAACACGAATACTAAAAATGAAAAATTGCTGTCACTGGTTAATAAAATAAATGAGAATAATAAAGAACGTTTGGATTCAGTAAATAAGATAATTAATAAAAGAACACTTTTTACAGAAAACGACAAACCAGCAAATAACGGAAAAGAATCTATTCAGTATTTTATTGAAAAAATCAATGTCGTGGAAAAATATGTTTCAATTGCAGGTTGGGGTTTTGTTAATAATACAGACAATAATAAAGGCGATTCTGTTTTTATTACTTTAACAAATAATAATATTTCATATATCGCCCCTGCATCGTTGCAGGATAGGCCCGATATTACAAGTCATTTTAAAAAGTCGTATTTAAATGATGCAGGTTTTAAAACCATTGCATTTTTTGACGATTTGCAAAAAGGAAATTACCGGTTAGGTATCGCCATAAAAAATGTTCAGGGAGCATTTATTCATCAGTTTACCGATAGAACTGTAAAAGTTGGTCTAAAAGAAAATGCAGAACCTGAAAAAATAACATCCCTCCCTTCGGTGGGTAAGATTATTTATAATTTTGATCTTTTTGAAAATAGTAGCAGTGATATAAAGTTGGGTGGGTGGGCAGCAATTGAAAACCAATCTGCCGATGAACAAATAATAAGCTGTGTGTTTAAAAATGAAAAGGATATTTACAAATTTGTAACTGAGCCAGTAAAAAGGCCAGATGTTACTGCGTATTTTAAAAATAAAAATAAGCTCGACAATTCCGGTTTCTCAGTTAAAGTTTTAAAAAATGTTTTTAATAAAGGTAAATACCAGGTTGGGATCATTATTAAAGCCCGATCCAATGAAGAAGTCTTTATGATAACAGACAGGGTAATTGAAATTCAATAATTATTTTTTGAAGGCTAAGATTAATTAATAAAGCGAATGAGAATAGGCATCGATGCGAAATCATTTTTTTCAGGCCCGGTTAGTACAACTGTCGTTTTACAAAATTTGCTTCCTGAGCTTATAAGGCTTTACCCCGGTAATGAATGGATACTTTTCCTCAATAAAAATGACAAACATTTAGAAATTCCTTTTAAAGGGGAAAACATTCATACCTGTTATATATGGGGAGGAATGAATATGCTTTCCAATATCTTCGTTGTGCCCTCAGTCGCAAAAAAAATGAAAGTAGACGTAATGGTATTTCAAACATTCCCATGTTGGCAAGGTAAAATACCAGGAATTGCTTTTATACACGATGTGCTTTTCAGAGATTATCCTGAATTTTTTACTTGGAAAGAGAAGCTTTATTTTAAACCGCTACCTTTTTTAACAAGAAGAGTCTCCCGCCTCACTGCTACCACAGAATTTGTCGCTAATAAATTAGTGGATTATAATTATACCAATAGTCGTTCAAAAATTGATATTGTTCCATTGGCAGTTTCGTCAAAATTTAAACCGGTAGAAAAATATGATACAGAGACTCTGAAAACAATAAAAGAGAAATTCAGACTACCAGATGAATTTCTGTTATTTGTTGGAAGACTAAACGTAAGAAAGAATATTGAAACATTGTTAAAGGCATTGCCTTTGCTGGAAAATAAAAATATTCCACTTGTAATTGTAGGAGAGCCTGATTGGAAATCACCAGATCTTAAAAATATACTTTCATTGCCAGAACTTAAGAATAAAATTTTAATAACAGGACGAATGACAGACGAAGAATTAGCTATAACCTATGCAATGTCGAAAATATTTTGCTATCCTTCTTTTGCAGAGGGTTTTGGGTTACCACCACTGGAAGCTATGGCATCTGGAGTTCCTATTATTGTATCGCAATCAACTTCATTTCCGGAAGTATGTGAGGATGCTGCAGTGTATGTAAATCCTGCACAAGCTGAAAGCATTGCCCAAGCCATAAATAGTTTGTTGAGCGATTCTGAATTATATTCTCAAAAAAAACAAAAAGGTTTCGCTCGGGTTTCTAAATATAGATGGGAGTTAAGTGCTCATGCAATGATGCAAAGTATTCATAATGCTACTAAACAAACTAAGAAATAAATAGTTTATTACTCTTACTTTTTAGTAATAAATCGTCCCTGGAAATTTACAACTCCATCGTCATCTTTCTGCCTTACGTATATTCCAATTTCGTATTTACCCGGCTTAAGATCCTTCTTTGAAATCTTTGCAGAAAAGCCACATTTATCAATATTAATGCTGCTTTTAAGATAGGCAGTTACATCAGGCCTTAATCTTG
>Ga0190274_10000561_pt1 | contig 21861 bp, 18 predicted proteins | sample Popmic531T_FD_133002 | JGI IMG/M metagenome (GOLD analysis project Ga0190274, IMG submission 133002) | Populus adjacent soil microbial communities from riparian zone of Yellowstone River, Montana, USA - 531 T | ecosystem: Environmental > Terrestrial > Soil > Riparian zone | place: USA: Montana... | reverse complement strand
GACCTTCGGCATGGAGCTGGAGTTCACCGAGGGGATGCAGTTCGACAAGGGCTACATCTCGCCGTACATGGTCACCGACCAGGATCGCATGGAGGCGGTGCTGGAGGACCCCTACATCCTCATCGCCAATCAGAAAATCGGCTCCGTGCGGGACATCCTGCCGGTGCTCGAGCAGGTGATGCAGGGCGGCAAGCCGCTGATGATCGTTGCCGAGGACGTCGAGGGCGAGTGCCTCGCGACGCTCGTCGTCAACAAGCTGCGCGGCACCTTCACCGGTGTCGCCGTCAAGGCCCCCGGCTTCGGCGACCGCCGCAAGCGGATGCTCGAGGACATCGCGATCCTCACCGGCGGTGAGGTGATCACCGAGGAGATGGGACTCAAACTCGAGAACACCCAGCTCACCCAGCTCGGTAAAGCCCGCCGCGTCGTCATCTCCAAGGACACGACGACCATCATCGACGGCTCCGGCGAGGCCGACGACATCAAGGGCCGGATCAAGCAGATCAAAAACGAGGTCGAGAACACCGACTCCGATTTCGATCGCGAGAAGCTCCAGGAGCGTCTCGCCAAGCTCGCCGGCGGTGTCGCCGTGGTCAAGGTCGGTGCCGCCACCGAGACCGAGATGAAGGAGAAGAAGCACCGCGTCGAGGACGCGCTGCAGGCGACCCGCGCCGCGCTCGAGGAGGGCGTCGTGCCGGGTGGCGGTGTGGCTCTGCTCAACGCTCAGGCCAACCTCGACACGGACAAGCACGACGATCCGGACGAGGCGACCGGAGCCCGGATCGTCCATCGCTCGCTCGAGGAGCCGGTCCGCCAGATCGCCGAGAACTCCGGCCTGGAGGGCTCGGTCGTGGTCAACAAGGTTCGCGAGCTGAAGGCCGGCGAAGGCCTCAACGCGGCCACCGGCGAGTACGGCGACCTGATCGCCGCCGGCGTCATCGATCCGACCAAGGTGACCCGGTCGGCGCTCGAGAACGCCGCCTCGATCGCGAAGAACATCCTCGTGACCGAGGCGATCATCGCCGAGCCGCCCGAGAAGGAAGCCGCTGGCGGCGGTATGCCCGGCGGCATGCCGGACATGGGCGGCATGATGTAACGACTCACGGACCTGGCTCGAAAGCCCGGTGCGCACGCCTGGCGGCGGCGGATCGGCTCAGGGCGGCGTCCTCAGAGGCCCGAATAGCTCTGCTATTCGGGCCTCTTGCGTTCTTGCCCTGATTGATCCGGCGCTCGCCAGCCGCACACCCCGGATCTTCCGAGACAGGTCCGTGAGTCGGGCCGCTAAGGGGCCTTTGCCGTTTTAGGTGGAGGCGGCGGTAGCGGCGGCAGGATGCTGGCGTTGTATTCGGCGTACTGGAGGAAGCTGGGGCGGCGGATCTTGAGGCGCAGGGTGTTGGTCGTGCGCGGGTAGAGGCGGAGGTCGTAGGGGTTTGCGCCGGGGCCGAAGCCGGCGTAGTAGGTGAACATGCGCACGCGCGGGTGCTTGACGGTCCAGGCGACCAGTTGTTTGACAAAGCGCGGTTCGTCCTCGCCCGATACCGCCCACTCGGTGATTGCCACCGGCTTGCCCTTCCACTGCTTGCCGACGTAGAAGCGGTTGAGGTCTTCCCAGACCGGATATTCGGAGTAGAAGTCGGTGCCCGCCCAGTCGACCCAGCGCGCGCCGGGCCAGTAGTTGCCGGGGAAGTTGCCCTTTACCCGCGGCGAGCCCCCTGGCAGCGGGCTCCAGACGATGCTCACCGGCGCCGCCGGCAGTTCGGTTGGGTTTGGTCCCTTGGTGCGGTTGAGCGGCGGCAGGCCGATTTCGGCGAGCGTCGCGTTGATCCCTTCCAGGGTCTGGCCGCCGCGCACGATCGCGACGATGCGGCGGAAGGCCTGCTTGTACCAGCCGGTGGTGTGTTCGCCGCCCTTCTGGGTGCCGTCGCAATTGACCGCCGACCAGGCGTTGAGGCAGCGATTCGGCTCGCCCAGCGGCCTGATGTAGGCGAGCAGTTCGTGTTTGGCGAAGAAGTCGTTGAGCTGCAGCAGGTAGTCGTCGCCGGCGCCGAGCGCGATCTGCTCCGGCGTGATCAGCTCGCGCAGCGTCTGGTCGTCGATCGTGGAGATGGCGAGGACTGGCCGCGTCGCGGTTTCGCGCCAGCGTTCGTAGGCCTGGTTGAGGCTGTTGCCCCAGGGGTGGAAGGTCTCCAGCAGAGACGGGTGCTTGCTGAGCAGTTCGGTGAATTCGTTGAACTGCAGCGTCGTCCCCTGGTCGCTGACGCCGAAGAGGACGCCGGGCTTGGGCGGGACCAAGGTCAGCGCCCGCGCCGGCGCGGCGACGATCGCGGCGAGCGCCACTGCCACCGCCAGCACCCCTGCCTGCCTAGCTCTCCTCCAGTACATCGCCCATCCTTCTTGGCTTGACTCCGAGCTCCTCCGCGTCGGCGGTGCCGCGCTCGCTGACCATCGGAACCTCCATCAGCTCCGCCTCCTCCCAGGTTGCAAACACGGCCTCGCCGAAAAGGGAGCGGGTTGCGAGCAGGCTGGCGCGGATCAGCGGCAGCGGTACGTGAACCAGCGGGCGGGGGCGCCCGGCGACGCGGCTGACCAGGTCGGCCATCTCGTCGTAGCTGAGGGTCTCCGGTCCCGCCAGCTCGTAGCGCTCCCGCTCACCCCGCTCGAGCGCGGCGATGACGCAGCGGGCCGCGTCCTGCGCCCAGATCGGCTCGAAGCGGGCCTGGCCTTCGCCCGAGACCGGCAGCACCGGCAGGAACGAGAAGCGGCGCAGCAGCGTCACCCACGGATCGGAATGGTCGTAGACGATCGAGGGGGCGAAGATCGTCGTCTGCAGGGAGGAGGAGGTGACTGCCCGCTCGGCCAGCCACTTGGCACGGAAGAAGCGGGTGCGCTGGGCGACCGAGGCGTTGAGGGCGCTGAAGAAGACGAAGCGCTTGACGCCGCTGCGCTCGGCCGCCCGCAGCAGCCGCACCGTCGCCAGCCCGTTCAGCTCCTCGATCCGGTGCGGCGGCTGGTCGCGGATCGTCGCCGCCAGGTGGACGACGGTGTCGACACCGCGCAGCGCCTGGCGAACCAGGTATGGGTCCGACATCTCGCCGAGGTCGCCGAGGGCTATCTGCACGTCGACCCGCCGCGCCCCCAGCCGCCGCGGCTCGCGCACGAGGCAGCGCACGTCCTCGCCCCGTTCGAGCAGCAGCGGCAACAGCCGCGATCCAACGCTTCCGGTCGCTCCGGTCAACAGCAGCATCGAGCGCTCGATGCTAGTGGTGGCTCTTCTTCTTCGGCTTGGGCTTGACCGCCAGGGTGAGATCGACCGTGCCGCTGGCCGGGCTCGCCGCGGCGCTTGGTGTCGAGGACTTGACGACAAGCGGTCCCAGCCTGCGCCCTTTGGGCGCCCTCGGCCGTTTCACCTTGCCAAGTGCGCAGTGGGCCGCGGCAAGCGCCACCCTGGCCCGCGCCAGCGTCTTTCTGGCGAGCCTCGGCACCGTGCAGACCGGCGTTGCCGGAGTGGTTGGGGGCACGACTATCTGCGTGAGCTTCCTTAGCGCTTCCGCTGCTTCTTCGGCTTCGTCCGGTGGTCCTTTGACGATTTCGGTTTCGGATGGTGTGTGCTCTTCGTATTTGATCGGCGGAGTCGAGCAGGCCGATGTGTTGAGCGCCTCGTCGGTCGCGGTGGCCGAGAATTCCGAGACGGAATCGTCCGGCACGGTTACCGCGATCCCCGCCGAGCCGAGTTCTTCCGCTGTGCCGGTTTCGACCGCCGCACCCTCGCAGGCGGGGTCCGAGTAGATCTTGATGGTCGAGCCCCCCTCGGCGGAGCCGACGATCTTCGGGTGGTTCTCGTTCGCCGGCGATGCCGGGTCGGTCGACGTCAGCTCGGGCGCGGCCGGGGGTTCTTCGTCGACGGGTTCGCCGATGCCTTCCAGGACGTCCATGGCTTTTGACGCGTTCAGGCGGCCCTGCGAGGCCGTTTTTCCGGCCAGCGAGGGAACGGGGTCGGCACCGGAGAGCAGGGCATCCTTGACTTCCGTCACCGTCGCGGAAGGCATCCGCGAGAACAGCAGGGCGGCGGCACCCGTCACGTGGGGAGCCGCCATCGAGGTCCCCTGGAGGAAGCCGTAGCTGTCGGCCTGTCCGATCCCCTGGACGCAGACGATCGAGATGTCGTCGAGCCAGACTCCGCTGCCTTCCGCGGGGGCCGAGCCGGCCTCGAAGCGGAAGCGAACCTGGACTTCTCCGCCCGCATTGAAGCTGGCTGGCAGTTCGAGGAAACGTCGCTCGAGACCCGGCGTGGCCGTGCTGGGAGGGGATGAGCCGGTTTTCTCGATTCCGTTGAGGAGCACCGAGTAGCGGTATTCGTCGCCGGTGGCAAGAGAGACTCGCCGCGTCTGGTTCAGTTTGCAGCCGCTGTTCGCTGGGAACGTGACCGGCGCGGACGTTGTCTCGCGTTCGGTGTTCGCAGCCGGGGCGCCGACCGCATCGGTCATTCCAAACGAGGTCAGGGGCGATTCGTCCGTGCGTTCGAAGCCGCCGTCGGCACCTGTCGCGGGCCACTGCGAAGCGAAGTCGTCGATCGTGAAGCGCTCGTTGAGCGGGGTGGCGAATGGATAGGTGCTGAGCGTCTCGGTTCCCGGTGCCCCGATGTCCACCGACGTCGTTCCCCAGTCTGAGAAGCTCGCCAGCCCGTCTGCCTGATCGGTGGCCGCAACGCAGATGATGTTGTCGATCGCGCCGGGCACCGAGGGGGATGCCTGGGTCTGCGGGGTGTAGTCGCAGGGGTAGTGGTGGATCGAATCGTTGTCCTGGCCGTCGTTCCCGGCGGAGATGACGAAGAGCGTCTGGGGATTGGCGGCGAACGCGTTGACCTCCGCCTGGTTGAAGCCCAGCCCACCGAGCGACATGTTCGCCACCCGCGCGCCCTCGTCGGCGGCGTAGTTGATCGCGGCGATCTGGGACGAGACAGGGCAGCGGCTTTCTTCCTCAGAGGGCGATCGGGAGCAGACCCGCAGCGGCATGATCCGGATGTCCTGGGCGACCCCCGTGATGCCGACGCCGTTGTCTCCCGCCGCCCCCATGGTCCCGGCCGTGTGAACTCCGTGCCCACCGGAGAGGAGGTCTTCGTCCGTGGGATCCCCGTCGACGACAGGCGTCACGTCGGAGTTGGGCCCGACGAAGTCGGCGCCGTGGACGTCATCGACGAATCCGTTGTTGTCGTCGTCTTCGTCGTTGCCGGGGATCTCCCCCAAATTCGTCCAGGCCACGGATTCGAGGTCCGGGTGTTCGAAGCGGTAGCCGGTGTCGAGATCGGCGATCACCGTCGAGGGGGTCCCCACGGTGCGGTTCCAGGCCCCGAGCGCGTCGATGTCGTCGCCTTTGACGGCCCCGCTGAAGCCGTTGACGCCAGGACCGCCGAGGTTGCGCAGTCCCCAGAGCTGGCCGAAGAGCGGGTCGTCGGGAATCGCGTTCGGGGCGCTGTAGCTGTCGGGTTCGGCCAATGCCACGGCCGGATTGGCTTCGAGGGAGTCGATTGCCGCGTCGATCGGTTGCCCATGTTCGACGCTGAGCAGTTGGAAGCGGGCGTCTCCAAGGCCGTGCTCGACCGTCACGTCCGCGTCGTCGCGCGCCTCGGCTTTGTCGGATCGCCTGGCGCTGTGCGTCCATTGGACGATCAGGTCCGTGCTGGAAACGGCGGATTCCGGCGTCGGCGGGGCGGGTGGTGGCGCCGCGGAGTCCGCTGCCGCAGCTGCTGGGGACGCGGAAAGGAGCGCCACGAGCAGGACCGATGCGGGCGAAAGCAGTCGGTTGAGCACCCGTCAACGATAGCCAGGGGACGAAATCCCTAAAATGCATGTCCGCGTCGCGGTGGGGGCCAGGCTCCCCCCGCGCACCGAAAAGACGACCCAGGAGATTGCATCGAATGACCTACGTCATCGCCGAGCCGTGCATCGGACAGAAGGACAACTCGTGCGTCGAGGTCTGTCCCGTCGACTGCATCCACCCGACGCCCGACGAGCCCGACTACGACTCGGTCGAGATGCTCTACATCGACCCCGACGAGTGCATCGACTGCGATGCCTGCGTCGAGGCCTGCCCGGTCGACGCCTGCTTCGCCGAGGACCAGCTCCCAGCCGAGTGGGCCAAGTACGCAGAGATCAACGCGAGCTACTACAAGAGCAAGGCGAGCGCCTAGCAAACCGCAGGAGGCGGCGCCTCGGAAGAGGTCTGCCCGGAGCAGCCTGGCGACCCGCTGATCATCCCTTAGGGGTGCAGGCGCGGAGGACTTCGGCATTGGCATGGGTCTCGTCGCTGAAGATCGCTTCGCTGCGGACTCGGATCTTGCCGTCAGGACACTTGAGGGCAAGGACGCTGAGCCTTTTCCCCCTGTAGGAGAATTGTCTATCGATCGTCGCGCTGACCGAGGTCACAGAGCCGTAGCCACCGGCGATCTTTGAAACCGAGATGAGCGCCTTCGTGTCAAAGCGGCCATTGTGGATTTTCGTGATCTTGACCGGCATCGCGATCACAGCTGAGACCGGGGCGGCAACGAAGCCGTAGACGTAGAGTGTCGTCACGCCTTCCTTGACGCCGCCGTTAAAGATGACCAGGTTGACTGGGCGCGTGAACGGCAGCTGTTCGGGGAATGCGATGTCGATGTTCATCATGCCTCTGCCGATAACTGCGTTCTTACAGATTTCCCTTGGGTCGCCGAAGTCGGGATTTCGCCGAAGCGGGCAGGCCGGGAGGCCCTTAACGTCGATGGCGCCGTTCTTGTCGATTTCGAGGAGGAATTCCGTGAGTGCCGGTGGGTGCGTCCCGTCAACCGTTTTGATCTGGCCGGAGAAGTTGAGGGCGATCGGAGTCGGCACGGTCTTCGAGAGCGCCTTCGGGGCGAAGCCGCCGTTGAACGTCAGTTCAAGGTTGCCGGCGGGGACGGTTACCGGGCTCTCCGCTCCAGCGACCCCGGCGAGAACCGGGACGATCAAAACGACGAGGAGGGTGGCGGGCGTGCCGCTCAACAGTTTGCCTCGAATCATGTTCATCTCTCCTCTCTCCTCGGTGCGTACGCGGCGCCCTCCGAGTACTAGGTCAGTCTTTGGAGCGCAGGAGCGGGAGCAAGTGCCAACCAAGAGCGTGCTGTCACGCGGGGGCGTTCAGGTGACTATCGAGGCAGATTCCCTCGCACTCAAGCATCTCCAAGTTACTCCTACTCCTCTCTCTCGTACTGACCGCGTACCGAGATACGAATGCTGCAAGGAGCCTAAAGCTCTGACATCCGGCATCGCCAGCTCGGCGCTGAGATGCAAGAGCAGGAGCGCGGCCTGACGCTGCCGGCTTCCTAGCTCACGCTTCTTCACGCGGGCGGCCCTGGGGCCGCCCGTTTTCATCCCTGGACGACCGGGAGGGGAATGCCGCCGACAGGCGGCGCTTCGGCCATCGCCGGTGCCGCCTGCAAAACCGGCAGCTCCTGGGGAGTCGCGGCGACGATGCCGCGGGCGGCGTGGCGGATCGCCTGGGATGCCGGCGAGTCGGGCTCGGCGGTGACGAGTGGCGTGCCGGCATCGGCGTGTTCGCGCAGGGCCTCCGAGAGCGGGACCTTGCCGAGCAGCGGGATGTCGAGTTCGTCGGCGAGCAGCTGTCCGCCGCCCTCGCCGAAGATCGTGAAGCGCTCGCCGTCGGGGGTGGTGAAGCCCGACATGTTCTCGATCGCGCCGAGCAGCTCGAGGTCGAACTTGGCCGCCATGTCGGCGCCGCGCTTGGCCACCGTCTGCGCCGCCGGCTGCGGCGTGGTGACGATCAGGAACTTGGCCTGGGGGAGCAGCTGGGCGAGCGTCATCGCGACGTCGCCGGTCCCCGGCGGCAGGTCGAGCAGCAGGTACTCCAGCTCGCCCCAGGCGACGTCCTCGAGGAACTGCTGGATCGCCTTGTGCAGCATCGGTCCGCGCCAGACGACGGCGGAGTTCTCCTCGACGAAGAAGCCGATCGACATCACCTTTACGCCGCCCGCCGATTCCAGCGGCAGGATCTTGCGCTCGCCGTTGACCTCGGGCTTGCTGTTGACGCCGAGCATGCGCGGGATCGAGTAGCCGTAGACGTCGCAGTCGAGGGCGCCGGCCGAGTGTCCTTCGGCGGTCAGCGCCGCGGCCAGGTTGGCGGTCATCGTCGACTTGCCGACGCCGCCCTTGCCGGAGGCTACGCAGATCACGTTTTTCACCTGGGCCAGGGCCCCGGCGGGCAGCTTGGCCCGGCCGAGCGTTTTCTGCAGGTCGCCTTTCTCCTCGTCGGAGAGGACATCGAAGCCGACCGCGACCGCAGTCACCCCGTCGAGCTCGGAGACCTGCTTGGCCACCGCCTGTTCGAAGTGGGAACGGATCGGACAGCCAGCGGTGGTCAGCGAGACGACGACCTCGACCCGCCCGTCGTCCTTGACCTCGATCGACCGCACCATGCCCAGCTCGACGATCGAGCGGCGCAGCTCGGGGTCGATCACTGCACGGAGCTTCTCGGTTATCTGATCCTGCGTCGGAAGTGACATTGAGGCCATTCTCGCAAAGGCGCCCCGGCGGCACCGGCTGGGGACTTTTCGCTGGCGAGGGGGGAGAGATTTCGCGGCTGCGCCCTTGGCCCCCAAATGCCGTCGAGCGAAGGAGGGTCGATGTCGGGGACGAGGGGTGGATTGGCACGGGTGATCGCGATGGGCGTCGCGCTGGCCCTGGCGCTGTTGCTGCTGGCGGCGAAGGAGGCGACCGCGGGCAAGTACGCAGTCGCTCAGTGCGGTTGGTACATCGGCGCCGACGCGAACTGGGCCGACACAACGGGTGGCGCCAAGTTCCGCTCGGACGGCTGGTGCGTCCCGCCCGCCGGCCAGGACCCTTTCGACGGTGCCCACCTGAAGAGCTTCACCCGCGACGGGCAGTCGACCGTCTCCGGCACCCGCTTTGCCCGCTGGCGCTGGGAGGCACCGGCCGGGACCGGCATCGCGCAGGTGCGCGGCACCTGGTGGCATGCGCTGCACGACGGAATGGAGCAGCGGATCGGGGTTGGCACCTGGAATGGTGGCTTCGACGTCTTCGCCTCGGCTGCCGCCACGGACACCACCCCGCGCGAGTTCGTCGCCGGCTTCAACCCGCCCCAGCCGGCGCTCGAGGACCGGTTGCTCTGCGCAAAAACCGAGAGCAAGTGGTGCAGTCTCGACTCGGGCTCTTGGTCGGCCGTCCGCGCTCTCACCATCACTGTCCAGGACGACCAGTGGCCGGGAGTCGGGATCGGAGGTGACCTCACCGCGGGGGGTTGGCGGCGCGGCACGCAGGGCGTGAGCTTCTGGGGAAGCGACACCGGCGCTGGTGTGCGCTTCGGGGAAACGGCCGTCGACGGCGCGCGCGTGAACCTGACCGAGTACGGCTGTGCGAAGGCGATGATCGGCGGCGAGTGGCGGGCGACGCAGATGCGCCCCTGCAGCCTCGGTGTCTCCGGCGGGACGGCGATCGATACCACGCGTTTCAGCGACGGGCCTCACAGCCTCCATAACTGCGTTGTCGACTTTGCCGGCAACGGGGGCTGCACGGTGGACCAGGCCTTTTACGTCGACAACAACCCGCCGGCGCACCCGCGCAATCTCGCCCTCGCCGGCGGCGAGGCCTGGAGGCGCGCCAACGACTTCGACCCTGCCTGGGCCAACCCCGACCAGGGGGTGGCGAGCGCAATCGGCGGCGCTTTCTGGCGCATCGAGGGCCCGGCCGGCTACGACAGCGGGGTCAAGTTCGCTCCAGGGCATGAACTTGGCGCGCTGCAGAATCTCTTCGTGCCCCGTGCCGGTGTCTATTCGCTCAGCATCTGGCTGCGTGACGAGGCTGGGAACGACGCACCAGGCTCGGCGGTCGCCGTGCCCCTTCGCTTCGACGATGTCCCTCCCGGGATTGCCTTCGATCCAGCCCCTGCTGACGGCGCCGTCCCGGATCAGATCCTGGCCCGCATCTCCGACGACCATTCGGGCCCTGCAAAAGGAGAAATCCAATACCGCCGGCTTGACAGCCAGCAATGGACCGAGCTGCCGGCGAAATTCCAGCCCGGCGACACGCTCACCAGCGCCAAGCTTCTCGCCCGCCTGCCCAGCGATCTCGGTCCCGGTACCTACGTATTCCGCGCCGACGCGGTCGATGGTGCTGGCAACACGGCATCGACGAGCCGTCGCGCTGACGGCACCGAGATGACCGTGCGCAAGGTGGCGGGAGAAGCGATCGCTGCGGTCAAGCGGGCGGAGCCGGTGCGGCCGGTGGCGCGAGGCAAGACACGGATCTTCGCCCGCCTCGGCTGGCGAGGACGCAGCGGCACCGAGCTGACCGTGCCCTTCCAGGCGGGCGCGATGCTCAATGGCCGCCTGCTCAGCGCCGACGGCGCGGGCCTCGCCGATCGCACCCTGCGGATCGTCTCGCGTCCCTCTCGCGGCGCACTCGGCAGGACGCGGGTCGACTCGGTCGGCACGGGGCCGCACGGCGGCTTCCAACTCCGCCTTCCCGCGGGCACTTCACGCCGGATCGCGGTTTCCTTTCCGGGTGAGGAGCGACTGGACGGAGCAAGTCGCAGCCCGCTGACCCTGCGGGTGCGCGGCGGCATCGATTTCCACGCTTTCCCCGAGGCGCTGCAAACGGGCGAGGAAGTCCACTTCCAGGGCCGCGTGCGCACGCTCGGCGCACCGCTGCCGCGACGCGGGAAGCTCATCGCGATCCAGTACTACGAGTCGGCGTCGAAGCGCTGGCGCCCGGTGCTGGTCACCCGCAGCGATCACGGCGGTCGCTTCCACGCCAACTATCGGTTCCGCTACGTCAGCGGCACGGCCCGCATCCGGCTCCGCGCGACTGCACTCGCGGAGGAGCGCTGGCCCTACGCGCCGGGTGCCTCCCGGCCGATCGTCGTGCGCGTAACCGGGTAGGGTTTGCCGCCATGTCGCAGGCCACCCTTCACACCAACGCCGGGGCAATCGTGCTCGAGCTACATGACGAGGACGCGCCGAAGACGGTCGAGAACTTCCGCAAGCTCGCGGCGGACGGCTTCTACGACGAACTGATCTTCCACCGGATCATCCCCGACTTCATGATTCAGGGCGGCTGCCCGGAGGGAACGGGCCGCGGCGGGCCCGGCTACACCTTCGAGGACGAGTTCAACGAGCACAAGATCGTGCGGGGCGCACTGGCGATGGCCAATGCCGGCCCCAACACCAACGGCTCGCAGTTCTTCATCGTCACCACCGGGTCGGCGCCGTGGCTGGATGGCAAGCACACCGTCTTCGGCAAGGTCGTCGAGGGCATGGACGTCGTCGACGCGATCGAGTCGACCGAGACCGATGGCTCCGATCGTCCGGTCGAGCCGCAGACGATCGAACGCGTCGAGCTCGCTGACTAGCCCTCCGCCGCTTACTTCGCGATCTTCGACCAGAAGCGCACCCACTCCCGCTCATGGCCGATGCCGGCTTCGAGGGGGAGGCGGATGGCTTCCGGGGCATCGGCGCCGAGCTCTGCGAGGAGCGCCTCGTAATCGCTCAGCTTTTTGCGGTGCACCGGTAGCTGCGCTTCCGACAGCGGCTTGGGCTCGGCGCCGAAGAAGAGCCTGAGCAGGCCGGGATCGCGGAGCTCGGCCAGGTCGGCCGTCGGTTCTTTGAGCCAGTCGCGCAGAGCCTGCCGCCCAGTTGCCGTGAGCTTGTAGTGGCGCCGCCGGCGCCCGCCTTTCTCGCGCCGCTCGGCCAGATAGCCGCCCGCCGCCAGGCGCTCCGGCTCGCTGTAGAGCTGGGCGTGCTGGATCGACCAGAAGTCGCCGAGCCCGGCAGCCACTACTTGCTTCAGCTCGTAGGGCGTCGCCTCTCCGGCCGCCTCGGTCAGGCCGAGGACGATGTAGGACGTGGGGGTGAGGCGAATTTCGCTTGACACTTGTGGATGATGTTGGTATCTAATAGACCGTCTATTTTGGACTATCAAGGAGGCGGAAATGAAGACGGCTGAGGCGGAGACCGTATCCCGTCCGGGCTACGCGACGGGCTTCGAGACGCTCGAGGCGGAGGTCTCGCTCGATTCGCTGCCGATCGAGGGCTCGATTCCCGACTGGCTCACCGGGACCCTGCTCCGCAATGGCCCGGCGAAGTTCGAGGTGGGCGAGCGACCGCTCCGCCATTGGTTTGACGGCCTCGCGATGCTGCACAAGTTCTCCTTCGGCGGTGGCAGGGTCTCCTACGCAAATCGATTCCTGCGCAGCGCCGCCTATCGCGAGGCGGAAGCTGGCCGGATCTCCTACGCCGAGTTCGCCACCGACCCCTGTCGCTCGATCTTCAAGCGGGCAACGACGATGTTCCGCCCGGGGTTCACCGACAACTGCAACGTCAACCTCACCAGGCTTGGTGACGAATACATCGCGATGACGGAGACCCCGCTGCCCGTGGCCTTCGACCCGGAGACGCTCGAGACACTGGGGGTCTCCTTCCGGCCCCCCGGGATCCATGCCACCGCCCATCCGCATCATGATCCCCAGCGCGGCGAGTTGATCTCCTACGTGACCCACTTCGGACCGCGCAGCGAGTACCGGGTCTTCGCCCAACGCGACCGCGATCGGCAACGGCGCATCGCCTCGCTGCGAGTCGCCGAGCCCTCCTACATGCACAGCTTTGCCCTGACCGAGCGCTACGCCGTGCTCGTGGCCTTCCCCCTCGTCGTCAATCCGCTCAAGCTCGCGTTCAGCGGCAAGCCCTTCATCGAGAACTACCGCTGGAAGCCCGAGATGGGAACGCGGATCCTCGTCTTCGACCGGGTTGATGGCGAGCTGCGCGGCGAGTACATGGCCGAGCCCCGCTTCGCGTTCCATCATGTCAACGCCTTCGAGCGCGGCGGCGAGCTGATCCTCGACATGGTCGCTTACGACGATGCGACGATCATCGACTCCCTGTACGTGGACCGCCTGCGCGCCGAGCCACCCGCCGAGTCGTCCTCTGGCCGGCTGCTGCGCTACCGCGTCTCGTTGGACGGCGGTGACGTCGCCGAGGAAGAGCTGTGCGATGAGATCCTCGAGCTCCCCCGCATCGACTACCGCGAGCGCAACGGTCGTCCCTACCGATACGTCTACGGCACGGGCGCCCACCGCGACGGGGAGGACCCCGACTTCGTCGACCAGTTGATCAAGATCGATACCTGGACCGGCGAGGCATCGGCGTGGTTCGAGCCGGGCTCGTATCCCGGCGAGCCGGTCTTCGTCCCTTCGTCTCGGCCCGATCGGAGCGAGGACGACGGTGTTCTGCTCTCGGTTGTGCTCGATTGCCGCTCGTCCACCTCCTACCTGCTGGTGCTCGACGCGGAGAGCCTCGGCGAGCTGGGCAGGGCGCGGGTCCCGCACCACATCCCCTTCGGATTCCACGGCCAGTACTTCAGCTGAGTCCCTCTTGGGCCGCGGGCGGCGGGGTGTCGGTTGGGGCTCCTTCGCCGCCGCGCCGCTCGCGGCGGTTGCGGATCGCTTCGCCGGGGCGCCAGAGGCTGACCAGCCCAGCGACGAGGGTTACGAGAAAGATCTGGCCAGCCATCATCTCCAGGCCCGAGATCAGGCGACCCGGCTGCCCGCCGGGGACGAGGTTGCCGTAGCCGGTCGTGGTCAGCGTCGTGTAGCTGAAGAAGAGGAAGTCTGAGCCCTGTGGGTGCGCCTCGCCTGCGAAGAAGGCCCCGCCCTGAACCCGGTCGATCAGCCCGTAGAGGAAGGTGAAGAGGATCCCGAGCGTGGTGTAGACGCTGAGCGCGCCGAGGATCGTGCGGAAGCCGACTTCCGGGGAAGTGACGACCCGGCGCAGAACCGCCGCCATCGCCACGGCGAGCAGCGATACCTGGATCAGCGAGGCGAAATTGAGCCAGGCGCGGTCGTCGGTTGCGGCTCCAATTGCTGCCAGGGCGACCGTCAGCACCGAGAGGCCGATCGCCACCCGCACCAGCCTGGCGCGAGCGTGCGCGCTGGTCAGCGCCACCACCGAGGTCGCGCTCGTCGCCACCGTGAGTAGAACCGCTGCCCAGCCGCGGTTCTCGAGCAGCGACGCCAGCACATAGGTCGTCAGCACGAGGACGAAGACCAGCCCGAAGGCATCGCTGACCGACTCTGCCCGCTGCAGCCAGCGCTCACGCGTACGCGCCCGGCGCGCTGCCGTCTCCATCTCCGCACGTTCGGGCGGCGCCCCGGCTTTCCTGCCGCTGCATGCCGCTGCATGCTCTTGATAGACCTCGTTCGTGGCAACAGAGACATGGACCGCCGTCGATGAGTACGTGGGCGGCCTGCTGGCGCCTCACGACGAGGCACTGGAGCTGGGGCTTCGCGCCAGCGAGGAGGCCGGCCTGCCGCCGATTCAGGTCTCGCCGCCCCAGGGCAAGCTGCTCCACTTGCTGGCGAGGACGATCGGGGCCCGCTCAGTCCTCGAGTTCGGGACGCTCGGTGGCTACAGCACGATCTGGCTGGGCAGGGCTCTGCCGGAGGGAGGTCGTCTGATCACCCTCGAGGCCGACCCTCTCTACGCCGAGGTCGCCGCCATGAACATCGCCGCCGCGGGGCTCGGCGGGGTCGTCGACCTGCGGGTCGGTCCGGCCCTCGAGTTACTGCCGCGGCTCGAGGCAGAGGGCGCCGGTCCCTTCGACCTCACCTTCATCGACGCCGACAAGGTCCACAGCCCCGATTACTTCACCTGGGCGCTCGATCACTCGCGTCCGGGTGCCCTGATCGTCGCCGACAACGTCGTTCGCGACGGAAGGCTGGCCGACGAGACGAGCGAGGATCCCGCGATCCAGGCCCAGCGCCGCCTCCACGAGCAGTTCGCCGCCGAGCCCCGGGTCACCGCCACGACGATCCAGACTGTCGGCGGCAAGGGCTACGACGGCTTCAGCCTCGCCCTCGTGATCGCATAGGCGCTGGCTGCGGATTGGACGCTTTCGGAGCTTCGTAGGCGGCGAGCCCGAGGATCGCCTTCATCCCCTCGTCACCGTTCTGGCTCCTGCGCACCGCCGCTTCTTCCTCGAGGCTCGCGGCTCTCTTCCAGAGCAGCCTGAGCATCTGGTTGAGGGTCGTCCAGGCCGTCTCGTCGAGGTTGAGTTCATCCCAGGTGAAGACGAAGTCCTCGCGGTCGGTGAAGCTGCCGGTCTCGATCGCGTGGACCGTGACGCCGACGAAGTCCTGCAGGCCCGCACCGGCGAGGTCGCTCTGGACTGACTCCGGGAGCGTCTGCCAGTCGGTCGCGGTGAGGATGCCCCGCTTCGTTCCCACGTACATGTGCTTGACCGAGCCCCGCACCGGTTCCTCGCGCACGAGTTGGATCGCCCCGTAGGCGGCGAGCTTCTTGAAGTGCTGGGCGACGCTGCTCACGGTCTGCCCGTGGGCCCTGGCAAATTCCGACGGGCTGATCGCCTGGCGATGGGCGGCGGCGAGGATCTGGACCCGGGTCGGGTGGGAGAGCAGCTTGGCCAAGCTCGCTTTTCCCTGACTGGGCTTGCCCGCTTCGACTGCCACCGGTAACGCGTTCGCGGGCTTCGCCGCCATTAAGAACCTCCTTGTTTAGTCAGTTGTACGCGAGTGGTAAGCCTGAGGCTAGCCGACCGGCCGGAAATCAATGCCACTTTGCGGCCGTTTTTCATCACTGGTTCGGAACTCCTAACCGGTTTGCCTATGCTCATCGGCAGCGGCCGTACGGGTTGCGCCGCTCCCTCGCTGACCAATCTCGTCTTTTCGGTCATGCCCACGAGCGGCCAAAAAGCAGAGACGACGCTGCTTGCTCGCCCTCTGTGAGGACAGGGAAGGGAGGTGAAAGGCATGAAGGTCACCCCGCGCAGTCAGGTCTGCCCGATGCACTCCATCTTCAAGTCCAACTAGCACCACCAGCGACCGACTCCCCCGATCCCCGCGCGATTAGCCGTGGGGCTCGGTGGGGTCAGTCCCTGCGCCTGGTTACCAGGCGGCCAGCGGAGGGGGAGGGATTCGAACCCTCGAGACACCTTTCGATGCCTGCCGGTTGTCAAGGTCGGGGAAGAGGTGCTGGAGTTGGCTTGCTGAAGCGGGTTTGCGGGCTTCACGTCACAATCCGTGCCACAGTCGAGCCGGCTACTGCTGTGGGACGGCGAACTCGGGCCGCTCAGGGTCTCGCCGTCGCAGGGCGCGTCTGCCAATCTCGGCCCGGATCGGGCGGATGCGTCCCATTGTCGGAACGCTCCCATAACGATAGGAGATGCCGACTGTGATGCGTCGAAGAAGCTCGTTGCGTAGCCGACCGAAACGGCCCGTTCGGAGCGGCTCGACCAGCATGCTGGAGCCATCCGTCGCAACGACGACCGCTGGACGCCCTTCCTGCAGGTAGCGCCACAGAATGCGGTTGGTCTGCGGCGTCTCCTGCCAAGGGATGAAGGCGGCACCGTACGGGTAGCCGGGATCGGTGTCGCTGGTAGCAGCGTCGATGAAGGCCAACAGGGCGGCGCTCTCAGCGGGCGTACGCATGTCGTACGAGGTTAGCCTGATGTGCTCGCACTCCCGCCTTCACGCGATTGCAGTCGAGCGGTGCCTTTGGCGGAGGCCGCTCCTAGCCCGAGGCAGCAGTCTTCTCGCGGACTCGGAAGCTGCTGACGATCTGACGTCGGAGTCTCAAGACCACAGCGAGAGAACCTGCTACGCCACCATGTATGAGTTAGGATCACATAGGAGGTTTTCCTGTGTGAACGCCAAGCACGCAGCATCCAGAAGCTGGCACCGATTGGTACTCGCTGGCAAATTGTGCGAGCGTGCTTGGACTGAGCGCACAGATGACGGCCGCGTACGCTACGCCATGGCGGGTCTCGGACTGGGCCTCCTCGTTGGCTCGTTGCTGTCGGCGGTCGGTACCCATATAGCGCCGATAGATTTCACCGGCTTTGGCTACGCCTCGATTGGTTTCCTTGGTTTCGTATGTGGTCTTTGCCTGTTCGTAATTACACTCATGCCGTGGTCTTGGACAGGAGAAAGTTGGGCATGTAAACGACGCCCTATGACAGTCCAGCGTCTCATCGCCAATGCAATCACAAAGGCAAACGAAGATTCCGAGTTTAGGGAGCACCTCAAAGGCGATCCGCGTCGAACCGTTGAGCGCGAGTTCGGGTTCGCGATCCCCGACGACTTCGAGATCACCGTGCTCGAAGAAACGCCTAAGCACGCCTTCGCCATCCTTCAGCCGTCGGAGTCCTCCATCTCGTAGGACACCGACCAGTAAGGTCGCACTCTGCACAACGTGACTGGGATCGAGCAGGAGGCGGCGAGGCTGGCTGGGCGACTGACCGGCTTATGCGGTCGGTCGCCACCCTTGGTCGAACGAAGGATCGTCACGAGAGAGAGCAGCGCTTACTTCTGCTTCGCGCGAGAAGCGACACACGGAATCTGCGGGACACCATCGCGAACTTTTGAGCGCGCATAGACTTTCCTCATGGTGCAAGTACGGAACTCGGGGCCCTCGCCGGAGGGAGATGATGCGCCGGGGAACCGCAAGGGTTCTGGACCATCCGAGAACCAGCTTGGCGGTAGGTGAAGTAAGCCTTTCGCCCCTCCCTGTGGGCTGCGAGACGTGCGCTCAGCAGCGCACTTCGTAGGCGAAGAGGAAGGACGTGTAGGGACGGGGCTCGAAGGTCGTCACGAAGGGCTCGAAGCCCGGCCCCGTGAGACGAACGGTCCGTCCCGGGAAGCGGGCGCTGAGCGACCCCTTCCATTCCCAGCCTTCGCCCTGCCTACGGATGGTCGCCTGGCCATGGAAGGGCGAAGGGGGCTTGATCGTGCCTTCGCTGAGATCGTCGGAGAAGACGGCGGTCCCCGTGCCACCTTCGACGGAGATCGAGTAGGTGACGCGGGCAATCCCGACCGACTTCGTCCAGGAAGCATTGAAATTGGCGGGGGCTGCGTCCTCGTCTCCCGGGGGAGGCGGTGGCGTCGCCGGGTCGACTTCGACGTTGGCGTCGAAGCTGCGCCCGTCGCAGTTGGTCGCGTCGACGTCGATGCCGCCGGCGCTGGGATCGAAGCTCGGGGTTTTTGCGGCCTGGGGGCAGTGCCAGCGCGGCACGGTTTCGACCTGCCCGGTGAAGCTCCCCGTGCGAGCGAAGCCGGGCAGATGCGCGTCGGGGTCAAACCGAATCGAGCCCCTGAACGTGCCCTTCCACATCACCCAGACCTTCGGCCCGCCTGTGCATGAGTCGGGGCGGCGCACCACCCTGGAGGGCTTTCCTTTCGGCTGGAAGCGGAGCGCGACTGAGCCGAGCCGGCCGAGCCGGCCAAACACCCCATGGCGGCTGGTCCTGCCAGGACCGGAGTACCTGGTGAAGAGCGAGTCGCGGCCGGTGGTCCCGGCGACGATCGAGACTTCCTTGTCGAATCCCGAAACCGAGCCGATGCGCGTGGGACTTTCCCGCACCTGCACGCTGGCAGCGTACCTGGCGCCCTGCGCGGGCGACGCGAGCGCCGCAATGGACACGAGCGCCGCAAGACCGGCGAGCGTCGCTCTTCCCCCCGCTCCGAGTTCGCTCCTCACCTGATGGAAGATATCCTGCCGCGCCTAGCGCTGGCCGAGGCGGCGCTAGCGTTTCTCCAGCGAAAACGAGCGCTAGCGGACTTGAGCGCCACGATCACCGGAAGCGAGCACTCAATCGGTCGCAGAAATCGCGCCATCGACTCCACCTAAGACCGAAGGTGGGCACGCTGTCGTTTCCGGGCGGCCACCAACCTGTCTCTGAAAGCGGCAATCAGTAGCCACGCGATGCTGATCGCGAGGTAGAACGCACCCTCGAGGTGGTCGTCCTTAGGGAGGTCGAGTACGAAGCGGAAACTGATCCGTAGCTCCCGCTTTTCACAGTCGACGCTTAAGTCAAGCAGGGACGCGCTCGCCAGCCGGAACGTAGTGCTCCAGCTCGGCGGGATGCTCCAAGGCGAATGGAATTCCCTCTTCCGCGAGCTTGACTACCTCGGCGTAGGTGTCGCCCGCGGCGGACCAGCCCTCTACGTCGGGCGACTCGGCCCACCAGCCGTCGGCTTCGTGGTGGTAGATGACGCGCACGGTTTCCATTAGATCCTCCAAGTCAGAGTAGCTTCCGGGCCTCGTCTTCGGCAAGTCCAACGTCTCTGACGAGAACCTTGCGGACCAGACCGGAGGGGACTGTCGCCTTGTCGTGGAACGCGAAGGTCAGCGAAGGTCGACCTGGCGCCTCCATCCGGCGATGCGAGCCAGACCGGCGCGAGACGCGATAGTTCAGCGGGCTCTCGTTCGAGAACGGCGAGCAGGCGTTTGGCCTTCATTGTTGGGAATTGACCCACGCTGCTCGCCTTAAGCCTCGGCGTCCTCAATGTCTTCGGGCCTCCTTTGGGTCCCAGGACTCGCGGACCTCGATCACGTTCCTCGAGTCCACGGCGCTCCAGCGAAGTGCGCGCAACTCGCCGGATCTCAATCCTGCGTAGAGCGCCGTCGCCCAAATCGCTCGGCCTCTTTCTGGCAGGGCCGCGAGCAGCTTCGCGGCGGTGGATGGCGAACGATTTCTACCTCGCGGCGCTCGGGAACGGGCAGTTCGAGGTCGCGGGTGGGGTTGACCGGCACCCCTTCGCGGGCGCGAGCGCGGCGATAGATCGCCTGAAGTGGCCTGAGCGAATTACGCACCGTTGAAGCCGCATGCCCTTCGGCTTGCCACTGGTCAACGAGAACCTGAAGATCCGACGTGGTGAGCGCGGAGACCTTGACGTGCTCCACGGCCGGACTGCGCCCAGGGCACGACCGTGGATACCGCCTACGTGATGGCAGACCCGAGCATGGACAAGCAGGAGTTCTACGTCGCCACCTCTCGCACACGCGAGCAGATTACCCCTACGCCACGCCGGAGATGCAGGCCGAGCGCAGCGAGTACGCGCCTGTCGGTCCCGAGCGCGATGCAATCGTCCACGTTGGCGAAGCGCAGAGCGCGACCGCGCCCAGAGCAGTTCGCGAGGCGGCCCAACGAACGCTTGCCGAGGCACAGCGCAGGCTTGGCTTTGAGCAGCAGCTAGCTAGGACTAAGCAGAGGCCGAGGGGCATCGAGCGAGGCTTGAGGGTCGGTCGGGAGGCACCCCGACCCGCGCGATTGAAGCACCGCGCTCGCGGTCGTCAACCCCTCCGGGGTCGGGCGCTTTGCGCCCTTGACTACCGCTCTCGCGGTGCTGGTTGGGCGGTTCATCCACAAACATTCGGTTCCTTAAGCCATTTGGGATTGCCAAACTCAGCCCAGCCCGGTCGCAACAACGCGAAGTGGGTATAAGGATCGCCATGTTTATGTCAAACGTGTCCGGCGCCGACTCGGCCCGCGAATCGTCGCTTGCCGCGATCCTGGTCCCGGTAATAGCAGTCGCCATCGTCGCCGGCTTGTGCGCAGCATTCACTCACCTTGGTTGCTTTCATCCTCCGCCGCCGGTGACCCGCCCGGACCCTTCGACTCCTCGCGGGGAATATTGCAGCGTCCTCAACGCCACGAGACCGTGGATCTCGCTCACCGCAGTTCCTGTTCTGGTGATGGCTGCACTCGCCTTCGGTGCCCGCCGCCACCCTCGCTTCGTTGCCTTGGGTGCCCTTCTCATATGCCTCTTGCTGATTGCGAACGCGGGAGTCGCAAACAGCCTGACCTCCAGCCTCACGATCTGACGACGGCACCCGGACTGCCTTTTCGTCGCCCGCCAGTCCAATGAAGCTCGAATCGTCACGTCTCATGTCACCGTCGTCCCACCCTGTGCCACGCTCGCAACCGGATTCAGCCGGAGCCAACCGGACTCGGAAGCGGTCCCGCCGAGTCGCCGCAAACCGCTCTAATAAGCCAGATTTAGCGCTATAAGCGGAGGGGGAGGGATTCGAACCCTCGAGACGCCGTTAGACGCCTGCCGGTTTTCAAGACCGGTGCATTCAACCGCTCTGCCACCCCTCCGGGGAGTAAGCATCGGCTCGATGCTAGACGCAGTGGCCGAGGACTGCGATCGCTCAAGATGATTGTATTGTCTGCAATGCGTCGATTGCTCGTACTCGCCTCGGCGATGGTCTTCTTCGATGTCGTCTTCTTCTCGGCAATCGCGCCGCTGCTGCCCGAGTACGTTTCAGAGCTCGGGCTGAGCAAGGCGCAGGCCGGGGTTCTCTCCGCGTCCTACGCGGCCGGGACCCTGCTGTTCTCTCTCCCGGCTGGACTGCTGGCTGCCCGCGTCGGTCCGCGCCGCACGGTGATCGGTGGGCTGCTGCTGCTTGGGTTCGCCAGCGTCGCCTTCGGCTTTGCCCACACGTTCCTTCTGCTCGATGCCGCCCGTCTTGTCCAGGGAGGGGCCGGGGCGCTGATCTGGTCGGGCGCTCTGACCTGGCTGGTCACCACCTCGCCGCCGGAGCGTCGCGGCTCGGTGATCGGAACCGCCCTCGGGACTGCTGTCGCGGGAGCCTTGCTCGGGCCGGCGCTGGGGGCGCTGGCGGCTGAGATCGGCACCGAACCGGTCTTCAGCGCGGTGCTCGTGGTGGCGGTTGCGCTCGCCTTCTTCGCCTCGCGCCTGCCGGAGGCGGAGGCGCCGGAGTCCCAGAACCTGCGCGAGGTCGCTGAGACGATGTTCAGCCGCCCGATCGTGATGGCGACGACCTTTGTCGCGATCCCCTCGGTGATGTTCGGCGCGGTCGAGGTGCTGGTGCCGCTGCAGATCGACGACCTGGGCGGGGGCCATGCCCTGATCGCCGGTGGCTTCATCGCCGGTGCCGCCCTCGAGGCCGTGCTGGCTCCGATCGCCGGTCGCTACTCGGATCGGGTGGGGCGGCGCATACCGTTCATGGTGGGGCTCACCATCTGTGCCGTGGCGATGGCGGCGGTGGCGATCGGGCAGGCG
>Ga0190274_10000560_pt1 | contig 21871 bp, 17 predicted proteins | sample Popmic531T_FD_133002 | JGI IMG/M metagenome (GOLD analysis project Ga0190274, IMG submission 133002) | Populus adjacent soil microbial communities from riparian zone of Yellowstone River, Montana, USA - 531 T | ecosystem: Environmental > Terrestrial > Soil > Riparian zone | place: USA: Montana... | reverse complement strand
CGCCGAGCCCGTTGATCATCGTGGTGTGCGAGTCGGTGCCCACGAGCGTGTCAGGGAACGCGACGCCGTCGCGCGTCGAGACGACCTGCCCCAGATGCTCCAGGTTCACCTGGTGACAGATGCCCGCGCCGGGCGGCACCACGCGCAATCCTTCGAACGCCTGCTGGGCCCAGCGGAGGAGCGAGTAGCGCTCACCGTTCCTCCGGTACTCGAACTCGATGTTTCGCGCGTAGGCCTCGGGCGAGCGGAACAGGTCCACGGACACGGAGTGGTCGATCACCAGGTCCACGGGGATCGATGGGTTGATCGAAGCGGGATCGGCGCCCGCTCGCTGGGTGGCGCTGCGCATCGCGGCCAGGTCCACCACGGCGGGCACGCCCGTGAAGTCCTGCATCAGCACGCGGCCCGGCATGAAGGCGACGTCGCCCGCAGGCCCGGGCCACGCGGCGAGCGCGCGCACGTCCTCGTCGGAGACGTCTCGCGAACCTGCGCGCCGCAGCAGGTTCTCGAGCAGGATCAGCACGGTCTTCGGCAGCCCCGTCAGATCCACGCCGACCGCATCGAGCCGGTACAGGTCGATCGGGCCGTCGGCGGTCTCCAACCGCCCCCGCGCCCCCGCGAGTTCGCTGGTCATCGTCTGATGTCAGTCCTTCCACGTGAGAGGTGTCCTTCCATCCTCCCACGCAGCGCGCAGGCGCCGAGAGTTAGCCGGTTCGGTCCTCGTCGAGGTCGGGCAGGGGGTAGTGATCGACTTCCGGGAAGGGGTCGTAGAAGTGGTGGAGCAGCGTCTTCCACTCCTCGTAGGCCAGAGATCCTCGGAACCCTTCGGTGTGATCCTCCAGGTGCTCCCACTCGACCAGAAGCAGGTACCTGGTCTCGTCCTCGACGCAGGGAAGCAGCAGCAGGGAGTTGAACCCCTCCGCGGCCTCGATGATCGCTCGGGCTCGGTCGAACGCGTCGGTGAACTCGGCCTGCGTGCCCGGTTTCACTTGCAGCACGGCGTGTTCCAGGATCACGGCTGAGCCTCCTCGATCTCGCGAGCGGCTTTGACCGCTTCCTTGTGGGCCAGGCGGGTCTCCCGACGGAGCATCGCCTCGCGCTGGCGGCGCTTCTCCTCGTCGGTCTCAACCAGGAGCGGAGGAACGGGCCGGGGTTGCCCGGCGTCGTCGACCGCCACGAACACCAGGTAAGCGCTGTTCGCGTGCCGGGTCCGCCCGGTCACCGGGTCGAGGGCGTCCACCCGGACCCCGCATTCCATCGAGCTGTGCCCGACGGCGTTCACGGAGGCCTTGAGCACGATGACCTCCCCGATCGACACGGGATCCAGGAAGGTCATCTCGTCGATCGCCACGGTGACGGCGAGACCGCCCGCGTGCCGGATCGCGGCGAGCGCGGCGGCGGTGTCGACCAGCCGCATGATCACGCCACCGTGCACCTTGCCCGCGATGTTGGCGTCGGTGACCTCCATCATCTGTGTCAACGTCACGGTGGAGTCGGTGACGCGCTTCGGTGCCAGGGTGGGCTCACTCACGCGCGCATCCTACCCGCGGCTCCCCCGGCGGCGGCCTGGGCGCCGGTAGCATCGAGCGATGCGACGCCTTCCCCTCGTGCTCGCCGCGGCCGCGTTCGTGGCCGTGCTCATGACCTCCTGCGATACCGACCAGCCCATCGGGGTTCCGGTGACCCCGCTTCCCTCGGGTTCCATCCTGCCCTCCGTCACGACCCAGCCCTCGGTGCCGGCATCGCCGTCGGCGACGGTCACCCCACCACCCGACCTCCCTTCCGGGATCCCCGTGTCATATGACCTGGACGTCCGTAAGGAGGACGTCCCTTCGAAGGCGCTCATCCCGCCGGGGACGAAGGTCAGCAACCGATGGATGACGGAGACGCCTGCGGGCGAGGTCATCGTCGTGGCCTACCTCACGCCGTCCGGCGATCCGTTCCTCCAGGCCCGCGGTCTCGTCGAGTGGCGTCGGACCGGGGGGTCGGTCCCGCCCTGGTCGCCCGTGTTCGGGATGGAACACCGCAAGAGCGAGGGGATCCTCGGCGTCGAAGGGCTCGTCGGCGAGGCGACCGGAGACGGATCCGTCGACCTCTTGCTGCTGGAGTCGACCGGCGGCAGCGGTGTCTGCGGCAACTGGCGGGTCATCGACCTGGCGGCGGCATCGGAGCGCTGGGCGAGATCACTCTGCGATGGGCGGGTCGACCTGCATGCGGATCCCGTCGGCATCGCGCTCCTCGAGGCCGTCTACGGTCCCGAAGACCCCCATTGCTGTCCGAGCGGATTCCGAACCACCGTCCTGGTCTATCAAGAGGGCCGGGGGTTCGTGAAGGACAGCGTGCAGTCCACGCCCGCCTGAGCCAAGCTGAGCACTAGTCTGGCGAAGACTAGATACACGGGAAGCTCGGGATCTGGCTCCACAGGGCTGTCGGGGTGCCCGGGTACGATACGCGCCATGGCTCGCATCTTCGTCGAGGGTTGGGACCCCGAGTACGGTACCCCCCTCGACCAGGACGAGGCCCTCGCTCCGGCCGAAGGTTCGGTCGACCCCACGGTCGAGACCGACGACTGGGAACCCCTGGAAGGCATGGACGACGGCGTCGAGCACGTGGCGTTCGTCGACGGCGTCCGGCGGGTCGATGCCCGGCTCACGCTCGACGATCCGGTCGCGGGACCCACGCCGGGGCTCGTGGGGACGTTCGCGGTGGGCGCCACCCGCTGGGACCGGCCCGCCCGTCGCTCCGAGATCACCGCCGTGCGCATCGAACGCTGGGCGGTGCTGGCCGGCGGCCGCGAGGAGCAGATGCCGCCCGTCGCGCTCGAGCCAGGGGTCAACACCACCACCTGCGCGTCCGAGGATCCCGGCCGTCTGATGATGGAGCTCCACACGAAGATGCGCCGCGCCGAGGGCGAGACCGCCACCGCGCTCGCCGCCGAGTGCTTCGTGATCGCCGACGGACCGCTCAACGACCTCACGGCTCACCCCACGGTCGGCTATGTGAAGAGCCACCGCGTGACCTACCTGGAACCCGATCACAACGCCGTCGTCGCTCAGCTCGCGCCCGGTCAGCGCACGCCGCTGTTCTGCATCGCCGACTACAAGCGGTACTCCTGGTACGTGCGCCTCGCGATGCTCGACGGCGGGCATTCCTGGACCGGGACCGTTCGGTGTGAGACATCGGGACAGCTCCCCAAGGAGGACGCCGTCACGATCGCCGATCGCACCGCCGCGTTGCTGCCGTTGGTCGCCTCCCAGCCGCACGTCGATCCGCGCGCGCCGCAGAACCTGGTGCCGATCGGCGCACTCGAGAAGGAGCTCCGCCACCGCATGGGCGATCGCGGCATCGTGTACCGGGCGCTCCGCGAAGCCGTCATGGAACGTGAGGCCTCGTGACCGACGAACGCCAGGTCGGCCGGGTTCTCGGTTCGGAGCATTCCAACACCAGCGCCTTCCGCGTGGTGCTCGACGAGCACGACTTCCTCCAGCTGGACGACCTGATCGTGGTGCGCACCCAGGTGCCGAAAGCGGGCGAGGTCCGCACGTACGGCGTCGTCACCGAGGCCGAGGCCGTCTACGAAGGCGCCAGCTACGAATCCGACACCCACCGCATCGCCGAACTGGGAATCATGCCGGCCGCGAAGGTGCGCACCGCGCGCATCGCCGTCACGCGCGTCGACCCCGAGGTGTGGGTCTCGCCCGACCCCGGCGAATCGGTCGAGCGTGCCGAGGGCGACGAACGTGACAAGGCGCTCTACGTCGACGAGATGAGCCGGCCGCTGCCCGTGGGAATCGGCCGCGACGAGCTTCCGGTGCACGTCGATCTCGACTTCTTCGACGGACGCAAGGGCGGCCACATGTCGATCAGCGGCATCAGCGGCGTCGCCACCAAGACCTCGTTCGCGTTGTTCTTCCTGCGCATGCTCACGGCGCATCCGCAGATCCTGGGCGAGGGCGCCGCCAACCTGCGCGTGCTGGTCTTCAACGTCAAAGGTGAGGATCTGCTGTGGCTCGACAAGCCCAACCGGCTGTTCGACGAGCAAGCCGCCGCGGGCTGGGCCTCGCTCGGCGTCGAAGCCACGCCGTTCCCCAGCGTGTGCTTCTGGGCGCCGCCGAAGCGCAAGTCCGGCGACGTGCTGCTGCCCGACACCGGCGGCCGCCATGAGGGCGTCGAGGTCTTCACCTGGACGCCCCGCGAGTTCATCGATGACGACCTCATGCAGTTCCTGCTCACCGACGCGAACGACCAGCGCAACCAGATCCCCTTCGTGCGTGAGCGGGTACAGGCACAGCTCAAACGGTTCGCGGTCGATGTGGCGGGCCGGCCCGGCGCGGTCGTGTTGCGCGACCCTCGCGACTCGCAGAACGGCTCGTGGTACGGCCAGCAGGTCAACGTCGCGGCTGGCGAGCGCATCATCACCGACCTCCAGTCGCTGGTGGACGGCATCGGCGAGTTCCTGGAACCCGATGACGGCACCGAACCCGACTTCGCCTGGAGCGGACGCGTCATGGGCGGCACCATCAGCGCGTTCATGCGACGGATGCACGCGGGTGCCTCGCGCATCGGACCCTTGGTGCGCGCCGGCGAGTCCCATCGCATCGACCGCGCGCGAGCCAGCGTCAGCGTCGTGGCGATCCAGTCGCTGCACGATCAGGCGCAGCGCTTCGTCGTGGGCGCGCTGCTCAACGAGACGTTCGCCGAGAAGGAAGCCACCGGTCAGCGCCTGCCGCTGTCGGTGATCGTGCTCGACGAGCTCAACAAGTACGCCCCGCGAGAGGGCCACTCGCCGTTGAAGGAGATGCTCACCGACATCGCCCAGCGGGGCCGTTCGCTCGGCGTCCTGCTGGTCGGCGCGCAGCAGACCGCGAGCCGTGTGGCGTCCGAGGTGCTCGAGAACGCCGCGATCCGGGTGAGCGGTCGTCTGGACGCCGCCGAAGCCGAACGCGCCGAATACGGCTGGATGCTCCCGTCCACCCGGGCTCGCGCGCGGTTGCTGAAGCCGGGCACGATGGTGGTGTCGCAGCCCGCGATCCCGGTGCCGCTCGTCGTCACCTTCCCTTTCCCACCCTGGGCGACCAGGAAGGAGGAGGTCGCGGCCGACGCGGACGGCGACCCGTTCGCGGGCCTGTAACGTCACCACTCCCCCCATGAAGATCCTGCACACGTCGGACTGGCACATCGGCAAGCGGCTCGGCCGCCACGATCGCATGGGCGAATTCGCCGAGGTGCTCGCCGAGGTGGAGACGATCGCCGACGAACGCGCCGTCGACCTGGTCCTGGTGTCCGGCGACATCTGGGACCGACCGATGCCACCCACCGACGCCCTGCATCTCGGCCTGCAGACGCTGCTCCGCCTGGCCCAGGGGCGTCCCGTCGTGGCGGTGGCCGGCAACCACGACTCCGCCGGGTTGTTCGAGGCCCTCGCTCCCCTGCTCCGGCCCCTCGGGGTGTTCCTGATCGGCGACGTGAAACGACCCGACCAGGGCGCGCTGCTGGGTCCGGATGTCCTCGGGGTGCCCGCCGTGGTGGCTGGGTTCCCGTTCCTGCGAGAAGGTCGCGTGGTCGACTTCATGGCCGAAGCCGGCGAGTGGTACCGCGCGTACGCCGAGCGTGTGGCGGCGATCACCCGCACGTACAACGAGGCGCTCGTGACGCAGGCGGGCGGCGATGCCGTGCCGATCCTGATGGCGCACTTCATGGTGGGCGGGGTCGCGATCGATCGCGGGGCGCCGCGCGGCGAGCGCGAACTCCACATGGGCGACGCGTACGCGGCCACCGCCCAGGCGATCCCCGCCGGCCCGCAATACGTCGCGATGGGTCACATCCACGCGCCGCAGGCGGTGCCCGGCGCGCCCGTGCCGGCCCACTACGCGGGTTCGCTCCTTGCCCTGGACTTCGGTGAAGCCGGCGAGCAGAAGCGGGTCGTGATCGTCGATGCCGAACCCGGCCAGCTCGCCACCGTCGAGAGCATCCCGCTCACGAAGGGACGCCCGCTGATCCGGGTCACCGACGACTGGGACGCGATCGAGGCCCGCGCTCCGGAGTTGGCCGAGGCGTTCCTCGACCTCACCGTGCGGACCTCCGGCACCGACATGACCCTCGCCGACCGCGCGGGCGAGGCGTTCCCGTATCTGGTCAAGGTGCGGGCGCTCCGGCCGGAGGGCGAGCGCCCCCAGCACGTCGCCAAAGGCGGTCGGAGCAAGGACCAGCTCTACGCCGAGTACTACGAACGCGAGCACGGCGAACCAGCGCCCGAGGAGCTGCTCACCCTGTTCCGCGACGTGCTCGAGGAAGCGGCCGATGCGTCCGCGTGAGCTCACGATCGAGGGCTTCCGCTCCTATCGAGGTGCCACCACGTTCGATTGGCGTGATCGTCGCCTGGTCGGCATCGTGGGTCCCATCGGTGCCGGGAAGTCCTCGATCCTGGATGCGGTCGCGTTCGCGCTCTACGGCAAGACGCCGGGCATCGGTTCGGCCACCAAGTCCCTGATCCACCAGCAGTGCACCGAGGCGCACGTCTCGCTCACGTTCGAGGTCGAAGGACAGATCTGGCAGGCGGTACGGGCACCCAAGCGCAAGGGCCAGTCCGGTCATCAGCTCAAGCACCTGGCCGCGGACGAGCCCGACGCCGAGGTGCTCGAGACCGTCACGATGGAAGGCGCCGTCAACGAACGCATCACGCATCTGCTCGGCATGGACTTCGACACGTTCTGCCGATCGGTGCTGCTGGCGCAGAACCGGTTCAGCGACTTCCTGAAGGCCACGAAGACCGATCGCGACAAGGTCCTGAAGGGCGTGTTCGGCTTCGAACAGATCGATGCGGCCAAGCTCGCCGCCGAGCGCCGGCTCGACCGGGAGACGATGGCCCTGGAGGCGTTCGCCCGCGAGCGCGAGGGCATCGATCAGGCCCGCGAACGGCTGGAGGAGGCTCGCGGGCTCGCGGAGCAGACCCGCTCCCGGTTGAAGGCCTTCGAAGACTGTGCCCCCCGCGTCGAGGAACTCGTGGCCCAGGAGGCGGCGGCGCGGTCCGATGCGGACGTGGCGGCCAGCCGGATCGACGAACTGGCTCGGGTCGCCGACACCCTGCCTCCCGGCGAGCAGGTCTCCGCCGTGCTCGACGCCGCCACCGAGGCCCGAGGCACCGTCGAGCAGACGAAGGCGGCCGTGGAACAGGCGGAGCGAGCCCGCGAACTCGCCGACGCCGACCTCATCCAGGTGCGCGAGCGATTGGGTGATCGCGAGCAACTGCGCACGTTCGAGCGATTGGTGGAACAGCTCGACGAACACGGCCGCGCATTCGCCAAGGCCGCCGACGCCCATGCCCAACGCGAACGGCAACTCGCCGAGATGCGGGAGCTCGTCGAGCAACGCCATGCGGAATCGACCGAGGCCCAGGAATCGCTCGCCCGGGCCGACGATCGCCTGGAAGAAGCATCCGCCGCGACCAAGGAGGCGCACGTCGCCCTCGCCACCGCGCGACACGCGGAGATGGCCCACGAGTTGCGTGGATCGCTGGTCGCCGGCGATCCATGCCCCGTGTGCGCACAGCCGGTGGCCACCCTTCCCAAACGTGGTGCCGCGCCGAAGGCGGTCTCGGCCGCCGAGAAGGCGCTCGCCAAGGCCGAGCGCTCCGAGGCCGACCTGCGCGCCGAGAAGGAACGGCTCGCCACCACCGTCGGCGCGGCCACGAAGGCGGTGAGTGAGACGGAAGCCCGGCTGGAGGAAGGCACCGCCCTGCTGGAGGCCTCGACCGAGGAGCTCCGGGGGATCGAAGCCGAACTCACCGCCGTGCAGGACCGGATCACCGAGCGGCTCGGCGAGGGCGAGCCGCACGAACTCGTGAAGGCCCGCGAGTCCGAACTCGAGGCGGCAGAGGTCGCCGCCGCAGTGGCGGCGACCGCGATGGAGGTCGCTCGTCGCTCCCACGAGGAGCAGCGGGAACGTGCAGATGCCGCGCAGTCCGCCTTGACGACCCTGGCGGTGGCGTTGGCGAGCGCGTGGGGCGCCCTGGCGGCTCCCCGCCCTCCGGCCGCCACCCCCGACGAGGTTCGCGCCGCCTTCGTGGACGCGGGCGAGGAGATCGTGCGTCGCCACGACGAGGCCGGAGCGGCCGCCACCGACGCCGCCGCCCGGGCGACCGCCGCTGCCGATGCGCTGGCCGACATGCTGCGATCGCTCGAACTCGAGCCCGACCAGGACTTCGTGAAGGCTCATGCCGACGTGGGCGCCGCCCATGCCGGCGCCACCGCCAGGGTCGAAGAACTCTCCGAACGGATCGCCCGTTCCGGCGACCTGGAGCGCGAGGCGCTCGAGGCCGAGGCCCGGCAGGCGCTGGCACGCCGGTTGAGTGACGACCTGAAGCCCTCGAAGTTCCTGGCCTTCCTGCTGGAGGAAGAGCGGGCCGAACTGGCCGAGCTGGGCAGCGGGATGTTCGAGACCCTCACCGGCGGCAACTACCGGTTCTCGGCCGACGACAGCTTCGACATCCTCGACCTCAACGCGGCCGACCGACCGAGGAAAGCCGATTCGCTCTCCGGCGGCGAGACCTTCCTGGCCTCGCTGAGCCTCGCGTTGGCGCTCGCCGAGATGGTGGCGCGGGGCGGCGGACGGCTCGACGCCTTCTTCCTGGACGAGGGGTTCGGCTCGCTCGACCCCGAGCATCTCGACCGCGCGATGGAGGGGATCGGCCGCCTGGTGGCCGACGACGGCGGCCGGCTGGTCGTGCTCGTCAGCCACGTCGCCGAGATGCGTGAGGCGGTCGAAGACCTGGTGGTCCTGGACAAGGACGACCGCACCGGCGACACGATCGTGGTCAGCGGCGCTGTGCCGGCCTGAGCAGGTGTGTCCCATGAACGGGCTAGGCCCTTCGGCGTGGCATCGGACCGGCTCCCTCTCCCCCGAAACCGACTGAATCTGCGGGCACGTCCTGCCGATAACCCCCCCACGGAGACCAGACCGACCTTGCCAGGAGGGCCATCGTGGCCGTAACGAAGAACGCCAACGGGATCGCCAGGACCGTCCTCACCGGCCTCGCGATCCTGCTGTTGATCGGTGTCGTGGGATCGTTCGTGATGGGGAGCCGGGCCCGCGGCGACGCGTTGGAGAACGCGGTGACCCAGGCCCGTGCCATCACCGACAGTTCGCTCACGCTGGTGTTGAGACCCGAGGACACCGACGCCCCGGCGTCGGACCTCCGCGCCGAGGCGCTGACCCAACAGATGCGCACCGTGGTCGTCGACCCGAGCGACTTCGACACGGTGACCCTGTGGTCGGCCGAAGGCGAGATCCTCTACGCCACCGAGGAAGGCCGGATCGGCAACCAGCTCGAGGGGGAACGCGAGCGGATCCGAGAGGCCCTGAAGGACAAGCCGCAGACCCGGATGCAGGACGGCGTGCTCTCCGTGATGCTGCCGCTGGAGTTCAGCCCCGGCGTCGGTCAGCCTGCCGCCGTCGAACTCACGCGCTCCGACTCCCAGATCGTCACCGCGGCGGCGCCCTGGCGCACGAACGCCATCTTCATCGCCGTGGCGCTGATCGTGGTGGTCGCCCTGCTCCTGTGGTCGCTCCGCAACCCGTCGTCCGTGCCCGCTCAGGCCCAGCACCCGGTGATGGTTCGCGCGGAGCAGCGCAGCCAGACGCGCGTCCCGGGCCAGGCGCCCTCCATGGAGCCGCCCGGTCCACGGGCGGTGACGGTGCCTCAGCCGGGTATCAAGGAAGAGTCCGACGCACGCCGGATCGCCGAAGACCGCGCCCGTGCGGCGGAGGAGCGGCTGTCCGTCCTGCAGGAGCAGTACCGAAACACGCTGGAGGAGCTGCAGGTCGTTCACCGGCAGGCCCAGCAGGTCTCCTCGCGCACCGATCCCAGCATGGAGGAGCGGGCGATGCAGGCCGAGACGCGCGCTCGCCAGCTCGAGGAGCACGCGCGGGACGCCGAGGAGCGTGCGCGTGCGACCGAGGACCGGGGACGCGAGCTGGAGGAGCGGGCTCGCCTGTTCGAACGGCAGGCGCAGTCGCTGCAGGCCGAGAACGAGCAGCTGACCCGGAGCATCGTGGACCGCGCATCGGAGACCGAGGGAGAGGGATCCGGTGACGACGCCGCCAGGATCCGTCAGACCGAGCAGGAACTGATCGGCCTTCGTGCCGAGCTCGAGGGGGCCCAGACGGAACTGGCGCTCGCCCAGCGGGAGCTGGAGATCGCCCAGGCCGACGCGGCGCGCGCCCGCGAGTTGCAGGACGACCTGGACGCGATCCACGTCGAGAGCCTCCGTGCGAGGGAGACGTCCGAGTCCGCGCAGGCCGAGCTCTCGTCGAAGGACCGCGAGGTCGACGACCTCCGTGCCGAGCTCCGTGCGCTCCGTGCCGAAGAGCAACGCGCTGCGATGCTCGAGGACGAGCTCCGCGCCACGAAGACCGAGCTCGAGAGCGTCACCGCCTCGCACCGGGCCGACCTGTTCGAGCGCGAGGCCGAACTGGAACAGAAGGTGCGCTCGACGCGCGAAGAGTTCCAAACCGAGCTGGCACGCATGGAGAGCCAGCACCGTGAGCAGATGGGCCTGCTCGAGGCCCAGCTGTCCGAGCGCGTCTCGGGAGCCGAGGACGCCGCTCAGCAGCGGCTCGACGCCGCCGAGCGCGAGATCGCCGAACGGGCCAAGCGCTTCGAGCACGCCGAGCGCACGGTGGCCGATGCCGAGACGAAAGCCGAGCGCCTGGAGACCGAGCTCACGGTGGCACGCGCGGAGCTCGAGACCACCGTGGCACAGCTCATGTCCGAGACCGAACGCACGAGAGACCTCGGCGCCCGCATGCAGCAGGTGGAGACCGTGGCCACCGAAGCCGCAGCCCGGGCGGACAAGAGCGCCGCAGACCTCGCCAGCGCCGCTCAGGAGAACGCCGACCTCAACCGACGCCTCCAGGAGATCGAGGCGCGACGTCAGCTCGAGATCGCCGACGTCGAAGGGCGCGCCGACCTCGACGACATCCTTCGCGTCACCCAGGAGCGTCTCGCCGGTCAGACTGAGAAGCTGATCGGGGCAGAAGAGCGCACCCAGGAACTACAGAAGCAGCTCACGGCGTCGGCCGAGCGGCTCGAAGAGGTCGAGAGCGAGCTTCGCCAGCAGCAGATGGCCCAGGCGATGCGGCACATCCGGGGCGAAGATGCGACCGAGGGCGAGGCCGACGAGGCCATCGCCGTGGGCGAGGCCGCTCCCCTGGAGGACCGGCGCGCGACCAGCCCGTTCATGAAGGAGCTGTCGTTCGACGCTCGCAAGTCCCTCACCCGGATCATGGGCATCACGTCGATCCTCAAGCACAAGAAGGACGCGAAGGAGCAGGCACAGCTGGTCCGGCAGTTGACGGCCCACACCCGTCGTCTCGAGCACATCGTGTCGGACCTCGGGGACGCCGAGCGCCTGGTGCACGGCACGATCGAGCTCACCGTCCGCCGCACCGATCTGGAGACACTGGTGCGCCGGGTGGTCGAGGAATCCGGCGTCGACGCCGACCACGAGGTCGTGATCCACGCCGACCGGCTGGTGGTGGCGGTCGACCCGCTGCGCACCGAGCAGATCCTGGCCGGGTTGCTTCGAGCGAGCGGCGACCGCACGCCGGCGAAGAAGACGATCGTGGTCCGGCTCGAGCAGTACGAGGAAGGCGCGTTGATCTCGGTCTCGGACCCCGAACCCTCGTCCGATGCTTCGATGAGCCCGGTGGTGCAGCGCTTCGCCGAAGCGCAGGCAGGTTGGGCGACGGTCGAGGGCCGGGAAGAGGGGGGCTCCTCGTTCAAGGTGTACCTGCCGGACGGGGCCGGGATCGGTGAGCCCGCGGGGCCCACGCGCGACGTCAAGGTCGTCGTGGACACGCCCACGGACGACTGGGAGCACAGCGACGGATCCTCGATGCTGGTGCAGGAGCTGCACCGGTTGTCGACCGCCGAGGAGAACTGAGCGGGGCGACCGTCAGAGGCGACGCAGGATCAACGCGTCGCCCTGCCCACCGCCGCCGCAGATCGCGGCGGCGCCCAGGTCCACCCCTCGCCGCTGCATCTCCAACGCCAGGGTGAGCACGATCCGCGTGCCGCTCGCCCCGATCGGATGACCGAGCGCCACGGCCCCGCCGTTCACGTTCACCAGACTCTCGTCGATGTCCAAGGTCCGGGCGGTGTGGAGCGAGACCGCCGCGAAAGCCTCGTTGACCTCGAGCAGGCCGAGGTCTGAGGCCGCGAGCCCGGCCCGCTTCAGCGCCCTCTCCAGCGCGAGGGCGGGCACCGTGTGGAGCGAGGCATAGCGGTCGGCCGACATGCCATAGGCCACGATCTCGGCGATCGGCTCCAGGTTCATGCGTTCGGCCACGTCAGCGCTCGTCACGACGACGGCGGCGCCCCCGTCGGAGATCTGCGAGGCGTTACCCGCGGTGACCGTGCCGTCGGGCGTGAAGGCCGGTCGCAGCTTCGCGAGCACCTCGACGGTGGTCTCGCGGATCCCCTCGTCTCGCTCGAAGAGCACCGGATCGCCTCTCCGTTGCGGAACCGCGACAGGCACGACCTCGCCGGCCAGGCGGCCCGCATCCCAGGCATCACGCGCGCGCTGCTGTGAACGGGCCGCCCACGCGTCCTGGTCCTCACGGGTGATCCCGAGTTCGGCGCTGATCGCGTCCGTGCCCTCCCCCATGTGCCGGTCGTCGAACGCACACCACAAGCCGTCGTGGATCATGGAATCCAGCATCTCGGTGTCGCCCAGCCGCGAGCCCTCACGCGCGTTCGGCAGGACGAAGGGCGCGTTCGTCATCGACTCCATGCCGCCGGCGACCGCGATCTCGAGGTCACCGGCGCGGATCATCTGGTCGGCGATCGCGATGGCGGACGTGCCCGACAGGCAGACCTTGTTCACCGTGATGGCGGGGATCTCCTTGGGGATGCCGGCGGCGATCGCCGCCTGCCGCGAGGTGATCTGGCCCTGTCCCGCCTGCAGGACGTGCCCCATGATCGAGTACTCGATCTGCTCGGGGGCCACGCCGGATCGCCCCAGCGCCCCGGCCATCGCGGCCGCGCCCAGGTCGACGGCCTTGAACCCCGCCAGGGACCCGCGGAACTTCCCGATGGGGGTTCGCGCCCCCGCAACGATCACCGCTCGCTCAGCCATGCCTCCAGTCTAGAGGTGGCTCGCGAACAACCGTGAGCGACGCTCAGGCGCGGGCGGACAGGGCCTGTTCGATGACCTCGAGGATGTCGTCCCGGATCAGCTCGTCGCGAGCGATCAGCGCATCACGCAATGCGGCGTGCACATCGCGGTTGGCTTCGAGTACGGCGATGACCTTCTCGCGCTGCGCCTCGAGGATGTCGTCCACGCGCTGGCGGCCCTCGCTGTCGGCGAGGACCTTGCCCACGAGGTTCGCGCCACCGATCGGACCCTGCGTCACGGCGTCGTAGGAGATCAGCGATCCCGCCATGCCGAACGATCCGACCATGCCCGCCGCGAGGCTGGTGGCGTGCGCGAGGTCGCCCGCGGGACCCGTGCCGGCATCACCGATGCACAGCTCCTCGGCGACCAGACCCCCCAGGGCGATCGCGATCCCCGACTCGATCTCGCTGCGCGTCCGGGTGAACCGCTCTTCGGAGTCACCGTGCGCGAGCATGCCGAGCGATCCACGCCGCTTGATGATCGACAGCACCTCGAGGCGCCGGTTCTGTCCCACGAAGTAGGCGACCGTGGCATGACCGGCCTCGTGCGTGGCGACAGCTTCGCGATCCTGCTCGGTGTAGACGACCGGCTGTTTCAGTCCGATCTCCTCGTTGAGCTTGGCTTCCATCACGTCGTCGAAGTTCATCTGGCGACGGCCTTCACGCAACGCGACGAGCATGCCCTCGTCGAAGAGGTGCTCGATCATCACCGGGGTGTAGCCGAACGTCTCGTAGGCGATGCGCTCCCGGGTCTGCGGATCGTCCAGCTGCTGGTGGTGGCTCTTGCGATCGAGGAACCAGTCGATCAGGTCCACGCGGCCCTGCTTGGTGGGGACATCGAAATAGAGGCGCCGGTCGAACCGGCCCGGACGCACGAGGGCGGCATCGAGGGAGTCGCCGCGGTTCGTCGCCGCGATCAGCAGGATGTTGTGGTATTCGGACTTGATAGCCGTGAGCTGGCGGTCGGTGGGCAGATAGGCGTTGACCCACCCGATCATCTTGGCGCGAAGACGGGTGCGCAGTGGCGGCTGGTCGAACGACTGCATCTGGATCAAGAGCTCGTTCACCATGGAACCCGAATCGCCCATGCCGAAGTTCTCCACGGTGGCTCGCGCGATCCCATCGGGGGTGGCGTTGTTGCCACCACCACGCGACATACCGATCGCGTCGATCTCCTCGATGAAGCCGATCGCGCCCCCTTCCTTGCGCGCGGCCTTCCGCAGGGCCTTGAAGAACGATCGGATGCGATAGGCGGTCATCCCCTGCCACATCGACTGGAACGCGGGGGCCGAGATGAACAGGAACGGCACGCCCGCCTGCTTGGCCATGGCCTTCGCGAGGTAGGTCTTGCCCGTTCCGGGCGGTCCTTCGAACAGGATGCCTCGCCGGGGGGTGCCGCCGAGCTCTTCACGGAAGGTGGCGTAGCCCAGGAACACGTCGAGGGACCGGACCACTTCGTCGACCTGGGTGTCGAGCCCCTTGATGTCGGTGAGGCCCGATTCGACCTGTTCGGGGTAGACGGTGATGTGCGGCGAGCGCCCGTTGATCAGCGGCAACGCGACCATGAGCAACACCGGGATCAAGATGAGGAGCGGGAAGAGCAGGAACACCCAGTCGTCGGGCAGGGACGGCAGCGTGAGTGGGCGGCCGGACGAGTAGCGGTACCAGAGGTAGAGATCGATCAGCCCGATCACGACGATCGCGCGGATGATCCGCTTGAACTTCGTGCGTTCGCGCTGGCGGAAGACGTCGGCGCGACCCTTCTGCAGCAACTGGGAGCCCTGCAACAGGGCGGTGGTGTCGGAAGCCGTTTCCTTGTTCGGCACGGGCCTTGCTCCTTGCTCGGGTGGCGGGTCCCCCTGTGATCCGCCTGCGAGCCAGGCTACGCCGACCGGCCTCCCCCGGATATCGGTCCTTCGGCCCAGACGGGGGACCGAATGGCCCCGTGGCCTAGGCGCGCAACAGGTTTCGCGGGCCGTGCGGCGGCCCGTACCCACCCGGTAGGGTTCGGCCGTGGCCAGGAAGAAGCAGCCGCCGATCGGTGCGGCGGACAAGCGCACGATCGGAGCGCTCCTGCGCGAGCTCCGGCGTGGGGCGGGCTACCGATCGGTGGACAAGGCAGCCGAGGTCCCCGCGTGCCCCGCGTCCACCGCCACGATCTACGCCTACGAGCGTGGCGGGCTGGTGCCGTCCCTGGCCCAGTTCCTGGAGTTGGTCGAGTTCTACGTGCTCGAGACACCTCCGATGACGACCGGGGCCAAGCCCGAAGGTGACCTGCGGACGATGGGCGTGGCGGCCGTCACGCGCGCGCTCACCCTGCCCGCGTATCACGTGGCGCAGGCGCACGATCTCGTGGCCCGCATGCAACCTGACCTCGGGGATCACCCGTGAGCATCGAACTCACCGACATCGACCACGTAGGCCTCGCCGTCGCTAACCTCGAAGCATCGGTCGCCGAGTACTCGCGCCTTCTCGGAGCCGAACCCACCCACCGGGAGCGCGTCGACGATCAGGGCGTCGAGGAGGTGCTGTTCCCGGTCGGCTCCTCCTACATCCAACTGTTGGGTGCCCTGGGGGCCGACACCCCGGTCGGACGGTTCCTCGCCTCACGAGGGCCCGGCATGCACCACGTGGCCTACCGCGTGGACGACGTCGAAGATGCGCTCGCTCACCTGCGTGCCGAGGGCGCCCAGCTGATCGACGAAGCACCGCGCGCGGGTTCGCGCAACACGCTGATCGCGTTCGTGCACCCCCGAACGATGGGCGGCGTCCTGATCGAACTCGTCCAGGAACGCTGACCGTGGGCTAGGACCCGGGAACGCCGACGCCCGCGCCGACGGCTAGGGCAGGTCGGTGAGGCCCTCGGTGGGCGCGTTGATCAACACGCTCACGTTGCCCTCGGGCAGGCCGCCGTCGCCCATCAGCTGATGCACGTAACCGCTCTGGTCGTAGGGGTAGGCGGCGCCCAACGTGGTCTGGATCCTGCCCTGGACCACCAGGTCGTTGAAGGCCTGGGCCTGATCGTCGTTGAACAGATGCGAGCCCTGGTAGCGCTTCTGCATGTACCAGAGGTAGCGAACGTCCACCATGGTGTCGTAGCCGCTGGTCCCCGCGCAGATCACGACCATGCCGCCGCGGTCGGCGACGAAGATGGATGTCGGGATCGTGTCCTGTCCCGGGTGCTCGAAGACGATGCGGGGGCTGACCTTCTCCCCCAGCGCCTCCCAGATCGCCTTGCCGAAGTCCTTGGCGCCGCCGAACCAGTCCTTCCACTCGGCCGAATCCCACGCCGGGGGCACGCCCCAATGCGAGAACGCCTTGCGGTTGACGTAACCGACCGCGCCGAGCGACTTCGCGTACTCGCCCTTCTCATCGCTCCCCACCACGGCCACCGCGCGCCCGCCAGCGTTGGCGACCAGCTGCACGGCGAGGGAGCCGAGCCCGCCGCTGGCGCCCCACACCAGCACGACGTCGCCGGGTTCCACGGTGTGCGGAGGCCAGCCGAAGAGCATCCGGTAGGCGGTCGACCCGGTGAGGGTGGGGGCCGCTGCTTCCTCCCACGTGAGGAAGTCGGCCTTGGGCAGACATTGGTGCGCCTGCACCTTGGTGAACTGGGCGAACGAGCCCCAGCAGGTGTCGTAGCCCCAGACACGGAACGAGGCCGCCAGCCCCGGGTCCTTGCCCGCCTTCACGTGCGGGTCGTCCAGGTCCCACTGGCCGGCGTGCACCACGACGCGGTCGCCCACCTGGACGTTCGAGACCTGATCGCCGACCGCCCACACAACGCCGCTCGCGTCCGAACCCACGATGTGGAAGTCGGTGGGCTCGCCCCACCGCGCCTGCGTCTTCGTGACATCGACCGGGACCCCGCGTGCCGCCCAGACGTTGTTGAAGTTCACCCCGGCCGCCATCACCAGCACCAGGGCGTCGTTCGGCCCCAGCTCGGGAACGTCGATGACCTCGTCCTGGATGGCCTTCTCGGGATCGCCGTAGCGGTCGGGACGCACCAGCTGCGCGTGCATCTGCGCCGGCACGTCACCCAGCGGCGGAAGCTCTCCGATGTCGTACAGGTCCTTGCCCACGGCTCTCACCCTTTTCCGGTGGTGACGACGAACACGGTCGGGCGAACCCTAGCAAGCCGTGAACGAAGCGCGAGTTCCTGGAGCGTTACCCGGCGTCGGGCCGCGTGGGCGGAACGTCCTGCGCCGGTGCGGGCGGAAGTCCCGAACCCCTGCCGTCCGTCGCCGAACCGGACGCGTCCTTGCCGAAGAACCCCTTCTTCGGCCGGAAGGAGCCGCTGAGATCCTCGATCGAGAACACGCTGGATGCCTCACCCGTCGTGGCGAACCGATACAGGGCGGCGTTGAACACGCCGGAGCATGCGGCCCCGACGGCCATGAGCGCACCGATCGCGACCACCAGGAGGGGCACACCCACCAGCGGCACGGCGTACGCGACCGCTCCGCCGACGAGCACCACGGGGATCGCCACCAGGAAGATCGCGAGCCCGATCGTGGCGGTGCCGATGAACTGCTCGCCCCATCGCTGACGGAAGATCGACGCCGAGCGCTTGATCGCCTCGGGAACCCCGACGGGCTCGTACAGCAGGACGGGGACGACGAAGAAGGTGATCACGTTCCACGCGACGCCGATCAGGCCGATCACGATCCGCCCGACGATGCCGGCGCGATCCTGCAGGGTGCGGAGGATCATCCCCACGGTGGCGGTGATCAGCGCCCACACGAAGATCTTGCCCAGGTGCTGTCGCGCGAGCGCCAGCCCGTCGTTGATCGACGCGTCCTCGCCGTTGAGGCGCTTCATCGCGGTCCCGACGATCGCGGCGTTGAAGAAGATCGTGACGAACGCGAGCGCCACGTACAGCACGAACCCGAGGACGTAGAGCGCGGGGCTCACCGACTCGCCGTCGGCGGGGATCCCGATGCCGAAGGCCCCAGCCGCGAAGACCGCGATCACGACCAACGAGCAGAAGAATGAAACGACCGGGAGCACCAACAGCTGGTGGTCCTGGCGGACGACGCCCCAACTGGCCTTCGCGAGACGGAAGCCCCGAGAGATCGACTCCATCGTTCGACGATCCTTTCGCTCGTGGGCGGCTCGAGGTGCGGGCGCCCGATGTTCCTATCTTCCTGCATCGGCACGCGAACGGGGGGAACTGCATGGCGGTTCGGAGCTTCTCAGGCGCCGACGGCGGTGGGGAGCTCGGCGACCGGGCACATCGACGAGCGTGGGCACCATGTGCAGTAGGTGCCGGGCCGCAGATGGGCCTCACGGCCGTTGACCAGGCCGGCCGCAGCACGTGCGGCCCCGATCACCCGATCGGCGGCGTGGACGAGGAGATCCTCGGTGACGTCCTCGGACTGCCAGGTGCCGCTCTCCAGGAACAGCGACGCGGCACGGTAGGGCGGAACCCCGAACCGTAGGGTCATGACCAACGCGTAGAACCGCATGTCCTCGGCGAACTCGGGGTAAGCCCCGCCGGTCTTCAGGTCGACCGCCAGCCTGGTGGCCCGCATGGGCTCCAACTTGTCGGGCAATCCCATGACCAGGTCGATCTGCCCCGACAGCACCAGGTCGCCCCCGAGCAGCTCCGACCGCACACGGAGCTCACTGATCGGCGCCAGCTCGCGCCGCAGAGGCTTCAACGGGGGGAACGAGGCCTGGAACAGCGTGACGCGACGCACCACCTCCATGAGCACGTCGTCCTGATCGGACGCCGAGAGCTCGCTCCAGTACTCGACGAAGCGACCCTCGCGGTCGAGCACCCGGCCGACCGCGACCTGGGCGACCTCGTGGGGATCCATGCCGTCGCGTGCGCCGACCTCGACCTCGATGGCCTTGTGCAGGAGTACGCCGTAGGCGCTCTTGGACGAGTGCGCGAACGGTGAGGACTCACCGCTGACGGCGGCCTGGAACTGTCCCTCGCAGCGCGAATGCTGGTTGAGGCGCTCCTTGCCCAGCCACAGCGGCTCGCGGAGTTCGAGCTCCCGGACGGCCTCCTCGATACGGTCGCGGAGGCGTTGTGGGAGGTCGGCGGAGAACGTGGGTCGCTCCCCCGTGCCGATGAGCCCGTCGAGCGTGCGCTGCTGCGGGTCGGTGAGTTGCACCTGCGCATGGTAAGCAGAGAGACCGACATGGCCGAAACACCTGACGACATCTTGCGCGCACTGGCCGATCCGGAACGCCTCGCGATCGCCGGGGCGCTGGCTCGCCGTGATCTGGCGGCGCGGGAACTCGCGGATGCGCTCGACCTGCCGATCACCCGTGTGCGCAAGCATCTCAACCGCCTCACCTCGACGGGCGTGGCGCGCCTGGCGGACGACCGCCGGACCTACCGGCTTGATCCCGAGACGCTCCGGTGGGCAGCGGAGCAGGTCGGACCGCCACGCGATGCCGGCCTGACATTGGGTGCCGCCAACGAGGACGAGGAGATCGTGCTGCGGACGTTCTTCCGGAACGGCCGGCTCACCGAGATCCCCGGGAAGGCCGCGAAACGCCGGATCGTCCTGGAACGGATCGCATCCGAGTTCGAACCCGGCGTGCACTACGACGAGAAGGAAGTCAACGCGACCGTGGGGGCGTTCTTCAACGACTACGCCTCGCTCCGTCGTTACCTGGTGGACGAAGGGTTCCTCGACCGAGACGCCGGGATCTACTGGCGGGCCGGCGGCCGCGTCGACGTCTGATGCCCTGAGGATCCGCCAACCCTCGACCGCGGGTCGACGGTTGCGGCCTCCGGTGCTAGGGTGCCGGGGCTGTCACCGGCAGCATCCCCCCGCTTCCCATCGATCGGTGACGCTCGTCGTGAGGCGAACACCAGGGAGTTGGATGGAGACCGAGGATCGCAGGACCGTCGGCACCAGGTCGCGCGTCGCGGCGTTGGCGCTGGTCGTAGCGCTGACCGGTTCGCTGCTGCTCGTCGCCGCTCCTTCGGCCCAGGCCACCGGTCCGTGCGACTTCGGCCGCGGAGAGGATCAGGGCGTTCGGGCGTACATGCGCGACGTGATCCGGTGCGCCGTCGATCGCTGGTCGGTGCGCGGAGGACCCCGAACCGCCCTCTGCATCGCCAAGCGGGAGAGCGGCCTGCTGCCATGGGCCGAGTCCTCCGACGGCATCAACAAGGGGCTCTACCAGCAGCACGTCGACTACTGGGCCAACAACTACGACACCTACGCCAGGCCCGCCTGGGCCCTGGAGAAGCGGATCCTGAACGGCCGCACGAACGCGATCGTGTCGATCCGCATGGCCCACGCCGGCGGCTGGGGTCCCTGGGGCGGCGGCGACTGCGGCTGAACCTCGGCCCGGACCACGCGGCTAGACTCCCCACATGGTGACCAAGGACAAGAACGTTCCCAGCCGGGCGAGCACCGAAGAGCCGGAGAAGACGGTCGAGGACCGGATCGAGCTGCTCCGAAAGCGCAAGAAGGCCGCCCTGACGCCCGGGGGCCGGGATTCGGCGAAGAAACAGCACGATCGCGGCAAGCTCACCGCCCGTGAACGTCTCGACATCCTGATGGACACGGGTTCGTTCGTGGAGACCGACCCGTTCGCGATCCACCGGGCGCACGACTTCGGGATGGACCGCAAGCGACCGCCCGGCGACGGCGTGGTGACCGGCTACGGCACGGTCGATGGCCGCAAGGTCTTCGTGGCCAGCCAGGACTTCACGGTGTTCGGCGGTTCGATGGGCGAGGTCATGGCGCAGAAGGTGTGCAAGGTCATGGACCTGGCGATCAGCACCGGCGCGCCGTTCATCTCGATCAACGACTCGGGCGGCGCGCGGATCCAGGAGGGCTCGGCGAGCCTCGCGGGCTACGGCTACATTTTCGAGCGGAACGTGCGCGCCTCGGGCGTGATCCCGCAGATCAGCGTGATCATGGGGCCCTGTGCCGGTGGGGCGGTCTACTCCCCCGCGATCACCGACTTCACCTTCATGGTGAAGGAGACCTCGCACATGTTCATCACCGGTCCCGAGGTGATCAAGTCGGTCACCGGCGAGGACGTTTCCATGGAGGAGCTCGGCGGCGCCATGACGCACGCCACGAAGTCCGGCGTCGCCTCCTTCATCGGGGAGGACGACGAGGACGTGCTGCAGCGTGTTCGCTACCTGCTGAGCTTCCTGCCCTCCAACAACCTGGAGGACCCGCCCGCCTACGCCGCCACCGACGACCCCGACCGGCTCGCCGACGCGCTCACCAACCTGGTGCCCGATCGGGCGAAAGAGCCCTACGACATGCACGAGGTGATCCGCTACGTCGTGGACGACGGCGAGTTCCTCGAGGTGTTCCCGCTGTGGGCCATGAACGTGGTCACCGGGTTCGCCCGGCTCGACGGTCACAGCGTGGGCGTGATCGCCAATCAGCCGAAGGTGCTCTCGGGCACGCTCGACATCGACGCCAGCGAGAAGGCGAGCCGGTTCGTGCGGTTCTGCGACGCCTTCAACATGCCGATCCTGACCCTGGTGGACGTCCCCGGGTTCCTGCCCGGCACCACGCAGGAGTTCAACGGGATCATCCGCCACGGCGCGAAGCTGCTGTACGCCTATGCCGAAGCCACGGTGCCCCGCATGACGGTGATCACGCGGAAGGCCTACGGCGGCGCGTACCTCGTCATGAACTCCAAGCATCTGCGCGCCGACGTCTCGTTCGCTTGGCCCACCGCCGAGATCGCGGTGATGGG
>Ga0190274_10000559_pt1 | contig 21872 bp, 16 predicted proteins | sample Popmic531T_FD_133002 | JGI IMG/M metagenome (GOLD analysis project Ga0190274, IMG submission 133002) | Populus adjacent soil microbial communities from riparian zone of Yellowstone River, Montana, USA - 531 T | ecosystem: Environmental > Terrestrial > Soil > Riparian zone | place: USA: Montana... | reverse complement strand
GTCGTAGGGCAGACCTTCAGGTCTGCCGGACTCCAGGTCAGTGTCCGCCTCCGGAAATGCGGACCGCCTTGTACCCGCCGCGTGCCCGGTAGTAGAGCCAGAGGCCGACGAAGATGACCCCAAGCGCCGCGGGCAGGAGCGCCATCATCTGTAATGCGGCGCCACCGCCGAGTTCGTCGATGCGCGCGCCCATGAGCGGCAGCGCCACGGATGTCGTGAGCATCCCGACACCGCCCATGAGCGACAGGAGCAGCGCGCCACCGCGCGGCATCTGCTCCGACACGATACCCATCATCGTTGGAATGAAGAATGTCTTACCGACGCCGAAAACCGTCGCGGCGGCAAACGCCATGGTGGTGCTCGTGCCCGACGTGAGACCGCCGAGCCAGTGGAGACCCGCCCATGTGAGGACCGAGCAGACCATGATCGTGGCAAGCGTCTGGCGCTGGGCGATACCGCTGCCGAATGTCCGAATCAGAAAGACAACGCCGGCGGTATAGACGAGGAAGAGTACCCCCTGGAGTTGGGGTACGAGATCGCCCATCACCTTCGGGAACCACTGATCGGGGCCGAGTTCACTCGCCGTTGCCAGCGCATGGCAGACGCAGAAAACGAGAAAAAGTGGCCGGACGGCCTCACGCCACATCTCGCGCGTCGACACATTCGATTGCACGCGCTCAGTGGCAGGGTAGCGTTGCGACAGTGCCATCACGAGATAGATGGCGGCCGGCAGCATGATGAGCGCAAGCTTCATCTCCCAGCTCGTGTGTAGCACGGTCGTCATGAACACCGCGGCGAGCCCGCCGATGATCTGGCCGGCGGGCCACCACGCGTGGAGCATGTTCAGCCGCCGTGTCTTCTCGTCCGGATACACGCTTACAGTGAGCGGATTAATAACGCCTTCGACGAGACCCTGCGAGAGGCCCATCAGCAGAAATCCCACATAGAGCAGGGTCGTGCCGGCGTTGTCGAAGAGCGATGCTACTGGCTGCGTCGGGCGCGGCGCGAGCACGATCAGCAGAATGCCGACGAGATAGCCAGCAGCCGACAGCACGTGCAGCCGCTTCATGCCGACGACATCAATGAACATGCCGCTGAGAACGATCGCGAGCGAGAATGCCCAGAAGGCCGGACTGAACACGAGGCCGAGCTGTTCGTTCGTGATGTGGAAGGCGGCGCTCATCGCATTGGCAACGTCACCGCGGATGGCGAACGACATCGACGTCGTCACGAGCGAAACGCAGCTCACGAGGAAAAGCGCGCGCTTGTTCATGACTGGTTCTCACCCTCCAGAAACGTGCGCGTCCACTGCAGGCTGGCTTCGACGTCTTCCAGTTCGCGCTCAATCGGGTCCCGTGCCGGCGGCGCCACGTAAGCCGTCCCCGCTTCGGCCAGCGCCAGAAACCGATCGAACTCCCAGGCCGGCGTCTGGAGGTACGCATTCCAGAATTCCGGCGCACGGAACGGCATGATCCGCGGCTCCGGCAAGACGATGATTTCGAGCGACAGCGGACGGTCCGGGCAGCGTGTGAGGTACGTGCGCAGGTAACGCGCCATGTCGATGCGTCCGTCGCCCATCCGCGTCCACGCCACCGCCGCACCCTCCGGGACGCGCCAGACGACGCTGTCGCGCACGTGGCTGGTGAGCACGTAGGGTGCGAGGGTCTCGAGCGTCAGGTGGGGATCTTCGATCGCCCAGAGCGGATTGCCCGCGTCGAGGCAGACACCGACAAACTCCGGCCCCGCGGCCTCGACCAGCATCCGCAGTTCGCGGGCCTGCAGATCGCCGGCGTGGTTCTCCACCGCCAGTTTGAGGCCGGCATCCATGACACGGCTGCGCACAGATTTCAGCACCCGCACCGCATCGTCGATGCGCTTGTCGATGCCGCCGGGCAATCGACGATCCTCGATTGTCCCGACGACGCACCGGACGAAGGGCGAGCCCAGGATGCGCGCCGCCGGCAGCATGGCTTCGATCTGCTCTTCGGCTGTGCCGCGCGCCGGATCGAACCGCCCGGAACTCGGACAGATCGACAGCATGCCGAGCTCGAGATCGATCGTGAGCGCGTCGGCGTGCGCCCTTACGCGCTGGAGGTGCTCACGATCGAGTCCGCCGAGCAGGCGAATCTCGCTGTAGTGCGCGACCCGGACGCCCCATCGCGCACAGAAATCGAGCTGCTCGAATGGGGTCCAGCGCTGCGATCGCAGACTGAAAAGGTCGAGGCCGAGGCGCACCGCGAAATCCTAGCCCGGATTGCCGCAGACGCTTGCATCAATCGCCCTCGGCGCTGATCTCTCGAGGTCGTCTAGCGATAGCCCTCGAGCAGCACGAGATCCGCACTGACGGACTCCACTCCGTATACGAGAACCGCACTGCCGTCAGGAGTCACGCTGAGACCCGGCCAGTGATAGTCCATTTCGAACGATCCGAAGGAGCGGCTGCTGCCGCCGTCGGGATCCACCACGCGGATGTCGCGTGCACGCGGATTGGCCAGACCCGTCCGCGTGACGAAGTAGATGCCGTCGCGGGCTTGCGCGTATGACCACCCTTCGATGGATGGAATGAGTTCGCGCTCCGCTCCGCCCGTGACCGGCATCACGTGCAACGCACCGCCGCGCGTGAAGTACACCGAGCGCCCGTCCAGCGATTCTCGCGGCGCCGAACCGCCGCGAGCGGTGAGTTGCTGTGCGTCCAGTCCTTCCGGCGTCATCCGCCAGACTTGCTGCATGCCGCTTCTGAGCGACCCCATATATAGCCAGCGCCCGTCGTGCGACCAGCTCGGTAGGTTGCCTTGGCCCACGTAACGTGGCTGGCCGCCAGCGGCCTCCATCACCCATACGTGCCATTGCCCGTCTGCACCACGACCGTCGAACGCGAGATGACGGCCGTCTGGCGACCAGCGCGGACTCCCGTAGGACTGGGCGACCCCGCGCGTCAGGGAGACGGGATTCCCACCGTCGCGGTCGGCCGTCCACACCTCACTGGCGCCGCCTCCCCGGTCGGTCACGAACGCCAGCCTGGATCCATCCGGCGAATAACTCGCATCCATGTCGCCGAGGGTCGAGGAGGCAACTGGCTGGCGTTGGCCACCCCTCATGACTCTCCAGATGTTGACGTCGAAGTTGCGCCGCACGTATGCGAGACGCGGGACCCGCTGCGCGATGACCGGGTGCATGCCGCTACTACCCACGTCGACGAGCGCCGCGGGTCTGCTCCTATCCGTCGCAACGCGCCAGAGCAACAGCGAGTTTCCCCAGACGGAGGCCGCGCTGAACAGCAGCGTCTGACCCTCGCGATCCCATGCGATGCCGGCGATTGTGCCGGCGACCTGGGTGAGTGGTGTAGGACGCGTTCGTGGTCTGCCTGCGGCGTCGAGAGCGACTAGCGTCACCGTACAACTGATGCTGTTACCGGCACATCGGGCCGCGGCCAGCGCGTCGCCCGAAGGCGAGTACGCCGGCGAATCAAAGTACTCACCGTCGGCGACTGGTGGTAGCAGCGACTCGCGCAACGTGCCGTCGACTCCCACGCGGACGAGAGTCGCGTCGCTGCCGGTCCGTTTGCCGGCGACGACGATCGAGCGACCATCGGGTGCCCACGCGATCAAGGGCGTCACGCAACCCACACATTTCGGTGAGCGCTGCACAGTGCTAAACGAGGCCACCTTACGCTCAGACGTGCCAAGAGACGACATGATGAAGAGTTCGTCTTGCAGAGCTCCTTCGCGCATGAACGCGATCCGATCGCCATCCGGTGACCACACTGGCGATGTGTCAGTGGCCCCGTGACCCGTGAGCCGCACTGGAGTTTCGGCACCGAGCCCCTGGATGTAAATGCCTCCTGAGGCATCATTCCCGCCGCCATCCCATGTGAACGCGATCTGTCGACCGTCGGGCGAAAACGAGGGGAACATCTCCATGCCCGCCAAGGTGGTGAGCGGAACGGTGCGGCGTACCAGATCGGGTCCGGACACATCCGGCGAGTGCCACCATGCCGCGAGGGCCACGACCGCAAGGGCCGCGGCGACGAGCGCGGTGGGCAGCCGCCCTCTCCTGAACGACGCGCGACTCGTCAGTTGCGCCGCGGCACCGGTCTCCTCGAGATCGATCATTGCGTCGCCAATATCCCGCAGCCTCCGATGGGATTCCTTGACCAGGCATCGTCGCAGGACTCGATCGATGCCCGACGGTAGATCTGCCGGCAGGAGCGTCCAATCGGGTTCGCGGTCGAGGACACTCGCGATGACATCGGCCGGCGTCGAGCCCTCAAACGCGCGCCGGCCGGCGAGCATCTGGTAGAACACACAGCCGAAGGCCCAGATGTCGCTGCGGCGATCGATTTCCTGACCGCGTGCCTGCTCAGGACTCATGTACGCGGCCGTTCCGATCACTTCGAAGGGGGCGGTGAGCGCGATGGCTGGGGCGGAGGGCCTGACCGCTGCCGCGTCCACGAGAGTGGCGAGGCCGAAGTCCAGCACCTTCACCGAGCCGTCGTCGCGGATCTTGATGTTTGCCGGGGTGAGGTCGCGGTGGATCACGCCGCGAGCGTGGGCCGCATCGAGCGCACGAGCGATCTGCAATGCGATTTGGGTGGCCTCGCGGACAGGAAGCCGCGCACCACCAGCGAGCCGGTCCGCGAGCGTGTCGCCGTCGATGAGTTCCATCACCAGCGCCCGGACGGCTCCCTCGCACTCGACGCCGTGGAGCACCGCGATATTCGGATGATTGAGTAGCGCGAGCGCCTGTGCCTCGCGTTCGAAGCGCGCCAGTCGCCGCTCGTCGAGCTGGTGCTCGGCCCTCAGCGTCTTCAGCGCAACGTTCCGCCCGAGGGTGGAGTCGTGCGCCAGGTACACCTCGCCCATGCCGCCGGCACCGAGGAGATCGATCAGCTCATAGCGACCGAAGTGTTCACCACGCGTCAGCGACATGGGCGTGTCGATGAGATCACCGTCCGCGACGCCGGACTGCGCCAACCGGCTCGCTGGCCGTCTGACCCGTCTTTTCCGGTGTTCCGACGCTCGTATCGGTCGACACGCCTGCGCTGGATGTGCGATACGTCAGCGGGACCATACCGGCGATCACGCGGTCCCCATCGCGGAGCGTGACCCGACCAGTGATCGGCGAGCCGCCCACCATCGTGCCGTTCTTGCTGCCGAGATCTTCGAGCGTGGCGCCTGTCCCGTCGACTGTGAGCTTCGCGTGCTGCCGCGATACGCTCGACGGGTCGAGGCAGACGTCCGAGTGAGGATCGCGGCCGATAGTGTTGACGCCCTCACGCAAGGGCCGGCGCTTGCCACCGGTCACCAGCCAGTGCCGTCCGAGTGCGGCGGTGGTCTCGATGCGCTCGACAGGGGGCGCGAGCGCGTATCCGACACGATGCACCGTGCGGATGACGGACCCTTCCGTCCGGCGATCATCCAGCGCGCGGCGAAGTTCTTTGATGGTACCGACGAGCGTCGCGTCAGACACGAACGTGTCCCGCCAAATCCGTTCGTGAATCTCTGTCTTGGTCACAACACGCGGCGCCTCTGAGACGAGCAGCGCCATCAGATCGAACGCTTTCGGAGTCAGCCGCACCGGCTCACCCTGGCGTGCAAGCCGGCGGCAGTTCTGATCGAGATCAAAGGCGCCGAAACGCAACGTCACACCACGTCCCCCGGAAATCCCCTGTTTCTCCCCCCATACCCCCACGACACTGATGCACCCGTGACGGCAACCTGATGGCGTGGATCGGGCTCGCGGTAAGGGCGCGCCCGTTCAGACAGATCCTATCGGAGTGACATATGCGCAACAAGGGAACGCTGCTCGTCGTGCTGCTGGCCTCTACGGTGGTTCTCGGAGCCATGGAGTTTGGTGACTGGGGGCCATCGGTGAGTCTCGAATCGATCCCGGGGTCCGACGCAAACCTGAACACCGCGTTTCAGGATGGATGCCCCGCGCCTTCGCGTGACGGATTGCAGCTCTACATGGCCTCGAACCGGCCGGGCGGGTTTGGTGGCCTCGACATCTGGGTTGCCTCGCGCGACAGCGCCGATGATCCGTGGGGAGCGCCCGTCAACGTAGGCGCGCCGATCAACACGGCCGCCGATGAGTTCTGTCCAACACCGCTGACCAACGGCCACGACCTGCTCTTCGTCAGTACGAAACCCGGAGGCTGCGGCGGAAGTGACATTTACTCGGCGCGTGAGCACGCGACGCGCGGGTGGCAGACGCCTCTAAACCTGGGCTGCACGGTCAACAGCGCCGGCGACGAGGCCAGTCCGGTGCTGGTTGAGTACGAGGACGGCTCGCGGGAACTCTACTTTTCGAGCACCCGTGCTGGTGGCTTTGCCGCTGAGGCGCCGGGTACGGCTCCGGATGCGGACATCTATCTGTCGCAGGTCAGTCGTGACGGCCTGGTCGACTGGCCTCTGCTCGCTGCCGGATTGAACACCGCGGCGCAAGACGTCCGGCCCATGCTGCGACGCGACGGTCTCGAGATCGTGTTCGACTCGAACCGTGCCGGCGGTTTCGGCGGCTTCGATATCTGGACGGCTACACGGGAACACTCGACCGATGGGTGGTCGTCACCGTTGAATCTGGGGACAAACGTCAATAGCGCAGGCAACGAAACGCGCCCGTACCTGTCATGGGGCGCGACGACGCTCTATTTCGGCACCACGCGCGCCGGGGTCGAAGGAGCAGGCGACATCTGGTTCTCCAAGCGGGAACGACAGAGGGGCCAGTAGCGCGGCTGAGTTTGCCGGCTCCTATGACGGGGCGAGGGTCTGATAGCGGAGCATTGTGCAGAACGGATACTGAAGGACCCGGTAAACGCGGCTGAATCTCCTCTCGCCGCGGCCGCGCCTCCCACAATGGCGCGGCGTATCATGGGCCGCATGAAGCGCTTCAACTGGCAACTGCCGGCGGCCTTCGTGCTCAACGTGTTCGCGTACGCGAGCTATCGGTCGCTCTTCGCATATTGGCCGATCACTCGGGACGTGCCGTGGGTGAACGTGGCGCTCTTCGGTCTTGGAGCCTGGCTGCTCGTCACAGGCATCCGTCGCGCGTTCGCCGATGCGCCGGTGTCACCGATCAGGATGATGGGTGTTGGCGCCACGGCTGTAGTGAGCGGCGCGGCCTTTGTGATCTTCATGCTCTGGCGATTCCTCTGGACCGCCTTGCCTGCCGCACCGAATGCGCCAACGATTGGCGCCCGCGCGCCGGACTTTACCCTCCCTGACGACCATAACCGGGCCGTGTCCTTGGCCTCGCTGCTAGCGTCGCCGTCGCCGGACGCGACCGCACACGGCCGCTCACTCAAGGGCGTGCTCCTCATCTTTTACATGTACTCCGACTGCCGCGCGTGCAATACCGAGTTCCACACGATGCAGCAGCGTCTTGCCGATCTCGCGGCCGCGGGCATCCGGCCGGTCGCCATCAGCGTCGATCCGCCCGATGTGTCGCGGCGGCTGACCGAGGAAGCCGCCTACACGTTCACGTTTCTCTCGGATCCCGAGTTGAAGGTGATTCGTGCTTACGGCGTGGCCGACCAGGATCAAGCCGCGCGGCCAGCCGAGTTTCTCGTTGATGCCGCGGGCCTTGTGCGCTGGCGGAATCTGACGAGCAATATGTACGTGCGCGCCACGCCGGATCAGGTGATCGAGGCGGCAGGACGGTTGCCTTAGTTGCCGCCCAGGCGCATCAATCTCCTCCAGCTACAATCCGGCTGAGACATGAGTAGTTTCGATCTGCACCTGCGAACGCGAGTAGTGTTCGGTAACGGCGCCTTCGAGCGGCTGGGCGATTTGTCGCGCGAGCTGGGTTTTACGAAGACTCTGGTCGTGGCGGACGCCGGCGTGGTTGCCCTAGGTCTGGCCGATCGCGCCGTGCGCATCCTCGAGGCTGCAGGTATCGGCACCGCGACCTTTCACGGGTTCGAGGCCAACCCGGACACGCGAATGGTCGAGGCCGGACGAGTCGTGGCGGCGCGCGCCGCGGTCGACTCGATCGTCGCGGTCGGTGGTGGCAGTTCGCTCGACTGCGCGAAGGGCATCAACTTCGTCCTGACCAACGGTGGGACGATGCGCGACTACAAAGGTCACGACAAGGCGTCGAAGCCGATGCTGCCGTCGATTGGTGTGCCGACGACGGCGGGGACTGGCAGCGAGGCGCAGTCCCATGCACTCATCTCGGATGCCGAGACGCACGTCAAGATGGCATGCGGCGATCCGAAGGCCTGCTTTCGCATCGCCATTCTCGATCCAGCCCTGACCGTGTCGCAGCCACGGCCCCTCACGGCCATCACTGGCTTTGACGCCTTGTCGCACGCCGTCGAGTCGTGGGTCACGACGAAGCGATCGACGATGTCGGATGTGTTTGCACGTGAGGCGTGGCGATGGCTCCATGGTGCCTACGCGCGCGTGCTGTCAGATCCGGACGATCTCGATGCGCGCGGTGCGATGCTCCTCGGCGCGCATCAAGCGGGCATCGCCATCGAGCACTCGATGCTCGGGGCAACGCACGCGTGCGCCAATCCGCTCACGGCGCGCTACGGCACGACACACGGTGTCGCGATTGCCGTGATGCTGCCGCACGTCGTCAGATGGAACGCGGATGTCGTGGGCGCGCGGTACGCGGACTTGCTCGAGGTCGCGGGCATCACGGGTGATGGCCCCGCAGGCGATCGTCTGGCCAATCGCCTGGCTGCGCTCGCACGCGCGGGCGACTTACCGGCCACGCTGTCCGACCTCGGCGTTTCGGCTGGTGACCTGCCCGCCCTTGCCGCTGCCGCCGCCGAGCAGTGGACCGGCGGCTTCAATCCGCGACCGTTCGATCGAGAGGCCGCGCTCAGATTGTACGAACAGGCCTATTGAGCCCAGTCGTGGGGCAAACCTTCAGGTTTGCCGGATTCGGCAGGCCTTTAGGCCTGCCGACGCTTGTCCAGGAGGCCTATTCGCCGAGCGTGGTCGCCTTCGGCTCCGGCAGAAAAAAACTCGCCGCAAATCCGATCACGTACGCTGTCGTGCCGACGACGGCGGCGGCGTAGGCGAGTTGCATGGGCGGCGAGCCGCCGGGCATCGACGGCACAAGCTGTGTGGTGACGAGCGCCGCGCACGTGCCGATCATGCGGCCGCCGACGTTGGCCGCAAAGCTCTCGCCCGTGCCGCGCAAGTGCGTCGGATAGACGAGCGGCAGGTAGTTCCCCCAGAAACTGAATTGAGCGATCGTCGCGAGACCGACGGCAAAGATGCCCCACTGGAGCAGCGTCAGGCTGTGGAAGGGCGCGAAGAGAAACACAGCGGGCAGCAGAATCAGGCCAGGCAGCTGGAACGTACGCAGGAGTCCGCGGCGGCTGACGATGCGGACGGCGAGCACCGCGAGCAGGATGCGGCCCGCGAGTCCGCCAAACTCCTGGTAGGACTGCACGCCGCTCACGGTCTGCTCGATCGCGGGGCGCGCCAGCGTGCGGACTTCCGCCATCCCGGGCACGATGCGGGGCACCTGTTGGATAGCGCCGAACGCGGCCGCGAATCCGCATGCCATCATGATCGTTGTCACGATCGTCGTGCGGCGAAGCGCGGGCTGGAACAGTTCGCCAAAACTTGGTCGCCGGAGCGTGCCGGCTTCTTTCTTCTGTCGCCAGATCGGCGACTCGGGCATGAACGGCCGAATGATGATCAGCGGGATGGCTGGGATGAGGCCTGACATGAGCGTGTACCGCCACGCTTCGTGCCCGCCGTACACCGCCGGCAACGACGTGCCGTAGGTCACGACGAGGTAGTACGCCCCGGTCACCATGAGTCCGCCAATGGACCCGAACGCCTGCGTGTAGCCGACGATGCGTTCGCGACGAGCGGGGTCGGGGAAGAGTTCAGAGAGCCAGGCGACCGCCGCGACAAACTCCACGCACACGCCGATGAACGTGAGGCAGCGCCAGAAGAGGAGTGTCTGGACCGATGTGGCAAAGCCAGCTGCCATGGCCGAGACGGCATAGAGCAGGATGCTCCACACGAGCACCCGTCGGCGTCCCAGCAGGTCCGTCAGGTAGCCGCCGAGCAGTCCGAAGATTCCGCCGGCGACAGCGGGGATGTAGAAGATGATGCCGACCCATTCGTTGATCGACGGATGGTTCGCTGGGACGTGCAGAAGCGCCATGAGCGCCGGCCGCACGATGATCGGCAGCATCAGCAGCTCGTAAGAATCGAACGCGAAGCCGATGGCGGCGACCAGGCAGATCAGCCACTCGGTCGTGGTGAGAGACGGCCGCGCCGATGGTCCGGGTGCGTTCACGATGTCCTCGCAGTCACGCCAGAGTCTACATTCAACTTCCTGACATTGCGGAAACCGCGACCCTTTGAGCGAGGCCTAGGAGTGGGACGCCCAAAACTTCTTACAATTTGTCGGTGGCACCGGCACTATTGCGGAAGTCGTCGGCGCTCGCCGAGGAGGAGTAGGCATGATGGAACGGGGCCTCGTTGAGTACACACCCAACGAACGACTTGCGCTGATCGTCATTGCCGCAGTGGGGTTGATTGCCTTGAACGGCGTATTCCTCTACGGTGTGCTCTTCCATGCCGAACTCATCACGAACGCACTCAAGAACCCGATCTCGTGCGCGTTCGTGGTCGAGGCGTTCGTGCTCATGGGCGTCCTCGCGTACCTGCTGGCCAAGTGGGGTGTGAGCCGCGTCCACTGGGGGTGGTTCGTCGTACTGTCGGTCGCAGGTGGCCTCGCGTTCGCGTTGCCCGTCGTACTGCTCATCACGGAACGACAAGTCGCACGGAGACACTAGGTGCGGACTGGTGGCGACCGTTCGGTCGCGTAACGACAGACGCGATCGGTAGGAGAACGTCGGGTCCGGACCCAAGCACCCCGGACTCAGGACCCACGGACCGACATGAGGCGTCACCCCCGACACGCCGGCCGATTGTCGATCTGCCGAACCTTGTCGCGAAAGGCCTTGACCCATAGCGTGACGTCACCATTCGTCTCGCCGCTGGCCGGGTCGGGGAAGCCCGCGGACTGGAAGATCGTGGCAATCTGCGTCTCTGACAATTGCCGCAACCTGCCCGCCATGAGCACCCGGCCAGCTTCTGAAATCCGGATTGTGTCGAACGTCCCGTCCCTGTGCGGTAGCTTGACGGTGCAGGATCCGGCATCAGCCCAGATCGGTGTGGCGGCCCAGTTCGTCTCTTCGACTTTGCCGGGGCCGAAGGTCGCGCCCACGTCGTGAATCATCAGCAGCGGCCTTTCGCACGGCGCTGACGGATCGGATTCGCCTTCGCCTTTCTCGCAGAGCAGGCGTTGGTTGCGGGCTTTCGTGTCCCAATGCCCCAGAAAGATCGCCATGAGCCGCAAGGCATCGAGTTCGGCTCGTGTCGCTCCACCGGCCGACGCGTCAACGCGATCCAGTTCGCTCCAGTCCCATCCCTCGAACCCGTCAGCCTCGATGGCGCGTCCCGGCAACTTGCGCTCGACCGATACCCAATTGAACTCACGACTCTCACGGCCAAATAGGCGGTCGACCAACCACCCCGCCAGAAACCATTCCGCCGTCTTGCGAGTGACGAACGGGTGCGGGGGACAGCCCTGGCATCGCACCCGCTGCAACAGCGTCACCTCGTCGGCGCCGAAACCGAGCGCCGCCAGCAGTCGTGTTGCCGCGACCTCGGCGAGTCGCTCGGGCGTGCCACCGTATTTGATCTTGATGAGACTGCCGTCCGCCAGCCGGCAATCGAACTTCGGTGTCGTGCCGGTCGTGAGCTTTGGCACGTACTGGCATTCGGTGAGCGCAGTGCGATCGAATGGAACAGCCGCCGTTGGAGGATCGGAGAGATCGAGCTGCCGAATCACGGGGCGCGGCGTGACGAAGACCTTCGCACGGGCGATAAGCTTTTCGCGCGCCTTCCACGCCTCTGTGTGCCGATCGACGACGAGGTCCTGAGTGAAAAGCAGCTGGATGCAACGGATTGCTGGCAGACAGAGGATCGGTCCTGCTGTGAGCAGCAACACGAGCGCGAGGCGCTTGACCCATCCAGGTTGCGAACGGCTGGCTACTGAACGTGCTCGCATCGACCGTCCCCCAAGACAGCAAGGGACGTGCCTAGTGTCTGACGCTGAAGAGCTTAGGGCGCATAGGCGCCGTTCTGTATGGCCTTGATCGTCCGAAAGTTGTCGGGGATCGACAGGAAACCCGGGTCGATGCCGTAAACGCCGTTGGTTTCGCCGCTCGGAAGTGCCGGGCGACTCCCGGTGGGGAAGTCAGCGCGGTACCACCAGTTCCTCGCAAAGACGAACGACGGGGGTTTGGTCCCGTCTCCGATGTTCACGCCGAGATCCCCCACCCAATAGAAAACATTGTCACTCACGAGCCCATTCTGAGTCGGAGCCATGCCCTGGTCCGGGTGTTCGTGCAGGATGCGGAGGAGGAATTTGGCGGGACCATAGATGGTGTTGAAGCGCACGATGCCGCCATCGGACGACACGAAGGCGATGGCTGTTTCGCCGCCGATGAAGACGTTTCGCTCGACGAGGATCGCACGGGCCTCAGCCGTATCAGGCGGCTGGGGGCGAAAGAACTTAAAGTCCGTCACACCGCCAATCTGCACCGCTCGAGACGCCGCATACTCGAAGCGGTTCGCGCGGATCTCGATGTTCGTGCTCCCGCCCTTTGCCTGAACACCGTCACCGAACTGCATGCCCGGCGTGTGGCGGAACAGACTGTTCCGGACGATCCCGCGATGGCAGCCGATCAGGGCGACGGCCGATCCGCCGTCGCCCCACCGTTCGACAACCGATTGCTCGATGACGAAATCCGTCACGCCGGACAGCTTGATGCCGTGATGAAGCCCTGCGGGGAGATCGCGCACCATGATGCGAGTGAACACGATGTGGTGCGACGGCGTCGCGATCGTCTCCGCATCGTCGATGTTGATCCCGTTTTGCCGCGCACCTTCGAAAATCAGGTCCCGTAAGACGAGATGGTTCGCGTCCGAAAACTGAATGCCGGTGTTGCCGCCGGCGAAGACAGGTCGGTTGGCAGGATCGGCGCCCTCAATCACGATAGGCGCGTCGGGCGAACCGGCAATGCCGACATGATAGCTGCCACCTTCGTAGACACCTGGGCTCACCGAGATGGTAGTGCCAGGTCTTGCGCGGCCGATCGCCGCTCGGAACTCCGAGGTCGTCGTTACTTTGACCAGCGCGGTCGGCGGACTGCCATCAGGTTTCCCGCGCGCGACGGCGCCACTCTGGGCTGAGGAAACGCGGCTCAGAGACGAGATGGTGCAGATGAAAATCGCGAGCGAGACGATCACAAGCTTTGCGTCAAGAAACGAGCGTCGCGCAGGAAGGAACATGACGCACCTCGCAACGGGGAGCCCCGGCGTGTCCGCGCTCTAGCTGCCGCCCGCCGCGATGACCTGGTACGCGTCCACCACAGGCCGTCCGGCCCATCCTGTCGGTTCGTCGACTCCGAGCAGCCAGAGCACCGTCGCCGCCGTGTCCATCGTCCGAATACTGGACTGCGACAGAAGGCCTGGCTTCACACCTTTACCCCACGTAATCCACGGAATCGTGACGTCGCGCGGATCGTCGCTGCCGTGGTCGGTGCCGTGACCCCCGTGATCCGCTGTCACGATCACAGAGAAATTGCCGTTTCCGTACGCGCCGTCCGCGAGTGAGAGCAGCCGGGAGACCGCACCATCCGCAGCAAGAACCGCCCGGTGATATTCCGTCGTCATCCAGCCCGCGCGGTGGCCGGCCGCATCGGGGTCGGTGAGGTGCACGAACAGCACGTTCGGGCGCGCGCTGCCCAGATACGACGCGACATCCGATATCGTGCGCGCGGCCGACCATCGTCCGAACCAGCCGCCTGGCGCTTGTGAGTAGTCGAGCGTGCCGGGCAATTGCAGGGGCTGAAACTTCGACTTGCTGAAGAATGCGGCTGTGCTGTAGCCGCGTGCCCTCGCGACGCTGAAGATGTTCGGCAGATCGATCGATTCGGCATCCGCCGTCACGGCGTTGTTCCATCGCACGCCGTGCACCTCCGGAGGCTGGCCCGTCAACATCGAAGTGTGAGATGGAAGCGTCTTGCTCGGCTGAACCGTGCTCGCGTTCAGCGTGTAGCTGCCCTCATGCATCAGGCGCCCAAGCGTTAACGCCCCCGAGGCCTCAATCGCATCTGGCCTGAGGCCATCGATCGATACGACGACGACGTTCCGGGTCACGCTGTCGAGAGGAAGCGGCCGGACCGAGAGCACGGCTGTCGATCGGATGTAACGCGCGCTACATCCACCTGCCGCGACAGCCAGCGTCGCGCACACGGTGATGAGGAGGAGTGGACGCAGCATTCGATGAAGAACTGATGAAGGCTCTGGAATCGAAGATAGCATGGCCGACCGCCCCCTGGTCCATTGGACGCTGGTACCTACTCTCGAGTTGCAGGCGCCTCCTCTGCGATGCGGTTGTTACGGAGTCACCTGCGACCGGTGCGCGAGGGTCGCTATACTACCTGTTCCATGCATGACGACGAGAGCAGGCGCGAGGATCAAGTCCCAGTTACAGGCGTCGTTTCGGCAAAGACGGCTCTCGATTCCCAGGTCCGCGAGTTGGTTGACTGGCATTTCGATCCCGCATCGGGTTGCCCCTTCTGGCTCGACTATGCGAAGAAGCTCGGCTGGGATCCCCGCAAGGAGATCCACGGGTTCGGGGATCTGGCGCGGCTGGGCTCGTTCGAGGACGAGTGGCTGCGGGGCGGGCCGGTCGAGCGGTGGGTGCCGCGCGGACTAGCAGGCAAGCCGGTGTTCGTGTTCGAGACCGGGGGCACCACCGGCGTGCCGAAAACGCGCGTCGCGTGCGAGGACTTTCGCACGGACTACGAACTCTTCAGCGCGACACTGCCCGACGAGCATTTTCCCAAAGGGTCGAATTGGCTGATGCTCGGACCGTCCGGTCCGCGGCGGCTGCGCCTCGCCGTCGAGCACCTTGCGCAGTTCCGCGGTGGCATCTGCTTTTGCGTCGATCTAGATCCGCGCTGGGTGATCAAGCTCATCAAGAAGGGCTGGCACGAGCACCTCTCGGCTTACAAGGATCACGTCATCGATCAGGCTGTGACGATTCTCGGCGCCGGGCACGACATCCGGTGCATGTTCACGACGCCGAAGTTGCTCGAGTCGCTGGCACTGCGTCTCGAGTCGATGGGATCGTCGATCCGCAAGGCCGGGATTACGGGCATCTTCTCGGGCGGCACGGAGTTCACACCGCAGTGGAATCGCTTCGCGCATGAGGAGCTGCTCGACGGCGCATATATGACGCCCACCTACGGCAACACTCTGATGGGCCTGGCCGCGAGCACGCCGAGCAGTCCGGACAACGGCTACAAGATCAGCTATTACCCACCACAGCCACGGGCGGCTATCGAGGTCGTCAGTTTCGACGACCCGAATCAGGTCGTCGCGTACGGCGAGACCGGTCGCGTCAAACTCACGACGCTGACGCGGGAGTTCTTCGTTCCGGGCTTCCTCGAGCGGGACGAAGGCGAACGCGAGCCACCGTCGGCGGCCTACCCGTGGGACGGCGTCAGCGGCGTGCGGCCCTACCGGGCGCTCGCGGCGACGACGACGGTCGGAGTGTACTAAGAATGCTGCACTTGCCCGTGCTCCGCTGGGGCCAGCCGTACACCAGTCTCGAGGCCGACGAGGTCACGCATTTTTCGACGGGAGAGCCCGTCGCCAAGGTGAGCCGCGCGAATGGCGGCATGCTCCAGCGCGACATGCGTAAAGCCAATCGCGCGCGCGAGGTCCTGCGCGAGATTCCGATCGACGACTTAATCGCGCGCGTCTCGGAGGCCGGCGAGTTGTACACGACCGGCACCGTGACGATGGGTGACGGCAGCCAGACGCCCGACGAGTTCGTCCGCGCACAGTCGGCCTCGACCGGCCTGCCGGAAACGATGTGCCGCGCGAACATGAAGAAGAACGCCTTCGTGCTCGGCGAGATGCGACGCATTCTCGAGTCACTCACGCGCGGGCTCGACCTGAACGTGCTCACGCGCGGCATCGGCGAAGAGCGCGGCGTGCCCATCAGCTATCAAGCACAGAGTCCGGTGTTGGGTCTTGTGCTGCCATCGAATTCACCGGGCGTCCACACGCTTTGGCTGCCGATCATCCCGATGCAGATCGGCTTGGTCCTGAAGCCGGGACCTCAGGAGCCGTGGACGCCATATCGGATGGCCGAGGCCTTCTTTGCCGCCGGCATCCCTCGCGAGGCGATTGCGCTCTATCCGGGTGGCGCGGACGTCGGCGCGGCCGTTCTCGACAGCTGCGGCCGCAGCCTCGTGTTTGGTGGCCAGGCGACTGTCGATCAGTATCGCGGCAATCCACGCGTGCAGCCCCACGGCCCCGGGTTTTCGAAGATCGTATTTGGCGACGACGAGGTGGATGACTGGGAACGGTATCTTGACGTGATGGTCGAGAGCGTGTCGATCAACAGCGGCCGCGGCTGCATCAACTGTTCGGGTATCTGGGCCAGCCGGCACACGCGTGAGATCGCGGAGGCCGTCGCCAAGCGGTTGGCCACCATCGGTCCGCTGCCGCCCGATCATCCGGAAGCCGCGCTCGCCGCGTTCACCGTTCCCGGCGCGGCCGCTTCGATCTCGGCGTCGATCGACGCGGATTTGCAGGCACCAGGTGTCGTGGACGTCACGGCCAAGTATCGCGATACGCCGCGGGTGATGCCTCACGGCAAGGCCGACTACCTCTTGCCGACCGTCGTCCATTGCGACTCACCAGAGGCCGCAATCGCCAAGAAGGAGTACATGTTTCCGTTCGTGACGGTCGTCGAGTGTCCCGAGGCAAAGATGATCGACGCGATAGGCCCGACGCTCGTCTGCACGGCCCTGACGGGAGAGTCGGCGTTGCGACAGCGGCTGCTCGACGCGGTCCACATCGACCGGCTGAACTTCGGTCCGGTCCCGACGAGCCGGCTCAATTGGCTGCAGCCGCACGAAGGCAACATCGTGGACTTTCTCTTCCGGCCGCGTGCGTTCCAGGCGGCACCGCTCGCAGGATAGCGGGTAGTCGTAGGCCAGGCCTTCAGGCCTGGCGGATCCGGCAGACCTAAAGGTCTGCCCTAAGCACGGACATGAGGTCTGGGCTGAGAGCCGCAAGTCATGAAGATTCTCTCCATCACGGCCGGCGCCGCGGGCATGTACTGCGGCAGTTGCTTTCGCGACAACGCGATGGCGGCCGAGCTGATTCGGCGCGGCCACGACGTGACCCTGATGCCCGTCTACACGCCGACACGCACCGACGAGACCAACGTCAGCAACACACGCCAGGTGCTATTTGGGGGCATCAGCGTCTATCTGCAGCAGCGGTTCGGGCTGTTTCGATCGCTGCCTCGATTCGTCGATCGCGCGATCGATTCGCCAGGCCTTATTCGCGCGCTCTCCGCCCGCTCGGCTGCGACCGATCCGAAGCTGCTCGGAGATCTCACCCTGTCGATGCTGCGCGGCACGTCGGGCCTGCTGAAGCGCGAGTTCGAGAAGCTTGCCGAATGGATTCGTCAGACGCCACTCCCTGATGTGATCAACCTGCCGAACTCGCTGCTCATCGCGATGGCAGCGCCGCTCGCAGCCGCTACCGGTCGCCCGATCTGCTGCACGCTGCAGGGCGAGGAGTTGTTTCTCGACGGACTCCAGGCGGGTTATCGCGCAGAAGCCTTGCGGCTCATCGCCGAGCAGGTGCGGACTGTCGATCGATTCATTGCCGTGAGCGAGTACTGCGCCGACTTCATGACGAAATATTTGTCCATTCCATCAGCGCGCATCTCGGTCGTCCCGTTGGGGATCAACTTGACCGGCTACGAGCGGCGGACTTTGAAGGGCCCCCGAAAGACGATCGGGTACTTCGCGCGCGTCGCGCCGGAGAAGGGCTTGCACGTGCTGGCGGATGCGTTCATCCGGCTGCGCCCCCGGATGGGTGAGGCGCCGAGACTCGAGGCCGCCGGGTACCTCTCGACCGCGGACGCGCCATATCTCGATCGAGTGCGGCGCCAACTCGCCGACGCCGGTTGCGCGGATGCCTTCACCTATCGCGGCGAGCTGACGCGCGACCAGAAGATCACGTTCTTGCAGAGCCTGGACGTGCTGTCGGTCCCCGCGACGTACGACGAGCCCAAAGGCCTGTTCCTGCTCGAGGCCATGGCCTGCGGCGTGCCGGTGGTGCAACCTCGGCGCGGCGCCTTTGTCGAGACAGTCGCCAAGACACGCGGGGGTCTGCTCGTCGAGGCCGATCGTCCCGAGGCCCTGGCCGATGGTCTCTATCGTGTGCTCACCGATTCGGGCCTGGCGGCGGATCTGTCCATGCAAGCCTTCGACGGCGTGCGCGCGCACTACAGTATCGAACAGTCGGCGACGAGACTGCTCTCGACCTACGAAGAAATCGTCACTCGGAGTCGCACGTGTTGACCAGACCCTGCCGGATCGCTGCGCCAAGCCCGAAGGCTCGGCCTACGACGATCAGATGGACAGCGTACTGTCGTAGGGCAGGCCTTTAGGCCTGCCGACAAGAAGCGATGCTGAAAGCCGTTGCTCTCGCGAAGCAGTATGCCGGTCCGAACGGCGCCCTGTCCGTGCTATCGGGGGTGGACCTGACGCTGGCCCCGGGTGAGGCGGCCGCCATCACCGGACCTTCAGGCAGTGGCAAGAGCACACTTCTGTACATCCTCGGTGCGCTCGAGCCGCCAACATCCGGAACGGTCACGCTCGACGGACAAGATCCGTACATTCTTGGCGCGCGCGATCTCGCGGACTTCCGGAACAGGCATGTGGGCTTCGTCTTTCAGGATCACTGTCTTTTGCCACAGCTCTCGGTACTCGAGAACGTGCTGGTGCCTTCGCTCGTCGCCTCGGGACGAAAGCCAGGGACCGGATCAGAGGATGAGCAACTCGCGCGTGCACTCGTGGATCAGGTCGGGCTGACGTCGCGCATCGATCATCGGCCGGGTGCGTTGTCGGGAGGCGAACGGCAGCGCGTCGCCATCGCGCGGGCGCTCATTCGCCGCCCGACGCTCGTGCTCTGTGACGAACCCACGGGGAATCTCGATGCCGACACGGCCGAAATGGTCGCCGCCGTCCTGCTTGATCTCCACCGGCGTCATGAGACGATACTGATCCTGGTGACACACAGTCCGGGCCTGGCAGCACGGGTGCCCATTCGGTTCACACTGAATCGCGGGGCGTTGGTGAGGGTGACGCCGTGACCCGGCTGTCACTCATCACTCGAAGCCTGACCTACTACTGGCGATCGAACCTCGCCGTTGTCATTGGTGTCGCGACGGCCGTGGCGGTGCTGTCGGGTGCCCTGCTCGTCGGCGAGTCGGTGCGTGGTTCGCTCCGCGACCTGGCGCTGTCGCGGCTCGGCTCGGCCGACCAAGCCGTCTTTTCCGCGACATTCTTTCGCGACGAGCTGGCCGCCGACCTGCAGAGAGACAACGAATTCAGCGCGGCTTTCCTCAACGTGGCGCCCCTCGTGATGGTGGAGGGCCTCGTCACCGTACAGACGACGGGTCGTCGTGCCGGCCATGTCCGCGTGTACGGTGTCGACGATCGGTTCTGGGGTTTCCATGGACTAGCCCGCCCTGCCGGACTTCTCGACCGGCAGGCGTACGTCAGTCCGGCGCTGGCGGATGAAATCGGCGCCGCAAGCGCGACGCCCGTGCTGATCCGCGTGGAGCGACCGTCGGACACGCCGCTCGAGTCACTGCACGGTCGGAAGGAAGACGGCGGTAGGACCCTCCGTGTCACCGTGCAGTCGGTCCTTCCGATCGACGAGCTGGGTGAGTTCTCGCTCGCGCCCGAACAGGGCAGCATTCGGGCCGTGTTTGTCCCGCTCGGACGGCTGCAGACCGAACTCGAGATTCCCGGGCAGGTGAACGCGCTCGTCGTCGCCACGCGCGCCGGACCTGCCGCGGCCGATCGACTCGCGGCTATCGTTCGTCGTATAGCCACCGCTGAAGACGCTGGTTTCACTCTCCGCACGCTTCCGGCCCGGCGCACTCTGATTCTTGGCGCCACTGCAGGCCTCCTCAACCAACCTCGCGTCGATGCCGCCACTCGCGCGGCCTCCACCGTCGGTCTTCGCGCCGAACGCGTCTTCACCTATCTCGCTAATTCGGTTCGCATCGGCAGCCACGAGGTGCCCTACTCGCTCGTCACCGCGCGCGATCTGACGTCGATGATTGCAAGCGACCGCTTGGCGGCCGGCGGCGCGCCGCCCATCGTGGTCAACGCATGGGCCGCCCGCGACTTGGGTGCCCGCGTCGGCGATACCGTCGGCCTCGAGTTCTACGTCTGGGAGGATCCGGGACGGCTCGTCACCCGAAGCGCGGAGTTCCGTCTGGCGGCCATTGTCCCGATTGAGGCCGGCGATCGCGATCTCGCTCCCGAGTATCCCGGCATCACGGACTCACCCACGCTCGATGGATGGAATCCGCCATTCCCTCTCGACCTCAAGCGGGTGCGCCGCCTGGACGAGGACTACTGGAAGCAGTATCGAACGACACCGAAGGCGTTCATTCGGATTGAAGACGGGCAGCGGTTGTGGGGATCGCGTCATGGCGACGTCACCTCGTTGCGACTCACGCCGGAAGACGCGGCGAAATCGGATTTGGTCCTTAGAGATCTTGACGCCCTCGGCCAACGCTACCGTGCAGCGCTGGGCGCCGAACTGAATCCGCTGGCGCTCGGCATGACGGTGCGAGACGTGCGTGCCGAAGCGCTCGGTGCCTCGACCGGCGTGACGGATTTTGGCCAGTACTTCATCTACTTCAGCTTCTTTCTGGTGGTCGCCGCGCTCATTCTCGCGGCCCTGTTTTTCAAGCTCGGAGTTGAACAACGTGTCCGGGAAATCGGCCTACTCGGTGCGGTCGGCGGGAGCACGGGATTCGTACGGCGCCTGTTCATGACCGAGGCGGTCATACTTTCGGTGATCGGCAGCGTCGTCGGTGCGCTTGGCGGCGTGGGCTACGGGGCGGGGATCATCAGACTTCTGCGCACACGATGGATCGGCGCGGTCGGGACGTCCGCGTTAGCACTGCATATCTCGCCATCGGCGCTGGCGTACGGGGCGGTGGGCGGCATCGCCGCGGCACTCCTGTGCACATGGCTGGCCTTGCGCGGCCTCGATGCGATGTCTGGCCGCGCCCTCCTCTCGGGTGGACTGAGGCCGCATTCCGTCGGCTTGGCAGCCGGTCGAACTGAGAGACGCCGATCCCTCACCGTCGCGGTTTCGGCGCTCGTCGTGTCGCTGCTGCTCGCCGCCGCGGGCCTCTTGGGCGTGATGGGCCAGGCGGGAGCGTTCTTCGGCAGCGCTTTCACGATGCTCATCGGCGGAATGGCAGCCGTTACGTATGGCTATCACCGGCCATCGCGGCGACTGCTTCACGGACGCGGCTGGAGGTCGCTCGCGCGTCTTGGTTTGCGGAATGCAGCCGCGCGTCCGGCGCGGAGCACGTTGTCGATTTCGGTGATCGCCGCCGCCACGTTCATCCTGATTGCCGTGAGCGCATTCCGGAAAGACGCCGCTGCCGATGGCGGACCGGCATCAGGCCTTGGCGGGTATCAGCTCATCGTCGAATCGCTCGTGCCGATCGCGCACGATCTCGGCACGCCCGGCGGCCGTGATGCCGTTGGTTTGACCGGACTCGATGACGTCGGCTTCGAGCCGTTCCGGCTGCGACCAGGCGATGATACGAGTTGCCTCAACCTCTACCAGCCCACCAGTCCGCGCATCCTTGGTGTGGGCGAGAGGTTCGTGCAAGCGGGACGATTTGCCTTTCGATCCTCATTGGCGGAGACCGAGACGGAGCGTGCCAACCCGTGGCGTCTG
>Ga0190274_10000558_pt1 | contig 21900 bp, 14 predicted proteins | sample Popmic531T_FD_133002 | JGI IMG/M metagenome (GOLD analysis project Ga0190274, IMG submission 133002) | Populus adjacent soil microbial communities from riparian zone of Yellowstone River, Montana, USA - 531 T | ecosystem: Environmental > Terrestrial > Soil > Riparian zone | place: USA: Montana... | reverse complement strand
TCGATTTTGGAAAAGGATTTGGTTTCTGAAAAACCATTCCCACTTTCTTCCTCAATTCATCAGGAATCGTGTCTTTAGCATAAATATTTTTACCGTCTAGCAATACTTCCCCTTCAGTCCTGACATTGTCAATCAGGTCATTCATCCGGTTAAAAAGTCTCAGAAACGTCGATTTCCCGCAACCGGAAGGACCTATCAGCGCCGTCACGGTATTCTTTTTCATCCCCAAAGAAACTCCCTTAAGAGCGTGAAAATCACCGTAATAAAGATGAATATCGCGCGATTCTAATTTGTTCATATAAATGAGTCGTATGGGTTGTATTTGAAACTGCAAAATTAACCCAATTCAAACTTCTAATGTTAAGCCAATATTAAGGTTAGGATGAGGCAATAGAAATAAATAAAAAAGGGAGCTCCGAAGAAACTCCCTTTTGATAAGCTGCTAAACCGGGTTACTTAACCAGGGTTAATTTCTTATTATAAGTCGCATTACCATTTCTGATGGAACACATATAAACTCCATTTTCAAGAGAACCGGTGTTGATTGTAATAGTTCCGCTCAAAGCTGGTGTTCCTTCATTTCCTTCAAGTACTTTTTTTCCATTCAGGTCATATACGATCCATGATAGTTCTGATATTCCAGATGGGAATTCATAATCGATTTTGGACCATCCTGAAGCCGGATTGGGATAGAAATTGCCGATATGTACTGAAGAATTGTTTTCCTGAATTCCCACAGGCACCTCTGTAATGGAAGCTGTAATCATCAGGTCTTCGATTTCCCGGTAACGGTAATCAGCCCATGTAGCAGGATTTGAACCTTGTCCAAGCACTTCAAAAGTTCTGTTTGAAAATGGAGCAACCTGGTTCTGACCAAGACTGATTCCATCACCACCCATCATCCAGGCAACATAAAAACCACCTGAATCAATAGTAACAGTTCCTTGAACAGGTACAAGATTAAAGGTTCCTGTCATTACACTGGCGGCATCCACCCAAATTGAATCCAGCACGGTCATAGGAGTTTCTCCCGGACCGTCATCATCCATGATAAGCATATAGAATCCCATGAAATTAAGATTGGCAGCAATGAATGCGCTCACCTGGGATATATTACATGGGTAGAATGGCGGAACAAAATATACTCCGGCTCCACCGCCTCCACCTTGCCAGGCCAAACCACCTGCACCAAGTTCGAGTCCTGTATCAAATTTCAATTCGATGCTTGCCAGTGTGGTATCCACAACCTGAAGCTCCAGTTCTTTCACATTGTTGCTTGGAGTTGCATCTCCGAGCAATTGCGTATTCGTGATTTGACGGAATGTTCCGCTCAGCGTTGGAGAATATGTAGTTCCGTATACAAGGTCCTCAGTTGCTCCCGGCGCCAATGGTGCCGTAGCAATAGTATCGCCTGCCAAGGTTGTACCCAGGTAATTAATAATCCTTGATACTACATTGAATGTAGCGAGCGGCTGGTTACCGGTATTCTTAACCTGCGCCGACATCACATAGGGGCTGCCGTTATTGCTTAGGAACAACCCTCCTGTACTCTCATTGTTGTTGTAAACAACGGATGCATCATTCACAATGTAAGTGTTATTGGCAGGATAATAATATTTGATGGTATACACTGATGGAGGAAGTACATCATGAGAGTGTTGAAGACCAATATTACCTGAGATGTTTTCAATACCTATTGAGCAAAAATTTGCCGGGTTGTTGTAAATCCCGCTTTGCAACTGATAATTGAAAGTGATTGAGCTGTCCACATTGCTGAGAATAATCTGGAATGAATTACTTCCAAGATACCCCGGAGGGTTTGGATCCCAGAAAGGCACTGCATTGTATGAAACAATCAGGGAATCACTTCCCGGACTGGTCCAGTACCAGCATGAAACGTTAGGAATAGGTGAACCACCAGGATCAGTGAAAGTAAGATCAGACATCATTCCGGCAACAAAATTCTGAATGCCTGCTACGGAAGGAATAATTGGGAATGGATGAGCCGCACTCAAAGGTCCGAAAGAAAGATACCCGTTGGAACCAATTCTGAATGTAGTCACATCATACCAGTAATAATGGAATGGAAAACCAATTGCAAACGGTCCTCTCACATTATCATCGCCAAGAGCTGAAACCTGTACTGCTCCGGGAAGAGTTGCTATATCTACCCAGCTATATGCAGGACCATTGGGATCATTGTTATCTCTCCATACGTAACCAAATGTATCAGGGCCTCCGCTGGTTTGGGACATAGAAGCAGAGGAAATCATTGTACCTGCTGTGAGGCACAAAAGAAATCTCATTGTTTTTGTAAATGTTCTGGTCATAATTAAGAATTTAGTTAGGATTACAATAATAACAAATTAACTCAAAAAAATCCTAAAAACAAAACCCGGCTGGTGTGGCCGGGTTTTGCTTTAATTGCTTTTCAATCAGCTTATTTCAAAATGCTGAATTTTTTGGTGATGAACTGATTACCTGTTGTTACCCGTAATTGGTAGAGACCGTTGGAATAATTGTCGGTTGCCAGGGCATGAGTGCTGTTACCGGCTGCAATGTCAGCAGACTGGTTAAATATCACACGACCTAATGCATCGATGATTTCAAATCTAACTTTCTCTTCAGAAACAAGTCCAAGACTTACATTCAGATGATTGTTCACAGGATTCGGATAAAGTGAAACTGTGGACAATGCATCAGTTTGCGAAAGGCCAACTGTGCTACCTTCCCAAAGAGTTAAATCATCCACAAGTGCTTCTACAAGACTACCATCGTTTGCATCTTCAGCAATAAACCGAAGGGTCACATTAGAAGTTGTTCCAACATAATCAAGCACTTTAAACGTAAAACGTCTCCAGCTGTGATCTGCATAATTTGTGTTTTCCACATCCACATAATTGATTCCGTCATTAGAAATTGCCACTTGCCAGAAATCGGTTCCGGGAGTTGCTCCCTGGTCGTTGCTGTACCAGCGGTAAAAACTGAAAGCAGGATATGAGATTGCCGATAAATCATAAATCGGGGTAATCAGTGTAGTTTTTCCACCATCCACATCATTGTCACCTGCCCCGGCAGAAGGACTGGAAGCGTTTCCTGTAAGTGCACAGAACATTCCTCCTGTGGTGAACTGCACATCAGGTTGCACCATTCCATTTCCTACATATGAAGGGGTTGGAACATCTATTATCCACTGTCCTGTGACCGCGTCATCTGATGGAATTCCTGTTGTCCACGAACCGGCGAACGTATCAAAATCCTCAAAAATATTGAGTGAATATCCAACCATAATGTAGTAAGGAATATTCGCATTGACCGGATCATCGGCACCACCCGGAATTACATTTAGGAAAGTTCCGCAATCGTCTTCAATTCCAAGATAGTATTCCACAATAGTGGTATTTGGCTGGCCGGGAATATTTCCTTCATAATTGTTTCCACCTGTATTTGCAAGAGTAAACATCGTCCAGCTTCCTGAATTGCCAATACGGTAATATCCTTTTGCAATGCTTCCAGTTCCGAGTCCCTGGATTGTAGCCTGAACAGTGATAGTTTGCAAAAAAGCAGCTTGCAATACTTCTGTATGTGTAATTCCTGCTGCAGCGCTAAGAGAAATTCCGTGAATTGCAAATGCAGAGGTTATTGCACAATAATTAGGTGTGCCATTAGTAAGATCTCCGTCATTGTCATCGAGCATAAGCACTTCTTCAAGTATGTCACGAAACAGCACACCTTCAGTTCCATCAGGACCAGTGATTCCTGCATAAAACGATTCTTTAAACAGGTCCATCATTTGTTGAAGGTTACCAAGATTTAATCCGGTATCCCAGAAACAACCTGCTATAATTTCTCCATCCGCATGCACTTCTCCAACCAGGTCCTGTGGGTATACTTTTTTATCAATGTCATAACGTCTCACATAACCATTCGGATCGTTATCATAGAATCCGATGCCCAGGATTGGAGATGCTGTAATTCCAAGTGCCCAGATATCAGCATAACCTTCGCCCATTGCACCATTGTCGAATGAAGCACTGATAGACTGATAAAATTTATCATTGATACCATGTCCATATTCGTGATAGCAAACATCAGCAATGAGCGCCGTGGCATTACATCCACTGCCAGCAGCAAAAAAGTTTACTGAACTGCCGTCATAAAATGCATTGCAGCTTCCTGCTTCATCAATGTTAGCCGGTAAAGAAATATCCAGCCCTGTAAAGAGTGGATATTTTGTTTTCATATACTCATGAACAGTGTTGATTGAATTGAACGCACTGCGTTGTCTTATATCATTGGGGTTTGCATCAATGTTGATGTTGTTGGCTCCAGGATTCAGGTTTACAGTCCAGGTAGGTGTTACGTTGTTGGTTTGTACTTTAACCCAAAGTCCCTGAAGTGAAAAAGATGCTGTAGTAGCTGACGTATTTGTAAGGTTCAGAAAACCTGCATCATCAGTATAATAAGTGACACCATTTTCAACCACTTTCATATTTTTCAATGGCTCCACTGTAGAGGGATCGTACGGATTTGTCAGGTATAACGTGCCGGTTACATTCACATCGGTATTCATAAAATGGCTTACCTTGTTTGTACGGTAAAGCACATCGCCTGTGGTAGCATCAATTAATGTATAATACTTTCCTGGAATTCCTTCAGCGTCCATGTTTTCGACAGTGATTTCATAAACCAAATGAAATTTATAATCGTTTGATCCGGGAACAGGAAGCACCTTTAAATCAGGACTTGCTGTAGCCTGAATAACACCTTGCACGTTGTTGACTGCAAACTGCACAGCTGCAGCCTGAGAAATTCCTGGTGTTGTACTTAGTGCAATGTTATTATAACAATCAAGTGTAAATTCGTTTACGCTGTAATCGTGAGTCATTCTCACCTGAACCTTGCTGAATAAAATTTCAAGTCCCTGGTAAAATTGATTGAAACTCACATAATGATATTTCGAGTTGGTAGCAACTGCATTGAATTGCATATCGCTCATTGGTACTCTGAATTCTCCAAGCTGATTACTAATGAAATTCAAAGCCGTACTCTTCGCATCAGAACCCGGAACTGAAACTGGTTTTCCAAATGCCCTGTGTGGCATGCCACTCTGTTCATTAAACAACACATTCCAATGGCCATTTTGCTGAAGGAAATTTTTCCAGTTTGGTTGTGCTCGCAAGGTTTGTTGCAAAGCATAATCAAGTTGGCTTTTGGTGTTGGTGATAAATGTTTTTCTTAACGGATCGTCATGATGTTTAACATTTCCGCCGGCGAATGATTGAGTGCCTGCAAAACTGCTAACCACAGTGATAACAAGGAGTAATTTTTTGAAATTCATGGAGGGAGTTTTTGATTGAAACAAATTTAGGTTTTCTTCGGATTATTTACACTATTTATTTGTAAAATGCTATAAATCACCTAAATATGATAGAAAAATCCACATCGTCAGAAGTTCACCCCTAAAAAGACTTCGATGGTTCCTGATCCTTCAGTTTTTTCTTGTTAATTTTACACCATGTCAGCACCCGGAAAAAACTACAAATCCTACAAGTTACAAATGAACCTGATGGTGCAGAATTTGCTGCTCACTTCACTTGGAACATGCAAATTTGTGATGCAGCATACAAACCATCCACTTAACCAGGCGATCAAAGAATTCAAGCTTTTCGACATGGAACATTTTGATCATTTCCTGGAGCAGGTGAAGAGTACTCAGACTGGCAAAACTTTGAATTTAAAAATTGAAGATGAATTGCTGATTTATACTGCGATGGACATTACCTGCAAAACGTATCTCACCGATCTCGGTGACAGAATGGAGCAGCTGAATGCTAAAAAACTGGAAAACGCGAAATCCTCTTTTGCCGAAATCAGGAGCACAATTTTACAAGGCTGCCAGTTTGTAATGGAGGGTATGCGTGAGAGCTTGTCTGGTATTGATGAGTTCGATGACAGGGTGGATATTTTAGACAACTATGTTCTAGTAAACTAAAAACGAAAAGTTCCCCGTTCTTCGTTCCGCGTTCCCCGTTCTCGTTCCTTACTCCATGTGTATCCAAATGCTCATGTTTTTTCTGTACAAATGAGCGAGAATGAGAATGAGCGCGAGAATGAGTACGAGTAACGAGCTGGTTAAATCCACCCATTAACCTTATAGTAAAGTATAGCCACAAACTCCCTCAGGCAACTAATTTCTATCTTCAGGTAATTCCAGAAATTGTAACGGAGTCCGAGGTTTCCTGACACATCAGGAACGAACTCTTTACCACCCAATTTCTTAAAATTATAAGAAAGGTCTACAAACATTGCATTTTCGAAAGCAGAGACCCCTCCTATTGATTCAAATTCGAGTTTCCTGAAAGTTCGCATAGTCCGGTACATGTTTTCAGGCGAGGTAATAATCACCACTTTTTCATGGGTAATTCCGGGATAAATTTCTATTAATTCCATTGCCTGCTCTCTCGTATTCAGCCCGTGTGATTTGGTATGAATTCGATCAGGGGTTATTCCAAATGCAACTAGAAAATCTATCATTTCATTTACAACTGCTGTATCTGAAGGATGGGCAATCATTATTTTTGAATCAGGGAAAATCAATGCCAGATTCTTTGTGTAGTTAAGCCTTATGAGGTTCGATTCTGAAGGCATTCCGCTGCCACCGAGCATCACTATTACTGAAGGACTGAATTTGAACCCGGCACCCTCCGTCCCCAGCCAACGCTGCATATCAAACGGTATGCGGGTAAATGAAAATACGAGCAAAAGCAAAAACAGTGCACCGAAGGTCACCATTATAGTTTTAAAAGTTCGGTTAAGTATTTGAGAATATTTACTCATACAATGCCATGCGACTGGTTTTCAGACCGCAATGATACAAAATAGGTTCGTCATAAAATTGTATGTTTTTTATCATTGCATCCGGTCCCCACTTGTTTCCGACAACTTCTTATATTTGAATTCCGGTTTTGTTGCGAATTGATGGTTGACATCACAACCGGAGCACACACTACAATTGTATCCCACAACACCACTGTTTTTTTTATGAATTTATTAAAGATTCCTGTTTTATCCGCTCTCTTTTTATTGTTATTCTTTCCTACCATCGCACAACCCACAAGGGGAATGTCGTCGGCTGAAATTCAACAATCACTTGAAAAGTTAAATGTACTTGGAAGCGTACTTTTTGTAGCGGCACATCCCGATGACGAAAATACCCGCTTGCTCTCCTATCTTGCGAACGAACGTAAATTTCGGACCGGTTATATTTCCATGACCAGGGGTGATGGCGGTCAGAACCTGATTGGTAAAGAACAAAGCGAAGAACTTGGAATGATTCGTACCCGCGAATTACTTGAAGCGCGAAAAGTTGATGGTGCAGAACAGTTTTTTACAAGAGCTAACGATTTTGGATACTCAAAGAATCCTGAAGAAACATTTAATTTCTGGAATAAGGAAATAGTACTTGCCGATGTGGTTTGGGCCATACGAAAATTCCGTCCGGATGTGATCATAAACAGGTTTCCTACTACCGGTGAAGGAGGACACGGTCATCATACAGCCTCTGCAATGCTTGCTCTTGAAGCCTTCAGGGCCGCTGGTGATCCGAAACGTTTTCCGGAACAACTTACTGAGGTTTCAACCTGGCAGGCAAGAAGAATTTTCCTGAACAGTTTTGTTCCGAGAGGACAGCAACCTGATTATACAGGTCAACTCAAGCTGGATGTGGGTGCATATAATCCGCTCCTTGGTTTATCCTATGGTGAAATGGCTTCGGCAAGTCGCAGCATGCACAAAAGCCAGGGATTCGGAGTAGCATCCACCAGAGGGACAACTTATGAATATTTTAAAAAACTGGATGGCGATACCGCGGTTTCAGAATTGTTTGAAGGCATAGAAACTGATTGGAGCCGCGTAAATAACGGGGATGCAATTCAAAAACTGATAAGCAAAACGCAACTGGAATTTGATTCGAAACATCCTGAAAAATCAGTTGCCAGTTTGCTTGAAATTCTGAAACTCGTCAGAAATCTTGATAACGCTTACTGGAAGCAGGTAAAGGAAAAGGAAATCACAAAGTTGATTGCCGGATGTGCCGGTTTGTGGATGGAAGTAAACGCACTGAATTATTATTGTACTCCGGGTGATACAATCACTTTCAACACCACAGTTATTTCCAGGTTACTTCCGGGTGTCATTCTGGATCACATAAAAATCGACAATTGGGATACACTGCCTTCTTTAGCACTCGCAAAAAATGAAGTCACAGGGTATGCAAAAAATATAAAGCTTCGTACAGATTCTCCTTTTTCAAATCCATACTGGCTGAACGAACCACACACTGCAGGACTTTATAAAATAACAGATCAGAAGAAAGCAGGCACACCATGGAATGATCCCTTTCCTGAGGCCTCAGTGAGGTTGAAAATAAATGATCAGTCAATCACTTTTACAATACCTGTCACTCACAAATGGACAGACCCAATTAGAGGTGAACTTTACAGACCATTTGAAGTGGTTCCGGCAGTGTCTATCAATCCATCGGAATCTGTTCTGGTTTTTCCCGGATCAGAAAAAAAATCAATCACTATTGGTGTACAGTCAATGGTGGATTCAATTTCAGGAACTTTGAGAGTAAAAGTTCCTGAAGGATGGACAGTTTCGCCTGCATCCGCGGAGTTGACTATGAACAAAAGCAAAAATCAAAAATCTGTGGAATTTTTTATTAGTCCTAACGGAAAGCTTAAATCTACAGGTACTGAAAATGTGACAATGGAAATTGTATTTGAAACTGCACGTGGCTCATTTGATAACCATCTTTCACACATTTCTTATTATCACATACCTCAGCTGATGAGATTAAGCAAGAGTTCGGTGAAACTTGTGCACCTGGAATTGAAATCAGTGGTTAAAAAAATTGGTTACATCGAAGGCGCTGGTGATGATGTTGCTCAATGTTTGAGGCAAGCTGGTTTTGACGTCACTATCCTTGATGAAAAGAAAATACTGACAGAATCACTTTCGCAATATGAAGCAATAGTTACAGGGATACGTGCTTATAACACAATTGAAAATATTGATGCGTTATATGGTCCGCTGATGAATTACATTGAAGCTGGAGGCAATCTTGTTGTGCAATACAACACCAGTAATTTTATCAGCAGCATTAATTCAGCTATAGGTCCCTACCCTTTTAAAATTACGCGCGACAGGGTTACGGTGGAAAATACCTTGGTTCAATTCGACGATCCTACTCACTTCCTTCTGAATTCTCCTAATAAAATCAGCATGACCGATTTTAACGGCTGGGTTCAGGAACGTGGATTGTACTTCGCAGGTGAACTTGCTCCGGAATATAAAACAGTGATCAGCATGAATGATCCCGGTGAAAAACCAAATGCGGGAAGTCTGATTATTACACAGAAAGGTAAAGGTTATTTTATTTATACCGGCATCTCATTCTTCCGACAACTGCCTGCCGGTGTTCCTGGAGCATATCGTCTGATGACAAACCTTTTGAATGCGGGAAAATGAAACTATGAGCAATCATCACGATAAACCACCTGTATTTAAAACCTGGCCCGGCTGGTATGCATTTGTAATTCTTTTTCTGCTGTTTCAAATCGCTGTTTATTATTTCTTAACACTGCACTTCCAATGAGCCTGCTTGACTGGATTGTGTTGTTATCGACACTCGTATTTATAACTGTTTACGGAATTTACAAAAGTCGCGGCAATAAGGATATTGAAGGGTATTTACTGGGAAATAAAACCATGAAGTGGTACACTATTGGTTTTTCCATAATGGCCACACAAGCAAGTGCAATTACTTTTTTATCAGCACCCGGACAGGCATTTACTGATGGGATGCGATTCATTCAGTTCTATTTCGGACTTCCTCTCGCTATGGTTGTATTGTGCGTGACTGTAGTTCCGATTTTTCACAGGATGAAAGTGTACACAGCATATGAATACCTTGAAAACCGTTTCGATTTAAAAACACGTTCGCTTGGCGCGATGTTGTTTTTGATTCAACGCGGACTAGCTGCAGGACTTACAATTTATGCGCCTTCAATTATATTGTCGTCGTTGCTTGGATGGAATATTTACTGGACAAATGTATTCATTGGCGGAATTGTAGTCATATATACTGTTGCCGGTGGAACCAAAGCTGTTAGCTATACACAAATGGGTCAGATGGCAATCATTTTTGGTGGTATCGGACTTGCGGCATGGCTGCTGTTTCAAATGCTTCCTGAACAGTTAGCTTTCGGAGATGTAGTTGCAATTGCCGGTAAAACCGGGAAACTTAAACTGGTGGATTTTAGTTTTGATTTGAACAACCGGTATAATATCTGGTCAGGGGTGATTGGTGGATTTTTTCTTTCGATGGCTTATTTCGGGACTGACCAGTCGCAGGTTGGAAGGTACCTTACGGGAAAATCAATTACAGAAATACGTCTCGGTTTGCTTTTCAATGGCATTGTGAAAATTCCGATGCAGTTGTTTATTTTGTTTATCGGTGCATTACTTTATGTGTTTTATATATTCAACCCGCAACCAATATTTTTCAATAAAGTAGAAACTGCCAAAGTGAAATCCGGTGTTTACAGTTCTGAGTTCAGTGAACTGGAAAAATCTTACGCTAATGTGCAGGATTCAAGAAAGCAAATCACTTTAAAACTGGTTGAAGGTGTGCAATCGGGAAACAATGCCACTACGGATTTTGCTGCTTCCGAATTGGTTAAAATTGAAAAGGAGTCACAACTTATCCGCCAGGAAGCAAAGGGAGTAATGTTGAAAAACGATAAATTAGCTGATGTCAATGACACCAATTATGTATTCCTGAAATTTGTCACAGATTATCTGCCGGCAGGAATTATAGGGTTGCTCATTGCAGTTATTTTTGCCGCATCCATGTCGTCAACTTCTTCTGAACTGAATGCACTTGCATCTACAACCATTGTCGACATTTACAAAAGGAGCATAAATAAAAAAGGAAGTGATCAGCATTATTTGTCTGCGTCAAAATGGGCTACAGTTTTTTGGGGAATTTATGCTATTGCGGTCGCGGAATTTGCAAACAGGATGGGCAGCCTTATTGAAGCGGTGAATATACTCGGCTCGCTATTCTACGGAACAATTCTTGGAATTTTCCTGGTAGGATTCTACATGAAGAAAATAAGCGGGAATTCAGTTTTTTACAGCGCTGTAATCGCAGAAGTTATAGTATTCTGGTGCTTTAAATTTACCGGAATTTCATTCCTGTGGTACAATGTGATTGGTTGCCTGGTGGTGATGGCATTATCGCTCATACTGGAAACTTTCTTGAAAAGCGGAAAAAAGGATGCACTGTCTCTAAATGGTAATTGAACAGATCCGTTTTAATCCGCTAAATCCGTTTAATCCGTGTTCCTTTTTTTTGAACACGGATTAAACGGATTTAACTCCTGCCTGCCGTATAATTTATATGGCTATTTGTATTATCATATAGTTATTTACTAAAATGAACATACAAATAAGAATACGGCAGGCAGGGATTTTCGCGGATAAAATTTTAATTATTTTTTGCCTTTTGGAGCACCAGTTGCTTTCCAGTCTACAATTGCTTTTTCAACATTTGCTTTATAAAAGAAACCATCTACATTTTTATCGCCAAGTTCTTTTGATTTGACTGCATATTTATAAGCATCGGCATTGTTTCCCATAAGGTTGCTCAACTGTGCTTTTGTCCACAGGTTGAACCACTCTTCTTTCAAACTGATCGACTGATCTGCATACTTCATTCCGAGTTCAAGATCTTTCTTGTTGTCAAGATAGTATCTTGCTGCGCTGTTGTAAGTACGCCATGTTTTGCCCAGTTCTTTGTCAATATTTTCTTTTGCCTGAGCTTCAGTATCCAGCTTTATATTGAATGCAATACGGGTACGCTCCCACTCAATATCCACAGTAACCTGGCTGTCACTAAAATTGCTGAAGATGTAAGTCAGACGCTCACGAAATTCCACAGCAGATGTTTTTACATCAAAGCGTAACACTTCTTCATCTTTTTTGTATTCTTCAGCAGTTGCATTGAGATCTTTAGTTATCAAAATTGTACACAGGTCAGGCTGTGGTATTGTCAGCAACGCATATTTCCCTTTCGGAACTTTGATACCTTCAATAATCACATCCTTACTAAATGAAATTTTGGTTGCTGAATTAGCACCGGAACGCCAGATTTTTCCGAAAGGAACCAGTTCACCAAATATTTTCCTGCCCTTCACTCCAGGACTGCTGTATTCAATGCTGATTTCGGTCAGGCCAACAGTTTGCGTGACAGTTGCGGATGGGCTTGGTTGTGGCAATTGTAATTGCGCAGAAACATTTCCGGCATTTGTTAGAGAAAGCCCGATAAGAGCTACAATGGCAATAATTTTTTTGTTCATGGTTGTGATATTAAAATTAAATCGATTAAATAAATTTTTATAAAGCTAAGAATCCCAAAAATAGTAATTTAAAAGTCAACAAACTTGCAATTTAATTGATTGAAAATAAGCATTTTACAACTAATTCGAATTATTTTGAAACCTTCACTTCCCTATTCGTGTAGAAATAACTGTTTTTAGGGTTTATGATTAGGTTATTTTTTAAGATGGCGTCCCGTAAGGCGCCATTTTTTATTTTCATATATACCGAACCGAAAGCATCCGTAAAATATTCCTCAGAAAATTATTTCTTGTGTTTTTGAATTTCGGAGAGTTCTGAAAAAAGTTTAATTTCCTTCTCCGAAAGGTGTTTAGGAATTACAATTTTAACTGTTGCATAAAAATCACCAGGGGTTTCCTTTCCTGCCGGCATGCCCATACCTTTAAGTCGAAGTACCGCACCGTTTGGAGTTTCAGGTTTTATATCGAGTTGAATTTTACCTTTTAGTGTTTCAACAGTCGTCTTCCCTCCCAATATTGCGGTATACAAATTTACGCCGATCTCAGTATAAAGGTCTACTCCTTTTCTTTCAATATCAGGATGTTTTAACACATGAGTAGTTATGAGCAAATCACCGGAAATTCCTTCTCCCCTGGGTGGCCCACCTTTACCTTTCAATCGCAGCACTTCATTGTCGCGGACGCCCGAATGAATTTTGATTTCCAGGGTTTTTCCACCAACTACCACGCGTCGGGCAGTGCCTTTAAATGCTTCTTCAAGAGTGATGGAAATTTCTCCTTCGATATCCTGTCCGCGAACAGGACCAGCATTTCTTCGGGTAGCACCTCCTCCAAAAATATCACCAAATCCACCTCCGAAAATGCTTTCGAAAAAATCGGAAAAGTCACCGTTGTCGCCTGAATCGTAAGTTTGTCTTCTTCTTCTGCCTTGTTGTTGTTGTTGTTGTTGTTGTTGCCGGTGCATTTGTTCATACTGTTTCCAGTTGGCACCAACCTCATCGTACTTTTTTCTTTTCTCAGGATCGCTCAACACTTCGTTTGCTTCACTTGCCTCTTTGAATTTTTCTTCTGACGCTTTATCTCCCGGATTTTTATCAGGATGGTGTTTTAAAGCCAGCTTACGAAATGCTTTTTTGATTTCGTCAGCAGAAGCTGTCTTTGGGACGCCGAGAATTTTGTAGTAATCTTTGTATTCCATTCAAGTACCGAATTGCGAATTGCTGAATGTGCAATTCTCCGAAATCACTTATGTAATGGCTTTGTCGGCTGTTTTCTTTTTTGGAGCCGGTTTCTTTTTGGGGATATTGTCGAGCGACAATTCAAAATCAGAATACACATTCATATAATAAATGTAAGCGTCGTAAGGAGAATCGTACGGACTGAAATATTTGTGTACATCACCGTCGCTCCAGAATTTGGTACACATGTAATAAAAATGATCTGAAGTTTGCAGTTTACCCCAGGTTGAAATCAAATCGGTATCACCTGACGACATCACCTTTTTTTCAAGTGCATATAATCGTTTTGCAGATTCCTGTTCCATACTGTTGCTAAGCCATGCCGACAAATCACGTTCCGCATCGGCCCATGATGTGAAATCCTTCACATCGTATTCGTCGCGGGGAGGGTATTTGGCAATGACTTCAGAAGGAGTGAGAAAATTAAAATCCTTATGTTTCATAATTTCTTCCGGAAGATGTTCCAGGAAGCTGAATATTCCGGTGCTTTCCCATTGGTGTTCACCAAATGTTTCATAATCCATAAACAGGTTCAGAACTTCTCCATTCCCTGCAATTTTGTGAACCCATTTTGCAAATTTATCTGCTTTGAGTGGAAATTCATTCCAGTTGACATCCGAAAAGCGAAAAGCGATGTCATCCGATAAACTGTAGTTTTTCAATAACGCTTTAATTTTGGTAGTGCCTTTCGGCTGATACACATAGTTTGGAGTGCGTCCGTTAAGGAGTCTGTCGACACCTTCACAAAGAATTCCCTTATAACCCATTTTCTCCGCGTAAGCGGCCACTTCATTGTTATAAATCAATTCGGTGTTCCTGAAAACTTTTGGAACCTGGTTAAAATGTTTCTTGATTTTATCACCGTGCATTTTCACCTGCCTGTTAAATTCATCTTTCGAATAAATGAATGATAACGAATGGTAATATGTCTCGGCAAGGAACTCCACACAACCGGTGTTAGCAAGGTCCACGAATGATTGCAACACATCGGGCCTGTACATTTCAAGCTGCTCCATCAAAGTGCCACTCAACGAATAACTCACTTTGAATTTGCCATTATGTTTCTTAATGAGTTCAAGCATCGTTTTGTTGGCTTTCAGATAACACTTCTCTGAAACCTTATGAAGTATCTGGATATTCTTTTCATCATCCTCATAAAAATGATCTTTCCCTACATCAAAAAACGAATAACGCTTGATGCGGAAGGGCTGATGAACCTGAAAGTAGAAACAGACGGAGGGCATATTGTGAGGTTTACTTTTTGAGTTTCTTTGTAAATTGGTGCTTGTGTTTACTTTGATGATCCGTTTAGTCGGCAGTTGCCAGTAGGCAGTTGGCAGTGGTTACTTATTAATTATGGACTTTCGTTTTAAATTTGACATTGCATATTAGTCGGCAGTTGCCAGTAGGCAGTAGGCAGTGGTTGCTGATTAATCAGGGACCTTCGTTTTCAATTTGACATTGTGTATTAGTCGGCAGTAGTTACTGAGTATTTATGAGCATTTGTTTCCAAATGGATGTTGCGTTTTAGTCGGCAGTCGGCAGTTGGCAGTGGTTACTGATTAATTATGGAAGTTTTGTTTCCAATTGGATTTTGCGTCTTAGTCTGCAGGGTTTCTTAGTAATCAGTCAAAAAACCTTTAATTGTAAATCGAAGACGCATCATCATGTTTATTTAAATTCCATTTATCATTTATCATCTATCATTTCAAGAGTTCATATTTCCTGTATCCTTCAAGCACTTTGTCGGCTGATAAATCCCAGCTGATGCTTTCAAGATCACGGTTGGCATCTTCAATAACTTTATTGCGAAGGACTTCATCGTCGAGTAAGCGGATTATGTATTCTGATGCTCGGTTGATGTCCCAGAAATCAAATGTGAGAGAACCTTTCATGACTTCAGCTGCGCCTGACTGTTTCGATATCACTACCGGGATTCCGAACTGAGCTGCTTCGATAGCGGAGAGTCCGAATGGTTCTGAAACTGAAGGCATGCAATACACATCGGCAATCGATAACATTTCATGTACTTTCTCAAGGTTCAGAAATCCGGTTAAGTGGAACCTGTTTCCAAGATGTTTTAGCGAACTTTTCTCGAGCAAACGATGGAATGCATCACCGGTACCGGCCATAATGAATCTCACATCCTGCCGCACTTCAAGTACGCGTGATGCAATTTCGAGGAAATACTCGGGACCTTTCTGACGAGTCAACCGACCGACAAAAAGCACCACTTTTTCCTTGTATGGTTTTATTCCTTTGAATGCTTTAACAGGACGAATTCCGTTGTGCACAGGAAAAATTTTATCCTTGCTGATACCATAATGCTGATGAATCACATTCGCAGTAAAATTACTGACGGGCATTAGAAGATCGGCATATTCCATTCCCTTCTTTTCCATCTGGTACACCCAACCTTTGCTTTGTTCGCCACCCCGATCCACTTCGAGTGAATGTATGTGCATCACCAAAGGTTTCCCCGTGAGGGCTTTTATTTCCATACCTGCTGCCATAGTCATCCAGTCATGGGCATGAATCACATCAAAATCGAGATTCATTGCCAGCTTGGCTGTAAGCTTTCCGTAAACAGTTACTTTTTCAATAACATCGCCTCCATAAAGATCGTCGATGGTAAAAACTTCGGCGGTTTCATCTCCAATCTGAACTTCAGTCAGGTATTTACTCTTAATTTCAGGCAACCGGTCTCTGACAGTAACCTCATTGTAGTATGGATTCAGAGCCGAAGGGATGTAATGAACTTCCTCCAGCTTCTTATACTCGTTTTTGTAAGATATATTTCGCAACGTCCTGGCGTCAATGGTATTCAAACCAATCAGCTCCAGGTCGGTCATTGTAAAATCAGGATAGGTCTTTGGAATTATCATGGTCACCCTGGCATTTTTAGCAAGCGCGATACAAAGATCATGACAGGCAACGCCCAATCCACCATTGATAACAGGAGGGAATTCCCACCCAAGCATTAATATTTTTGGTCCTTTTTTATTCATATTTCATTGATAGCCAATATTATTTCATTTTTTCAAATTAATTTTAAAACCTGCATCTTTGTACCCTTGGCTACCATACAAAAAACCATTGTGCTAAAGATACTTCTTAATTGTAAATTTATTTACAACTGAAATAAAACTATTTGCAGCGGCACAGGTAAAAGCCCACTTTACAATCAACTATGGACATTAATACACCACCAGTGATTCCCGTAAAAGATTTCCCGGGAAATATACAGCACCATTACAAGAAGGACGGCAGGTTTTATTTTGAAACCGAAAATTCGAAGCTGGAAGTAAAGGTTGTGACTGATCAGATCATCCGTTTTCGTTTCAACTCTGAATATTTTGCGACTGATTTCTCCTATGCGCTTGACCCTTCACTAAAGGAACAGACATATACCTCCGAAATCCGCGAAAGCGAAACCAATTATCACCTTTTCACGGCAGCATTTCATGTGCTGATCAATAAAACCAATCTGAAGATCCGCATTGAGGATCACAGTGGCAAAGTGGTGTGTGAGGATGAGAATGGATACCACTGGGAACCAAATCCCGGATATGGCGGAAATTACATATACTGCAGTAAACATATTCAAACAGGAGAATGTTTTTACGGCCTGGGCGACAAACCCTGCGACCTGAACCTTCGAGGGAAGCGTTTTCTTAACTGGGGAACCGATACTTACGGTTTTGCAAAGGAACAGGATCCGCTATACCGTAACATTCCATTTTATTATGGACTTCATGACGGTATCGGCTATGGGTTATTCTTCGACAACTCCTTCCAGACTTTCTTCGATTTCGGACATGAAAATCCTGAAGTAGCGAGTTTCTGGGCAGAAGGCGGCGAAATGAGTTACTATTTTATTGGTGGCCCTGAACTGCTTACTGTGGCTGAAAATTTTACCCTCCTTACGGGAAGACCTGAACTTCCACCAATGTGGTCGCTGGGATATCATCAAAGCAAATGGAGTTATTTTCCTGCCAGTACAGTAAAGCAAATTGCTTCTGAATTCCGTTCTCGAAAAATTCCTTGTGATGTGATCCATCTTGACATTGATTATATGGATGGGTTCCGATGTTTTACCTGGGATAAGGAGCGTTTTCCTGATCCTGACAGAATGATTGGTGAATTGCAGAAGGAAGGATTTGAGACTGTACTAATTATTGATCCGGGAATTAAAATTGATCCAAACTATTCCGTTTACCGGGATGGACTTGATAAAGGCTATTTCTGTAAACGTCAGGATGGTGATTTGATGCGTGGCAAAGTATGGCCGGGCGATTGCAATTTTCCGGATTTTACGAATCCTAAAGTAAGGGCGTGGTGGTCGGATCTTGTGGCGCCACTTACCAAACAAAAAGTGGGCGGCGTTTGGAACGACATGAACGAACCTGCTGTTTTTGAAATTGGAACTTTTCCGGATGATGTGCGGCATAACTATGAAGGTCTCGAAGTGAGTCACCGACGCGGGCATAATGTGTACGGCATGCAGATGGCGCGTGCCACCTATGAAGGTTTGAAAAAACACCAGCCTGCAAAGCGACCTTTTGTACTTACGCGCTCCGGTTTTGCTGGTGTTCAGCGATATTCTGCTGTATGGACAGGAGACAATGTCTCCTCCTGGGAACATCTTTGGATTGCCAATATGCAGTGTCAGCGGTTGAGTGTTTCAGGTGTTTCATTCTGCGGATCGGATATCGGTGGATTCATCGGTGCTCCGGATGGTGAATTGTTTGTACGCTATATTCAAATGGCCATCTTCCATCCTTTCTTCAGAGGTCACTCTTCAAACGACCATGGAAATAAAGAACCGTGGGCCTTCGGGCCTTCCTATGAACCACTCATCCGTAAAGCCATTGAGCTGCGGTACCAGTTACTCCCGTACATCTACACCACATTCTTTCAATATGTGAACAAAGGGACACCTATGATTCGTCCGCTTGCTTTTATGGCACAACATGAAAATGAAACGCTTTTACGGATGCATGAATTCGGATTTGGTGACCAGTTGTTGATTTGTCCGATCAAGGAAGCAGCAGCATTTTCAAGACTCATGTACCTCCCAAAAGGCAACTGGTTCAATTTCTGGACCAATAAACTTGTGAAAGGCGGGCATGAAATAACAGTAGACGCACCGTTAGACAAGTTCCCGTTATTTGTGAAAGCCGGAGCGGTACTTCCACTCTATCCTGTAATCCAGAATACGAAAGCCACGGTGAATGAAGTTACGCTGCATGTGTACTATTCGGAACACCGCCATGTAAGTCATTTTTACATGGATGCGAATGAAGGTTATGGGTATGAAAAAGGAGAAAGTTGCCTGATGAAATTCACGGTTTTTGGTAACCGTCGTCAAGTGCGCCTCATTTGTGAAATCCAGGGTTCCTATTCAATGCCTGATATGGTTTACAAAGTTGTTCTTCACGGTCTGCCATTCGTTCCGAAATGTTATGAAATTGATGATAAGGAAGTGAAAGTTTCTTCACGACACCGCAGGAAAGAAATTTCATTCGCAGCACCGCAGGGATTCAGGAAAATCAGAGTATCTCATTGAAGATTACCAGACGCGAAAAGGAACGCTGATTTAACGGATTTAACGGGTACAAACGGATTTGATTCTTTGTCATTAATTGATCCGTGTAAATCTGTTAAATCCGTTTTATCCGTGTTCTCTATCCGGACAGGATTTACGAATTTACTCCATCTAAAATCAATTTCGCAGCCCTTTTAGAAGCACCGGGACCTCCTAGTTGCTGTTGAAGCAATTTAAAATCATCCAGCATTTTCTGACGGTTGGCGGCGTCATTGGTGATTTTTTGTAATTCTTCGATCAAACGTTTTTTGTTGAGATCGGCCTGGATAAGTTCAGTCACCACTTCCCTGTCCATGATCAGGTTTACGAGTGAAATGTATTTAATTTTAATCAGTGCACGGGCAATATGGTAGGAGATAATATTTCCTTTATAGCACACCACTTCAGGCACGTTAAAAAGGGCTGTTTCAAGAGTTGCTGTGCCGGAAGTTACCAATGCGGCAAATGAATTTTCAAGCAATGAATAGGTTTCTCCATTCACCACCTTTACTGAAGTACCTGATGTGAATTCCTCATACACCGAAGACGGAACCGAAGGAGCACCTCCTATCACAAACTGGTATTCTTCAAATTCTTCAAGTACTGAAAGCATTAACGGAAGCATGGAACTTATTTCCTGTTTCCTGCTTCCTGGAAGCAAGGCTATGATTGGCTTTTCAGTCAGTCCCATTTTCTGTTTCCAGCCAGGGACCATTGTTTCCTTGCGGTTGTTAATGGCATCGAGCAAAGGATGCCCTACAAAGTGAACCGGGTAATCGAATTTCTCATAAAACTCTTTTTCAAAAGGAAGGATCACCAGCATTTCATTTACATGCTGTTTGATTTGATGTACCCTCGATTGTTTCCATGCCCAAATCTGCGGTGAAATGTAGTACACCACTTTCAGTCCGGCCTTATGTGCGAATTCAGCTATTCTCAAATTGAACCCCGGATAGTCGACAAGGATCAACACATCAGGACGGAAATCAAGTATGTCTTTTTTGCAGAACTCAATATTTTTAAGGATGGTTCTCAGGTTAGCGATCACCTCCACAAAACCCATAAAAGCAAGATCCCTGAAATGTTTTACAAGATGCACTCCCTGCTCCGACATCAGATCTCCACCCCAGCCTCTTCCTCGAAAATCGGGATCAAGATCTCTAAGCTCTTTAACCAGATTGGCCGCGTGTAAGTCACCTGATGCTTCGCCTGCTATTATGTAATATTTCAAAGCCGGTTGTTTGTTAAATGTTATTTGAGATAATAAAAGAAATAAGCCAGTCCAACCACAAATGTCACCATCAGAATTCCTCTTCCGGTGTATTCCCTGTTTGTTTTCAGCATGAGATAACGAAACGGGAATACGTTCAGAAAGATTGCAAACACCCGGATGCTGCTCTCACCGAAAAGCGGACCGCGGTCGAAGAAGTATCTTGAAACCCAAACATTCAGGAAATCAAGAGTGAAATACCCGACTACTATCACTAAAATGCCAAGGATAATTCCATGAACCAATGTATCCTTCTTAAACATCCCACTTAATTTTATTCAGGTGTTGAAACGCATGATGTGCTGTGAAATCAAACAGGACAGGCACCACTGAAACATAGCCATTTTTCAATGCCCATTCATCGGTATCTTCTCCTTTATCGTAGTTTTTAAACACACCTGTAAGCCAGTAATAAGGACGCTTGCGCGGATCTACCCTTTCATCAAACTCTTCTTCCCATTTTGCAAGCGCCTGACGACAAAGTTTTATCCCTTTTATTTTTGCTAACGACAATTTCGGAAGGTTCACATTTAGTAAGGTATCAGGAGGCATTCCTGTTTTCAGAATATTCCTTGCGATAATTTTTGCATAGTGAATGCTGGCGGTAAAATCAGCTTCGAGGCTGTAATCGTTCAGTGAAAATCCTATTGATGGGATCCCTTCAATGGCACCTTCCATAGCCGCCGACATTGTTCCGGAGTAAATTACATTGATTGAAGAATTGGAACCGTGGTTGATTCCAGAAACACACAAATCGGGTTTGCGATGAAGTACTTTATTCACTGCCAGTTTTACACAATCAACCGGTGTTCCTGAGCACTGGTATCCTAAAAATTCACCATGCACTTCCACTTTATCGAGTCGTAGTGGTTTGCCGATGGTGATCGCGTGTCCCATGCCCGATTGCGGACTGTCAGGAGCTACCACTACCACATCGCCCAAATGTTTCATCGACTCCACGAGGGAACGTATTCCGGGAGCCGTTATGCCGTCGTCGTTAGTAACAAGGATGGTGGGCCTTCCTGAGGTTTTTTTCGGTGCTATTTTTTTCTTCACTGCCATCTGGCAAAAATAGGGTTTATTCAATGAGGAAAATAAAAAAAAGTCCCCGCAACCAACGGGGACTTAACACAAACCTACCTAACAAACTAAAACCTTACTTATGAAATCTTTATTTCTCTTGGAGATTTTGGTTTTGCTTCTTCCTTTTTAGGAAGCGTCAGCGTCAAAACTCCATTTTCATAACCTGCATTAATTTGGTCCATCTCTACAAAATCAGGAAGTGTAAAACTTCTCAGGAAAGAGCTGTAAGAATATTCTTTGCGGGTGTATTTTTCCTCTTTTTCAGATGATTCTGTTTTTTTCTCGGTGCTGATG
>Ga0190274_10000557_pt1 | contig 21903 bp, 1 predicted proteins | sample Popmic531T_FD_133002 | JGI IMG/M metagenome (GOLD analysis project Ga0190274, IMG submission 133002) | Populus adjacent soil microbial communities from riparian zone of Yellowstone River, Montana, USA - 531 T | ecosystem: Environmental > Terrestrial > Soil > Riparian zone | place: USA: Montana... | reverse complement strand
CCGGCGGACGTGCGCCACCGACAGCACGTCGCCTCCGGCCAGGAGCTGCCGTACCCCGGAGAGGCCCGGCAGGTTCTCGTCCACCACCTGGTGGAACAGGCCCGCGGTCAGCCACAGCGTGGTCACGCCATGACGTTGCAGCAGCTCTCCCAGCTCGGCCGGTGACAGCACGCCCGGCGGCGGTATCACCACGCGGCCGCCGTTGAGCAGAGCCCCCCAGATCTCCAGCGTTGAGGCATCGAAGGCGTAGGGGGCGAGCTGCAGGAAGACCTCGTCCGGGCCGAAACGGGCATAGCCGGTTTCCCGCACCAGGCGCACCACGGCCCGGTGCGGCACCGCGACACCCTTCGGCTCTCCGGTAGATCCCGACGTGTACATCACGTAGGCGAGACCCGACGCCGAAAGGCCAGGTGCCGCGGCAGGCCGGCCGATCTGCGGCGGCGGCTCGGTGTCCAGGCAGAGCACGGCCGCTCCGGTCTGTGGCAGAACGGCCAGCCAGCGCTCCTCGGTCACCAGCACCGAGGCCGCGCTGTCGCGCACCAGGAAAGCCAGGCGCTCCCGCGGATAGGAGGGGTCGAGCGGCACGTAGACGCCGCCGGCCGCGAGCACCGCGAGCGTGGCCACGATCCGAGCCGGCGACCGGTCCAGGCAGACGCCGGCCCGCACCTCGGGGCCAACCCCGGAGGCCATCAGCCGAAGCGCCCACGCGCCGGCCTGGCGCGCCAGCTCGCCGTAGGTGAGGGACTCTCCATTGCAGACCACCGCCACAGCGTCCGGCCGAAGCGCCGCATGCTCGGCGAACAGGGCGTGGATTGTGGCTTCCCGCGGGTAGGCGGTCGCCACGCCGCTCCAATCGACGAGGAGCTGCGTCCTCTCCTCCTCCGACAACAGCGGCAGCTCCGACACGCGGCTCCGCGGCTCCGCCACGATCCCGGCCAGCACGCGCACGAACCGGCCGGCCAGCCGCTCGATCGTCGCGCCGTCGAAGAGGTCCCGGCTGTACTCGATCCTCCCCCAGAGTCCCTGCGCCGTCTCGCCCAGCGCCACCGTCAGATCGAGCTTCGCCGTTCCGCTGGGCAGAGCGACGGCTTCGAGCTCGAGGCCCGGTAATTCCAGCGGACCCGCCGGCGCGTTCTGCAGGGCGAGCATCACCTGCACCAACGGCGCACGGCTGCGGTCGCGCTCCGGAGCCAGCTCCTCCACCAGCCGCTCGAACGGCAGCTCCTGGTGGGCATAGGCCGACAGCGTGGTCTCCCGGACCCGTCCCAGGAGAGTCGCGAGATCCGGGTCTCCCGCGAGGTCCACCCGCAGCACCAGCATGTTGACGAAGAAACCGATCAGAGGCTCGGTCTCCACCTGCGTACGGCCCGCGAACGGCGTCCCCACCCCCAGATCGTCCTGGCTCCCGTCGCCCGCCACGCGCTGCAGGAGAGCCGCGAACCCGGCGAGAAGCGTCATGAAGAGCGTCGCCCCGTGCCGCCGCGAGAGCCGCGTGAGCCCGGCGAGAGTCTCCTCTCCGACTTCGAAGCCGTACGTTCCCCCACGCACGCTCAAGGCGGCCGGACGCGGACGGTCCGCCGGCAGGTCCAGCGCCTGGGGCATCCCCGTGAGATGCTCGCGCCACCAGGCGAGCTCCGATTCCAGCCGCTCACCCGACAGGTGCAGGCGCTGCCAGACGGCGAAGTCCGCGTACTGGATCGCCAGCTCGGGCAACGGGCTCGGCCAGCCTTCCAGGAAGGCCGGATACAAGGCGCCGAGCTCTTGGACCAGCACGCCAAGGGACCAGCCGTCCGAAACGATGTGGTGCATCGAGAGCACCAAAACCCAATCGTCCTCTCCCTGGTGCAGGAGAAGGGTGCGCAGCAACGGACCCCGCGCGAGATCGAACGGCCGCAGCGCTTCCTCGCTCGTCAGCCGAGCTTCCTCCCGCAGGCTCTCCGGCCGCGGCAGCCCGCTGAGATCCGCCAGCGCCAGGGTGAGCGGAGCCGCGGCCTCGATCACCTGCACCGGGCCGTCTGTGAAACGCGTCCGCAGCGCCTCGTGCCGGCGGACCACCTCGCCGAGCGCCGCGGCCAGCGCCCCAGGGTCGAGGCGCCCTCGGAGCTCGACCTTGAGAGGGATGTTGTAGAACGGGCTCCCCGGCTCGAGCTGATCCAGGAACCAGAGCCGCTGCTGCGCGAACGACAGCGGCGCGGGAGTGCCCGGAGACCTCCGGGCGACCGGCGGCGCGGTGAAGGTGGCGTTGCCGGCCCGCAACGCGGCCTCCACGGCTCCGGCCAGCCGGGCCGGGGTAGGGCTTTCGAAGAGCGAGCGCAAGCCGAGCTCGATCCCGAAAGCGTGGCACACCCGGGAGACGGCACGGGTGGCGAGCAGGGAGTGCCCACCCAGCTCGAAAAAGTCGTCGTCGATGCCGGCGGCGGGGACCCCCAGCGTCTCCGCCCAGATCCCGGTCAACACTTCTTCGACCGGAGTGCGCGGAGCCACCGCCGGCGCGGTGCGCGCGACAGGCCCCGTCTCCCGCCGGGAAAGAGCAAGGCGGTCCACTTTGCCGCTCGGGGTGAGGGGCAGCTCCGCGAGAGTCGCGAGCACGGTGGGAATCATGTGTGCCGGAAGGCGGACGGCCAAGGCATCCTGGATTTCCCGCACCGGAAGATCCGTGCCGGACGGCACCACCCAGGCCACCAGGTGCCGGGCGGCTCCCTCTCCGCGGACAACCACGACGGCCTCCCGCACCGCCGGATGGAGGGCCAGCGCCGCCTCGATCTCCCCCACCTCGACACGGAAGCCGCGGATTTTTACCTGCTGGTCGATCCGGCCCAGGAGCTCGATCTCGCCATCCGGGCGCAGGCGCGCCAGGTCACCTGACCTGTAGAGCCTCTCTCCTCCACCCCAGGGGTACGGAACGAAGCGCTCCGCCGTCAGGTCCGGCCGGCCCAGGTAGCCGCGCGCCAACCCGGCTCCGCCGATGCAGACCTCGCCGGGGACTCCGACGGGGACCTGCCGCAGCCCGCGGTCCAGGACGTGGATCGAGGAGTTGGCGATGGGCCGGCCGATCGCCGGCAGGGTGGGCCAGGCGGCCGTCTGGCCGGGGAGCGTCAGCTCGGTGACGACGTGGGTCTCCGAGGGCCCGTATTGGTTGTGCAGAACGCACCCGGGCAGAGCCGCGAAGAAAGCGGCGATCTCGGGAGTGATCTGCAGCGCCTCTCCGGCGGTCATCACCTCGCGCAGGGTTTCCGGCGCTCCCACCGCACCGCCGGCGGTCTCGGCAAGCTGCTGGAGCGCCACGAAGGGGAGGAACAGGCGCTCGATGGCCGTCTCCCGGAGGATGCGCAGCAGACCCGTTGCATCCCGCCGGATCTCCTCGGGGACGACCACCAGGGTGCCGCCGGCCCCCCAGGTGGCGAAGACCTCCTGGAGCGACACGTCGAAGCTCGGCGACGAGAGCTGCAACGTCCGTCCCGCCGACGCCTCCGAGGCGGTGGCCTGCCAGGCGACGAGGTTGGCCAGGACGCGGTGCGGCAGGGCCACGCCCTTCGGCCTGCCCGTCGAGCCCGAGGTGTAAATGAGGTAGGCCAGGTGGCCGGCCAGCGCACCGCCGGCCGGGCGCCGCCCGCCGTTTGGCTGCCCCGCCTGGGGTACCACCACCCGCGCGCCGTGCGCCGGGAGTGCCGCGCCTTCGCGGGCCACGACCACCGGCGCTCCGGCATCCGCCAGCATGAAGGCGAGCCGGTCCGCCGGATAGGCGGGATCGAGCGGAAGGTAACAGGCGCCCGCCTTGAGCACGGCGAGGAGCGCCACCACAGCCTCGGGCCCCCTCTCCAGGAAGACGCCGACCGGCACCTCCGGCCCCGCCCCCGCCGTACGCAGCTGGCGCGCGAGCCCGTTGGCGCGCCGTTCGACCTCACCATAGGTCCACGATTCGCGGACCCGGCCGTCCGTGTCCACCGCGAGCAACGCGACCCTCTCCGGTGCGCGGTCGGCCCAGCCCTCGAAGAGCTCATGGACACAGATCTCGCGCTCCCGGGAGACCCGGGTGGCGTTCCACTCCACCCGGAGCTGGTGGCGCTCGGCCGCGCTCAACAGGGGGATCTCGCCCAGTGGCATCTCGGGCTCTTCCAGCGCTCCTGCGAGGAGGGCCGCGAAGTGCCCCAGCATCCGTTGCGCCGTCGCCGCCATGAAGAGATCGGAGCTGTATTCGAGGCTGGCGAGCAGGCCGCCGCCGGTCTCCGCAATGAAGAGCGTGAGATCGAATTTGGCCGTACCACCGGGCGGCGCCACCGCCGACAGGGTGAGGCCGGGGATCTCGATCGGCCGGGCCGGGAGGTCCTGGAGCACGAACAAGGTCTGGAACAGCGGCGCGTGCGCAAGACTGCGTTCCGGCGCCAGCTCCTCGACGAGCTTCTCGAACGGCAGGTCCTGGTGGACGTAGGCCGATAACGCCGCCTCACGGACCCTGCCGAGGAGCTCGCCGAAGGGAAGGCCCGCCGGTCCGTTGGAATGAAGGTCGGTACGCAGGACCAGGGTATTGGCGAAGAAGCCGATCAGCCCCTCGATCTCGATCCGGCCCCGGTTGGCGACCGGCGTGCCCACCAGCAGATCGGTCTGCTCCGTGAGGCGGTGGAGCAGCGCCTTCCAGGCGGCGAGCAGGATCATGAACCGGGTCGCTCCGGCGCGGCGGGAGAGCACCGCCAGGGCCTCGTCGACGCCCTCGGGCAGCGCCGCGGCACGGACATCGCCGCGGCCGCTCTGCACCGCCGGGCGCGGCCGGTCCGCCGGCAGATCCAGGGACGCCGGAGCGCCGTCCAGGCGGTTGCGCCAGTAGCGAAGCAGCTCAGCCAACACCTTGCCCCGTAACCACTCGCGTTGCCAGACGGCGAAGTCGGCGTACTGCACCGGCAGTGCCGGAAGGGAAGAGGACCGGCCGACGGCAAGCTCCGGATAGAGCAGGGACAGCTCGCGGATCAGCACTCCGGCCGACCAGCCGTCGGCGGCGATGTGGTGCAGGGTGAACAGGCCCAGGTGCTCGCGCTCCGACAGCCGGGCCAGCGCGCCGCGCACCAGGGGACCGCGGGTGAGGTCGAACGGGCGCATCGTCTCGTCGCAGACGAGCCGCGCCGCCTCGCCGGTGCGCGGCGCCTCCGGCAGCCCGGACAGATCGATGAGCGGCAATCCGGGCGCCGGCGGCGGCGCGATGTGCTGCACCGGCTCGCCCGTGCCGTCGCCGCTCACCGCAAACGTGGTGCGCAGGGCCTCGTGGCGTTCCACCACTTCGCGCAAGCTGGCGGCGAGGGCCGCGCAGTCGAGGACCCCGGTGAACCGGGTCGCCGCCGGGATGTTGTAAGTCGGGCTCCCGGGCTCGAGCTGATCGATCAGCCACAGTCGCTGCTGAGCGAACGAGAGAGGCAATCCACTGCTCCGCGCGGTCACCTCCACGGGCACCAGGGGCGGCGCTACCGGAGCGTCTCCGTGTGCCGCGGCGGCCACCTCCGCCGCCAGTCCTGCCACCGTCGGAGCCTCGAACAGCCGGCGCACGGACAGCTCGACGCCGAAAGCGGCCCGTAGCCGCGACACCACGCGGGTGGCGAGCAGCGAATGACCGCCGAGATCGAAGAAGCTCTCGCCGCGGCCGACGCGCTCGCGCCCCAGGACCTCGGCGAAAATCGCCGCCACCCCCTCTTCCAGCGGGGAGAGAGGGCCGTCCTCCCCCTCCGCGGCCGTGGGGACCTCGACCGGCCGGCGCGCCAGGGCGCCGCGATCTACCTTGCCGTTGGCATTGAGAGGCAGACCCTCGACGACCGCGAAGAGGGCAGGGATCATGAAATCGGGGAGCCGCTCGTGCAGGGCCGTGCGCAAGGTGGCGGCGGTGAGGTCCGCTCCCTGCCGCGCCACCACCCAGGCCACGAGCCGCCGGTCCTCTTCCTCTTCCCGCACCACCACCGCGGCCTGGGCCACGGCGGGATGGGAGGTGAGAGCCGCCTCGATCTCCCCGGGCTCGATCCGGAAGCCGCGGACCTTCACCTGGGCGTCGGCGCGGCCCAGAAGCTCGAGACGGCCATCCGGCCGCCGGCGCACGCGGTCACCCGTCCGGTAGAGCCGGCCGCCGGCCCCTGCCGTGAATGGATCGGGGAGCCACTTCTCCGCGGTGAGGACGGGGCGCTTCAGGTAGCCGCGCGCGAGGCCGGCTCCGCCCAGGAAAAGCTCTCCGGGAACGCCGATCGGCACCGGCGCGAGGGCGCTGTTCAGGACGTGAGCCTGGGTGCCCCTGACCGGCTGTCCGATCGCCGGCGGACTCGCCTCGCCCCGCTCCACCGTCTCCCAGGTCGAATAGGTGGTGGTCTCCGAAGGGCCATACAGGTTGAGCACCCGCTCCACACCCGGAGCTGTGGCGTAGATCCGCTCCACGAGGTCGCGCCGCAGCGGCTCACCTGCCAGGCCCACAGTGCGCACCGACGGCGGGATCGCCCCCAATCGCACCAGCTCTCCCATCGCCGAGGGAACGGTGTTGATCAGCCGCACCTCGCTCGCCGCGGCCAGCCGCGGCAGCTCCAGGGCGTTCTCCGCCAGGATCACCCTGCCGCCCAGGGAGAGCGGCACGAAGAGCTCGAAGACCGAGAGGTCGAAGCAGATCGAGGTCGAGGCCAGCACCCCGTCCAGCTCCCCCACGGAGAAAACCTCCGCCGCCCACCGCACCAGCGCCACCGCGGCACTGTGCGGGATCGCCACTCCCTTGGGACGGCCGGTCGAGCCCGAGGTGTAGATCAGGTAGGCGAGCTGGCCGGAGAGCGCGTGGGGCGGCAGGTCCCCTCCCTCCGCGGTCCAGGCCTCCGGCGCATCCAGCGGGACCCGCAGGGCGCCGGTCGGCAGGAGGCCGGCGAGCCGGGAGGGCGCCACCAGCACCGGAGCCGCCGTGTCCTCCAGGAGGAAGCGCAGCCGCTCGCGCGGGTACCCGGGATCGAGCGGCAGATAGGCACCGCCCGACTTCAGCACCGCCAGCAGCGCAACTACCAGATCGGCCGACCGCTCGGCGCAGACGGCCACCGGGATCTCGGGTCCGACCCCGAGGCTCCGCAGGTGGCGGGCCAACCGGCTGGCGCGGGCGTCGAGATCTCCGTAGGTCAGCGTCTCTCCACCGCAGACGATCGCCGGGGAGCCGGGCCGCTCCGCCGCCCACGCCTCGAAGGCCTGGTGGAGGCCCTCCTCTCCCCGGCTCTCCCTTTCTCCAACACCGGCGCTCCACTCCAGGGCGAGTTGATGGCGCTCCCCCTCCGTGAGCAGCGGCAGCTCGGCAATCCTCTCCTCCGGCGCCGCCGCCAGGGCGGTGGCCAGAACCGCGAAATGTCCGAGCAGGCGGGCCGCGGTCGTCTCGTCGAACAGATCGCGGCGAAACTCCAGCAGGGCGGTGAGCCCTCCCCCGCTCTCCACCAGCTCCAGGGTCAGATCGAACTTGGCGGCGCGCCGGGCTGTGGCGAGGCCGCCAAACGGGGCGATCGTGACGCCCGGCAGCTCGAGGTCCTCGAAAGGGGTACCGTGCAGCAGGAACATCACCTGGAAGAGGGGCGTGCGGGCGAGGCTCCGCTCCGGCGCCAGCTCCTCGACCAGTCGCTCGAAGGGCAGGTCCTGGTGAGCGTAGGCGGAGAGCGCAGCCTCGCGGACATCCGCGAGCAGGCCGGAGAAGGTCGGCTCGTCTTCCGGCAGGCCGGCGCGCAGCACCAGGGTGTTGGCAAAGAAGCCGATCACTGCTTCGAGCTCGGGACGGCGGCGGTTGGCGATCGGTGTCCCCACCACCAGGTCGACCTCGCCGGTCGAACGGTACAGCAAGGCGTAGAACGTCGCGAGCAGAGTCATGAACGGCGTTGCACCGGTGCGCCGGCCCAACGCCTTCAACGATTCGATGCAGTCCGCGGCGAGCGCCGCAGAGACCAGGCCGCCCCGCGCGCTCGCCCGGGCCGGGCGGGGCCGGTCGACCGGCAGCTCCAGCGTGGCGGGAGCGCCTGCGAGGGCACCGCGCCAGAAAGCGAGCTGCCTCTCCAGCTCCGCTCCCTCCAGGCTCTCGCGTTGCCAGAGGACGAAATCGGCATACTGCACCGGCAGAGGCTCGAGGGGGGACGGCCGGCCGGCGGCGAACGCCGGGTACAGCGCCGCGAGCTCGCGCACCAGGAGATCGGACGACCAGCCGTCGCCCACCATGTGGTGCAGCGTGAAGAGAGCCGCATGGCGCTCGGCACCCAGGCGCAGCAGCGCGGCGCGCAGAAGCGGACCGCGAGCGAGGTCGAAGGGGCGCAGCGCCTCCTCCGCGGCGAGCCGCAGGGCCTCGGCCTCACGCTCGTCTTCCGGCAGGCCGTCCAGATCGATCCGCGGGAACGGGAGCGCAGAAGGCGGCGCGATCCGCTGCACGGGCTCTTCGTCTCCGTCACCCCCGCGACCGTCCGCCGGTCCGAAGGTCGTCCGGAGCGCCTCGTGCCGCGCCACCACCTCGTTCAGGCTGGCGGCGAGCACGGAGCGGTCGAGCGGCCCCGTCAGGAGAACCGCGGCGGGCACGTTGTAGGACGGGTCCCCCGGCTCGAGCTGATCGAGGAACCAGAGCCGCCGCTGCGCGAATGAGAGGGGGGGGGGCGCTTCCCCGGCACGCCGGACCACGGGTCCCCAGACGACGGCTCCGCCTCCCTGGCTCGCCGCGAAGACCGCGACGAGCTCCGCGGCGGTCGGCGCCTCGAACACGGAGCGCAGCGTCAGCTCCGTGCCGAGCTCGCGGTTGAGGCGCGCCACCAGATGGGTGGCCAGGAGCGAATCGCCCCCGAGGTCGAAGAAGCCGTCGTGGATCCCAACCTTCTCTGTGCGAAGCAGCTCGCCCAGGATCTCCACCAGCCGCCGCTCGGTCGCGTCGCGCGGCGGCGCGTAGGGGACGTGCAGGTTCGGCCGGGCGTGCTGGCGGTCGGGCGCCGCGGCCGCAACTGCCGCCGATACCTCCGCCGCGCGCGCCGGAGCAGGCGCAGCCTGCACAGCCGTTTCCGTGCGCGGCTCGATCCAGTAGCGCCGGCGCTCGAAGGGGTAGGTCGGCAGAGGGACGCGACGCCGCGGCTGGTCCGCCCAGAGCGCGGGCCAGTCGGGGCGCAGGCCGGTGAGCCAGAGCCGTCCCACGGTCTGGAGCAGGAAGGCGAGGTCGTCCGTCCGGTCGAACGTATGACGCAAGGTCGGCAGCGCCACGGGATCGGCCGTGGCCGACGCGGCGGGATGTTGCAGCGCCCAGGAGCTCAGCGTCTGTCCAGGCCCGACCTCGACCAGAACCCGCCCGGGCTCGCGCCACAGCTCGCTCACCGCGTCCGCGAAACGCACCGTGCGGAGCAGATGCTCCACCCAGTAGGCCGGGTCCGTCGCCTGCTCCTCGGTGATCCAGTCCCCGGTGACGTTGGACAGATAGGGGATCTCGGGTGGCCGCAGCTCGACGCCGTCGAAGAGCGCCAGGAACCGCTCCACGGCCGGCTCCATCAAAGTCGAATGGAAGGCGTGCGTGGTCTGCAGCCTGCGGCAGACGTGCCCGGCGGCGGTGAGCTGCTCTTCGGCCCAGGCGATCGCCGCCTCCGTCCCCGCCAGCACGGTCAGCTCCGGCCCGGCGACCGCGGCGAGGGAGAGACCGGCGGCGAGCCAGGGCGCGACCGCGTCCTCGCTCAAGGGCACCGCCAGCATCGCCCCGGGGGGCAGCTCATCGATCAGACGAGCCCGTCCAGCCACCAGACGCAGGGCATCGTCCAGCGACAGCACGCCGGAGAGACAGGCGGCGACGTACTCGCCGATACTGAAGCCCACCATCGCCTGCGGCCGGATCCCCCAATCCAGCAGACGGCCGGCCAGCGCATACTCGACGGCGAAGACGGCCGGCTGTGACAAGAAGGTCCGCCGCAGCCGCCGCTCGGCCTCGTCGTTGACCGGCCGAGGGGCGCGGCCAAGGAGGCCACGGAGGTCGATCCCCGTCTCCGCAACGCCTGCGTCCTCCCCCTCCGGAAACAGGGCCTCCCGCAGGTCCAGACCCAGGAGCGGCGCGAGCCGGGCCGCGCAATCGTCGATCCGCGCGCGGAACTCGGGATCGTCGCGGTACAACCCGCGGGCCATGCCGACGTACTCGTTGCCCAGCCCCGGGAACAGGAAGGCGACCTGCGGCTCGCTTGCGGCGGCGAGGCCTGTGAGCAGCCGGCGCGGATCGCGCCTCTCCAGCACGCCGGCGGCGTCCGCGACATCGCGGCAGGCGAGCACGCGGCGATGGCGGAACGCACGGCGGCCGACCTGGAGGGTGTAAGCGATGTCTGCGATGTCCGCGAGGTCTGCGCCGGTCTGGGGCCACGGCTCCCGGAGATGGCGGAGCAGGCGCTCGGTGGCCGCCTCGAGCGCCGTCTCCGTGCGCGCCGACAGGACCAACAGATGCCAGGGGGACGCCGGAGCAGAGGGCTCCGGAGACGGCGGCTCCTCCAGGATGACGTGCGCGTTGACGCCGCCGATCGCGAAGGCGCTGACGCCGGCGCGCCGCGGCCAACCCTCGGGCCGCCAGGGCCGGCATTGGGTGTTGACGTAGAAGGGGCTCCGCGAGAAATCGATGCGTGGATTGGGTTTCTCGAAGTGGAGGCTCGGGGGCAGGACCCCGTGCTCCACCGCCAGGATGGTCTTGATCAGGCCCGCTATACCCGCCGCCGCGTCGAGATGTCCGATATTGGTCTTGATCGAGCCCAGGGCGCAGAACCCGTGCTCCTCGGTCGTGGCCGCGAAGGCTTCGGAGAGGGCGGCGACCTCCACCGGATCTCCCAGCGGGGTGCCGGTGCCGTGCGCCTCGACGTAGGTGATCGACTCGGCAGGAACCCCTGCCATGGCCTGTGCCATCGCGATGACTTCGAGCTGGCCCTCCAGGGACGGCGCGGTGAAGCTCATCTTGAAGCCGCCGTCGTTGTTCGTCGCGAAGCCGCGGATCACCGCGTGGATCGTGTCCCCTTCGGCCACCGCGTCCGCCAACCGCTTGAGCACCACCACGCCCGCACCGCTCCCCTCCACGGTGCCGCGGGCCTCGGCGTCGAAAGCACGGCAGTGGCCGTCGGGCGACATCACGCTCTCCTGGGCCAGATAGCCGAGGGCGTGGGGCACGGCCACGTTCACGCCGCCGGCCAGCACCATGTCGCACTGGAACAGAAGCAGGCTCTGGCAGGCCATGCACGTCGCCACCAGAGAGGTCGAGCAGGCGCTCTGCACCGTGACGCTCGGCCCCCGCAGGTCGAGCTTGAACGCCGCCATGGCGGTCAGATAATTGTTGTCGTTCAGGATGCGGACCTGGAGCGGACCGGCGCTCTGGATCAGGTCGCGATGCGAAAGGAGGTTCTGGATCAGATAGCCGCTCATCCCCGTGCCGGCGAAGATGCCGATCGAGCCGGCATAGGTCTCGGTGTCATAGCCCGCGCTCTCCAGAGCCTCCCAGCAGCACTCGAGAAAAACCCTCTGCTGCGGATCCAGCAGCTCCGCCTCGCGCGGGCTGAAGCCGAAGAACGCGGCATCGAAGCACTGGACATTGCGCAAGGCGGCGCCCGCCCTGACATAGCGCGGATCGTCGAGCAGTCCCGGGTCGACGCCCGCGGCCGCCAGCTCCTCGCGGGAATAGAAAGTGATCGATTCAACCCCACCGCACAGGTTGCGCCAGAGCTCCGCCAGGTCGTCCGCACCGGGAAAGCGGCCGGACATGCCGACGATGGCGATCCCTTCGAGGGGGCTTTTCTCCGGACCCTGTTCACTCATCCGTCTCTCCAAACCTAACGCCCGGGGCGCCGCTGCTGTGCACGCCGCCGTTTCATGTCTTCGAGGAACTGCCGCTGGCGGTCAACGGCGCTCCCCTCGCCGAGGGCCTCTCCGGACTGGGGCCGGAGCGCCTCGACAGTGTCCCGGGATGGGGCCGGCTTGCGATCCCGGGCCTCCAGAGCCTGAGCCAGACCCCGGATGGTCGGGTTGCGGAACATCTCCACGATGGGAATCTCACGGCCGAACGCCTCCCGCAGCCGCGACTCGATCTCGACGAGCAGCAGGGAGCTCCCGCCGAGCTCGAAGAAGTTGTCGTGAACGCCGATGGGCTCGTGCCCGAGCACCTCCTGCCAGATCGCAACGAGAGTCTTCTCGCCCGGAGTCCGCGGCGGGGCGTAGGTGCTGTCCAGGCGCGGCCGGCCGGCCTCCGGCTCCGGCAAGGCGCGGCGGTCGATCTTGCCGTTCTGGGTGAGCGGCAGGGCGGCGAGCCGCACGAAGGCCGAGGGGATCATCGCCTCCGGCAGCCGCTCTGCCAGGAACCGCCGCAGCTCGCCCACGGCGAGATCGACCGCCGCGCCGCCGGCGACCGGAACCAGGTAGGCGATCAGGCGGCGGTCTCCCCGCGCGTCCTCGCGAACATCGTCCCGAACAACGGCGGCGGCTTCCGCAACCGCCGGATGGGCACGGAGCGCGGCCTCGATCTCGCCGAGCTCCATCCGCACCCCGCGCACTTTCACTTGATGGTCGGACCGGCCGATGAAATCCAGGCGGCCGTCCGGGCGGTGGCGTGCCAGGTCGCCCGTCCTGTAGAGGCGGGCCCCGGGACGGCCCCCCAGCGGATCGGGGAGGAAGCGCTCGGCGGTGAGGTCCGGCCGTTGCCAGTACCCCGTGGCCACCCCTTCGCCACCGAGGAAGACCTCGCCGGGAGACCCCAGGGGCACGGGCCGCAGAGATGCGTCCAGCAGATAAACCTCGGTATTGGCGAGCGGACGTCCGATCAGGGGATGCGCCTCCCCACCCTCGACCCGCTCCCCGAGCGACCAGACGGTGGTCTCGGTGGGACCGTAGAGGTTGCGGACCTCGCCGCCTACTGTGCTGCAAAGCCGCGCCGCCAAAGGCCCGGGCAGGGCCTCGCCGCCGAGCAGCAGACGGGAGAGCGGCTCCAGACCCCGCAACCGCTCCGGGCTCGCCGCGAGCATGCTCGCCATCGACGGCGTGCACTGGAGGTGCGACACACGGTGACGGGCGATCTGCTCCGCCACGGAAGCGCCATCTGCCGCGGACCGCTCGTCGTGAATCACCACCCGGAAACCGCGGGTGAGGGTCCACAGCAGCTCGAGCACGGAGATGTCGAAACAGATGCTGGTGACGGCCAGCCAGACGCCCGGCCCTTCCGGTCTCAGCTCCCTGTCCATGGCCGCGAAGAAGCGGGTGGCGTTGCGGTGGCTGACGACGACCCCCTTGGGCAGGCCCGTCGAGCCCGAGGTGTAGATGACATACGCCGCGGCCTCGGCGGGGAGCTCCGGCAACGCGCTGCCCCGGACGGCGCCCGCCTCCGCCTCGGGAGCGAGCGTCCGGGGATGTTGCAGCACGGCGCCGGCCTTCTCCGAGGCGACCAGCGCAGCCGCCTGCGAGTCCTTCAGCATCGCCATGAGCCGCGCCTGCGGGTAGGCCGGGTCGAGCGGCACGTAGGCCGCGCCCGCCCGCAAGACACCCAGCAGAGCGGACAGCATCGGCACGGAGCGCTCGACGCAGACGCCCACCCGATCCCCCGGCCGCACCCCGAGGCGGACCAGATGCTCCGCCAGCCGGGACGCCCGGTCCGCCAGCTCGCGGTAGGTCACCGACGCCTCCGCATCGACCGCCGCGATAGCATCGGGGATGCGTTCCACCTGACCCTGGAACATCTCGTGGATGCAGGCCGCCTCACCGGGGGCGGCCGACCGGGTGTCGTTCCACTCCGCCACGAGCTGCGCCCTCTCCGCCTCGCTCAGCAGGGGAAGCTCCGAAAGGCGGCGGTCGGGGTCCGCCACCGCACCGGCGAGCAGAATGCCGCAGTGGAGGGCCAGCCGCTCCACGGTCGCACCGTCGAACAGGTCGGGGTTGTATTCGATCCAGCCGTCGAGCCCGCCGCCGGACTCTTCGAGATGGAAAGACAGGTCGAACTGCGTCGCCCGCACCGACGTGTCCGCCGGGCGCAGCGCCAGACCGGGCAGATCGAGCGCCGGCAGCGGATCGTTGCGCAGAGCAAAGAAGACCTGGAACAGCGGGCTGCGGGACAGATCCCGCTCCGGCTGCATCGCCTCGACGAGCCTCTCGAAGGGCAGCTCGGCATGCGCGAGCGCGTTCAGAACAACCCCCTGCACACGCTCCAGGAGCTCGCGGAACGCCGGATCGCCGGACAGGTCGCTCCGCAGCACCAGGGTGTTGAGAAAAAGGCCGATCACTCCCTCCAGCGCCGGGTCGGGCCGCTCCGCCACCGCGGTGCCCACGACGACGTCGTCCTGTCCGCTATGGCGCGCGAGGACGGCCTGGAACACCGCCAGGACCGCCATGAAGAGGGTCACGCCGGCCGGGCCGCCGAGGCGGCGCATCCCGCCGGTCGCCTCGGCATCCAGGTGGATCGGGCGGCGTGCACCGCGATGGCTCTGCACCGGAGGCCGCGGACGGTCCGTAGGGAGCTCCAGAGTGGCCAGCCGGGCCAGGCGCTCGGTCCAGAAACCCAGGTGCCTGTCCAGGAGCTCGCCGTGCAGGCGGTCGCGCTGCCAGGCGGCAAAGTCGCCGTACTGCACGGCGAGGTCCGGCAGGAGCGAAGGCAGGCCCTCGGTGAAGGCTGCGTAGAGCTGTCCAAGCTCCCGGATGAGGAGCCCCACGGACCATGCGTCGGCGGCGATGTGGTGCACGGTCAGGAGCAGCCGGTGGCTCTCTGGACCGAAGTGCACCAGGACGGCACGCAGCAGGGGGCCGCGTTCGAGATCGAAGGGGCGGCAGGCCTCCGCGGCGGTCAGCCGCGCGACCTCGGCCTCCCGCACTGGGAGCACGGAGACGGCTCTCAGATCGACGCACGGCAGGAGAGAGGCCGCGGCGAGCTCCGCGGGATCCAGCGGGATCTGGACCGGGCGCCGCCCGATCAGGGCGAAGCGGGTGCGCAGCACCTCGTGACGGCGCAGGATCTCGCCGAGGCTCCGCGCGAGCGCCGCCGGATCGAGAAGCCCGTGGCAATCGAGCGCCGCCGGGAGATGGAAGAACGGCGCGCCCGGCTCGATCCGCTCCAGGAACCAGAGCCTCTGCTGGGCAAAGGACAAGGGCAGCGGCTGCTCGCGGGAGACCTGCACGACGGGGGCGGGGGCCGGCCCCTCCTCACCTGTCGAGCGCTCGACCCAGGCGGCCAGGCCCTCGACCGTCGGCATCTCGAAGACCGACCGCACCGGCAGCTCCACCCCGAACGCGGAACGCACCCGCGCGGCCACCTGCGCCGCCAGGAGCGAGTGGCCGCCCAAGGCGAAGAAGTCGTCTTCCACCCCCATCCGAGCCACCCCCAGAACCTCGGCGAAGATCCCCGCCACCCGCTCCTCGGTGGGCGTCCGCGGCGGCGTGGACGCGTCCGCAGCATCCGCCGGCCCAGGGTCGGGCAACGCCTTGCGGTCGAGCTTGCCGTTCGGCGTCAGCGGCAGCGCGGCCAAGGCCACGTAAGAGGCCGGGACCAAAGGACCTGGCAGCCGCTCGCGCAGGAAGTCCCGCAGCTCGCCGCCGGACGGCGCGCGCTCCTCGACGCCCACCACGTAGGCCACCAGCCGCTGCGCATGGACCGTGACGGCGGCCTCGCTCACCGCCGGGTGCCCGCGGAGCGCGGCTTCGATCTCGCCGGGCTCGATGCGGAAACCGCGCAGCTTGATCTGATGGTCGATCCGGCCGAGGAACTCGAGGCTTCCTCCGGGCTGGTGGCGCACCAGGTCTCCCGTCCGGTACAGGCGCTCCCCGGGCTCGCCGCTCCAGGGGTCCGGCACGAAACGCTCGGCCGTCAGAGCCGGCCGGCCGAGGTAGCCGCGCGCGAGGCTCGCACCGCCGATCCACAGCTCGCCGGCCGCGCCCCGCGGCACCAGGGTCCCCCCGGCATCCGCGACAAAAGCCCGGACCTGGTGAATCGGCCGGCCGATCGGCGGCGCCCCCACGGTGTCCGGAGGCACGGCCGCGAATGTGGAGACGACGCTCACCTCCGACGGGCCGTAGTGGTTGATCAGGGCAAACGGCAGGCCGGGACCTGGGCCACGGTGGAGGCGGTCGCCGCCGCACAGCAGCACCTTGAGAGAGAGCCCGGTCAGAGAGGCTGCCTCTGCCGCGATCACCTCTTCGGCCAGAGGCGTGGGGAGGAAGCTCCAGGTGATCCCTGCGCTCCGCCAGAAGCGGACGATCGCCGGCGGCGAGAAGCGGGTCTCGTCGTCAGGAATGTGGACGCTCGCGCCCGCCGCGAGGTAGGGCCAGAGCTCCCAGACCGCGGCATCGAACGCCGGATTCGCGATCAGGGTCGCCCGGTCCTCGGGGCTCAATCCGTAGACGGCGCGATGCCAGCTCACCAGGTTGAGGAGCCCTCCATGCGAGACGGCGACGCCCTTCGGCATACCGGTCGAGCCGGAGGTGTAGACCACGTAGGCGAGGCTCTGCGGGTCCACGACGGGAACAGCAGGAAGAGGCCAAGAGCCCGCCGGCTCTCCCTCTCCGCTCTCCAGCTCGACGAGAGGCACGGCGCAGGAGTCGAAACGGCCGGCCAGAGACCGCTCGGTGAGCACCGCGGACGCCCCGGAGTCGGCGACCAGGTAGGCGAGGCGCTCCGGCGGAGCCTCCGGGTCCAGGAGCACATACGCTCCACCGGCCAGCAGCGCCGCCAGGCTCCCGACCACGCGATGGACCGTCGCACCGGCGCAGAGCGCCACCCGCACCTCGGGTCCGACGCCGAGGCGGCCGAGGAGCCGCGCCAACCTTCCCGCCCGCACGGCCAGCTCGCTGTAACTGAGCCGCTCTCCTCCCGCGGAGACCGCCAAGGCGTCCGGCTGCCGCCGCGCCCACTCCGCGAACAGCTCGGGAACCAGAGGCGCTCGCGGTGTCACCGCCGTTGTGTCGTTCCACTCGAAGAGGAGCGCGGCGCGCTCGGCCGGCGAGAGGACCGGCAGGTCGGCGATGCGGGTCTCGGGCGCGTCCACGGCGGCTTCGAGGAAGCGTGCGAAGCCCGCCGCCAGGCGCGCCACGGTGGTGGGATCGAAGAGATCGCGGTTGTATTCGAGCATACCCGCGAGGCCGCGCTCCGACGCGGTGAGCACGCACGACAGGTCGAGCTTCGCCGTCCCCGTCGCCTGGGGTGAGACGATGAGCTCGATCCCGGGCAGCGCCAACGTCTCCAACGAGGTGTTCTGAAGAGCGAACAACACCTGCACCAGCGGCGGCCGGCTGCGGTCACGCTCCGGCGCCAGCTCTTCGACCAGCCGCTCGAACGGCACGTCCTGGTGGGCGTAGGCGGCAAGCGCCGTCCCCCGGACCCGGCCCAGAAGCTCCCGGAAGCTTGGAGAGCCCTCGAGGTCGAGGCGCAGCACCAGGGTGTTGACGAAGAAGCCGATCAGAGGCTCGGTCTCGACCCGGGTGCGCCCCGCGATCGGTGTCCCGACGACCAGGTCCTCTTCGCCCGTGAAGCGCTGCAAGAGCCCGGCGAATCCGGCCAGCAACAGCATGAAGAGGGTCGCGCCATGGTGCCGGGAGAACGTGGTAATCCCTTCTCCATCCATCGCGAAGTCGTGGACGGCCCCGCGCGTGCTGCGGTCCGCCGCCCGCGGGTGGTCCGTGGGGAGCTCCAGTGCCGGCGGCATGCCCGTGAGCTGCTCGCGCCACCAGGCGAGCTCCGCGTCCAGAACCTCGCCAGACAGATATCGGCGCTGCCAGACGGCAAAGTCCGCGTACTGAATCGCCAGCTCCGGCAGCGGGCTCGGCCGGCCGGCGACGAAGGCCGCGTACAAGGCACTGAGCTCCCGCACCAGCACTCCCATCGACCAGCCGTCGCTCACGATGTGATGCATCGTCAACAGGAGCACATGCTCCTCGGCTCCCAGCCGCAGCAGAAGCGCGCGCAGCAGGGGATCACCCCTGAGGTCGAACGGCCGCCGCGCCTCCACGGCAGCCAGGCGATCCACCTCCTCCCGGTCCTGGAGATCGATCAGCAGCAACCTGAAACCGGCGCGCCCGATGACCTGCACCGGCTCGCCGGCCAGCTCCCGGAACGACGTCCGTAGCGCCTCGTGCCGCCGCACCACCTCGGCGAGCGCCGCCGTCAGCGCCCTCCGATCGAGCTGCCCGGCGAGCTCGACCTTCGCCGGGATGTTGTAGACCGGGCTCGCGGGCTCGAGCTGGTGGAGGAACCAGAGCCTCTGCTGGGCAAAGGAGATCGGCAGCGGATCGTCCGGCCGGTCCCGCGGCACCGCGATGATGGGAGGAAAGTGAAGGGCGCCGCTCCGGGTCGTGCTCTCGACCGCCCGAGCCAGCTCCGCTACGGTCGGCGTCTCGAATACGCGGGAGAGCGGCAGGTCGACGCCAAAGGCCTCGCGGACGCGCGCGATCAGCCGCAGAGCCGCCAGCGAGTGCCCGCCACGCTCGAAAAAGTCATCCTCCACCCCGATCTCGCCGGTCTCCAGGACCTCGGCGAAGATTCCCGTCATCAGCTCCTCGGCGGGCGTGCGGGGCAGTGTCCCCGTTGACTCGGCCGCGGCCTCCGGGGCATACGCGGGAAGGGCCTTCCGGTCGAGCTTGCCGCTGGACGTCCGCGGCAGCGCGGGGAGGGCGACATAGACGGCCGGCACCATGTAGCCCGGCAGCCGCTCGCGCAGGAGCTCCCACAGCTCACGGCCGGACGGCGCCTCCCCCGCGGCCGCCACGATATAGGCGACCAGCCGCTCTTCGCGCTCCAGGAATGCGACGGCCGCCTCGCCGACCGCCGGATGTTCGCGCAGAGCGGCCTCGATCTCGCCGAGCTCGATGCGGTACCCGCGCAGCTTGATCTGGTGATCGATCCGGCCGAGAAACTCCAAGTTGCCGTCGGGCCGGTGGCGCACCAGGTCGCCGGTCCGGTAGAGGCGCTCGCCGGCCGCATCGCTCCATGGATCCGGCACGAAGCGCTCGGCCGTGAGCCCCGGCCGGGAGAGGTAGCCGCGGGCCAGCCCCACGCCGCCGAGCCACAGCTCGCCCACGGCACCGCGAGGCATCAGCCCCCCCCGGGGATCGACCACGCAGGCCCGGAGCTTGTGGATCGGTCGCCCGATCGGAGGAGCCCCCGGGGACTCCGGGAGAACGGCCGCGGAGGTCGAGACCACGCTGACCTCGGACGGCCCGTAGTGGTTGATCAGGGCAAACGGCAGATCGGATCGCGGGGCCTGACGGAGCCGGTCGCCACCGCACAGGAGGCCCCGGAGGGCGAGCTCGGCGACGTCCTCCTCCGCCATCACCGCTTCAGCCAGGGGTGTGGGCAGGAAGCTCCAGGTGATCCCTGCGCTCCGCCAGAAGCGCACGATCGCTCGCGGCGAGAGGCGTGTCTCCGCAGCGGGGACGTGGAGGCTTGCTCCTGCCGCGAGATGAGGCCAGAGCTCCCAGACGGAAGCATCGAAGGCCGGGTTGGCGATCAGCGTCGCTCGGTCGGCGGGACCAGTCCCGTACCGGGCACGGTGCCAGCTCACCAGGTTGCGCAGCCCCGCATGGGAGACGGCGACCCCCTTCGGCAGCCCGGTCGAGCCCGAGGTATAGACGACATAGGCCAGGTTATCCGGACCGGCCGCGGACGCCGGGACGAGGCCCTCGTCCCGGCCGGCTTCCGCGACGTCGACGACCCGGGCGCGGCAGGTCTGGAAGCAACCGGACAGGGCGCTCTCGGTGAGCACGACCGCCGCCTCCGAGTCCGCCACCAGGAAGCGCAGGCGCTCGGGCGGGGCCTCGGGATCCAGAAGGACGCAGGCTCCGCCCGCCGCCAGCACCGCGAGACTTCCCACCACCCGGCCGGCGGACTGACCGGCGCAGAGCGCCACCCGCACCTCGGGCCGGACTCCGTGCCGGCGCAGAAACGCGGCGACCCGTCCGGCGCGCGCCGCCATCTCGCCATAGGTGAGCCGCTCTCCCGGCGCGGCGACCGCCAGGGCCTCCGGCTGCCGGCGTGCCCGCTCCAGGACGAGCTCGTGGACCAGGGGCGCAGTCCCGGGCGGCAGGAACGACGCCGTGTCGTTCCACTCGACCAGGAGCTCTGCGCGCTCCGCCTCCGACAGGAGTGGCAGCTCCGACAGGCGTCGCCCCGGCTCGGCCGCGGCCCCCGCCAGCAAGCGCACGAAATGCTCCAGCAGGAGGGCTGCGGTCACGGCGTCGAACAGGTTCGCGTTGTACTGCAACGCGAGGCTCAGCCCCCCCTGCCGTTCGACCGCGTGGAGCACCAGGTCGAAAGGCGAGGGCTGACGCGGCACGGCGAGCGACTCCAGCCGGAAGTCCTCCGGGCCGACTTCCACCCCTTCCTCGCCGAGGGCGAAAGCGGTGAGTCCCTCGGCACCTCGCGTCTCCTTCTGCATCACGAACGAGACCTGGAACAGCGGCGTCCGGCTCGCATCGCGCTCGGGCTGGAGATGCGCGGCCAGCAGCGGCAGCGGATAGTCCCCGTGCGCGAACGCGGCGAGCACCATCGCCCGCGTGCGCTCCAGCAGATCGGCGAAGGAAGGATCGCCGGTCAGGTCGGCGCGCAGCACCACCTGGTTGACGAAGTAGCCCACCGTGCCGGCGAGCTGCGACTGCGACCGGCCGGCCCGCGCGGAGCCCACTGCCAGGTCCTCCTGGCCCGAGTGGCGTCCGAGGAGCGCCTGGAAGGCGGCAAGCAGGGTCATGAACAGGGTGCCGTGCTGCTCCCGGCTGCGCGCGCGCAGGGCCGCCGCCAGATCGCCCGGCAGGCGGAGGCGGAGGCCGTCGCCCCGATAGGTCTGGACGGCGGGACGCGGCCGGTCGGTGGCCAGCTCCAGGGTGGGGAGCCCCGCCAGGCTCTCTCTCCACCAGGCCAGGGCGGCCTCGCCCCGGCCGTCGCCCCGGGCCTCCTGCTCCAGCCGGACGTGCTCTGCATAGGAGAGCCCAAGGGGAGGAAGCTGCGCCGGCCCGGTGCCGGCCGCCTCACGGTAGAGCATCGGCAGCTCGCGCATCAGGATGGCGAGAGACCAGAAATCGGCAATGATGTGATGGATGACGAAGAGGAGCACCGGTCCGCCGGCCCCTCCAGGAGATTCCGTGAACAGCGTCGCGCGCAGCAGCGGTCCCTGTTCGAGGTCGAACGGTCGCCAGGCCTCCTCGGCCAAGCGGGAGCGCAGCCGCTCCTCACTCCAGCCCGTGGCATCCTCGCGGGCCAGCACGAAGCCGAGGCGTCCGGCGATCCGCTGACAGGGCTCGCCGGCGTCCGCCGGAAAGGTCATCCGCAGAGCGGCGTGGCGGTCCACCAGGGCCTGAAACGCGCGCTCCAGCGCGCCGGCGTCCACCAGGGAGAGCACGCGAGCCGCGGCCGCGATGTTGTAGGCGCCTCCGACGGGCGCGAGGTGGTGCAGAAACCAGAGGGAACGCTGGCCGTGAGAGAGCGCTACCCGGGAGCCGGCAGGCTCCTCCGCGAGCTTGAGACTCGCGGTGACATCATGTCCAATCATGGCCGTCTCATCGCCTTGCGGGAAGGGTAGCACGACCATCGATCCAAGGCCGCGTCCCGCGTGCCCAGCTCCTACGGCACCGGAACGGGATCCGCGAGCAGCAGCTCGGCCAGCGCGCACTCCGGGTCGGCGACGGCGGCGGCCAGAATCCACAGGAAGCGGTCGCGCAGACCCTTGACCCGCTCTTCATCCAGCACGGCGCGGTTGTAGCGGAAACGCCCGGCGAGCCGGTCCGCCGCTTGGGAGAGGAAAAGGCTCAGATCCAGGCGGATCTTGCCGGTATCGACGGGCAGCCGGGTGATGCGCAGGTCGGAGGCCGCCTGAGCCTGCGCCTCCGGCGGCACCTTGACGAGCTGGAACAGAATCCGGAACGTGGTGAGCCCTCCCCGATCCCCCTCCTCGAGGAAGCTCATGCCTTCCACCACCGGCTCCCAGAAGATGTCCGGAT
>Ga0190274_10000556_pt1 | contig 21964 bp, 22 predicted proteins | sample Popmic531T_FD_133002 | JGI IMG/M metagenome (GOLD analysis project Ga0190274, IMG submission 133002) | Populus adjacent soil microbial communities from riparian zone of Yellowstone River, Montana, USA - 531 T | ecosystem: Environmental > Terrestrial > Soil > Riparian zone | place: USA: Montana... | reverse complement strand
GGCGTCCAGCTCAACAAGCAGCTGCGCGAGGTGCGGGTCGAGGACGTGCTCGGCCGCGACCCGATCGTGCGCGAGCTCGACCGCGTCGGCGCCTACCTGCGCGACCGCATCGTCCTCGTCACCGGCGCCGGCGGATCGATTGGCTCCGAGCTCTGCCGCCAGATCGCCCAGGTCAAACCGCGCCTGCTGGTGATGCTCGATCACGCCGAGGACAACCTCTTCCAGATCGACCGCGAGATGGTCGACGAACGCCACTTCACCAACGTCGAGGCGGTGCTCGCCGATTGCAAGGAGCCGGGCCGGATGCTGGAGGTGATGCAGCGCTTCAAGCCCAGCGTCGTCTTCCACGCCGCCGCCTACAAGCACGTGCCGCTGATGGAGACCAACCCGCTGGAGGCCGTGCGCAACAACGCGATCGCGACGCGGATCACGGCCGAGACGGCAGCCGCCTCCGACGTCGAGCGCTTCGTCCTGATCTCGACCGACAAGGCGGTCAACCCGAAAACGGTGATGGGCGCCTCGAAGGCGATGGCCGAGTGGATCGTCGAGTCGGCCGGTCGCAAGCACCCGGGCACGCGCTTCGCCAGCGTCCGCTTCGGCAACGTGCTCGCTTCCTCCGGCAGCGTCGTGCCGATCTTCCGCAGCCAGATCGAGCGCGGCGGCCCGGTCACCGTCACCCATCCGGAGATGACGCGCTACTTCATGACGATTCCCGAGGCCGTGCAGATGGTGATCCGGGCGGGCGACATCGGCGCCGGCAAGGGCGAGGTCTTCGTCCTCGACATGGGCGAGCCGGTGAAGATCGTCGACCTCGCCCACAACATGATCCGCCTCGCCGGCTATGAGCCGGAAACCGACATCGCGATCGAGTTCACCAAGCCGCGGGCGGGGGAGAAGCTGCACGAGGAGCTCTTCGGCCTCGCCGAGAGCGGGCAGCCGACCGCGGCGCGGCGGATCCAGCGAGCCGTGCGCGAGACCCCGCTCGATCCCGACTGGATCGAGGCGACGCTGAACTCGCTCGAGCACCTGGTGCTGGCCGGCGACGAGGCCAACCTTGCGCAGCGCGTGGTCGAGATGATCACCGCCCCGGGTGGCGACGCGGCGGCGGTCCTCTACGACGAGTAGCCTCTCGCAGCCCCTCCGTGCAGCTGCTCGAACAAATCGGCGCCTTTGCAGGCCTGGCTGCGTTCATCGGCCTTGCCCTTCTTGCCATGCTCGCCTTCTCGCAGGCGCGCGACATCCGCCGCCTCCGCGAGTGGGCCGGCTCGGCCCCTGAGCGCGATGCCGAGCGCAAGGAGTCGACGTCGGCGGTCGCCGCCAAGCGCGCCGAAGAGCTGCGCGAGCTCGAGGAGTCCAAGACGGCCGAACGCGACTCGCTCAGCCAGCGCGAGGAGCGCCGCCGTCGCCGCGAGGCCGGACTGCCGGAACTGACGCGCGGCGAACGGGTGCGCGAGGGCCTCTCCAGGCTCGGCGCGCGGATCGCCGAGCCCCGTTACCTCGTCGCCATCTTCGTCGTCGTCGTGCTCGCCGTCGGTGGCACCGCCTACGTCGTGACCCAGGGCTCCGACAGCGCCGACGGCAAAGGAGGAGGGCATGGCGGCAAGACCGCGACAGCCCTGAAGCCGGGCGAAATCGAAGTGACCGTCCTCAACGGGACCGCCGTGCCGGGCCTTGCCGCCACCTACGGCGACAAAGTCGAGGGCAAGGGCTTCCAGCTCGGCGCCGTCACCAACAGCGCCACCAGCTTCACCGACAGCGTCGTCATGTTCAGGCGCGGTCACGCCCCCGAGGCCCGCCGCGTCGCTTCCGCGTTGGGGATCTCGGACGTGAAGCTGATGAGCGCCGACATCGAATCGGTCTCCGGCAGCGCGCCGGTCTCGGTGATCGTCGGCGAGGACAATGCCTCGACCCCGGGCTGAGGCCTGGGCAGGCATCGTCTTCGCCCTCCTCGTCCTCGCCACCATCGCCGCCTTCGCCTGGTCGCAGCGGCTCAAGCGCGACCCGCTCGTGATCGACCGCGTCACCCTTCGCACCCCGGCCAGCCGCTCGTTCACTCCCAACGGCGACTGCCGCTTCGACCGGGCGCGGATCCGCTTCCGCACGACTCAGTCCGACCGCGGCACCGTCCAGGTGGTGAAGCCCGGCGGCAAGCTGATCGTCACCCTCGCCCGCGACACCTACCTCAAGCGTTACCACTTCCACACCTTCTACTGGGACGGCCGCACCCGCAACGACGGCATCGCTCCCCCCGGCCGCTACAAGCTGCGGGTGAAACTGCTGGGCCAGGAACGGGTGCTGGTGCCGCCGGGGACGATCCGGTTGCACCGGGCGCAGCGGGACCCGCGGGAAGCACGCGACCTCTGCCTGACCCTCACGAGCGGGGAAGGCGGGCGGTGAGCGACCTCCTGGCAGGGGCAGGGGTCCTCCTCGCGGCCGCCGCCTCGGCGGGCACGATCCTGCTCCCGGCAGGACGCCTTCGCTCGATCGCGATGCTGGTCGCGCTCGTCCTCTTTCCGGCCCTGATCCTCGGCGACCAGTGGCATTCCCACCAGATCGTCGATCTGCGCGACGATCCCTCGCGGCTTGTCGCGCTCGGTGCGCTCGCGATCGCGGCGTCGGTGGCGCTGGCCTACGCATTCAGGCGCTGGCCGATGCTGATGCCGCTCGCGATCGTGGCCGCGCTGCCGTTCCGCGTGCCCCTGCACGCGGGGGGTGACACCGCGAACCTGTTGGTGCCTCTTTACCTGGTGATCGCTGGAGGGGTTCTCTCTGCGGCGTTTGGCGAGTGGCAGGAGCGTGGGGGGGTCGATCTGGGTGCTGGGTTTTTCGCCGGGCGGCGGTCTTCTCTCGATGAGTCGGCTGTGCGAAAAACAGGACGCCGCACCCAGATCGACCCCCCCACGCTCCTGCCATACGTCCTGGCCGGGTTCGTCCTTCTGTATGCGTTGCAGGCGCTCTACTCGCCCGATTTCTCGAAGGGCCTCCAGAACGTTTGTTTCTTCTTCGTGCCGTTCTCGCTGATGTACGGGTTGTTGCGAGACGTCAGCTGGGACAGGAAGCTTCTTACCTTGATCGTCTGGGTGGTCGCGGTCGAGGCGGTTTGCTTCGTCGTGGTCGGCTCGGTGGAGTACTTCAGCCGCAGCCTGTTCTGGAACGACCAGGTAATCCGGTCGAATGAATTCCACACTTACTTTCGGGTGAACTCGGTTTTCTGGGACCCGAACATCTACGGGCGGTACCTGGCACTCGTGGCGGTGGTGGCGATGTCAGCGTTGCTCTGGGCAAGAGAGCGTCGGAGCCTTGCCCTGCTGACGGTGCTCGTCGCCGTGCTCTGGCTGGGGTTGTTCCCCACCTTCTCGCAGTCGAGCTTCGCGGCACTCCTGGCGGGGCTGGCTGTCCTTGCGGCCCTGAAGTGGAGTCTGCGCTGGACCCTCGTCGCAGTTGGAGCATTCGCCGTCCTCGGTGTGCTCGTGGTCCTGCTCACCGGCGGCCGGGCGAGCCTCGATCGCATCAACATCGACACCAGCGGCAGAGCCAACCTCGTATCCGGCGGCGTCCACCTATTCGCCCAACGCCCGATCTACGGCTACGGATCGGGAAGCTTCCCCAAGGCCTACCGCGAGCACGTAGAGACTCACAAAGCTCCAGTCTCCGTCTCGCATACCGAGCCAATCACGATCGCAGCCGAGCAGGGCATCCTCGGCGTAGCCGCCTACATAGCTCTCGTCGTCACAGCCCTGTGGACGATGGCACAAGGCCTTCGAAGCTCGCTGCTCAGACGTGCGGATTCTCCGGTGGGTGGCGTGGGGGGAGGGGGGTCGAGGACGGACCGTGGCCCGCCCGCAGGCCCCCCTCCCCCCGCGACAGGACCCGCCGGCCTATCCGTTGGCCGCGCGGCGATCCTCGCAACCTCCACAGCCCTAATCGTCCACACGATGGCCTACGCCGGGTTCTTCGAGGACCCGATCACCTGGGTCCTGCTCGCGGCAGGCGCTTCGCTGGCAGCCGCCAACCAACGTAGTCTCGCCGCGTGTCGGGATACCTCCGCCGCCTAGCGACGACCGGCGCCGCCTACACGGCGGCGAGCATCTTCTCGAAGCTGATCGCGGTTGCGCTGCTGCCGCTCTACACGCGTTACCTGACCACGACCGACTACGGCGCCGCCGAGGTGATGTTCGCCGCCGTCGTCTCCGCCAGCATCCTTGTTCGGCTCGGCCTGATCGAGGCTCTGCTGCGCTTCTATTACAAGGACGGCGAGGACCCGGCGGCGGTCGTCAAGAGCACCTTCGCCGGGCTCTTCTGGTTCGCGACGATCGGCGCCCTCCTCGCGCTGCCGTTCGCCACCCCGATCGCCGAAGCGCTGCTCGACCCCAAGACCCCGGCCGAAGTGGGGCAGATGGCCGACCTGGCGCGGATCTCGATCGGTGGCCTCTGGGTGCTGACGATGTTCGAGTTCCTGCTCACCCTCTTTCGCCTCGAGGAGCGCGCCCGCGCCTACTTCGTCACCACGATGCTCAGCGTGCTGGCGGCGATCGGCCTCACCGTCGTCCTCGTCGTCGGCAAGGGGGAGGGAGCACGAGGGCTGCTGCTCGGCAGCTACGCCAGCGGTGCCGCCTTCGTCCTCGGCCTGATCTGGGTCCACCGGCGCCGCCTCTCGCTCTGGATCGACCGGCCGCTGCTGCGACGGCTGATGCGCTTCGGCCTGCCGACGATGCCGGCCGAGCTCTCGCTCTACGCGCTCAACTTCGTCGACCGGATCATCATCGTCCGCTCCGTGGGGCTGGCGGAGGCGGGCCTCTACTCGCTGGCGGTCAAGTTCGCCCAGGGGGTCAACGTGCTCGTCCGCGGCTTCCAGCTCGCCTGGCCGCCGCTCGCCTACTCGATCCGCGACGACGGCGAGGCCCGCCGCGTCTACGCCACCGTCGTCACCCTCTTCGTCGCCGGCTGCGCCTTCGTCGTCACCGGCATGTGGCTGCTTTCGCGCTGGATCGTCCGCGCCCTGGCGGCGCCGGAATTCTTCGGCTCCTACGAGGCGATCGGCCTGGTCGCCACCGGCGTCACCCTCTACGCCCTCTACATGGTCCTGGTCGTGATCCTCGGCCGCACCGGCCGCACCGAGTTCAACTTCCCCGCCACGGCGGCCGCCCTCGCCGCCAACGTCGCCCTCAACCTCGTCCTCGTCCCGTCGCTCGGCATCGTCGGCGCCGGCATCGCCCTCGTCGCCTCCTACCTCGTCGTGCTGGCCCTGATGTACGTCTTCACCCAACGCCTCTTCCCGGTCCCCTACGAATGGACCCGCCTGCTCCGCGTCGTCCTCGTCTCAACCGCCCTAGTCGCCCTGGGCGAGCTTCTCCTGCCCACCGACGGCGCGATCGGCTTCCTCTCCCGCACACTGGTCTGGCTCGCCTACCCACTCGTCCTGCTCGCCAGCGGCTTCTTCACCCCCGGCGAGCGACTCTGGCTCGCACGCCTCCGCCACCCCGGCGAGATCTTTTCGAGCCTCCGCGCCATGCGCCCCGTTGCCCCAGGTGTCGATGGATCTGTTCCCGAGACCTATGAGGCAGAGCAAATGAACGAGGACGCGCGCCCGTGACAGGCCGATCCCGGTAGGGGTGGGAACGTCTTGTACTTTTTCGGCGCCCGCAACGGGCGACAGCAGGCGCCGTCCCACCGAAAAAGTTAAGTGGAACCCCTACCGGGATCGGCCTGTCCCACCGCCCCGTCTCGAATGCTTTCGCCACGCCCAGGCCAAAGCGCCTGCCGTGCGTGCGCCCAGTAGACCTTGGCGGGCTGGCCGGGTAGGACCGTGCCGATTACGGCCCGCAGCGCGTAGGACCAAGCGGTGAGGAGGCGGACCGCCAGAGCGGCCGGCCGGCTGTGGTGCTTGCGCATGTAGAGGTCGCGGTTGCGGTGGAATTCGACGATGCGGGGGAGGCCCTTGGCGAGGTCGGTGGAGAGCTGATCGTGGTGGACCGCCTCTGCCGCTGGGACGAAGAGGCTGTGCCAACCGGCCTCGGCGAGGCGCTTGGCGAAGTCGCACTCGTCGTAGTAGACGAAGAACGCCGGGTCCATGTAGCCGATCTCGGCAGCTGCCTCGCGGCGCACCAGCAAGGCGCTCGACTGGGCCCAGTCGACCCGTCGCGTCGCCTGTCCCTTGCTTTGAACCGTCAGCCAGCGATGGATGAAGAGGGCGCCGGCGAGCGCGGTGCCGGCCCCTGGGAAGCGCCAGGCGCAGGCGACCGGGGCGCCGTTGGAGTCCAGCAGCTGGGGGGTTACCGCGGCGGCCTTGGGATCCGCGTCGAGCGCCGCGATCAGCGCCGCCGACGCTCCCGCCCGCAGCTCGGAGTCCTCGTTGAGCAGCAGGCAGTAGCGGCCCTTCGCCTCGCGCATAAGGGTCGAGTCGTTCTCGGCCTTGCCGGCCCGCCGCTCGAGCGCGATCAGGCGGATCTCACCGCCACGGCTGCGCACCGCATCGGCGGAGCCGTCGCTCGAGGCGTTGTCGAGGACGAGGATCTCGCTCTCGACCCCGCTCGGGTGAGTGCGCTCGATCGCCTCGAGGCAGGCGAGCAGGTACTCGCGGCCGTTCGTGTTCACGACGCAGTAGGAGAGCGTGGGCGCCACGACGGTGACCATAATCGCCCGTCATGCGGGTTCAGCTCGTCGACCCCTCGGCCTTTACGCCGCCGTACGACCGCGCCCTCGCCGCGGCGCTCGCCCGCGGCGGCGCCGAGGTCGAGCTGCTGACCAGCCGCTTTCTCTACGGCCCCGTGCCCGAGCCGCAGGGCTACCGGGTGCGCGAGTGCTTCTATCGGCGCACCGCGAAGCGCGGCCTCGAGGCGCCGGGCCGTCGCGCCTTCAAGGCCGCCGAGCACCTGCCAGACATGCTGCGCCTGCGCCGAGCGGTCGACGCCGACGTCGTCCACTACCAGTGGCTGACGATGCCGGGACTCGACTCGCGCCTGCTGCCCCCGCACCGTCCGCGGCTGATCACGGCCCACTACATCCTGCCGCCGCGGCCGAGCCGGCGGCAGGTGAAGAGGGCGCGCAGGCTGTTCGGCGCGATGGACGCGGTCGTCGCTCACTCCGAGCACGGCGCCGCCAGGCTGCGCGACGAGGTGGGACTCGACCCCGCCCGGGTCCGGGTCATCCCCCACGGCGCCTTCGACCACCTCACCCGCCTGCCCGAGGAGAGGCCGCTGCCCTCCGATCTGGAGGGCGCCGAGGGGCCGGTGGTCCTCTTCTTCGGCCTGTTGCGACCCTACAAGGGACTCGACACGCTGCTCGAGGCTTTTCGCGAGGTGAAGGGCGCCGAGCTCTGGATCGTCGGCAATCCCCGCATGGATCTCGAGCCGCTCCACCGCCTTGCCGCCTCTGCGCCGGGACGTGTCCGCTTCGTCACCCGCTTCGTCGAGGACGCCGAGATCCCGGCGATCTTCCGCCGCGCCGACGTCGTCGTCCTCCCCTATCACGACGCCGAGCAGTCCGGCGTCCTCTACACGGCGCTCGCCTTCGCCAAGCCCCTCGTCCTCAGCTCCGTCGGCGGCTTCCCCGAGGTGGCCGCGACAGGCGCCGCTCGGCTCGTCCCCCCGGGGGACGGCGGAGCGCTGGCCCAGGCGCTGAGCGAGCTGGTTGTGGATCCGGCCGCTCGCGAGCGCTTGGCGAAGGCCGCCCAAGAGGCTGCCGCGGGCCCTTACTCCTGGGATGCAGTGGCCGTCCAGACCCTCGCCCTCTACGGCGAGCTGTCCTGAGCCCAACCGTTCCGGTGCGCCTTATCCGTCGCATGGCCACATAAAGCGCACCGGAAGCAGATAATCGCCGGATGCTCGCTGCGCTCTTCTGGATTTCCGCTGCGCTGATCGTCTATGCGCACCTCGGCTACCCGTTCGCCCTGCGCATGCTGCTCGCCCTGAGACGCGCTCCGGCCGCGCGTCCATCCGCCCCGGACGAGCTGCCGCGCGTCTCGCTCATAATCGCCGCCTACGACGAGGAGGCGGTGATCGCCGAGAAGGTCGCCAACGCCCTCGCGCTCGACTACCCGCGTGAGCTGCTGGAGTTGATCGTCGCCTCCGACGGCTCCGGGGACGCCACCGCCGAGCGCGCCCGTGAGGCAGGCGCCGACCTCGTGCTGGCGCTGCCGCGCGGTGGAAAGGCCGCCGCCCAGAACGCCGCCGCGGAGCGGGCCTCCGGTGAGATCCTCGCCTTCTCCGACGCCAACAGCGCCTGGCGCCCCGACGCCCTGCGCCGCCTGGTCGAGCCCTTCAACGACCCGGCGGTCGGCTACGCCTGCGGCCAGGTTCGCTTCCTCGACGCCGGCGGCGACAACCCCGAGGGCGCCTACTGGCGCTATGAGATGGCGGTGCGAAAGATGGAGTCATCGCTCGCCGGCGTCACCGCGGGCAACGGCGCGATCTACGCGGTGCGGGCCAGCGCCTACGTGCCGCTGGCACCCTCGGGCAGCCACGACCTCTCCTTCCCGTTTCTCTTCGCGAAGAAGAGGCTGCGCTCGCTGTACGTCCCCGCCGCCCTCGCCGAGGAGAAGTTGGTTCCGACGCTGGAGGGCGAGTTCGCCCGCAAACGGCGGATGATGGTCGGCCTCTGGGACATCGTCGTCGGCGAGCGGATGATCTCGCCACGCGGCTACAGACCCCTCTACGCTTTCGAGCTTTTCTCGCACCGCCTGCTGCGCTACCTGACGCCGTTCCTCCACCTAGTCGCCTTTTTCGCCAACCTGGCGCTGCTCGGCGAGGGCGGGATCTATGTGGTCACCTACGCGATCCAGGTCCTCGCCATCACCGCCGCCCTGCTCGGCGGCAGCCTGCCCTTCGGCCCGTTCCGCATCGCCCGCTACTACGCGATGACCACGCTCTCGATCGCAGCCGGCCTCTGGGACCGCTGGCGCAAGGGACCGCCCTCCACCTGGGAGAAGGCCCCCGGCACCCGGTGATGGAGAGATGCCCAGGCCCTTCGACATAGCGATCGCACTGCTGGCGCTGGCCGTCCTGTCGCCCGTATTGCTGATCGCCGCGATCGCGATCAAGCTCGGCAGCCGTGGCCCGGTGCTCTACCGGCAGCGCCGCGTCGGCGAGGGAGGGCGGGAGTTCGAGATGCTGAAGCTGAGAACGATGGTCGCCGGCTCCGACCCGGTCGGCGTCGGCACAGTCGTCACCCGCGACGACCCCCGCGTCACTTCCGCAGGGAGGGTCCTGCGCCGCACCTCGCTCGACGAGATCCCCAACCTGGTCAACGTACTGCGCGGCGAGATGGCGATCGTCGGCCCCCGTCCGACCCTCCCCGCCCAGGTGGTCGACTACACGCCGGGCCAGCACCGCCGCCACGAGGTCCGGCCCGGGATCACCGGCTGGGCCCAGGTCCAGGGCCGCGCCGGCATCCCCTGGGAAGAGCGAATCGAGCTCGACCTCTGGTACGTCGACCACCGCAGCGCCGCCCTCGACGCCCGCATCCTGCTCAAAACGCTCTGGCTCCTCGTCACCGGCCACGGCCTCGCCCCGGACTAGCCGAACTGCATCAACTTCTACGCCAGCCAGGTGGAAAAGTTGATGCAGTTCGCGAGGACGTAGGGTTTTCGTGATGAGCGACCGCCCCGCAGTTTCGCTGCGCAGTTTCGAGCCCAGAGATGCCGCGGCCGTGCATCGCTGGTTCAACAACCCGGCGGCGACCGCCTCGTTGATGGAGCAGCGGGACGGGTTCTCGCTCGAGGAGGCGGAGGCCTGGGTCCAGCGGGCGATGGACGACTCCGGCGAGGATCGCAAGTACGCGATCGTGGTCGAGGGCTACGAGGAGCCGGTCGGCTTCACCGCCCTCTACGGGCTCTTCCGCCAGACCGCGCCTGAGCTGGGAGCGCTGATCGGCGACGACGTGCGCGGCAAGGGCGTCGGCCGGCGGGCGGAGGCGCTGACCCTCGCCAGGGCGTTCGATGAGTTCGGTGCTCATCGGGTCTACGGCCGCATCCCCGCCCGCAACGAGGTCGCCAAGAAGACCGTCGCCGGTCTCGGCTGGAAGCACGAGGGGACGATGCGTGCCCACCTGCGCCGCGAGGGTGCGCCAGCCGACGATTGCGAGGTCTGGGGCGTCCTCCCAGACGAGTTCCGGGCCGCCGCGGCCGACCTGCTCTCGTGAGCCCCGCCGCTCGCGCCGAGCTGATCGAGGACCGTGGCGCGGCGGCGGCCGGCGAGGAGTTCTTCCGCTCGCGCCCGTTCCTCGAGGCAGAAGGCGTCACGCACACGCTGCGGATCACACACGAGGCCCGGGAGCTGGTCGCCCCGCTGATTGCGCGGGAGATCCACGGCGGCCCCGAGCGCGACGCAATCTCCCCCTACGGATATCCGGGGCTGGTCGAGAGGAGTCAGGGGGGTGTCCTGCGGAGCCTCCCCGCTGTTGCTCCGCAGGACACCCCCCTGACTCCGCCCACCCTCCCCCCAGAATCCATCGACCTCTCCGCCACCGGCCTGGTCACGATCTTCCTTCGCCACACCCTCGTCGGCCCGCCCCTCGCCGGTGCCAGCGAGCGCAACGTCGTCCAGATTGCCGACCCGCAGCTGCCGCCGAAGAGCCGCCCGAGCGATCGCAACCAGATCAACAAGAACCTGCGTCGTGGCTACGCGCTGCGGGTGGTCCCGGGGCCGGAGACGTCAGCGACCGAGCGCGCCGGTTTCCTCGCTGCCTATGAGCAGACGATGCGACGCACCGGCGCGGGAGAGCGTTATTTCTTCGGGTCCGCGTACTTCGATCGCATCCTCGAAGCACCCCAGACTTGGCTTGCCATTGCCCTGGCGCCAGAGGGCAAGATCGCCGCCGCTTCGATCGTCGCCCGCAGCGACGGCTACATCCATTACTACCTCAGCGGCAGTGCCGACTCCAACCTGCGGGACTCGCCGATGAAGAACATCGTCGCCCGCCTCGTCGAGCTCTCCACCGAGCAGGGCCTGCCACTCAACCTCGGTGGCGGCATCTCCCGCGGCGATCCGCTCGAGGAGTTCAAGCGCGGCTTCGCCAACCGCGAGCTGCCCTGGCGGACCTCGGAGATCGTCTGCGACGCGACGGCCTATGAGCGCCTCTCGGCTGGACGGGACGCGCGCAGGTTCTTCCCCGCCTACCGCGCTAGTTGATCGTCGGTTCTTCCGGTGTCGGCCCGGTGAAGGGGAACCCGGTGACGGGCTCAGGGCTTGTGCCCCAGGTCGCCTTGCCAAAGTCCCGGATCGCGTCGAGGGTGATCGCGCCCTTGTATTCGTTGCAGCCGATCAGGTTCCGCCACGTGGTCGCGGCGACTTCGTAGGGCATGTTCTCATTTGGGAAGAGCAGCGTCGCTCCGTACATCGTGTCGTAGAGCCCGATCAATTCCAGCTGGGCGCTTTCGGAGAGGTCCGGGCTGTACTGGATCTCCATCCGCCCGTGCTCGAGCGAGTGGACGATGTCGATTTCCTCGGGCATTTCGCTGTAGGCCCCGTCGGCCTGCTGGTAAGGAGGTTCGACGTGGTTGCCCGAGGTCGGCGGGTTGGTTTTGTATTCCGGGGTCGCCGCGGTCGGCGGGATGTGGTTGCGGCCCTCGTTCGGAAGGTTCAGGCGAAGGTCGCAGTCGGCCGCCTTCGCCGCCTTTTGCAGATTCGCCATCTTCGGCGGCGGCGGGGCCGTCCCCGATCGTTCGTCTGGCTGGATGGCGTTGGTCGACCCGCTCGTTTGGGAAATGTGGGCTTCGCCGCTGTCGTTCTTGTTGGCGGCGGAGAGGATGATCGCGACAACCCCGACCAGCACCGCGAGCCCGACCAGCCCGGCCGCGCCGTAGCCGATCATCAAGCGTCGCCGCTCGGACCCGGACTGACTCTTTTCGCGTTCCTGCCGGGCCTGGCGGAGCCGCTCCCTCTCTTCCTCCCTGCGATTAGCCATGAGGACGCCGCATTTTACTCAGAGGGACCTGGCCAAGTCGCCCGTGTCATCGCGACGACGCTCCCAGGGTCGCGACGCCTTCAGCGCACCGAGGACGGCTCGGGTCGCCGGCGCCCGGTTGAGGGCATAGAAGTGGATTCCAGGGACGCCGGCCAGCAGCAGCTCAGAGCACTGCTGCGCGGCGTAGGCGATGCCGAGCTCGAACTCGGCTCGCTCGTCGCCTCCGGCCGCCGCGAACGCCTGCTCGAGCCGGGCCGGGATCGAGGCGTCGCAGAGGTCGCAGATCCGCTTCGTCTGGGCGAAGCTCGCCACCGGGATCACGCCGGCGAGGATCGGCACCTCGATACCCGCCGCCCGAGCCGCGGCGACGAAGTCGAAGTAGACCTGGTTGTCGAAGAAGAGCTGGGTGATCAGGAAGGAGGCCCCGGACTCGACCTTGGTCTTCAGGTAGGCCAGGTCGGTGGCCAGGTCAGGCGCCTCCGGGTGAACCTCCGGAAAGCAGGCGCCACCGACGCTGAAGTCCCATTTCGAGCCGATGAACGCCGCCAGCTCGGCGGCGCTGCCGAGGCCGCCCTCGGGCTGGACGAAGTCCTCCTGCCCCCGCGGCGGGTCGCCGCGCAGGGCGAAGACGTTCTCGATACCCGCCTCGGCGATCCGGTCCAGGGTCGCGCCCAGGCCCTCGGCACTCTCGCCGACGCAACTCAGGTGGGCCATCGTCTCGAAGCCCAGGTCGTCCTTCAGCGCCCGCGTGATCTCGACCGTGCCGTCGCGGGTCGAGCCACCGGCCCCGTATGTCACCGAGACGAAGTCTGGCTCGAGCTCACGCAGCGAACGCGCCGTGGCGTAGAGTGCCTCGGTCGCCTCCTCGGTCTTGGGCGGGAAGAGCTCGACCGAGAAGGTCGGCGCTTCGGCGGCAATGATCTCGTCGATTCGCACCGACGCAGGGTAGCTACGCGCCGGCTCTGCGGCATCCGCAGCATGCCGAAGCCGAGCGCCAGCGCCAGCACGCAGCCGAGGCCGATCGCGACCCCGATCACGATGCGGGCGATTACGCCCCCCTCGTACGGGGCAATTGTCGGACTTTGCGGGAACGTTTTCGTCGCCCCCCTGGCGCTCCGGGCAGCCCCGCGCTAGGTTCATCTTGCGACTGGGAGAGACGGGTTCCGCGGAAGCCAAGCGGGAGCCGCCTCGAAGGTGGCGCGACGAGCTTCAGTGCGCGAAGGCTACGCGCACGGCAGGCAACCGAGCGTCACCACCGGTCGCTTTTTAATGCCCCAAATCGCTGACTTCGCCTTTTTTAGTCCATATGGACGCCTTAAGGCGAAGTCAGCGTCCGGACAGGTGCTTAGCGTTGGCTGTGGTCGTCGGGTCCCTGCCCTCGTCGACCGGCGTGCCGGGACGCAGTTCGGGAGTCGGGCGTTGTTGGTGCCCCGTGTGTACCTCCAGCAACTAGCCCGCCCACTCCCTACTCTCTTGAGCGATGAGCGGGGAGCTTCGTTACGAGCGGGTTGGGGCGGCGGCCGTGCTGACGATCGATCGGCCTGAGCGGCGCAATGCGATCGACGCGGCTGCCGCGGAGGCGTTCCGGCAGGGATTGAAGGACTTCGAGGCCGACGACGAGGCACGCGTCCTCGTCCTCACCGGCGCCGGCGGCGAGGCCTTTTGCGCCGGGGCCGACCTGAAGGCGATGGACCTGAACGTCGACCATCCCGACGGGCCGATGGGGCCGACTCGGCTCACCCCGGCCAAGCCGGCGATCGCCGCCGTCGACGGCTGGTGCCTGGCGGGTGGGGTGGAGCTGGCGCTGTGGTGCGACCTGCGGATCGCCACCCCCGGCTCTACCTTTGGCCTCTTCGAGCGGCGCTGGGGCGTGCCGCTGGTCGACGGCGGCACTCAGCGCCTGCCCCGCGTGATCGGCATGGGTCGCGCCCTCGACCTGATCCTCACCGGCCGTCCGGTCAAAGCGGAGGAGGCGCATCGGATCGGCCTCGTCAACGAGGTCGTCGAGCCCGACAAGCACCTGACGCGGGCACTGGAGCTGGCAGAGCGGATCGCCGCCTTCCCGCAGGAGACGATGCTCGCCGACCGCCGCGCCGCGATCGAGGGCTTTGGTCTCCCTCTGGAGCAAGGAATAGCTCTAGAGCACAAGCTCGGCCGCGAGACTCTTCAGGTCGCAGTGGAAGGAGCTCGCCGCTTCGCCGACGGAGCCGGCCGACACGGCGACGGCGTCTGAGAGAGGAGTCGGAGGGGCGGAACGTCTTTAAGTGGAGCCCCTCCCCGACTCCTCTCTCACTCTTAGCGCGTGACGCGGCGCATCTCGTCCTCGGCCGCCTCCGGGCCGAGGTAGGGCATCAGGACCGCGAAGACCAGGTCGGGGAGGATGCGTTTCAGTTCCGGGCCGCGGCCGGCGCGGATCTCGTCGAAGATCATCGAGGTGGCGCCGCCGATTGCGAAGCGGGCGGTGTCGGCCGGCAGCTCCTCGACCTGGCTGGAATAGTCGCGGCCTTCCTCGAGGAAGGGGGTGAAGCGGGCCAGCGCGGCGCGGTAGCGGCTGCGGGCGTCATCGCCGGCCGCGGTCACCTCGACCATCGAGAGGCGCGCGATCTCGGCCTCGGTCGAGAGCAGGTCGACCAGGGCGCCGAGGCCGGCCGCGATCCGCTCCGGCCAGGGCTCGTCGGCCGCCGCCTCGAAGGCGGTGGCGACGTGGGCGATGAGGACGTCGAAGACCGCGTCGTAGGCCTCGAGGAAGCAGGCCGCCTTGTCCTCGAACATCGCGTCGAAGGTTGCCTGGGAGACCCCGGCGATCTCGATCACGTCGGTGACCGTGGTCGCCTCGTAGCCCTTCGCGGCCGCCACCCGAAGCATCGCCTCGAGCAGCCGCTCGCGCTGAGAGCGCACCAGGTAGGCCCGCGGCAGAGCTTGGGCACCGCCTGTTGGGACTTCCCCTGGATTCGAAGTCGAAGGCGAATCCATGAAGTCAGAGTAGGGCAGTGTTCTTGGTCTGTCCAACGGGTCCCACGGCCAAGCGCCCCAGTTCCCGGCCTCCCTACGCCCGCGCTGCGGCCATCTCAGCGCTGGCGGCATCGGCCCCGAAGTAGGGCAGCACGGCGAAGTACATGAAATCGGGCAGCAGCTCGCGAAAGCCCTCGCTCTCGCCCGCCGCCAGCTTGGCGTGGACGACCGCGTGCATGCCGGCGACGATCCCCTCGGCGGCGATCGGCGGCGGCGACTCGCCGCCCTCGGGGGCGTGGCGTGCCGAATCGATGAAATCGGTGACGCGCTTCATCGCCTGGGAGCGTCTTCTCAGCCCCTCAGGACCCGCCGCGTGCACCTCGACGACCAGTGCGCGGGCAAGATCCGGGTCCGCTTCGAGCGCTTCGAGCAGGGCGCCGAGACCGGCGCGAAGCTGGCCCCGCCAGCTGTCCTGCTCGGCCGCGGCCGAGCTCGCGACGGCTTCCATCCGCGCCACGCCGAAGTCGAAGGCCTCCAGGTAACAGGCGTCCTTGTCGGCGAACTCGTCGTAGAAGGCCTGCCTGTAGAGGCCCGTCAAATCGAGCACCATACGCACGGATGCCGTGTCGTAGCCGTTGGTGCCGACCACCTCGAGCATTCCCTCGAGGATCCTCTGACGCTTCGGTGAACTCACCAGTCTGAGTGCGGGAGCCTCGGGGAGGACCTTCCCCGCAGCGCCGGTCCCCTCAGCCCCTGCCTGGACCTTGGTTGCGGCCTGCTTTCCCATCTGACCTTTCCTCTGCTCGATCAAGGGAACGGGTTGTCTGGAGTCAGGTACAGTAGCGGTATCTGGTCAATACGTCCAGCTTGGAAACCGATACCCATAGGGGTACCCTGGCGTTCGTGGCTGATCGCGCTCCCCAGGCAACAAGACTTCCGCCGGGAAGACATCCACTGCCACGGGAGTTCATCGCTCAGCACCAGCGGGCCCGCATCATCGCCGCCCTGGCCGAGGAGACCGTCGACAAGGGCTACCGCGCGGTCACCGTCGCCGACATCGTGCGCCGCGCCGGCATCGCCCGCAACACTTTTTACGAGAACTTCTCCTCCAAGGAGGACTGCTTCCTCGCCGCCTCCGAGTTCGCGGTCAAGGAGGCGCTGCGCCGCGTCGTCGACGCCGCCAGCAAGGTCGACACCTGGCCCTCTCGGGTCAACGCCGGCCTCTCGGCCTTCCTTCATTACGTAGCCACCGAGCCGGCGCTGGCCCGCACCTGCATCGTCGAGGCGCTCTCGGCTGGGCCGGCCGCGGTGGAGCGCTACGAGCGCTCGATCCAGGCCTTCGTCCCGCTCTTCCGCATGGGCCGCAAGGTCTCGGCGAAGGGCGAGGAGCTGCCGGGGACGCTGGAGGAGACGATCGTCGGCGGGATCTTCTGGATCCTCTACCAGCGCATCATCATGGGGCAGGCGGAGCAGATCGAGGACCTGCTGGCGGAGCTGGTCGAGTTCTCGCTGACTCCGTACCTGGGGGCCGAGGCGGCCAAGCGGATCGCCGCCGAACAACCACCGACACCCACTGCGGGTTGAGCCAGGGGCAGGGATCGGGGGTCCCATGACCTAGTGCTTGACCTGGAGACCCGCGAGCGCGCCGCCAGTCCCGAGCGTGAGCGCATCGTCGAGGCCCTGATCGAGATCGCCGCCGAGCGCGGCTATGCCGAGACAACGATCGAGCTGATCCTGGAACGCGCCGGCCTCGACCGGCCCGCCTTCGACCGCCACTTCCGCGGCAAGTACGACTGCTTCCTCTCCGCCTGGCAGGAGATGAACGAGGGCTGCATGAGGGAGATGCTGGACGCCTTCAACAGCCAGCAGGACTGGCCCGATCGCCTTCGCGCCGTCGCCTGCGAGATCGTCGACGGCCTGCGCAACGACCCCAGCCGCGCCAACTTCGCGGTCGAGGTGCTGGCCGCCGGCGACGCCGCCCGCGCCCGCCGGGACATGACGATGCGGGTGATCGCCTCGCTGATCGACGCCGGCCGCAACGAGATGGACGATCCCGAGGCGGTCCCGCACACCACCGCCGAGGCCCTCGCCGGCTCGGCCTACGGCCAGGTCTACGCGAAGGTGGTACGCGGTCGTGCCGAGGACCTGCCGGCGCTCGTACCCCAATTGATGTCGGCCGCCGTAATGCCGTATCTGGGAGTCGAGGCGGGCCTGGCCGAGCTGGCGCGTGGCTTCGACCCGCCCGCGCGATATCGTCGGGACGTGGCCAAAAAACCTTCCTCCCGTAAAACGGGTGGGACGAACGTCCCTGCCGATGATTACCCGCCCGAGCTCTCGCGTCTTCCCCCCGGTCGCCACGGCCTGCCGCGCGAGTTCGTCGTCCACAACCAGCGCGAGCGGCTGATCGCCGGCCTGGCCGAGGCGATCGCCGAAAACGGCTACTCCGGCACGACGATCGCCCACATCACCCGCCACGCCGCCGTCTCCCGCCGCACCTTCTACGAGCATTTCTCCAGCAAGGACGAGTGCTTCGTCGCCGCCTACGACACGGTGATGGAGGAGTTGCGCGGTCGCGTCTCCGCCGCCTTCGAGGGCGCCGACGACTGGCCCCACGCCGTCAAAGCGGGGATTGGCGCGATGCTCGGCTTCCTCGCCGCCGAGCCCCACCTGGCGCGCCTCTGCATGGTCGAGGCGCTGGTCGCCGGCCCGGTCGTGGTCGAGCGCTACGACGCCGCGATCCAGAGCTTCGTGCCCTACTTCCAGACCGGTCGCGAGGGCCGCCCCCCGGAGGTCCTCGCCCGCCTCTCGCCGACCACCGAGGAGGCCCTCGTCGGCGGCATGGTCTCGCTGATCTCCCGCCGCATCATCGCCGGCAAAGCCGAAGAGCTCGAGGAGCTCTTACCGGACCTGGTCGAGTTCACCCTGACGCCGTACCTCGGCAGCGCCGAGGCCGCGAAGCTCGCGCGCGAGTCGGACTGAGCCTTCCCGGGGGAGAGTTTTCTTCCACTGCGCCTTAGAAGGTCATGCGCCTTCTAGTCAATGACCATGGTACGGTGACTATGGTCATGCCTCCGGCCCTCAGAGAAATCACCGCCACCCAGTTCAAGGCTCGCTGCCTCCGCCTCCTCGACGAAGTGGCGGAGAGCGGCGAGACGCTCGTCATCACCAAGCACGGTCGCCCAGTCGCCCGGGTCGAGCCGCCCCTGCGCCCCGACGATCTGCGCGGCAGCCTCGAGATCAATATGTCGGACGATGAGCTGATCTATTTCTCGATGGGACCGTGGGACATGGAGAAAGAGTGATCCTGCTCGATACGCACATCTTGGTGTGGTTGGCGGGACCCCGGGAGCAACTCAGCGAAGCGGCTCTCGAAGCAATCGAAGCCGAGAATGAATTGGCGATCAGCATGGCCTCGATACAGGAGATTGCTTACATGGCTGCACGCGGGCGGTTGAAGGCGGATCGGCCGATTGCGACCTGGATCGGTGATGCGCTGAACGTCCATGAAGTTCGCGCGGTTGCACCAACCGTCTCAGCCTCGCTTCGGGCCGGCTCCCTTGATCCCGTCACGTTTCACGGCGACCCTGCTGATCGCCTCATCTACGCGACCGCGGTGGAGCATGACGCGCAACTGATCAGTGCCGACCAGCGGCTTCGGCGTCTGGATCCCGCACGAGTGATCTGGTAGCTCAATCGCCTGGGTCGACCTGTGCCAGGTCCGGGGAGCGGAGCTCCAGCCAGGCCTCGTCCTCGCCGAAGTACTGCAGGACGCCGAGGTGGGAGAGGTCCGGGAGCAGGCGCTCGACGGTGGCGGTGCGGCCGGCGCCGATCTCGGTGGCGATCGCTTCCTCGACCGCGCCGACGACGAACTGGGCGGTGAGGGCGGTGGCCGTGGGGCGGGCGTCGGGCTCACGCCGGGCGGAGTCGACCGCGGTGGCGAAACGCTCGATCGCCTTCTGGTGCGTGGCCCAGGCTTGCCCCCGTGCCGCCCGCGCCTCGATCAGCAGCGCCTTCGCCAGCAGCGGCTGCTCGGCGACCGTGCGCAGCAGCGCCGACAAGGCGGCGCGGAAGCCCGCCCGCCAGCTCTCGGCGCCACCGCCCACCTCGAGCACTTCCGCGCAGAGCCGGTCAGCGGCCATCTCATAGGCGCGGGCGAAGCAAGTCTCCTTGTCGCCGAAGTCGCGCTGAAAGCGCGCGCGGGAGATGCCGCTGCGCTCCAGCACCTCCTGCACGCTCGCCTTCTCATAGCCCCGCGCTCCGACGCTGAGCAGCATCGCTTCCAGCACTCCCTCGTCAGAGGCCTGCGCGGGAATGGCCTCGTCCCATGACCTCACGGCGCGCAGTGTGGTCGGGGCTTTCACTCGGGGTACCTTAGCCCATCTTTGGGAACTTGTGTCACTTCATATACTGCCTTCGTACCAATGGGAACGCGCGCTATCCTAACTGCGTGCGCGCATTGCCTGGAAAGGCCTCCCGGCAGCCGCCCGGCCCCGAGCCGGTCAGTCGAGACGAGGCTGCGGCGGATCAGCGGCGCCGGATTCTCGAGGCAACCGCCGACCTCGTCGCCGAGCACGGCTACGCCGAGGCGACGATCGAGCAGATCGTGCGCCGCGCCCGGGTGGGCTACGCGACCTTCTACAAGCACTACGCCGACAAGCAGGAGGCCTTCCTCGCTCTGCTCGACGCCGCGGTCGAGCGCACCGCCTACGTCGTCGAGGAAGCCTACGACGGAGAAGCCGGGCCCTGGCCCGACAAGGTCGGGGCCGGTCTCGGGGCGCTGCTGGCGCTCGCGGCCGTGCATCCCGGCATCGCCCGCGCCTGCCTGGTCGAGGCGCCCACCGCCGGGCCCGAGGCCGCGGCCCGTCACGAGGCTGCCCTGAAACACTTCGCGCCGCTGCTGCGCCCGGGGCGCAAGCTCAACCCGCGCCAGGACAAGTTGCCGGAGACGCTCGAGGACACGCTGGTCGGCGGCGTGGTCTGGGTTATCAACCAGCGGCTGATCGCCGGCGAAGCGGACCAGCTGCGCGGGCTGCTGCCCGAGGCGCTCGAGTTCCTCCTGCGGCCCTACGTCGGTGAGGACATCGCCGCGCGCGAGGCCGGCCAGACCGAAGTCACCTCCGCCTGATCGGCAGCTCTGGCGTGGCGGAGGAAACTCTGGGCCCTCTTCCCGCCGGCCGCCACGGCTTCAGCCGCGAGCAGGTCGCCCACAACCAGCGGGAGCGGCTGATCGCCGGCCTTGCCAGCGCCGTCGCCGAGCATGGCTACCGTGAGGTGACGATCACCCACATCACCAAGCAGGCGAGGGTCTCCCGCCGCGTCTTCTACGAGAACTTCGAGGACAAGGAGCAGTGCTTCCTCGCCGCCTTCGAGGTCGTGGTCGGGTACATCCGCGAGCTGGCGGCGGAGGCGGTGGCGCCGATCGAAGACTGGCCGCACCGGGCGATCGCCGCCTCGGGCGCCGTCCTCTCCTTCCTCTCCTCGGAGCCCGACCTCGCCCGCCTCTGCCTGGTCGAGTCGCAGGCTGCCGGCCCGGCGGTCTCCGCCCGCTTTCACGAGGTCGTCCACCAGGCCGTCCCCTTCCTCGAGCAGGGCCGCGCCGAGCGCGACCGCGGTCGGGATCTGCCGCCGACCACAGAGGAGTCGACGATCGGCGCCCTCGTCCTGCTCGCCTCCCGCAAGGTCGCCGCCAACGAAGCCGAGCAGCTCGACGACCTCCTCCCCGATTTCGCCGAGTTCATCCTCGCGCCCTACCTCGGCGCCGAGGAAGCCAGCCGCCTGGCCCGCCCTCCGGCGTAACGATTCGGTACTCCTATATCCATCCCAGGGAACGCCTCTGGGAACGATCTTTTTCTTTTGGGAACTCTCCCTTGACAACTCCTGAGGGGGGTGCTTCACTAGCGCCACTTGCCGGTACAGCTAGCACCTACTAGGAACTAGCACCATCTGGCAAGTACATCAGGGAAACAAGCTGTACAGGGACATAACCGAGCCTCGAGGAAGCCGCCAGGGAGGCGGCGGGCAGAGGGGCTCACGGGACAAGGAGAGAGATCCAGATGTTCTCGACGCTACGCAACCGCTTCGGCATCCCGGGAGTCATCTCGGTCATCGCCCTAGTCTTCGCGATGTTCGGCGGCGCCTACGCCGCCTCAAATTCTTCAGGCGGTGGCAAGGCAACCGCCTCGGCCAAGGCCAAGAAGGGACCCAGGGGTCCCAAGGGCGCGACCGGTCCCGCTGGGCCAGCTGGTGCGCAGGGCCCCGCCGGCGCCAAGGGCGATGCCGGCGCCAATGGATCCAACGGAGGCGTTGGCGCGATCGGCCCCACTGGGCCCACGGGTAAAACCGGGGCTACGGGAGCTACCGGAGCGACCGGCTTCAGCGGTTTCACGGAAACCTTGCCGTCGGGGAAGACCGAGACCGGGACTTGGTCCCTGCACCAGGCCGTGAGGAGCACTCTCTATCCGGCGACGTCGATCTCGTTTCCAATTCCCTTGGCAAACGCTGGCGGGCCGGAAAGCGCCTTCATCTTCTCCAAAGCAGAGACCGCCAACGAAGAATTCGGCACCAGCGGCTGTACCGGAACCGCCGGCGAACCCACTGCGCCGCCGGGGACCCTCTGTGTCTACACCGGACTTGAAGAATTGTTCGAATACGACTTCATTGGAGAGCTCCGCTCGGCTGACGGACAAATTAACCGCTACGGAGTCAGTGGTGCGTTCCTCACTGGACCGTCTCTAGTGGGGACACCAGAAAAAACCGCAAAGATCGAAGCATCCGGGAGCTGGGCGGTGACTGCCCCCTAGCCAAGGCCTCAGCCGCTCACCGCCACCGGCCGACGCCCCGGCCGGTGGCGGGTACGCCTTTCCACGTCGCTGACCTCGAGGAGACCAGATGAACCAGCTCGACCACACCCCCAAGCAGATCCGCCGCCTCCCGGCCCGGCTGGGCGTCGTGGCCGTGGCGCTCCTCGCCCTTGGGCTCCTCACCACATCCTCTGCCTCGGCGGCCTACGAACAGGTCGACACCTTTGCCGGGACCCCGGGGGTTCTTCACCCGAACGGGTTCACAGAATGGCCCGAAGAGGTACAGCTCGGCGGCGTCGGTGGCATGGCGG